>Ga0209697_10000004_pt1 | contig 308239 bp, 279 predicted proteins | sample AliMusrvi5mmetaG_FD_184115 | JGI IMG/M metagenome (GOLD analysis project Ga0209697, IMG submission 184115) | Freshwater lake bacterial and archeal communities from Alinen Mustajarvi, Finland, to study Microbial Dark Matter (Phase II) - Alinen... | ecosystem: Environmental > Aquatic >... | reverse complement strand
AAACATCTGCTTATTTCTTCACGTTCAACTGCGCTTAATCGCTTGTATGTTGTCCCTTTCATTGATTTTCAACGCCTCCTCTGGTATTATATCACCAGAGTGTTGCGTTAAATCTGAGGGACTAAGTAAGCACTAAATTCTAAACATTCAAAACCATTTCGGAAGAGAAAATGTTGTTGTCGGGTTCTGTTGGTTTTCTTGCTTTTTGTTTTTTGTGTTTTGTTTAGTATTTAGAATTTAGAATTTGCATTTTTGTTTTTAAGGAGTTTTATGAACTTTCTCGACCTCACATGGTATTTCTTTGACTTTGACGGCACTCTTGTTGACAGCGCCGGCGATATTATAGACAACCTGCAAAGAGCCTATAGTACTATTCCGCGTTTCAAGGGAGTTAGCGCCGCCGCGGTAAAAATAGGTCCTCCTCTGGGTACTATGCTGAAAGTGCTGACCCCTGACGTTACCGAAACGGAGATTAAGATTCTTACAGAAGAGTTTATGAAGATGTATATTATTAAGGACTTCAGAAAGACGGTATTCTATCCCGGCGCCGAAGAGTTGCTCAACCTGTTGGCCTCAAAAAGGAAGAAACTAGGGCTGGTCACTAACAAACCGACCAGAAATCTTGGTTTCCTTTTCGAGAAACTCGGAGGTTTCAGCCGGTTCACTAAAGTAATGACGCCTGACATGCACACAGGCAGGAAGATAGACAAATTTGAGATGTTTAAAGAATTGATAGAGAGCGGCGTTAAACCGGGACAAGCAGTTATGATAGGGGATGCCGGAAATGATATTAAGTCTGCTCAAGCGTATGGAGTGAAAAGTATAGGTGTCCTCGAAGGGTACTCTTCTGAAACTGAAATTAGGGACGCAAACCCGGATAAGTGCGTCAAGAATATGAAAGAACTGTTCGAACTTTCAGGAGAAATAGTACTTTGAAGGACGTGTGGTGAGTGTCTTTATGGCGGTTGACTTAAGTTGTCAAAAATAGGATAATTGTTAACCGTGTGTAAGAAGAAATAAGTGAACAAACAGTAGCCGGTTGATACTAATATATTAGCCCGAAAGGGTACAAAGTTAGGGGGTGTTGTATGAGAAAATTGTTATTCTTGCTTACGGTTTTGCTCCTCGCATTCAGCCCTGCCTTGGGCTATTATGACGACTTTACAGGATATGATACATATTATTCCATTATAGATCCTTGCGATAATGTTTCTACTGCTCCTGCCGTAATTTCCGGCGCAGGAACTGATACTTCTAATATCACTGTTGACACTGTTCAATTTAGAGATGGTGGAAAATCAATAAGGTGGGATAAAACAGGGGCAACAAGCGTGACGACCCAGGTCACCAGGTCGAGTATGGCTTCTGTGAATATGTCGTCTTTAACAACGGGAACATTGCAATTTTGGTATTACCTCCCTTCAATAGTCGGAAACTGGACAAGTGGGACGGCAAATATCAGTTCTGACACTATTTATGCCATTGGCGGCAACAATACTACTGTGGCTACATCGGTGCCTCTGCTTACCAGCCTTGCTACGAATACCTGGAATTATTTCAAAGTCAGCCTGCCTTCCTGGCCGGTTACAGTCGATTCGACGGCAATAAGATCATGGAGCGTAGAATTTATTTCAACTGCTGCGGCCACCTGTACGGCCATCAGGCTGGATGACATAAGGGTGGTAAGCGCTAACAATACCACCAACGGAGTCTGGAGCGAGGACAGCGGAGTTTGGTCAATTTACAATAACGGAGGCACTAAGGTTTACCGGCAGAACGGAAATTGTGATATAGCAAAGCCGCAGCTGTTGCTGAACAGATTCTATAAAGATTTTGTGGCAACCGTAGATGTGAATGTGCAGTCGGCGAACGCCCAGTACGCCGGGCTTGTTGTTAACCAAAATGTCGTAGGTTCAGGATATTATCTCTACAGTTTTAATGCTCAAACAAGAGGCTTTGAACTGAAGAAATACAATGGTTCGGCGCTTGTAGACGCTACCTCAACGGCTGCCGCAACAACCACTACCGCGGCCACAAACTTCACTTACACTTTGAAAGTTGTTTCAAAAAGCGGAACACTCTATTGCTATCATTCTCTTGACAGCGGCGCGACCTGGAGTTTGCTTGACTACAGCTGCCAGGAGACAGGTCCTATTGCGGGAAGGATTGGTTTTCTGGCCGGCTCTGCGGCCGGTGATGCCACTGTTTATTTCACGAATCTTATTATAAAGCCGCTCCCTTATGCAATAGTCGCTACTGCCGGAGACGGGCGGATGGATATCTCGTTTAACTCTGACGCAAAATCAGGAGAGGTGGCTTCGTATAATATTTACAGAGGAACTTCTTCAAAAACATACGGGACCGCATTAACAACAACCGCTTCCCCTGGATTTGCGGATCTTTCGGTAACTAACGGAGTAACGTATTACTATGCGGTTACGGCAAATGTTTACACATCCGCAAGCACTTTAACCGAAACCCCCCTGGCGTTAGCCGATGAAGTGTCCGGAGCGCCGCATTCGGGCATTAAGATATCAAACAATCCTTTCACTCCAAACGGAGGAGCGGCGTACACTAAGGCAGCTTTCTCGGTCTTTAACCAAAATAATGAGGATGTCTCAATGCTGATCTTTAAACCCAACGGCACGCTTGTGGCGAATTTGAATGCAGGGAATACGTCGGTAGTTTGGAATTCCGGCGCCTTGAGCAGTACAATAACCTGGGACGGCAAGAACAATTCCGGCAAAGTTGTGGACGGAGGGGTTTATGTCTGGCAGATAAAAGTAGGCAGCGCGGTATCAGGCAAAGGAACTGTTGTCCTGGCGAAGTAGTCTAATACGGAGGAGCTTTTATGAAAAAATTAGTATTAGCGGCATTAATTTTGGTATCCGCTGTTGCGCATGCAGCCTTTTTTGACTCTGGCCAGGGCGCAAGGCCTACAGGGCTTGGCGAAGCTTTTGTTGCCGTAGCCGATGACGCGAACGCTATGTATTATAATCCCGCCGGAATGATACAGATAAAGATGATTTCTACAACAGCTACTTATACCGGTTATATGGAAGGGCTCAGCGACAGTTTCGCGGCTATAGTTGTGCCTGTGCCGGGTTACGGCGCCATAGGTATAAGCTGGCTCGGGCTTACTGCCGCTTCTTCATATTCGGAAAGCACGTTAAAGGTCGCGTATGCCTATCCAATCACAAAACAGTACACGGTCGGACTGGCCCTTAAACTGCTCTCTAAATCCTACACTCTTGATTCGGTTGCTTCCGGGAATCCATTTTTCTCCGCTACATCCGCTTCAGGCCTGGGAATAGATGCGTCTTTCTTCGGGAAACTGACAGATGAGATAGCTTTAGGCGCCTCTATCGAAAATATTAACGTTCCGGATATAAACGTAGGGAGTTCAGACCCAGTCCCGATGAATATCAGGGTGGGCGGAAGGTACAAGCTCGACAGGAGCCTTCTGGTCGCTCTTGAAGGCGACTTGAGCGGCGAGGACGCAAAGATAAAGGGCGGCAGCGAATACTGGCTGGATTCAGGCTTGCTGAAGGAACTTGGCGTGGGTAATTCAGAACTGGGATTTAGAGGCGGTGTTGGATACGGGAATAACAGTTACCTTAACGTTGACCTCGGTTTTAGCTTTTATTTACCCTCAAAAATCGTAGACTTGAGGTTTGATTATTCGTTTACGATGCCTCTCATGTATATCGAGGGGGCCGGAACACACAGGTTTTCTATCTGCATAACAGAACCCAGGCCGGCATTTAATCTCTAATTCCTGTTTTTGTTAGGGTCCCGGAAACCGGAGCCCTTTTAATTAGTTTAAGATGCCGGATTATTGCAGATGGCATTAATCTTTAAGGATTTCTAAGCCGGCGCCGGCTTCATAACCCCTTTACTCAACCCTTTGTTTGTGATAAAATTGCTTTATGAAACCAAGAGTTGTGGTAGTTATGCCGGCCTACAATGCGGCAAAAACACTTGAAATAACATACAATGATATACCTAAAGACGCTGTTGACGGAATAATACTCGTTGACGACGCCTCCCATGATGAAACTGTTAAGAAAGCTAAGGAACTCGGTATTTCTGTGTTTGTCCATCCGGAAAACAGGGGATACGGGGGTAATCAGAAGACTTGTTATACAGAGGCGCTGAAAAACAACGCGGATATTGTGGTAATGCTTCATCCGGATTATCAGTACGACCCCAAACTAATACCTGAGATTATAAGGCCGATAGCCGAAGGACATGCTGACCTTGTCCTGGCTTCAAGACTGCTTTCAGGTACGGCGCTCTCCGGCGGCATGCCTTTCTATAAATACATAAGCAACAGGTTCCTGACCATAACTGAAAATATTATTCTTGGGTTAAAACTGTCTGAATTCCACACCGGATACCGGGCATACAGCAGGAATCTCCTTGAAAAGATACCTTTTGTAAACAATTCCGAGAACTTTGTTTTTGACACTGAAGTTATTGTACAAACCGTTTATTACGGAATGCGGATAGAAGAGATTCCCTGCCCGACAAAATATCTCAAGGATTCCTCCTCAATAAGCTTCAAGAACAGCGTTGTTTACGGGCTTCAGACTCTCTGGAGCCTGCTGCGTTTCCTTCTCCAAAAGTCGCGGCTGGTCAGCTTTCGCATCTTTTCGGCTAAGAGGTAAACTTGAAGTTCCATACTTCTATATTCAGGGCGAAATTCAGAGCCGCCCTGGTAAAAACCGCGGCGTTCTTCATAAAGGCCGCAGAAACACGCCCGCAGCCGGAACTGTCCTCTACTGATTCCGCAAAAAAATTTCTTATAATTCGGCTTGACCGTGTAGGAGACATGTTGCTTTCTACGCCTGTCTTTGAGAGTATAAAGAAAAATGTACCCGGTTCCGTCGTAACGGTGCTTCTTAACAGGTACAGCAGGGGAGTACTGAAGAACAATCCTTACGTTGACCGCATAATAGAAACCGGGAGTAAAGAATCGAAGAATATTTCAGCAGGCGAATATGACGCGGCGGTGGTCTTAAGTTATGATTTTGATTTGTCAAGCGCCCTGGCATGCTATAGATCAAGAGCTTCTATACGGGCAGGTTTTAAAGGTAAATACACTGACGTTTTCTATAATGTCGAGATTGAAAGGGATCCTCAGGGAAAATACGAGGCGCGCAGGAATATAGAACTCATGGAGAAAGCCGGTTTCAGGTCTTCCTATTCTAAGCCTGCGCTCTATGTTTCAGCCGATGAAGAAAAGTCCGCGGAAGAATTCTACACTCGCAATGGCATAAAGCCTGAAGATATCGTAGTCGGTCTGCATCCTGGTTCAAAGCGAAAACCCAGGAGATGGCCGGTAGTCTCGTTTGCTGCAGCTGCATCGGTCCTTCGCGAGAAATACGGCGCAAAGCTAATCATAACCGAAGGCCCGGGAGAATACCGGCTGACATGCGGATTGAATGCTCTTCTTGGCGGGAATGTGCCTGTATTAAAACCATCGTCGATTACGATGTGGTCTGCAGTTTATAAGAGAATGAATCTCTTTATCTGCGGTGACACGGGGCCTGTACACATTGCCATGGCTGCCGGAGTTCCTGTCGCAGGCATCTATGGGAAGAGCGATCGCAGAAGGTGGGCGCCGGATGATAATCCCAGGCTTTCCATAATAGGCGGTAAGAGATGCGCTGATATCGGGGTTGAAGAAGTCCTGTCGGCGGCGGAAAAGTTACTCGCGGAGTTCACACATAAATGAAAACAAGGATCACTGCAGTAATAAACCATAATGGAGATGAAGAAAGCCTGGAACGGACGGTAAAAAGTGTTTCAGGCTGGGTCTCCAATATATCGGTGATTAATCCCGGAAGAGGTCAGTCAAGGCGCAATATCTCTGGATGGCTGCTTGGGCTTAACTCCGGAGAAGAAGTTTCAGTCCCGCTGAAACGCGAGATCCGGACGCTGTTCAGAGTAATACCTGATAAAAACAACCCTGACACCTATATGATTCCGGTGATCAGGAATGTAAAGGATAGGTGGAACCTTGTTTGTCCCGGAAGCTCCAGGCTATTTTTAGCAGGAGGGAGCGGGAAGGCAGGAAGCCTGGTTAATCCCATACGGGATTACATAAAGCACAAATCATTTCCCGTTATTCCGAAGGACGGCAAAATCAGGAGAGTTGTTGTTATCAAGCTTAGAGGAATAGGAGATACGGTACTGCTCACGCCGCTATTTTTGTCGTTAAAGAAGTTGTTTCCCGGTGTTTTGACTGACGCTGTCGTGCAAAGAGAAAGTGCAGTGCTCCTTGAAGGGCAGAAGGATATAGCGTCTGCGATTTTCTATGAAGGATTTTTTAAGACTTTGATTAAGCTAAGGAAAAAAAGTTATGACCTGGCGCTTGTTCCTCAGGCAAGTTTCAGGTCAGCACTGCTGGCCCGGCTTTCCGGGGCTAAGCTGCTCTCGGTAAATAATCATAACGGGAGAAACTATTTTTCTTCCGTGCTTGTAGATAAACCACAGGAATATGAGAATGCCGCTGAAAGAGACCTGGATTGCGTAAGAGCGCTTGGTTTAAAGGCGTCTTTCTCCAAGCCAAATATTACGGTAACCGCCGCTGAGCGGAAGAAGGCTCTCGCGCTTTTGCGGGGACTTGGAGTAAGGGAAAATATAAAGACCGTGATAATAAACCCATCGGCCAGCAAGGTAAATAAGATGTGGCCTGAAAAATATTTTGCGTGTTTTACGGATATGGTATCCGCGGGGAAGAATGTCAAGGTGCTGCTTTTGGCAGACCCTTCCAATACGGAAGCGGCAGCCGGCACAGCCGCGCTCGCTAAAAGCAGGCCGGTGCTTTTACCTTTATTGCGCCTGCGCGATGTACTGGGGTTGTTATCGATTGCCGGGCTCTATGTCGGAAATGACTCAGGGCTTTCTCACGCGGCCGCGGCTCTAGGCACTCCCACAATAACTATTGTAGGACCTGACGAGTCAAGGATATTTCATCCTTACAGGCAGGAAGACGGGCATTATTTGATATCTAAAGACAGGTACTGCAAACCCTGCTGGAAAAAATATTGCGAAGGCCGAGAATGCCTTGAAGCAGTAAGGCCCTCTGATGTGTATAAGGAATATCTCAAATGGAAAAGATAAGCGTTATAGTCATTACAAGAAACGAGGAAAAGAATCTAGAAGCCTGCCTTCGTTCCGTCTCGTTTGCGGATGAAATAATAGTTGTCGACGCTGACAGTTCGGACAGTACCATAAAGATTGCTAACAAATTCACTAAAAAAGTATTTACCCGCAAGTGGGACAATTTCGCTAACCAGAAAAACTATGGTATTGACAAGGCAAGGAACGACTGGGTCCTTAGCCTGGATGCGGACGAAAGAGTATCCTTCGCGCTTCGAGAAGAATTAAAGAACCTGGAACCTTCCGGAGAGGGGTATGCGTTTCCGATAAAGAATTATTTCCTCGGTAAATGGCTTAAACACGGCGGCCAATACCCGGATTATCACCTCCGGCTCTTCAATAGGAGAAAAGGAAGGTTTATGTTCAATGTCAGGCAGGTTCACGAGGGAGTTTACCTTAAGGAAGGAGCGCTTGAACGCAGGCTTGATAACTGTCTGGAGCATTTTTCCTATGAAAGCATCTATTCCTACTTGAGGAAGTTCAACAACTACACTTACCTGGACGCGAAGGGCAGGAGTGATAAAGGGGGCGCCCCAAGCTTTTATGGGCTTTTCTTTAGGCCGGTTCACAGATTTATTAAATGGTATTTCCTGCAGCTTGGTTTTCTCGACGGAGTACACGGGCTTGTTTTCCATTCACTTTCCGCGTTTTATTATTTTACGTGCGAGTTAAAACTTCTTGAAATGAACGGATACAGCCCGAGGGCGCTCAAATGGCGGACATAAAAAACATACCGATACTAATGTATCACCATGTTATGGCAGGAGACGGGAAAAATCTCCCGGAAGACAGCTCTTTCGTGGGCCTTGCCGATTTTGAGGCGCAGTCACTCGCTCTTTCAACCGCAGGTTACAAAACGCTGGATTTCACGGAACTCGGCAGTATTCTGGATGACAAAATGAAGGCGCCGGAAAAGCCGGTTATAATCTGCATAGATGACGGTTACGCGGAAACGCTAAAAAGCGTTTTGCCTGTTCTTTCAGGTAACAGGCAAAAGGCTGTCGTCGGTCTGGTTACGGCTTGCATAGGAGAATTTGATGACTGGCAGAAAGCGCGCAAAGAATATTATAAGATAATCGATGAGACTTTGGTTGTGGAATATTCACGTCTTTGTTTTTCTTTTGTTTCACATTCTCAGACGCACCCGTTCCTTTCGCGCTTATCTGACAACGAGCTGGAAAAAGAACTCAGGGATTCAAAGCAAACCATAGAAAAACTTACCGGAAAACCGGTCAACACGTTGATTTATCCGTACGGCGACAGGGATGAGCGGGTAAAGACAGGACTGGCGGCTGCAGGGTACAGATTTGGAGTTTCAATTTCTGCTAAAACAAGATATGTGCTGGAAGACCTTCTGGATCTGCGCCGCGTATACGTAAAGAAAGACGAAAACACAGGTACTTTTATGAGGAAATTATCCCCCTGGTATCTTTGGTACAGGGGTTTAAGAAGGAGATAAATGAGGCGCCGGACTTCAGACATAGGCGGCAGGTTAACAGAGTACTCCCTATATGGGTTTGCATTTTGCGCTTTTTGGTTCTGGAGCATGATGCAGGTCTTTTTTGCTCTTGCTCTAATAGGTTTTCTCCTGCAGGTATCTACCTCCGGATTTAAGTTCTTTCGTCCTGAACGTTACAACCTTTTTGATTATGCCTTCATTGCCATGATTGCAGGCAGTTTCATTTCCTGTTTTTTCGGTGTTGATCCGGTCAAGAGCCTGGGGCAGCACGCATTTATAAAGACTACTGGATGGATGCTGATGTATGTAATCGCAAGGGAAAGTTTTAGCGGGGATAAACAGTTAAAGCGGACCGCTTGGATTCTGGTTTGGTCGGCGCTTATTGGAGCTCTTTACGCGGTTATCAGAGGAGTGTTTCGGGGGGAAGACCGTTTCGGAGGCGGGCTAGGGCATCCAATACATTTGGGTATAGGCATGAATTTCGCGATAGCTATCATAGGGGTACTAATCCTTTATGCAGTCTCGTCTGAAGCGAGAAAAGGTTTCATGACCGCCGGGAAATGGATTCTGTCAGGCTTATCTTTGGCGGCCTGTTTTGCGGCGCTGATAGGGTCTCATGCAAGTTCAGGCCTGATAGCTCTCTTCGCGCTTGCGATATTTCTGGCTTTACTGTCGCGCAAATGGGTCACTTATGTTTTGGTCGCGGCGGTTTTGGTAATATTTGCCGCCGGTATCTTTTTTGTGCCTTCAGGCCGGCTCGGGAAAACAATAAGCAAGATAACCGATATTAAACATCAATCCGTCCATGAACGTCTCTGCATGTGGGAAAGCGCTCTGAAAATAATCAAAGATCATCCGCTGGGAATAGGCATCGATAATTTGAGTTCCGTTTATGGAAATTACATGCTCCCTGATGCTCAGGAACGCGACCTAAAAGCTCATGTTCACAACAATTTTCTGCAAATAGCTGCCGAGCGCGGGCTTCCGGTGCTTGTCTTGTTCCTGTTCTTTATAGGGGCTTTTTACTATGTTTTCTTCAAGGGGCTTAAGATTTTTAAAGAAGGCTTCGCAAAACACCTGTTCATAGGTTCAGGAGGAGTATTCAGCGTACTGATTATCACAGGTTTTTTTGAGTATTCATGGGGGGCGTCGCAGGCAATGTTGAATTTCTGGTTTCTGTTGGGGATGGGAATGGCTGCGCTTTCAAACAACTTTACAGCGGGCCGTCCTGCTGTCTTTCTTGACAGGGACGGCACAATTAATGTGGAAAAAGAATATCTTTCAGATCCTAATTCGCTCTTTCTTGTTGCTGGAGCGGCGGAAGGGATAAAGAAGCTCAATGACGCCGGATTTGCCGTTATAATATCAACTAACCAATCCGGAATTGGGAGAGGGATGTTCACCGAGAGAACTTTACGCGCTATCCATAAGGAACTACGGAGGCTGATAAAGGGAAAAAGCGGCGGGTTTATCGATGCTATTTATTATTGCAAACACTCTCCGGAAGAAAAATGCGGGTGCAGGAAACCTTTGCCGGGAATGATAAATCAGGCGCAAGAAGATCTGGGCCTGGATATAAGCCAGTCATATGTTATAGGAGACAAGACAGCCGATATTGAATTCGGAAAGAATCGCTGCACAAAGACAATCCTGGTTCTGACAGGATACGGCGCTGAGGAAAAGAAAAAGCTTGGCGTGTTACAGCCGGACTATATAGCAGATGACCTCTTTGATGCTGCCGGCTATATAGTCAAAGCATGGATACAATGAATAGTCCTTTAGCGCAAATAGACCCGAAAGGCATAAAAAAACTGCTCATTATCCGTCCAAGATTTATTGGAGATGTTTTACTCTCAACGTCTTTGGTGCGCGCCTTGAAGACCGGATTCCCTCGTATTAAGATTTCATATCTAGCTGAAAAGACTTCATTGGAAGTGCTGAAAAACAATCCATATATTGATGAACTGATAACTCTTGAACGCGGAAGCCTTGCAGATGACCTGCTGATGATAAGAAACATAAGAAATAGGAAGTTCAGCGCGGTAATTGACACGTTCGGAAATCCGAGGAGCGCATTGCTCGCTTTCTTCAGCGGAGCGAAATACAGGATTGGCTGGGAACACCGCGGCAGGAAATACGCCTACACTCATTTTGTCGGGCGCGGCGCGGAAAAGCCGGGCGACGCTATCGATGTATATAATCAGGCAGCCAGGATATTCGGTATTAAAAACCCCGGGAAAGAAACAGTTCTAAAACTAACAAAAGGCGAAGAGAAATTTGCAAAAGAATATTATTGCGGTCATGGTCTGGGCGGCGGAAAACAGGTAATTGGAATCCATCCCGGCGCCAGCTGGCCGGCTAAAATGTGGCCCGCGGAAAAGTTTGCGGCGCTTGCAGACAAACTCCTTTCGGAAGGCAGTCAGGTTGTGGTGTTCTCCGGACCCAAAGACCGCACGGCCGGGGCCCGGGTCCTCATGCTGATGAAGAAGAAAGCGCTCTTCGCTGACAGCCTGCCGCTTCGCGACTTTTCGTCCGTTGTGTCGCTGCTTGACGGTTTCATCTCTAATGACAACGGGGCGATGCATATCGCTGCTGCTCTAAGAATCCCTTTGGTTGGAATATTCGGGCCGGGAGATCCGGCAGTCTGGTTCCCTTATAAGAGGAATGCAGTCTGGCTGCAAAAGAACATGCCTTGCTGGCCGTGCAGGAAGGATTACTGCGAAGACATGAAATGCATGAAAGCCCTGGAGGTTAAAGAAGTCTACGCGGCTTTTTGCCGAATTAGCGGCAGGAAGAAGAAATGATTATAAAAAATGAAGAGGTTAAAAAGATACTGATCATTAAATTCAGGGCTCTTGGCGATATTCTGCTTTCTGTCCCTGCTATGCGAGCCGTAAAAGAGTCCTATCCCGGCGCAAGGCTAAGCGTACTGGTTAACAGGCATGGAGAGGAGATACTTGAAGGCTTGAGCTTTATTGATGAAGTGCTTGTCTTCGACAAAACAATCGGATATCCGGTGTCGCGCGATCTTGACCTGATCTTGAATGTGATGGACAATAAATACGACCTCGTGATTGATATGTATGGGAACTTACGGAGCGCTCTGTTGGCTTTTCTGAGCGGCGCTAAATACCGGGTTGGTTTGTCAAGCCGTAGCAGAAATCTATTTTATAATATTGTGGTTGCGGGGTCACCCGGGATTATTTATAATCCTGAAGTCTGGCTCCGCGTCGCTTCAGCCGCTGGGGTCTCAGGTGCAGGCGGCAGGCCGTCTATTTTACTCGGAAGAGAGGAAGAATCCTATATATCCGCATTCATGATGGAAGAAGGCTTGATAGCCGGAAAGTTCGTTGTGCTAAACCCGTTTGCAAGCGCTGTTACGCGTGAGTGGCCAAGGGCTAATTATGTCGAACTTGCAATGCTTTTAGTGAAATCAGGGTTAGCTGCGGTTATTGTGTGGGGGCCGGGACAGGAGAAAGAAGCAAGAGCCATAAAAGCGGCCTGCGGAAAAGATGTAATAATCGCGCCGCAAACAGGGATAAAACAGCTCGGCTGGCTCCTTAAAAAAAGCGCGGTAGTTGTAACAGGAACGACTTTCATACAGCACCTTGCGGTAGCAGTAGGTGCTAATGTGGTAAGCATTTTCGGAGCCACCGACAGCAGGGCCTGGGTCGATCCTGCTTATGAGAAACAAACAGTCTTGCAGGCGAAACTTGACTGTATGCCCTGCGAGAAGGTTAAGTGTCAAGATTTAAGGTGTATGGATCAAATAAGCGTGTTAAAGGTGGATTCCGCGCTTAGGAAATATATCAATAGAGCATAGAGCCAAATGCATTGCGCCTTGACAGGCGCTGTTTTTGTGTTATAATGGAAACTGAAGAAACCAATGTAGTTTCCGGGGTATCTAGATGACAAACAATGAAGAAACCAGGTTAAACATACTTGAAAAATCAAGGAAGCTGTTTCTTTCAAGCGGCTTTTCTAAAGTCACGACTGAAGATATCGCCGGGTCCATAGGCGTAAGCAAAAAGACTTTGTATAAGTATTTTTCTTCAAAAGAAGAACTGCTTGAATCCTCAATATTCCAAATGCTTCGGGACACCGGAGCAAGAATTGAAAATACTGTTAACAACGAATCAATTGTTTTTCCCGAGAAACTTGTTTTGGTCAGGGAAATTGTTCTGGAAACCGTAAACTCCCTTAAACCGGAATTTTTGAGGGATATAAGGAAGAATGCGCGTTCGCTCTGGCAGAAGATTGAAGTTTTTAGAAGGGAAAAACTTTCAGGAAATATTTCAACCTTGATTAGGATTGGTAAATCTCAGGGTTATATACGCGACAAATTCAATGAAGGTATATTCCTTGTAATATTCCTGAACCTTGTCGACGGCACCATAAATCCCGATTCACTTTCCGAATCAAACTATTCCGCAGAGGAGCTTCTTGAAGGTATTTTCACTCTGATGTTCATTGGGGCTTTAACAGAGAAAGGAAGAAAACAGTTTCCGGTTATGCGTACAAGGGAGGATACCAAATGATCCGAAAGACATTCATTCTTCTGCTTGCGAGCGTTTTTTGCCTCCCGGGGCTTTCGGCTATCTATACTTTGGATGAAGCTATTGCCCTAGGGCTTAAGAACAACACTAAAATGCTTGCTTTTAAGGCAGCAAAAAAGAATTCGGAAGGCAGGAATTCTGAGGCCATCAGCGGAGCTCTTCCGAAGTTGTCTTTTAACGGAGGGTATAATTATATTTCTTCGGTGCCTTCCATGAGCATCAGCATTCCCACCGGCCCGTTGACTTCTATAGATAAGACAATTGTAGCCGGCGCCGGCGACAACTGGGCCTTCAAAGCGCAGCTGACGCAGGAAATATTTGATTGGGGAAGGATGTTTGATAATATATCCTCCTCAGAAGCCGCGGATAATGCCGCAGCCAAAGATCTTGATGCGGGTGCTTGTTCTGTTGCTTACGCCGTTAAGCAGGCGTATTATAGCGTGGTTTTCGGTAAAGACGCCCTTGTAGTGGCAGAAGAATCGCTTAAAGTTTCAAGTCAGCATTTGTCTGATGCTGAGCAAAAATACAAGGAAGGGGCTTATTCTTCTTTTGAGGTCCTGCGGTCTCGCGTTCAGGTCAGTAATCTTAGGCCTGCTGTTTCAAAGGCAAAGAATTATCTCGAAATATCAAAGCTTAACCTAAAAATAGCCCTTGGCCTCGCATATAATGATGATATTGAAGTATCAGGAAAACTTGCAGAGCATCAAATCAGCATTCCCGACTATAACGAGAAACTCAAGAAGGCGCTCGCAGCCCGTCCGGAATTGCTTGCTGCAAGGTTAAGGACGGAGTCCGCGTTCTCAGCGCTTGAGTCGGCCAACTCTTTGGACAAGCCGGTGCTTTCGGGGTTTGCTTCCTATAATTATCAAAATCCATATTTTGTGCAGCTTAGCTGGACACAAAGCTGGAACGCTGGTCTAAACCTGAATATCCCGATTTTTGACGGAAATTTCACGGCAGCCAAGGTAAGGCAAGCTGAAGCCTCTCTGGCCGCTGCGGCTGTAAGCGTGAAAATGCTTGAAGATTCAACCGCATCCGAACTGAAACAATTGATTCTATCTCTTTCCGAGGCAAAAGAGCGGATAGCTGCCCAAAAAGACGCCGTCTCTCAGGCAGAAGAGTATCACAAAATAGCGCAGGTTGGTTTCAAGAGCGGAACCATGACAAATCTGGAAGTTATTGACGCCGAGTTATCCTTAATGAACGCGAGAATAGGATACTTACAGGCACTCTACGACAGAGAAGTGATTGAATCCGGGATTGAGAAGCTTGCGGGGCCGTTCGCCCTCCGCGGGTGATGCAAGATTGGGAAGTTCTCAAGGAAAAGGTTAACACGGAGGTTTTATGAATAAAAAGGTTATAATTCCTGTGGTTTTAGTTTTTCTGCTTGCAGCCGGTTATCTTACATTCAAGTTTACGGCAAGCAGCGGAACCTCGGAAGTGGGAGGTTCAGGAACCATAGAGGTTACCGAAGTTGATATTTCAGGTAAAATTTCCGGCAGGATAGAACAAATAAATGTCGAAGAAGGAGCCGGCGTGAAGGCCGGGCAGTTGCTGGCTGTACTTGCTCACGATGAGTTGAAAGCCCAGCAGGAGTCCGCGGACCAGCAGGCCCAGCAGCTTAAACTGCAAGCCGGAAATGCAGGAGACAATTATAAGCGGGCGAAGGATCTGTACAAAGCCGGCGGCTATTCTAAACAGGCGTTAGATCGTGATGAGACACTGTTTCAGGTGACTTCACACCAGTACGAGTCAGCGGTTCAGAACCTGAATCAAATTAAGGCGCAGGCGGAGAACGCTTTTCTCTATTCTCCGATAGACGGAGTGGTGCTTCAGAAGAACGCTGAGGCCGGCGAGATAGCTTCGCCAGGCATGTCCCTGCTGACAATTGGAAATCTGTCAAAACCCTGGCTTAAAATATACATTCCCGAGTATAAAACAGGTAAAGTTAAACTGGGCGCTTCTGCCCGTGTAATGATAGATACCTTTCCCGGGAAAGAGATGCAAGGAACGGTTACCTACATTTCTTCAACGGCCGAGTTTACCCCGAAGAATGTTCAGACAAAAGAAGACAGGGTGCGGTTGGTTTATGCCGTTAAAATAGCTCTGGACAACAAAAACGGCATGTTTAAGCCCGGAATGCCTGCTGACGCGGTGATAAATGTCTCAAATAATTGAAATTAAGGCCTTGCGCAAAAGCTTTGGCGTTAATCAAGCGCTCAAGGGAATAAGTTTTTCCGTTGAAGAAGGTGAAATATTCGGCCTTGTCGGGCCGGACGGAGCCGGAAAGACAACAGCTGTCAGAATTGCCGCAGGCGTGATGAAGATTGACTCCGGGACAGTAATTGTGGGCGGTTTTAATGTAAAGGAACGGCCTGATGAGAGCAAGAAAATAATTGGCTACATGCCGCAGAAGTTCAGCCTCTATCAGGATCTATCTGTTGAAGAGAACATAAACTTTTTCGCTGACCTCTATGAAGTAAAGTCAATAGAGCGTGAACTTATGAAGAAGGACCTTTACGCGTTCAGCAGGCTCGGTAAATTCAAAGACAGGCCTGCAGGAAAACTATCCGGCGGAATGCAAAAGAAACTTGCTCTTGCCTGCGCGCTGATAAATGTTCCAAAACTGCTGATTCTTGATGAGCCGACCATCGGAGTAGATCCTTTATCCAGGCAGGAACTCTGGGAAATGCTGATTAAGCTCAACAAGGAAAGGCGTGTCAGCATACTTGTTACGACTTCCTATATGGATGAAGTCGAAAGATGCGGGCGGGTCGGACTGCTCTATGAGGGTGAACTTCTGAAGGTTGAAAACCTGGAGGACGTTTTAAAGAGCGGGGTGAGGTTTGAGGAAATATTTATAAACGAGATGGAAAGGCAAAAGAATATGAAAAGTTTGTAAGCCGCACTTCGTGCGTCTTGTTCAAGAAAGGTTTATAACGTTCTTAACGTTTGTAACGTTTATAACGTAAAGCATGAAGAGTTTATAAGGTTCATAAGGTTAATAAAACTTTTGTGAGAGAGCAAGAGGAAAAATACATGCAAATGTCCGTTCAAGTAAATAATCTCGTGAAGAAATTCGGCAGTTTTGCCGCAGTTGATGACATAACATTCTCCGTTCAAAAGGGGGAAATATTCGGGTTCATAGGACCTAATGGCGCAGGTAAATCTACCACAATAAGAATGCTCTGCGGGATACTTGACCAGACTTCAGGAGAGGGGACCGTTGAAGGGTTTAGCATAAAAAGTGAGCCGGAAAAGATTAAAAGCGTCATCGGGTACATGTCCCAGAAATTCTCGCTTTACGACGACCTTACTGTAGCAGAAAACATTAATTTCTACGCCGGCATTCACGGCCTTGGGTTTAAGGAAGCCGGAGACAGAAAATCCTGGATACTGGAAATGTCAGGGCTGTCAGGAAAAGAGGGGTGTATGACAGGTTCCCTGTCAGGCGGCTGGAGACAGAGGCTTTCGCTTGGCTGCGCAATAATACACAACCCAAAAGTTATTTTTCTTGACGAGCCGACAGCGGGAGTTGACCCTATATCAAGGAAAGAATTCTGGGGCCTTATCAGGGGACTCGCAAAAGCAGGCACCACAATATTTGTAACCACTCATTTTATGGATGAAGTCGAGTTTTGCGAAAGAATTGCTATGATCTACAGGGGAAAGATAGTTGCAATGGGCACGCCGTCTGAACTTAAAATATTAAACAAGGTCGATAATCTTGAAATGCTCTTCGTCAATCTGATAAGGGGAATGGAATAGATGATTATCAACGGAAGAGTTATGGCCATAGCAAGAAAAGAGGCCCTGCATGTGGTCCGCGATATCCGTTCACTTATAATAGCGCTCATCCTGCCTCTTGTTTTCCTTTTTATATTCGCCTATGCTATTACGCTGGATATAGACCATATTAGACTGGCTGTCGTCGACCATGACAGAACTCCTGCCAGCAGGGGGCTAATAGCGGCCATAACCGTTAGCGGATATTTTGACCTGGCAGCTTTCCTTGAAAGCGAGAAAGAGATGGAGATCGGGATGGATAAAGGAGATATAAAAGCAGGGCTGATAATTCCTCCGGGATTTGCCAGGCATATTGCCCGCGGTGAGCGCAATTCAGTGCAAATACTTGTTGACGGGACAGAATCGAACAGCGCAAATATCACCCTCAATTACGCCAATGCTGCCGTTGCTTCATATACAGGGAATATTGTGCTTGCCGCGCTGAACAAGAACGGAATAGCCCTCAGGAAGGATACCTTGTTTATAGAGGCCGGTCAAATGGCCGTTTACAATCCGAGCATGAGAAGCCGCAATTTCATAATCCCGGGAATTATAGCGGTTATTATGTCGATTATCCTCGCGATACTCACTTCTCTTACGGTAGTAAAGGAAAGAGAACAAGGCACTCTTGAGCAGCTGCTGGTTACACCGGCAACGCCGAGAGATATCCTTGTCGGAAAAATGATCCCATACTGGATAATAGGTATGATTGACATGCTGATGATAGTACTTGCCGGAGTTCTTATATTTAATGTGCCGTTAAAAGGGGATTTGCTGCTGCTTTTCTTTTCGTCAGGGGTCTTTGCTTTTTGCGGGCTTGGTATAGGACTTTTTATTTCTTCAGTGGCCGAGAATCAGCAGATTGCAATACAGCTTTCGATGCTGATGTCCGTGCTCCCGGGCTTCATCCTCTCCGGTTTTCTTTTCCCTATTAAAAGCATGCCGCCTATTATCCAGGCCGTTACGGTTGTTCTCCCGGCTAAGTACTTTCTGAATATTCTGAGGGGTGTGTTTTTGCGGGGCAGCGGATGGGCATCTTTATTAGTGGAAACGATGATTTTGTTTATTATGGGAGTACTGCTGATTGTGATTGCTTCCAAGCGCTTTAAGAGGAATATCGGATGAGAAGAATACTTGAACTGGTCAGAAAGGAATTAATACAAACTTTTCGTGACAAGCGGATGATAGGCCTTATTTTCGTTGCGCCGGTTCTCCAGCTTATAATGCTGGGTTACGCGGTCACCACAGATGTGAAGCATATTGCGCTCGGTGTTTGGGATACCGACAGGTCTCAGGAAAGCAGGGAATTGATAAGGAAAGCTGTCATAAGCGGCTATTTCGACGATGCCGGAGTTGTCGCAAATGACGCGGCTATGGAACACGCGTTCAAAAGCGGGAGATGCGATCTCATTCTCTATTTTCCTCCTGATTATTCGAAGAACATAAAACGCGGAGAAAAAGCCAAAGTTGAGATTATTGCGGATGGAAGTGATTCAAACCTTACGAATATATCTTTCGGCTACATGGCGCAGATAGTTAACATTGAAAACAGCAGGCTGCAGGGGGAAAATATCTCAAAAATTAAGGCCGCGCGCGGCGGCAGTATAATGATCCCGCTGGTCGAACCCGAGCCCAGGGTAATGTATAACCCTGAGATGAAAAGCGCCAATTACATGATCCCGGGAGAGATTGGGCTGATATTGACCCTCATCACCATATTGCTCACCTCAATGTCTATTACGAAAGAGAAGGAATCAGGGACTATAGAGCAGATTATTGTGTCGCCGCTCCGTTCTTACGAAGTTATTATCGGGAAGACCATACCTTTTGCTCTAATCGGAATGATGATAGTCCTGCTGATTATTACCGGCGGGGTGCTCGTCTTCAATATCACCCTTAAAGGGAATATATTTACCTTGTTTTTCGCGTCATTCCTATTCCTCCTGAATACTCTTGGCGTAGGACTCTTCATTTCAACAATATCAAAGACACAACAACAGGCTATGCTTTCAAGCGTCATCTTTATACTGCCGTCAATTATGATATCCGGATTCGCCTTTCCAATATCCAATATGCCGCTTGAAATTCAATGGATATCGTATTTGCTGCCGCTCAGATATTTTTTTACAATAATACGGGGAATATTCCTTAAAGGAGCCGGATTCGCTATTCTCTGGCCGGAGATGCTTGCATTGTTCATTCTCGGAGCGACGGTGTTTATTCTGGCAGCGTTAAGGTTTAGGAAAAAGCTAAGTTAAGGCAAATACTAAATCCTAAATTCTAAACACTAAACAATTCAAGTCGACAAAAGGATGGTATATTGTCGCGTTTAGAATATTTTGTTAATTTGTTTTTGTTCAGAATTTAGTGCTTGGTATTTGTTTTTTGCTTGATTCCGTCTTTATTTTATTGTATATTAAACTTGTGCTTCTTACTGGGATGAAAAAATACATTGTCCCGGCAGCTGTTTTTGCAATTGCTCTGGTGCTGTCCAATATCACCTTCGCGCTACTGCTCGCTTCTGCTGTCCCGGTTATCAATTCATATCTGAATAGAAAGAAGAAAAGAGCAGCAGAAAAGTTATTAGAAAAACAATTTATTGAAAGCCTTCACTTAATCCTCAGCTCTCTCCGTTCAGGCCAAACTCTGCTGCAGTCCTTTGAAGAAGCCGGCCGCAGGACTACAAAACCGGTATCAATGTTCTATCATGATATTCTTGCCTCTAATAGACTCGGTAAAGGTTTGGATGAAGCTCTCGTGAGTACTGTCGAGAAATATAAGAATGACGACATGAAACTTTTCGCTATTATTGTCTCTGTCATGAAAGATTCCGGCGGTAATACGGCTGCGCTTATAGCGAATATGCTGGATTCGTGCGAAGAGAGAGAGAGGCTTTCAGGGAAGATAGACTCGCTGACTGCCCAAGGCAGGCTTTCAGGCTTAGTGGTAGGGTTGCTGCCGGCCGGACTGTTAACCGTATTCTGGTTATTGGACCCCGTATTAATCTATCCGCTCTTTCATTCGGTAAGCGGGTTTGTTCTACTTTTAGTCGCGGCTGCCTTGGAGGCAGCGGGAATCTATTTCATATCAAAAATCACAAATATCGAGGTTTAGATGACGGCTGTAGTGTGCGCTTTAATGGCAGGGGTTGCGGTTTTTATTGCAATTCAAACGGCCGGTGACAAGGAGGCCGCTCTGGCGCTCGGCAAAATGCTTGGGCGAAAGACATTGTCCCCAGGAAGCGGCCTGTTTGATTCCGGCCCATTGAAAAAAACCATTCAAATCGTATCGAGATTAAACAAAAATATCCCTCCGGGTAAATACCGCGCATGGTTGGTCTTAACGCTTTCACAAGCCGGTTCCGGATTTTCCTGTTGCGCGGATGAGTTTATCGCAAGAAAAGAGTTCTATCTGCTGATTTCGTTCACAGTTCTGATTTGTTTGCGCGTACCCTGGTTTTATGCACTGCTGATATCCGGCATTATTTTCTTTCTTCCGGATATAGAAATGAAGAGCTCAAGGACTCTATACGAAAAGAATATACTGCGTGAATTAACGCCTGCTCTCGGTATCTTGGCATCTTGTGTGGAGGCCGGCCTGACGCTTGACGCTTCAGTCACCAAATATTCCGAAAAATGCGGGGAAACCTTTCTCTCAGTTGAATTCCGCTGCTACTTGAAGGAGATTAGGCTCGGGAAGAGCAGGAAAGAAGCTCTTTCCGGTCTGGCCGAGCGGTCCGGACTTCCGGAACTTGAGGTTTTTGCCGGTGCAGTTTCGAGGTCGCTTGAATATGGCACCGGCCTCGCCGGTGTTCTGCGCTCTCAATGCGCTTCGGCAAGAGAGAAGAAGGCGCACAGGATTGAGAAACTGGCTGCTGAAGCGCCAGTCAAATTGCTCTTTCCACTTATATTTTTTATATTCCCTGTCGTTTTCATTGTGATTTTTGGCCCTGTCTTTCTCAAATTTCTTGCAATAAGATAACGGTCTTTTCCTGTCCCCGCTTTTTCTTGAATTAAACGCATGATTATCGGATAATACTGTATGCGATTAAACAGCTTTACGGGTAAATTTATTAGCATCCTGCTCCTGATATGCGCGTTTGTGGTTCCCTTTATATCCGGCAGTTATATCCTCGGCGTGATGTCACTTGTGCTAATATATCTTATTCTTTCTCTTGGTTTAAATGTTGTTATTGGCTTTTGCGGTCTGCTGGCGCTGGGTTTCGCGGCTTTCTATGGTATAGGAGCATATATTACCGCTCTATTATTTCCGTTGACTGCTTTGCCTGTTCTGCTCGCTGCTGTGGTTATCGGTTCAGCGATCTTTGGTTTCATCTCCGGCGCTCCCGTGTTGAGATTAAGAGGGGATTACCTAGCTATTGTAACTCTTGGTTTCGGCGAAATCACAAGATTGTTTATGAAGAATATGGACTGGCTCACTAATGGTCCAAAAGGCATCAGCGGTATTTACCCGTCAGTTTTTTTCGGACTTAACCTTTCCGATAAAAGAACAGTCTATTATTGCGCGCTGGCTTGTGTTTCAATCTGTGTTTTTTTCCTTTATCGGCTGCAGGAATCAAAGATAGGCCGCGCCTGGTCGGCAATCAGAGAAGATGAAGTTGCAGCCGCTTCTTCAGGTATAAATATAACAAAAATGAAAATACTGGCATTTTTGATTGGCTCGGTGATGGCAGGTCTTGCAGGTTTCTTTTTTGCGGTCAATCAGTCCTTCGTAGATCCTAATTCTTTTGGTTTTGATGAATCGGTGCTGATTGTGTGCATGATAGTGGTAGGCGGGATAGGAAGTATTCCCGGTGTTATTCTCGGAACCACAATCCTGGTCTTTCTACCTGAATTGCTCAGGAATTTTCTCGGAGGGTTTGAATCCTATAGGATGCTTCTTTACGGAGTGTTGCTTGTCTGTATGATGCTTTTCAGGCCCCAGGGGATACTGCCGAAAGCAGGCAGAAAGCGCGAACTAATTCCTGAAACTGAAGAAATAAAAATGATGAAGACTCCAATGTTTACGAGGAGAGAAACAGGTAATGGCTGCAGTGCTTGAAGTGAATAATATTTCCAAAAAATTTGGCGGTCTTACCGCTCTAAATGATGTCTCGCTGCTCCTCAACGAAGGAGAGATTTTAAGCGTGATAGGTCCGAACGGGGCCGGCAAAACAACACTTTTTAACTGTATAACCGGAATTTACAGGCCATCGGCAGGCATGATAAGCCTGTCAGGCAAAGGCGTACGGATCGACAGTCTCCCGCCACACCGCATAGCGAGATTTGGTATTGCCAGGACATTCCAGAATATAAGGCTTTTTGCCAATATGAGCGTGCTGGATAATGTGCTTTGCGGCGCATTTAGCAAGACGCGAGAATCCATAGTCGACATAGCTTTTAGGACAAGAAAGAACAAGGCCGCTGAAACAGCTATTAATGAAAGAGCCAGGGAACTCTTGAATTTTGTTGATTTATCTGATAAATTGTATATAAATGGGTGTAGTTTGTCTTACGGTGACCAGCGAAGGCTTGAAATAGCAAGAGCACTTGCGCTCGAGCCTGATGTATTGCTTCTTGATGAGCCTGCCGCGGGCATGAACGCTTCCGAAACAAACTCGCTTGCGGTACTTATTAGAAAGATTAGAGATAACGGCGCCGCTCTGCTGATAATAGAACATGATATGCGTTTTGTTATGGAGATCTCCGACAGGATAGTTGTATTGAACTACGGAAAGAAAATATCCGAGGGCGCGCCTGAAGTCGTCAGGAAAGACAAGAAAGTTATTGATGCATACCTTGGAGAAGGAGATCAATGAGCATGAATCTGCTCTCCGCCGGCATGAACCTGAAGTTTGCCAGATGATGCTTGAGGCAGTCGACCTAAAGATTAATTATGGGCGCATAACTGCGGTACGCGGTGTGTCCCTGGGAGTAGAGAAGGGAGAAATAGTGACTCTTGTGGGCGCTAACGGCGCCGGCAAAAGCAGCATCCTGCACGGAATAGCCGGAGCAGAGAAGCTTGCAGGGGGCAGTGTCAGTTTTGAGGGAAAAGATATAACGGCCAACCGAGCGCATCATACGGCTGCTCTGGGCGTGTCGCTGGTGCCTGAAGGCCGGCGGATTTTCGGAAGGATGTCGGTGCTTGAGAATCTTGAAGTTGGAGGCTGTCTCAAAGATCCCGTTTCGCTTAAGAACGGCTTGGCAATGGTTATGGGGCTTTTCCCAGTATTGAAAGAAAGAGCGCGCCAGGAAGCAGGCACTTTGAGCGGCGGGGAACAGCAGATGCTGGCTATAGCCAGAGGCCTTATGAATGAACCGAAACTGCTTCTGCTTGATGAACCCTCCCTCGGGCTGTCGCCGCTTATGGAGCAGGCAGTTTTCAAAGTAATAGCGGAGATCCGGCGGCTCGGAACCACTATTCTGCTCGTTGAACAGAACGCGAATCTCGCGTTAAAGATTTCTGACAAGACGTACGTTGTTGAAAGCGGGAAAATAACTCTCTCAGGAAAATCCGGTGAATTGCTGAAAGATGATAATATTAAAAAAGCGTATCTTGGCGGGTAGATGAGCGAAGAACTGGCAAAAAAATATCTGAACGAGGCTAACACGGCGCTTCAGGCGAAAGAGATAGACAAAGCGCTTAAACTCTTTGAACATGTAGCCGAGCAGGACCCCAACAATGCTGAGGCGCACACCCGCCTTGCGGAGCTTTATGCCGAGAAAGGGATGAAGGAAAAAGCCGCCAATGAATACCACCTTCTCGGGAATGCTTATTATGAAAGCCGCCTTTTCAAGAATGCGCTTAAGTTCTTCCTGAAAGTATTTGAGCTGGATCCTGTGGCTATAGATTCCAGGATCAAAGCAGCCGAGATTTATGTGACACAGGAGATGGAGCGCGAGGCCAAGCTTGAATACCTTGCCATTGCCGAGTATTTTATGTCAAGCGGAGACCTATCCAGGGCCGAAGAGTTCGCGAAAAAAGCCGTAGAACTGAAGAGCATTGAAGCATATTACATTCTGGGGCTGGTCTGCTTTAAACGCGCTATGTGGAAAGAAGCGGCGGTGGAGTTTGAAAAACTGGTAAAGATTAAACTTAACCACGCAGGCGCCTGGACGCACCTTTCAATTGCTTATTCCTACCTGAACAAAATAAACGAGGCGCTGGCGGCCGCGGAAAAAGTAATGAAGATTGATCCGAGTGAACCTGACAGCCAGCGCGCTAGCGGGCTGGCGCATGCTAAAAAGGGGGAGATTGAGAAGGCAATCCCTTTTTATGTAGCCGCAATAGATGAAGCGCTCCAAAGAGGTGAAGTAGATAAAATACTGGAAGTCTCTAACGAGGCCGTAACTATGCTTTCCGGCTCTCCTGATATACTTTTTAAGAGAGGTGAAGCTCTGGAGGCTGCCGGGCTTGGGAAACAGGCTGCCGAGGCTTTTAACACATCTTCTGAGTTGTATAAGAAGGCAAATGCTCCTGATTCCGCGGCGATCGCAATTGAGAGAGCAAGGGCAGACGAAAATTTGGTTCCCAAGCCAAAGAATACGAAAGAGCCGGCTGTGAATGAATTCGAGGTCAAAGCAGTCCCGGCTGAAGGGATCAATAAGGGATCAACGGTGGCTGTACCGAAGAAAACGCCTGCAGCAACTTCAATCCCTGCGGCGTCGAAAGAACCCCTTATTCTTGAGATAGACGGAAAAGAAAAGAGCGCAAGCTCATCGGCAAGACAGGCAGGCGCGATAAAGAACGAGGAATCGATCGTTGAAAGAAGCACGCCGGCGGCAAAGCCAAAACCGGGGCCGGCATGGGATGCCATAATTGATTCATTAAGAAAGGACGCTTCTATCATTCATACTGCGCCGGACGGCGCTCCAAGGCCGGCGACGGCTGTTTCTCCTGATGCGGTTCAGAGGACAACGGTCGAGTCGGTTGAGGAATTATTCAAGCTGGCCGACAAACATATCAAAGATCATTTTTATGAAAAGGCAATTGAAATATGCAGAATAGTCCTAAAGAAAGAACCCAGAAATACTGAGGTGCGCGTTAAACTGCACCACGCCTATTTACTGCTGGCGCAACAGGAAGAAGATATCTCAAATGTCCAGGAAGGAAAGGACGGAGGGTCTAACGGGAATAAACCCGACGGCGACGGCCCTGATAAAAAGAGGAGCAAAATAGCCTACTTGTAAATGACGAATGTATAGATAAGTTTGAATTAAAAAAGCCCCTGTGAATGCAGGGGCTTTTTATTGAGTCATTTGCTTGGCAGTATTAAATAACGCCGAGTTCCTTGCCAACCTTCTTGAACTTTTCAAGCACAAGTTCCATCTCTTTCATAGTGTGTGTCGCGGTGAAACTGGTCCTGATAAGTGCCTGTCCCGGCGCTACTGCCGGAGAAACAACTGGATTCACAAAAATACCTTCTTCTTCAAGCCTCTTGCCCATCTTGAAGCATTTATAATCATCCCCTACAAAGATAGGGATGATGGCTGATTCTGTATGACCTGTAACAAACCCAAGCTCCCTTATGCTCTTCAGCATGAACGCGACTATTTTCCAGAGATGTTCTCTGCGCTCGGGTTCCGTTTTGATGATCTCAAGCGCTTTTAATACGGCCGCAACATTAGCGGGAGGCATGGAGGCCTGGAATATCTGAGCCCTTGAGGTGTGTTTTAAATAGGTGATCACATCTGTCTCGCCGGCGATATATCCTCCCATAGAAGCGAAGGATTTGCTGAAAGTGCCCATCATAAGGTCGACTTCGTCAGTGAGGCCAAAATGCTCAGACATGCCGGCTCCGGTTTTTCCGAAAATACCGACCGAATGCGCGTCATCTACCATTACCTTGGCCCCGTATTTCTTTGCTATCCTGACAATTTCAGGAAGCTTGCAAAGCTCGCCTTCCATGGAAAATACTCCGTCAGTAACGATAAGCTTGCCCTTTGAAGGATTATCCTTTGCAATGAGGCGCTCAAGGTCTTCCATGTCATTATGCTTGTACTTAAGAGTGCGCGCTATTGAGAGCCTTGTTCCGTCAATTATGCTGGCGTGATTTATCCTGTCGCAATAAATAATATCGTCTTTCTGCGGGAGAGTTGAGACAACTCCGAGGTTGGTAGTGAAACCTGTGCTATAAAGGAGAGCATCCTGTTTGCCGACGAAAGCCGCAATTTCCTTTTCAAGTTGGACATGCAGGTCAAGAGTTCCGTTAAGGAATCGTGAACCAGAACAACCTGTCCCGTATTTCCTGATTGCTTCGATGGAGGCTTCTTTTACGCGCGGGTCTGAAGTAAGTCCCAGATAGTTGTTTGAACCTATCATTATAAGGGTCTTGCCGTGATAAACAACTTCCGTGTCCTGTCCTGATTCTATAGCCCTGAAATATGGATAAACACCGGCGGCTATTATCTCTTTTGCCGTGGTGAATTTATGGGCTTTTTCGAAAAGATCGCCTTTCTTTGTGCCGGTTGGGAATACATGTTCTTCGCTTAATTTTAAGGTATCTCTTGCTTTAAGCCTTACCTTAAAGCGCTGTTCTCTGTATATCTTGCTCACCTTGCGGGAAAGGTTCTTCATTCCGCGTTTTGAGTTAACTCTGAGACCGCGAAGTATTTTTTTCTTTTTTGCCATTTTACTCTCCTTTATGAGTCCGTTATGTAAAAGTTGCTGAAATACCGCTTTGTGAGTAAGGCGGCTTGTAATTGCAGGAAAATAATTGTATTCAACTGACTTTTTAATTATAATACTCAGTATAAGGCAAGTCAAGGCAAAATTCAGTATTTAAAAGGTGTTCTGTGCAAAGCGGCGAAGAAGCATTAATAACGGGCGCGAACGGTTTCACCGGTAGTTTTCTGGCGGCGGAGCTGCTAAGGCGGGGTATTAAAGTACGGTGCCTGGTAAGAAGCACGGCGAATCTCAGGTGGCTTAAAGGATTAGATGTAAGTATTGTTAATGGAGAGATAACAAGAAAAGAGAGCCTCAAGGGTAAGCTCTCTGGCATAAATTATGTATTCCATTGCGCCGGAGCCAAGCAGGGCAGGGATTGGAATGATTTCGCCAAGGTAAATATTCTTGGAACCGAGAACCTCGTCGAAACCGCGCTTGCTGAGGCTCTGGGGTTGAAGAAATTCGTTTACATAAGTTCAATGGCCGCAATGGGGCCTTCTTGCGGTTCCGAGCCGTCAAGTGAGGCCGCAGTTTGTAATCCGCTGACTTTCTATGGAACAAGCAAGCTTAAAGGAGAAGAGGAAGTCTTGAAGAGGAAGAATCTGCTTCCTGTCGTTATCCTGCGCCCGCCGGCTATTTACGGGCCCCGCGACGAGGATATGCTGGCAATGTTCAAGGCTGTCAAATTTAGAGTAAAGCCGTTCTTTGGATTAAAAGAAAAATATCTCAACCTTTGCTACATTGATGACCTGATTCAGGGCTGTGTTCTGGCGGCGCAGGTCCCTGTAAAAAGCGGAAGCATTTACATGGTGGCAGATGAAAATATCCATAGCTGGGAAGATGTTTACAGGGAAATGTCCCTTGCATTAAATATAAAGGCGTTGAAGCTTAAGATACCGGTAGGGTTGATACTGACCTCTGCTCTTATATCGGAACTAGTGGCTAAGGGTTCCGGAAAGTCAACAATGTTCACGCGCCAGAAAGTGCGCGAGATGAGCGGGAACTGGGCCTGTGACATACGCAAGGCAAAAGCCGAGCTCGGCTTCAAGCCGAAGTTCGGTATAAAGAAAGGCATCGCGCTGACGGCTAAGTGGTATGTTGAGAATGGGTGGCTTTAGTGCAAAATATGAAATAAGATATTTGAAATTCTAAATATTGCGGAGGCGGTTATGGCTGAGACAAACGAAACGGAACTTCACACAATGATGTTCTTTCAACTGCTTTACCAGTTTCAGAGCATGGCCATGATGCATCTTGGCAAGATTGAGAACCCTGTCTCAAAGAAGGTCGAGCGTGATCTCGAACAGGCTAAGGGAGCAATTGAGCTTGTGAGAATGCTTAAAGAAAAAACAAAAGGCAATTTAAACGAGAAAGAGAATGAATTTCTTGAGCAGATCCTGACAAACTTGCAATTGAACTACGCTGATGAGGTCGCAAAGCCGAATACGCCTGAGGAGAAGAAACCCTGACATGGAAAAAAGAGTACTAGCAGAACTTGAGAGAATAGCCGGAAAGGACAACCTTAAAACCTCCCTGGAGGAGCTCGTTTGCTATTCTTATGACGGCTATTTAAAGGAAAGCCTGCCGGATGCGGTTGTTTTTCCGGAAAGCACCGAACAAGTCTCCGCGATAGTTAAACTGGCCGGGCGGGAGGGCTTTTTTATTACATCCAGGGGTTCCGGTTCAAACCTTTGCGGCGCGTCTGTTCCGAAAAAAGGTGGGCTGGTCCTTGCTTTTTCCAGGATGAACCGCACCATTAAAATTGACAGAGAGGAGCGCTTTGCGGTTGTCGAGCCCGGCAAAGTGCTTGATGACCTGGAGCTTGAACTTTCGCCGATAGGCCTGTCCTATCCTGTGGATCTGGGAAGCAGCAAAATAGCGACTATAGGCGGCTCGATAGCGTTGAATTCCGGCGGCATGAAGGCGGTAAAATATGGAGTCACACGGGATTACCTGCTAGGTTTGACCGTAGTGCTTGCGGACGGCAGCATTCTGGAACTCGGAACAAAGACAAAAAAGAATGTTGTCGGTTATGACCTTATTTCGCTTTTTTGCGGATCTGAAGGAACTCTCGGCATAATAACGCAAGCCTCGGTAAAACTTGTCGTTAAGCCCAAGGCCAGAAAGGTCATAGTGGCGCACTTTAAGAGCATGGAAGCGGCCTGCAGGGCAGTGAACGAAGTTCTTGCCTCGGGATTAATTCCTGCGGCGATTGAAATAATTGACAGATTGGTAATAGGGGCCGTTGAAGATTATGTGAAAGCGGGTTTGGACAAGGCTGCCGAAGCGCTGCTGCTTATAGAGCTAGACGGAAAAGAGAGCGTTGTAGAGGAAGACAGCAGGGCTATGAACGCCTTGCTTGACAGGCACGGCGCCTACGGAAAGAAAGAAGCTGCCTCGGCTGTAGAAAGCGACAAACTTTGGCTTGCCAGGAAGAGCGCTTTTCCGAGCATGACCAGGCTTAAAAATATTTGCATAGCCGAAGACATAACGGTGCCAGTCAGCAGGCTTTACGAGGTTATTACAAGGTTAAACGAGCTCTCCGCCAAGAACGGTGTTTTGATGGGGCTTATCTCCCACTCCGGCGACGGGAACTTGCACCCCCATTTTCTGATAGACTCAAAGGAAGAGGAAGTGAAGGCTGATAAGGTGCTTGACGAGCTTACACCTTTCGTGGTTTCTATCGGGGGAACGCTCTCCGGCGAGCACGGGATAGGAGTCAGCAAGAAAAAGTTCCTTGGCTATCAGTTGAAAGAAAATGAATTAAGAATCATGAGGGATATGAAGAAGCTCTATGACCCGAAAGGGATACTGAATCCTGGAAGTTTCATTGATTAGAGAAAGTCTATAAGATAGTGCTAAAAAGAGGATAGATTGGCTGAGAATGCGAGCGACATAACTAACAGGTGCCTGAAGTGCGGTTTTTGCGTGAACCAGTGCCCTGTCTATAGGGAGCTCAAGGACGAAACAGTTTCTCCGCGGGCCAAACTGAGACTTATAAAAGCCTACCGTGAAGGCACACTGAAGAATGACAGGGTTCTCCGTAAGGTACTCTCAAACTGCCTTATGTGCGAATCGTGCTACAGAAACTGCCCGGGAGGGCTTCATACAACCGACGCCATCGCTGAAATGCGGGCAGAGTTTCGGGATAAATACGGGCTGGACTGGAAGAAAAAACTGCTCAAGGCCGCGCTTGGCGACAAGCGGCTTCGTAAACTCTCGGCCTACTGGGCGAGACTTGTATATAATAATTTTATAAGCAATGTTCCGATGCCGCTCGACGTTCCTGCGGGAGCCCTCTCTCTTAAGAATATTCCGCGTTTAAACAAGGCATTGAAGAGCATGACTGCCGGCACCGGCAGGACAAAAAAAGCCTTCTTCTTTGCGGGCTGCGTAGACAGGTTTATGTTCTCTGATACGGCGGAAGCTGTGATAAAAGTTCTCAACGCGGCGGGTTACGACGTCGAGATCTCTCCCGATGAAAGATGCTGCGGCATGCCGCTTTTGATAAGCGGAGATTCAGCCTCCCTGGGTAAAAGCGCCAGAATCAATATTGACCTTATGTCAGCGAAAAAATATGACGCGATAGTTTCCGGCTGCCCTACCTGTATAGTTGCTTTAAAGCAGAAATACGCCGGTATAATAAATGGCGACGCGGAATACGAAGAAAAACTAAAGAAGATCGTTCCTTTGATGTCCGATTTCACCGAGCTTGTCGCAAATAACATCGAGTCCCTGCCTCCGTTGAAAGAAATCAATTCAACTGTAACGTATCATGAGCCCTGTCATCTTATAAACTCGCTCGGGATTTCTCAAGAACCAAGAAAGTTGATTGCCGCAGCGCCCGGCACGGTTTTTAAAGAACTTCCCGGCGGGGCTTCCTGCTGCGGGTCAGGCGGTTTTTACCACGTGTACTTTCCGGAGATAGCGAGGAAGATAGGCAGGAAAAAAGCGGATAACATTAAGAGCACGGGTGCAGAAATAACATTGACCGCCTGCCCGGCCTGCAAGTTGCAGTTGATAAACTTTACACGAAGTGCTAGCATTAAAACAGAAGTAAAACACATTGCTGAATTCCTTTCGGAACGTCTTTAGGGGGAGGCTGATTATGATGAACGAAGTCTGTAAGGCTCCGGGGCAAGTCTGGGAATACCTGAGCGGAAAAGGGGAGTGCTCAGTCTCGAAAATAAAAAAAGAGACGAAGATGCCGGATTCGCTCATATACATAGGGTTAGGCTGGCTCGCAAAAGAGGAAAAGGTTGTTTTGAGAAGGGACGGCGGGACCATTAGAGCCGCGCTGAAGTAGCGCCTTTTAGCAAGGATTAAACCCGGATACAGCGGACGGTATTCAAAATACTGTTTTCTGTATCCTGCTTTTTAACGGAGGACGAAATGAAGAAATACTGTTCGTTGCTTCTCTTCTCGCTATTTTCTGTTTTAATTGCCGGATGCGCAAGGCACAGCGGATCCATTAAAATAGGTGTTGCAGTTCCGCTTACAGGGCCGCAGTCCGCAATCGGCAGGGATGTTGCCAATGCCGTTAAACTCGCGGCTGATGAGTTCAATTCAAAGGACGGGTCGGAAATAAAAATAGAAGTTACCGCCTATGACGATCAGTCGCAGGTTAAGGAAGCGGCCAATGTTGCAAACAAACTAGCGTCTGATCCGGAATGTTTTGCCGTTATCGGTCACCTGGTCTCCGGATGTTCGCTGCCTGCGTCCGAGATATACGCAAGGGCGGCCCTTGCAATGGTCACGCCCTCCTCAACAAACCCTCAGCTCACACTCCGCGGTCTCAAGAATATTTTCAGAACCTGTCCGGTTGACGACGTTCTTGGAGCCGGAGCCGGCGAGTTTGCGGTCAGAAAACTTCATAAAAAAACTTTCGCCGTGCTGCACGACAAGACAGCCTATGGACAGGGTGTAGCGGAAGAGTTCCGCAAGTCGGTTCTGGCAAACGGCGGAAAAGTTCTCTCGTTCGAGGGCGTGTCTCAGGGAGAGCTGGATTACTCCGCGGTCCTTACAAAAGTTAAAGACCTGAATCCCGAGGTGCTCTATTTCGGAGGCATGTATCCTGAAGGCGCTCTGATTGCCAAGCAGATGAACTCGCTGAACCTCAAGTCTGTTCTTTTCTCTGCGGACGGGCTCTATGTCCCGGAGTATATCAGGCTGGCTGAGAAAGCTGCCGAAGGCACGGTCATTACTTTTGTGGCTCCTCCATATGATCAGGTTGCCGGCGCGAAGGATTTTGTCGATAAATACAACAAAAAGTATGGAGAAGTTAAGATCTACGCCCCCTACGCTTATGATGCGGCAAACATTATAATTAACGCAATCGCCGCGGCTGCGAAGTCTGAAGGCGCCGGAAAACTCTCAAGGGCAAAAGTCATAGAGAATATTTCAAAAACAAAAGAATACCGCGGCGTCACGGGAGTAATATCTTTTGACTCAAAAGGCGATGTCATCGGCAAGCAGGTTTATTTTTACAGGGTTGAGAACGGAAAGTTTGTCTGGATTCGGTAGTCAGTTGAACTGAATTGAGGGGCCTTTCATGTGCGGAATATTCGGCTATATCGACAATACAGGATCAGCGATAGGTCCTGAGCTCGCGGCCGGTATGGCGGCCTCTCTTGCTCACCGCGGACCGGATTCGGCTGGTAATAAGACCTTTCCACTGGCGGCAGGCTTTGCGATGCTCGGCGCGACGCGCCTCAGGATACAGGATTTAAGCGCCGCAGGCGACCAGCCGGTCAGCAACGAGAACGGCGCTGTCTGGGTCGTGTTCAACGGCGAGATTTATAACTTTCGCGCGCTAAGAGCTTCACTTGAAGAAGCAGGCCATGTCTTCCGATCATCCTCTGATACCGAAGTAATCGTCCACCTTTTTGAACAATACGGCAGGAATTTCACCTCAAAACTTGACGGAATGTTCGGTCTGGCCCTGCTCGATTTAAATTCCGGGACGCTGATACTGGCGCGCGACAGGACCGGAAAAAAACCGGTATTCTATTCCTCCGCTGCGGGAAAATTCGCATTCGCATCCGAAATTAAAGCGCTGTTCCGCTGCCCTTGGATAACAAAATCAGTAAATGAGCCGGCGCTTGCCGAATACCTTTCGTACGGCTATATTTCTGCCCCTGACACCGCTTATTCGGATATAAAAGAGCTGCCTGCAGGAGAAACACTGATATTATCGTCCCGGAGCAGCACGGAATTGAGCAGGTTCTGGGAATTAAAAGACAAAACTATAGATATCGGAGAAGATGAGGCGGCTCGCACAGTGAGGCAAATTATCGGCCGCGCGGTAGAAAAACGGCTGGCAGCGGATGTTCCGGTAGGCGTGCTTCTCAGCGGCGGGCTTGATTCTTCTGTTGTCTGCTCCGCGGCGGCTGGGAAAGGAAGAGTGAAAACATTTTGCGCGGGCTTTTACGGTGAAGATTCTTTTGACGAGAGGAAACATGCCGCGTTTGTTTCAAAGTTGTTCAACACCGACCATACCGAACTTATAATCAAGAACAGTCCGGTTGAAATTGTGCTTGAGCTGCCCGGGATATTTGACCAGCCTTTCGGGGATTCATCGGCGGTACCGGCCCTTCTCATCTCCCGCGAAGCCAGAAAACACGTCACGGTGGTTCTGACAGGCGACGGAGGGGATGAATGTTTCGCAGGCTACGACAGGTTCCGCGCAGCGCTGCTGGCGGAGAGTATGCCGCAGGCACAGCAAAAAACACTAAACATAGTTTCACGCCTGCTGCCGCGTACTTTGTCGATCCACGGTTTAAAGAGCCGTCTGGAGAGGTTTTCGGCAGGGATAGGAGAGGATGTTTTCAGCAGGCATGACGGCTGGCTCTCGGTTTTTAGCAGGGACGAATTGAGGCGAGTATTTCCTGAGAATGTTTCCGGCACACCGGGATTGGCGCGCAAGAAGCAGGAAAAACTGTTGGAGGGGAATCAGGGGAAAAGCCTCCTGAAGTCGCTCCTGAACCTTAATTTTAACTCCTATCTTAAGTATGACCTGAATACCAAAATAGACAGAGCCTGCATGGCGGCGTCACTTGAAGCAAGGTCTCCGCTGCTTGATACGGAACTAATAGAGTTTGCCTTTTCTCTCCCGGATAAATTAAAAATACGGGGAAGTGTTTCTAAATACATACTAAAGAAGGCATATCGTAACGTTCTTCCGTCCGGGATAATCAAAAGAAAAAAACACGGATTTGGCTCTCCTGTTTCCCGGTGGTTTCTTGGAGAGTTGGGAATTCTTTACTCAGGTAAGGTTCTGGCGAAAGAGTCCGCTTGCGCCGGCAGGCTGAACAGAGAATATCTTGATGGTCTTATGAAAGAACACTTAAGCGGTAAACAGGACAATGGAAGGAAAATGTGGGCTGTTCTCCAGCTTGAACTGTGGCTTAGAACTCTGTAGAATGCTTGTTGTTCCCTATAGCAATATTGTCACTTTCGGCGGGTTTATGTAATTGTTGAAATGGATCTCCGGAACTGCCTCTTCCACGCCGCCTTTGTGTATCAACATCCGATACTCAAAAATCATTTCGGTCCCTTTCTTAAGAGTATAACTGCCGTTTAACTGTCTATTGCCGGTGAATCCTGACTCGCCAAAAGGATTTGCGGCAAAAAGACCGTAATTTCTCGCGTGCCAGTGAACCGGATATTTGGGATTGCTCGGCGAGTCAAACAGAGTTATCCCGACTTTTTTGCCTTCAATAGTTCCGGAGTAATCACACCAGGGAGCTTTCTTTCCCCAGCATTCTTCCTCTCCCCGGGCGCCGTAGGCGTTCACAATTCTGCCGCTTTTGTCGCCTTCAAGAGGAGTTGCTATTCTGACGCATAGCAGGCCGCCTTCCTTTGTGTCTCCGAAAACAACATCGCTTTCGGACGCGAAATACCGGCTTTCGAAGTCCATAAGGCAGAAGTCTTCTCCGGCATTATATATCGTGACAGACCTGTCCTCCTCTAAAAGTTTCTTCTTGTTACTGTCAGCCCAGTGGTTGAGCATCCTGAAATTGCCGGAGGTGAAGCCTTCGCAAAACAGCGTGAAATATTTTTGCACTATCCATCCATGGCCTTCTTCTTCGCTCCAGCAGTCAACCCCGTTTACGTCTCCCCAGGCGGTCCAGATAGAGCGGTGATGCTTGTGGTCGGTGCTTTCGCCGGGTACACTAAGCATAGGGAAATTTCTGGTCACGGAAGAAACGCCCGAGAAGGGGACAGGATGAATGAATGGCTTTGAGAATTTGCTGTCGCACCAGTAATTGGTAAAGAGCGTTTTGCCTCTGTAAACTTCAAGTTTCTCGCTTCCAACCTCCTTGAAAGTAATTTTTTCACGGGCTTCGGAGGTTTTTTCGATTTCAAATATTTCTTCGCTGCCTGCCGGGAGAGTGTCTATCATGAATATCAGAGCGTTCTTGCCTCCGGCTTTTTTTGTTTCTCCGTTGAATTCTGCGGATTTTCCTTTTAGTCTGACAGGCCCCTTGTAGTCAATGTCAAGAGGGACTATTACCGGACAAGCAATCCTATTATGAGGGCCTGCTGCTATTCTTATTTTAAGCATTTGGAGCCTCCCTGGTTCATTTGAATTATACTATATGCACCCTGCCGCGTACAAACATAACTTCAAAATCTTGACCACGCCATTTATTAATGCTATTATCTTTAAAATGACTGAAGGAGGGCCAATGCCAGAAGTAGTGCTGGAAACAAGACTGCCGGGGATTAAGTTCCTTAAGAAAGGCAAGGTTCGGGATCTTTACGAACTTAAAGACGCGCTCCTTATGGTCGCGACGGACCGGCTTTCGGCCTTTGACGTTGTTTTCGGACAGGGCATCCCAAATAAAGGTATGGTGCTTACTAAGATATCGGAATACTGGTTCAAGCAGGTTGAAGATATTATACCAAACCATATAATCTCAACTTCAATAGAAGGCTATCCGGAACTTGAACAATTCAGAAAACAGCTTGAAGGGCGCGTAATGATAGTCAAGAAAGTTCAGCCGGTAATGGTTGAATGCATAGTAAGGGGGTATCTGTCCGGTTCGGGTTGGGAAGAGTATAAAAATAAAGGTTCTGTCTGCGGCATAACTCTTCCGAAAGGACTGGTCGAATCATCAAAACTCCCGGAGCCGATATTTACGCCCACCACTAAGGCTGAGGTCGGCGTTCACGACGAGAACATAGATTTTGCCGGGGTAGTAAAGCTTGCAGGGGAAAAGACGGCCAATGGCCTGCGCGAAAAAAGCATCGCAGTCTATAAAAAAGCAGCCGGTGTTGCCGGAAAGAAGGGCATACTTATTGCGGACACCAAATTTGAGTTTGGCTTATTCAACGGCGAGCTCATACTGATAGACGAATGCATGACTCCGGATTCTTCAAGGTTCTGGCCGATGGCATCTTACGCCCCTGGAAAAGGACAACCCAGCTTTGACAAACAGTTTGTAAGGGATTACCTGCTGTCAATAAGATGGAACAAACAGCCCCCCGCGCCGGCTCTGCCGAATGACATAATATTGAAAACTTCCGAGAAATACCTGGAAGCTCTCAAGAAAATCACAGCATGAGGAAGGGCTTAAGTTTAATGGCGGCAAGCGCGGTTTTATTGCTGCCCTTATCCGGCATAGGTTCAATCTCTATTTCTTCAAAAACAGTCAAACCCGGTGATGCCGTGCTTATCTCAGTCAGCGGCAGTGAAGCGGCCAATGTAAAGTTTGGAAACAAAACGCTTCCGCTTTTCTCCTTCAATGACGGTACGAAGAAGTGTTTTGCAGGTATTCCTTTTGACGCGCGCGGAAACATAGAAATTTCGTGTGGGGAAGAAAACGCAAAGTTAACTGTGACATTATCCGTTGCCGCTACCGAGAAGCTCAGTATACCGGCAAAAGAAAATATTGATGAAGCAAAAGCGGCTGCTGAACACGACAGAATCCTTAAAGTTATTGCTACTGTCAGCGAAAAAAAACTCTGGTCCGGTAAATTTGGTAAACCTGTTCCCGGAGACGTAAAAACTCCGTTTGGGGTAAACCGGGTGGTAAACGGCGCGCCGGGCGGCGGGCACAGAGGGGTTGACCTTGCGGGTGCGGCAGGTGAACCGGTTAAAAGCGCGGCCGGCGGGCGGGTCTTATATTGTGAAAAAACTATCGCTTCGGGGAATTCTATTGCAGTAGACCACGGACAGGGTATTGTAAGCGTATATTTTCACCTGAGCAGGTTCAATGTGAAGGAAGGAGAAAGTGTCGAAAAAGGCCAGGTGATTGGCGCTGTCGGTTCCACCGGTTTCTCGACCGGTCCCCATCTTCACTGGGGAACCTATGTTTTTGGCGTCTGTGTTGATCCTTTTGTGTTTGTAAAGAAGGACTTTTTCTACGGTTACGGAAAGCGGTAAAAAAAAGATTGAAAAATGCTCTTGTATCTAATATACTAACAAAACTGTTGTACAGGGGAAATTCATATCGGGAGGATTCTATGGCTTACAAGATATCTGATGACTGCGTGGCGTGCGGGGCGTGCAAACCGGAATGCCCTTCGGAAGCTATTTCTGAAGGCGACCCCAAGTATATTATAGACGCTGCAAAGTGTACTGATTGCGGCGCATGCGCAAATGTGTGCCCTCAAGATTGCTGTAAACCGGAATAATGAAAAACGCGAGAAGGCCCTCGTTAAACGGGGGCCTTTTTTTTTAGCGTAAGGGGATTAATGCAAAAACTTGTAAAGAATGTGCAAATAGGAGGACTAACCCTCTCTAATAATATTTTCCTTGCGCCTATGGCAGGAATTACCGACATACCTTTCCGTCTTCTTGTAAAAGGGATGGGCGCGGGACTTCTCTATTCGGAGATGATAAGTGTTGAAGGTTTGATAAGAAGCGGTAAAAAAACACTGGAATACATAATGGTTGAGCCTGAAGAGCGGCCGGTTGCCCTGCAGCTTTTCGGAAATAAACCGGAGAGCATTGAAAGAGCCGTGCATATGGTTAATGACAGAGCCGACGTAATAGACTTGAATTGCGGTTGTTCTGTTAACAAAGTACTGAAGGCGAGCTCCGGAGCCTTCCTGCTTAAGGACTTGCTCCATCTGGAAAAGATAATGCGCGTTATGAAAAAAGCCGCGACAGTTCCGGTTACTATAAAAATACGGTCTGGCTGGGATAAAGACAAAATGAATGCTGTGGAAGTCGCAAAAGCCGCGGAAAACTGCGGGTTTTCCGCGCTGGCAATACACCCGCGATTCAAGACCCAGTTGTTTTCCGGTTCAGCGGACTGGTCTGTTATAGAAAAAGTTAAGAAAAGCGTTAAGATACCGGTAATCGGAAGCGGGGATGTAAAGAACGGAAAAGACGCGGAAAGAATGCTGAAAGAAACAGGCTGCGACGCGATTATGATAGGGCGAGCATGCATGGGAAATCCTTGGGTTTTCGGCGAAATATTAAATTATCTCGAAGGGAAAGAGGCTCATAAGCCTTCTTTTGCGGAGAGGGCAATATTAATTCGCAGGCACGCGGTTTTAATGATAAAATATAAAGGAGAAAGGCGCGGTTTGCGGGAGTTCCGAAAGCAGCTTCATTATTACCTGAAAGGCAGTGTCGGGCTGAAGAACGTGAGGGAAAAGATAAACACTATGGAGACACTGACTCAGTTCCTGGTAATAATGCAAGAAATGGAAGGAGTAAATAATTAAAAGATATATTTCCCGGGAGATAAAGATGAAACAATACGAGTTAAAAACAATATTAGAGAACGTCAAGTCCGGCAGGACAGATATTGGCAAAGCATTGAAACAACTTGAGGGATTCCAGGTCAAGTCGCTTGAATACGCAAATATTGACACTCACAGGGAACTGCGCTCGGGGTTTCCTGAAGTAGTTTTCTGCAAAGGAAAGACTCCGGTTCAGTCTGCAGGGATAATAAAAGAAATAGTCGGCAATTCCGGGTACTGCCTTGCCACAAGAGCCGGCATAGAGACTTTAAAGGCGGTGCGCAAGCATTTCAAGCAGGCAGAGTATAATGAACTGGGAAGGACCATAGTTGTTAAGCAGAAGGGAGTCAAAACCGCTTCAGCAGGGCTGGTCCTTGTTGTTACTGCAGGGACTTCAGATATACCGGTTGCAGAAGAAGCGGCTGTTACCGCGGAAATAACCGGCAGCAAAGTGGAACGTATTTATGATGTCGGAGTAGCCGGCATTCACAGGCTTCTTGTCCGTTACGACAGGCTGCGCGACGCGAATGCGATTGTGGCGGTGGCAGGTATGGAAGGCGCATTGCCAAGCGTGATTGGCGGTCTGGTTAACAAGCCTGTTATAGCTGTTCCGACAAGCGTAGGATACGGAGCAAGCTTTAACGGTCTTTCCGCTCTGCTTGCGATGCTAAACTCCTGCGCTTCAAATGTTGTTACGGTTAACATCGATAACGGATTCGGCGCAGGCTATGTCTCAAGCATTATTAATAGGCTTGCAAAACATTAAAAAACACTAAAAAGCCAGCAAAACAAAGAAAAACGGGTGGACACCCGCCTGCTATATTTGATATAATTGCTTTAAGAATAGAGGTTTTGGCAGGCAGGATTTGTGTCCAAAATCAACGTTTTTACCGGGAGGCATAATGAAAAAGACTTTGATTGCCATAGTTCTGTTTTGCGCGGCAATGACCGGCGCTCGCGCGGAATCTGTTCAGAACTCTCCTAATCTTGACATTATAGACACTCCTACCACAAATACGCTTTTAAGGGGAATGTACAACTTTCACATGCGTTTCTACGAGGGCGGCGGCCTTAATACAAGGGCATGGGTTGGTTTTGCAAATGTTTTTATGATCGGCGCTTCATTTGACTTACAGAACGCGATAGGCCAGGGCAATGTCAACGGCAGGGAGCCTAAGGTCCTGGCAAAAGTCAGGATAATCGAAGAGAGCATGGCATTCCCGGCAATAGCATTCGGCTATGAGCCGCAAACGATTGGCCTCACCACTTTCCCGATGGGTATTTATGCGGCGGCAAGCAAGACTGTAATGCCAAATGTCATATTCTCCGGCGGAATAAACAACCACAATATATTTACGGATTTTGTTGTTAGCGATGATTTGGGTGTTTTTGCGGGCCTTATCTGGATGCCAAGCGTGGATTTCGCCTTTATCGGCGAAGTGAATGACATCATCCAGAATGGCAGGAGTGTAAATGTTGGAATCAGGTACGCATTCGCGCCTGAGATAAGGATAGAATTTGATTTCAAAGGTTTAACTAAGAGCACTGCCGATTATACGAGGAACCTGCGCATTGATTACGTCAACTATTTCTAGGTAAAAATACCGGCGGCGGGTATTTCAGCCGCGGAGGTTTTGTGGACAGACTGGATTTCGATAAATCAATAATTGAGCTTGAAAAAAAGATTGAAGAGCTCAAGAAGATGACGGAGAGCAAAGCCATAGATTTTTCCGATGAGATCAAAAAACTTGAGATCAAAGCGGAAAAAATGCGGAAAGAGATATATGAAAAACTCACTCCCTGGCAGAGGCAGCAGGTTGCCCGGCATATGCAAAGGCCCAGAACACTTGACTATATATCCAGAATATTCGAGGATTTCACTCCGCTTTCAGGCGACCGTCTTTTTAAGGATGATCCGGCAATAGTAGGCGGTCCCGCGATATTTGAAGGGCATACTGTAATGGTGCTCGGTACCCAGAAAGGTAAAGACACGAAAGACAGCATTCACCGTAATTTTGGAATGCCTAATCCTGAAGGCTACAGAAAGGCGCTGCGTTTGGTCAATATGGCCGCAAAATTCGGCTGGCCTGTAATATCTTTTGTAGACACTGCGGGAGCGTATCCGGGGCTTGGCGCGGAAGAAAGAGGGCAGGCAGAGGCAATTGCCAAAAATCTCAGGGATTGGAGCACTGCTGAAACCCAGATCATTATTGTTGTTCACGGAGAAGGCGGAAGCGGCGGCGCCATCGGTATAGGTGTCGGTGATAAAGTACTGATGCTTGAGAACGCGGTATACTCTGTAATTTCACCGGAGGGCTGCGCGGCAATACTTTGGAAAGATTCAAGCAAGGCTTCAAACGCTGCGGATGTGATAAAAATGACGGCTCACGACCTTCTTGAGCTCGGGGTCATTGATGAAATAGTAAAAGAACCCTCAGGCGGAGCGCACAGGAACTATGACAAAATAGCGGCAGAACTAAAGTCCTCACTTAGCCGGAATCTCGCGGAGCTTCGGCCGCTTGAAATGCATGATCTTGTTGAAAGGCGTTATAATAAATTCAGGAATATGGGCAAATTCCTGGAAATAACTGCTGAATCAGCAGGAGCTGGTAAAGCAGGATAGGCTAAGTGCCAATTGAAGGGATAATGTATGTGGAATTTCGCCCCCGTTGAACATCCTTCAACGGGCGGTTTTTTTGAGGCAAAATGTGTCTCTGGCAGGAAGGTGCATGTCAAAGCTAAATATAGCCGTACTGGTTTCCGGAAGCGGTTCTAACCTGCAGTGTATCATCGATGCCTGCGAAAGCGGCAGCATTGATGCGGCGGTTAAGATTGTTATTAGCGACAGGCAGGAAGCTTTAGGTCTTGAACGTGCGAAAAAGAAAGGTATAAGAGCGGAGTTTGTTGATTTTAAATCATTCAGCGGCAGGGAAGAGCACGAAAAGGCATGCTCGGCGCTCATTGATTCCGAGTGTTGCGGGCTAGTCTGTCTTGCCGGCTATATGCGACTGGTTACGGGATGGTTTGTCAGGAAATACCAGGGAAGAATCATGAATATTCACCCTGCTCTCCTGCCGGCGTTTCCCGGGGCACATGCGCACCGGGATGTCCTCGCGTATGGGGCAAAAGTATCAGGATGTACGGTGCACTTCGTTGACGAAGAGATGGACTCTGGTCCTATTATCATTCAGACTTCCGTGAAAGTACTTGAGAGTGACACTGAAGAAACTCTCGGTAAACGCGTTCTCGAACTGGAACATAAAGCGTACCTGGAGGCCATTAAACTCTTCTCGGAAGGAAGACTCGAGATTTCGGGAAGGAAAGTTAGAGTCAAATAGTCTTGCAAATCCTGCATTAATTATTAAAGGAGAGAGCATGAGCCATAACCCGCACTTAATCGAGATCAAGAGGGCTTTGATAAGCGTTTCAGATAAGACCGGCATAGTAGAACTTGCGCGGGATCTCAGAAAACACAAGGTGGAAATAATTTCAACCGGAGGCACGTCGAAAGCGCTCAAAGACGCCGGCATACCGGTTATGGATATTTCGGAAGTGACAGGTTTTCCGGAAATGCTGGACGGCAGGGTGAAGACATTGCATCCTAAGATTCACGGCGGACTGCTGGCGGTAAGGACCAATAAGGAACATATGGATACCATTGCGAACCATGACATAACTCCGATAGATATGGTAATCGTAAATCTGTATCCTTTCGAGAAGACAATTTCAAATCCTAACTGCAAGTTCGAGGACGCTATAGAGAATATTGATATTGGCGGGCCTTCTATGATCAGATCGGCGGCCAAGAACTTTCACGGAGTATGCGTGGTCGTAAGCCCTGCCTTTTATCCGGCAATAATAGGCGAGCTGGAAAAGACAGGCGGTTTTATCGGCCAGGAAACCAGGGACCGGATGATGATTGAGGTATTCAAGCAGACTTACGAGTATGATATGGCCATTTACAACTACTTCAGCAAACAGGTAACAAAAGAAGAAATGCCGGTAATGTATAATTGCTCGTACAAAAAGACACAGGGGTTAAGGTACGGAGAAAACCCTCACCAGAAAGCGAGTTTTTATGTTGACCGGCAGTCAAAGGAGCCCTCGGTCTCAAAAGCAAAACAGCTCCACGGCAAAGAACTCTCCTACAACAATATTATGGATACGAACGCCGCGGTTGAACTGGTTAAAGAATTTTCGGAGCCTGCGTGCGCGATTATCAAACACACCAATCCTTGCGGAACCGCAATCGGCAAGGATATTGACGAGGCTTTTAAAAAAGCCTTCGAAACCGATCCTTTGTCCGCTTTCGGCGGGATTATAGCGCTAAACAGAAAAGTCACAAAGGCAATTGCCGAGTATCTGTCGGGTAAATTCATCGAAGTAGTTGTCGCTCCTGAGTTTGAAAAGGCTGCGCTTGAAACCTTTGAGCTTAAGAAAAACATCCGTCTTCTTGTCATCGACGGGTTGGGGAAGAACGAAACCCGGGATGCCGATTATGATCTGCGAAAAGTAGTCGGCGGACTGCTGGTACAGGAAAGGGACCTGAAAGAGATTGACAGTTCGAATCTCTTGGTGGTGACGAAAAAGTCGCCTGTTGCTGATGAGCAGAAAGACATGCTCTTTGGCTGGAAGGTTTGCAAGCATGTGAAATCAAACGCAATAGTGATAGTAAAAGACGGAGTAACGCTTGGGGTGGGCGCCGGCCAGATGAACCGGGTCGGTTCGGTAAAAATTGCCGCTGAACAGGCAGGACCCAAAGCGAAGGGTGCTGTGCTCATTTCGGACGCGCTTTTCCCAAAACCGGACGGGGTGGAAGCGGCCGTGAAAGCCGGAATTTCTGCGATAATCCAAACAGGCGGCTCAATAAGCGACAAAGAAGTAATTGAAGCGGCCGATAAAGCCGGCATCTCCATGGTCTTTACGAATATCAGGCATTTCAAGCATTAAACATAATCGAACCGTGATTTAGATTGACAGGAATAAAATACTGCGGCTTGAATGCCGAGAGTATTTTGTTTCGGTTGGTAAAATTATCTTTCATGCCGAATTCATACCCGCCATGAATGGCGGGGTTTTCTTCGGCATAAAAGAAATAAAAGGAACTTAATGAAGAACATTCTTGAGCTTTCAAAAGCAGAACTTGAGAAGGAAATGACGGGCATGTCTGCCAAAAAATTCAACGCATCACAAATAATGGAGTGGATCTATATCAAGCACGCAGGGTCGTTCGAGGTGATGAGCAACCTGCCTCTTTCACTGCGGGAACTGCTAAAAAAGTATTTCGTTATGGAAAAGCCATCGGTAGAGAAGAAGCTGGTCTCGGCGTCGAAGGACACCATAAAATATCTCTTGAAATGCTCTGACGGTGTCCTTATAGAGTCTGTGCTTATGAAGCATATCGACAGGGACACGGTTTGTCTTTCCTCTCAGGCCGGCTGCGCTTACGGATGCGCCATGTGCGCGACCGGGAGCATGGGTTTTAAAAGAAACCTTACCGCGGCTGAAATCACGGGGCAGGTCTTTGCGTCGTTGCCTGACATGGATAGCGGCGAATACAGCGGAAAATTCAACGTGGTTTTTATGGGCATGGGCGAGCCGCTTGCAAATTACGACAATTTCAAGAAAGCGGCCGGAGTGCTGACAGAGAAGAAAGCGTTCGGCATATCGGCGCGCCGCATAACCGTTTCAACCTGCGGGGTAGTCCCCGGCATAGAGAACATGATACGGGATGGCCTGCGGTTCAACCTGTCGGTTTCTCTGCACGCGGTTAACGACAGGGTCAGGGACATGCTTGTCCCGGTCAACAAGAAATACAGGCTTGAAAAACTCTTTACGGCATGCGCGAAATATTTTGCTTTTAATCCGGACCCTGTAACTTTTGAGTATGTTATGATTAAAAGCGTAAACGACAGGGAAGAAGATCTTAAAGAACTTATCTGTATCATCAGCGACTTGAATATTGATTGCAAGGTTAACCTTATACCGTATAACCGTATCAACATAAAAGAATTCTCTGCCAGCTCGCAAAAGACCTTAGATCTGTGGCGTGAGACTCTTGAAAAAGAAGGCGTCATCTGCTCAGTCCGCAGGGAAATGGGATCTGACATAAACGCAGCCTGCGGCCAGCTCGCCGGAGGCGGCGTTTGAGCGACAAAATTAAAAAAGTAATCGTGTTCACGTGCATTGTGCTTCTGACAGGTTACCTGACTATGGTTTTTATAATCCGCGGCAAGCAGGTTATGGTACCTGATATTAAAGGCCTTATGCTGTTGAACGCAAAACAAACCTGTTCGGCAAACGGACTATACCTTGAGGAAAGAGGAAGGATTTATGACGAGAATCTGCCGGAGGGATCTGTTACGGCGCAGGAACCGCTGCCGGGAGAATATGTAAAGAAAGGCCGGCGCATCTTTGTAGCCGTCTCCAGCGGACTCAAAATGATAAGCGTGCCGGACCTCAAAGACCAGAACTTAAGACAGGCCGGAATTCTCCTTTCGCAATCCGGCCTAAAGATGGGGAGCTTACAGGCGGAAGTATACTCAAAGGATTCGCCTAAAGGGTGCGTGCTTGCGCAGAATCCTCCTCCAAACCTTGATGTAAAGAGAAACACGGGAGTGGAAGTACTGGTCAGCCTCGGTGAGCGCGACCGTTATTATGTGATGCCAAATCTGATAGGCTGTCAGATTGCGGTTGTCAGGAAAGCCCTATACGCCGCAAAGCTTTTGACCGCAAAGATTGTTTATGAGGAAGATACTGCTTCCGGAAAGGATTGTGTAATCAGGCAGAACCCTCAGCCCGGAGAGGAAGTGAAAAACGGAGCGTTGGTATCACTCACCGTTAACGGAAAAGCAGGGGCTAACCGGTACCGACAGGCGACTCTCAAGTTCAAGGTCCCGCGGGGCGGCCTGCTTGAAAAACGTGTAAAGATAAGTGTTATGGATAACGACGGGTTAAGGGATATTTGCAATGAGATATTGAGGAGCGGTTCCGTTCTCGAGAAGCCAATGAAGCTGAATGGAGAAGCATTGGTTAGAATATATATCAATAATGAGTTGAATAGGGAAGAAAAATATGATTAAAATAGCTCCTTCCATACTTGCTTCGGATTACCTTAACCTTGCGGCAGAAATACGCCGGGCAGAGGACGCCGGCGCTGACTGGCTGCATGTGGATGTAATGGACGGAGTCTTTGTCCCCAACATAAGTTTCGGGTCAGGACTGGTTCAGGCTATCAGGTCAAAAACAAAGAGTTTCATAGATGTGCACCTGATGATAGTAAACCCGGAGAAACACATCAAGGCGTTCAGCGATGCTGGCGCGGATAATATTACCGTCCATGCGGAAACCGCTGAGTCGCTCTCCCGAACTGCAGCGATGATAAAGGCTCTCGGAAGAACAGCCGGTGTTTCCATAAATCCGGGGACTCCTCTTGAAAAGATAGCGGGATGTTTGGATAGTTTTGATCTTGTGCTTTTAATGTCTGTAAACCCTGGGTTTGGCGGACAAGAATTTATGGGAAGCACGCTTGGCAAAGTAAAAGAACTAAAAATAATTATTTCTGCAAGTGGTTCTAAGACACTGATAGAGGTTGACGGCGGGATAAACGAGAAGAACGCCGCTGCCCTGCGGGATGCGGGAGCCGATGTACTGGTAGCGGGGTCGGCAATATTTAAGAGCAAGAACATGGCACAGACAATAAGCAGGCTTAAAGCCTAATAATTCACGCAAGAAATGGAGGATTTAAATGATAAGTATATTGGAAACAGTAATTGGACAGGCAGCGGCGGCACAGGGTGCAGGTTTTCAGTCCTTCATGCCCTTGGTAATGGTCGGGGCTATGTTTGTGATTATGTATTTCTTTTTGATCAGGCCGCAGATGAAACAGCAGAAGGAACACGCAAACATGCTTTCAAGTCTTAAAAAGGGCGACAAGGTTATTACTTCCGGCGGAATTTGGGGGGTGGTCGTAGGAATTTCTGATGCAGACAATATTGTGGTCATCAGAATAGACGAGAATACTAAAGTTGAAGTGGCAAAGGCCTATGTGGTCGGTGTCAAGAAAGAAGGCTCTGCCGCACTTCCTGCGCAGCCAAAGTAAAACACTTGCCCGTCTACCGGGTATTATGGAGGCAATATGCATCGCAACAGTTTTGTAGTACTGCTGATACTGGCAGTTTTCTTCGGTTCGCTCTATACCATATTTTTCAGGGGCACTGAATTTGTTATGCCTTTCCAGCAGGACCAGAAGAACTCCAAAATAAAACTTGGGCTGGACCTTCAGGGCGGGATTCACCTTGTTTACACGCTTGACGAGTCAAAGCTTACCCCGGGAATGAATCCAGCGGACGCCATTGACAGGGCAATAGAGATTATCAGAAACAGGGTTGACGGGATAGGCATTGCCGAACCCTACATACAGAAAGAGGGAGATAAATGGATAGTCGTCCAGCTCCCCGGGGCGAAAGATCCGGAAGAAGCCAAGCGAATACTCGGCAAAACCGCTCAGTTGCAGTTTAAATTGGTTGTAGAGGATAAGAAGCTGCTTGAGCAGGCTCTTGACGGCAAGATTCCCCCGGACTGCGAAATACTATATATGGAGCATGACGGTTCACCGTTGCTTCTAAAGAAGGAAGCTCTGCTTACGGGAGATTCCCTTAAGAACGCCAGGGCAGAATCAGGCATGGGCGCGCTCGGAAACGAAATACACGTCAGTATGGAATTTGATTCGGACGGCGCAAAGACCTTCGGAAAGATAACGGGCGACAATATAGGAAAGAAAATCGCCATAGTGCTCGACGATAAGGTCTATTCCGCTCCGGTGGTGCGCGACAGGATACCGAGCGGCAAAGCAGTCATCTCCGGAAACTTCGGGATTAAGGAAGCCAACAATCTGGCTATAGTTCTTCGTTCCGGCAGTCTGCCGGCGCCTTTGAACATCATCAGCGAGAACATCGTAGGTCCGACTCTCGGTCAGGATTCCATTAAGAGTGGCATGCGCGCAGGGTTCATCGGCATTGTCGCGATAATGCTCCTTATGGCAGTTTATTACAAGAAATCCGGAGTAATCGCTGATGTCGGTTTGCTCTGCAACCTGCTCTACCTTGTCGGCGCGATGGCTATGCTCGGCGCGACCTTTACTATGCCGGGAATCGCAGGCGTAATCCTTACGATGGGTATGTCGGTTGACTCAAACGTGCTAATATTTGAAAGGGTCAGGGAAGAATTAAGGGCCGGCAAGACTGTAATGGCCGCGGTTGACCAGGGTTATAAAAAAGCGTTCTGGACCATATTTGACTCTCATGTCACCACGCTGATTACGGCGGCCATTCTTTTCGTCTTCGGGACAGGGCCGGTCAGGGGTTTTGCTGTTACGCTGAGCCTGGGTGTTATCATCAGCCTTTTCACAGCGCTGATAGTTACAAAAGTAATATTTGACTGGAGGCTTTCGAGGGGCGAAACAGAAAGCCTGAGCATTTAGGAGGATTGATGATACAGATATTCAAGAATCCAAACGTTAATTTCATAAAGCTGAGATTCTTCGGCTATGTTATCTCGGCCATAATGGTGATTGCCGGCATTGTCGGGATAATTAATATTGTGAGGGGTACTGCTAATCTCGGAATAGACTTCTCGGGCGGTACTATAGTGACATTGAAATTTGAGAACGAGGTGGACACCGGTCAGGTGAGGCAGATACTAGACGCTAACGGGCTTAAAGACGCCGGCATTCAAACATTCTCCGAGGCGGCAGGCCTGCCAAAGAATAAAGCAAGTATCAGGATGAAAAAGACCGAAGAAAAAACCGGTGAGATAGGCGACAAAATAGAAAAAATGTTCGCCGAAAAGTACCCGGCTATTCCGCAATATCTTGTTTTGAAAGCCGAACAGGTAAAAGCGGATGTGGTTTTTACCATAAAATTTGTGAATATAGTAGAAGCCTTTAAGGTTAAGAACCTGGTTGATAAGAGCTTCGCGGTTACGTCTGCCGAGAATGCCGGAGATACCGTTGTGTTGAAGATAAAACGGCCCGGCGCAAAAATAGATGAACTGACAGCGAAAGTCCAGGCTCTGCTTGACCGCGACCTTCCGGCGAAACGCGCTTTCTCTCGTGATTCAACCGAGGATATCGGTCCTGCTATCAGCAAGAAGCTCACAGGGCAGGCTGTTTTCGCGGTGATAATTTCCTTGCTTGCGATAACTTTCTATATACTTGTCAGGTTTGACTCAAAGATTGCCGGCAGAGGCCTTTTTGGGGTTTCAGCCGCGGTCGCGACGCTTCATGATATCCTTGCGCTGGTGGGTTTTGTCTATATCATGAATATTGAGTTCAGTATTCTTATAATGACATCGATCCTTACTATTGCAGGTTACTCTCTGACAGACACTGTCGTTGTATTTGACAGGATCAGAGACAATCTAAAGCTGCGCGCGAAAGACGATTTTGGCACAATAATTAACGCGAGCGTCAATGAAGTACTTAGCCGGACCATTATGACCAGCGTCACCGTTCTCATCGCTGCTCTTTCACTGTATCTCTTCGGCGGCGAGGTCCTGCACAGGTTCTCCGAAGTGCTGCTCTTTGGGGTTGTGCTTGGAACTTATTCTTCGTGGTTTGTAGCAAGCCCAATTCTTTTTGAGTACGAAAAATATCATTCAAAGAAAGCAACCGTAAAGAAGTAAGCCAAAGGGCCCGGGTTTCCGGGCCCTTTAGTTAAGGATGCGATGCCTGAACAAATAGAAGAGCTGATAACACTTGTCAAGGCTTACGAGCCGGAGCTGGATACCGCAAAACTTGCTAAATGTTTTGAGCTGGCGGACCTGGCCCACGCTGGGCAAAAGAGGTTCTCGGGAGAGCCCTATTTTACTCATGCCTTTTCAGTTGCAAAGATACTGACCGGTCTTAAGATGGATAGCGATACCGTTTGTGCCGGCCTGCTGCATGATGTTTTGGAAGATTCGACTCTCTCTTTTGAAGAAATTAAGACGGAAGCGGGGGAGCAGATAGCGCTGCTTGTAGAGGGTGTCACAAAGCTTTCTTTTAAGGTAAAACCTGACAAGGAAATACGCCAGGCTGACAACTTCAAGAAGATATTCCTGGCTATGTCAAAGGACATCAGAGTCATCATTATCAAACTCGCTGACCGCCTGCATAATATGAGGACGCTGCAGTATCTCCCGGAAGAGAAGATAAAAGAGAATGCTCAGGAAACCCTGGATATCTTCGCGCCGCTCGCTCACAGGCTGGGTATGGGCAGCATCAGGTGGGAGCTGGAAGATCTCTCAATGAAATATCTCTATCCGAAGGAATATTCCGAGATTTCGGAGATGGTGGCGAAAAGAAGGACCGAACGGGAACTTCTTGTACAGGAAGTAAGGAAGATAATAGAGGAAAAACTTAAAGAGCTGAATGTCAAAGCGTCAATTACGGGACGCGCGAAACATTTCTACAGTATTTTCCAGAAGATAAGCCGCTCCGGCAAGTCCTTTGACGAGATTTACGACATAATCGCCGTAAGGATACTAACCGAAAGTGTAGAGGATTGCTACACAATACTTGGCATCATTCATTCCCTCTTTAAACCAATTCCCGGTCAGTTCGACGATTATATCGCAATGCCTAAATCAAATATGTACAGGTCTCTCCATACAAATGTAATCGGGCCGCAGGGGGAACCCCTGGAAATACAGATTAGGACCCAGGAGATGCACCGGGACGCTGAATACGGCATTGCCGCCCACTGGTATTATAAGGAAGGAGGCGTAAGGGACCAAAAAGTGGAGAACAAGATCAGTTGGATCAGGCACCTACTTGACTGGCTTATGGCCTCAAAAGATTCAAAAGAATTTATGGATACCCTGAAACTAGATCTTTTTACGGATGAGGTCTTTGTCTTTACTCCAAAAGGCGAGGTTATAGAACTTCCGTCGGGCAGTACGCCGGTTGATTTCGCTTTTGCCGTTCATACCACGCTTGGGGAACACTGTGTCGGCGCAAAGGTCAACGGTAAAATGGTAGGGTTCAAACACCACCTGGTAACCGGCGACATTGTTGATATTATGGTTAACGAGAAGCACTGGCCGAACCCGGACTGGCTTACCTTCGTGCGGACTAACAAAGCAAGGCAGAAAATAAGGCAATCGGTCGGAAAATCAAGAACTTGACAGCAGGATGATACCTGCCGCGCCAAGCGCGATTCCGGCGTAACCCAGCGGTTTAATCCTTTCTTTGAAGAAGACTACGGAGAGTATCAACCCGAGTATTATTGGGCCTGTTAAGGTCACGGGAAAAACCACCACACCCCCCAGTCTGTTTATAGCTGAGATTGTAGAGAAGACGCTGACATAACTCCCTATCGCCCCGATACCGCCGTAAAGCAGCGCTCTTTTGTCGAACGAACCCTTGCGGATTGCCAGAACAAGAAAGAGCAGTGCCGCCGGAGCGTAGGAAAGAAAGAGATAGAAAGTCTTGTCCATTTTGAATGCAGAAACAGTATTCTGACCTATGCGCGGCATTGAGCTTAAGAAGAAAGAGAGTAGTATTATCCCGAACCAGCGGAGCGCGCCGGTCTTCCCGGCATTTTTTGTAAAGCTGTCATTGGAGTAAGAAATAATGAAGATTGAAGCTGTAGTCAGAATAATGCCGGTAAATTTTAGCCAGGAAATGCTTTCTTTAAAAACAAGAACAGAGAATACGACTGCAATAATGTAGGAAGACCTGTAGATTGCATTTGAGAAACCGTAATGCCCGTTCTTTACGGCAGCATTGAAAAGAAAGTAAGCAATGCCTCCGCCAAAACCTGCAAGCAGTGCTATCCAGGTTGTATCCGCCGAAAATTCCGCTTTCTTGCTAAGCAGAAATACTACAAAGCCAAGCACGGTAGATAGGCCAAAGAGCGACAAGACCATATCTCCGCCGGGTATCCCTTTCCGGCTGGCCAGAGTTGTGAAAAAACCGACACAGGTTATACCCAGTATTACTATGACAATGTGAAAGTAGGCCACAGGAAAGCAATGTTAGCACTATTGAAACAGAAATTCAAGAATGCATTGGAATACACGTGTTTTAAGGGTATTCCGCTTGATTTTTAGCGTTTTTGTATGGTAAAATCGATTATCAGGAACAATACCGCCTGAAGGCGGATTTTTTTTTGCGGGAGAGTGAAATGGTAGAGATATTGAATGACACAAAAGCCAGCATCGTAAGCGAAAAGGACTGCGAGAAGGTTATCCAGATTTGCGTTCCTAAAGACCGCGTGCTCGTTGAGATTGAAAGCATGTACAGCAACCTCCAGATGGTCGCGGAAGTGCCGGGTTTTAGGGCCGGCAAGGCTCCTCGTCCTGTTGTTATAAAATACTTCAAGGATAAAGTAGAGAAAGACGTTCTGGATAAGCTTATCTCGGAAGCTTACATTAATTCACTCAAGTCGCTAAACCTGAATCCGATAGACTTTCCAAATATCACTGACCTTAAATTCGAGCATGGCCAGCCGCTGGAATTCAAGGCGAAGATAGAAGTAAAACCGGATATCAAACAGGTAAAATACAAAGGTATCAAGGTCAAGAAGGAAGTAGTTGAAGTTAAGAAAGAGGACGCGGAAAAGTCGCTGGATTACCTCAGGCAGAGACTGGCGCAGTTTTCAACCGTAGAAGGAAGGGCAGCAAAACCCGGTGATTTTGTAATGATTGATTTCACCGGAACTGTTGACGGGGTTGCCGACAAGAACCTGACCGCCAGCGACTATGTTGTCGAACTTGGCACCAATAAAGTCCTTCCCGAGCTTGACGCCGGTATTATGGGCATGAATATAGGCGACAAGAAAGATATTACTGTTGAGTATAAGGCTGATTTCGTTAACAAAGACCTTGCAGGGAAAAAAGCGATATATTCTGTTGCCATTAAGAGCCTCAGGGAAAAGAAACTGCCAGACCTTAACGATGATTTCGCGAAGGATGTCGGCGAGTTCAAGACCATTGATGAATTGAAAAAGAATATAGAGGACGGACTAAAGAAAGAGCTTGAGCAGAAAGAAAAGGCCAGGCTGGTGAATGTAATCGTAGAAGAAATAGTGAAATCATTGGATTTTCCGGCTCCTCAGTCGCTCATAGACCGTGAAGCCGCGCATCTTATAGAAGAGTTTGAAACCAGGATGAAACAGCAGAATGTTTCTTATGAGGTTCTTGGCAAGAAGAAAGAGGATGTCGAAAAGGAGTACAAGGAAATTGCGGTTAAAAGAGTGAAAGGCTTCCTGGTTCTTGAAAAGGTTGCTGAACTTGAGAAAATAACTGTTTCGGAGGATGATGTCGACAAGGAAATAAGCGCGTTCCTTGCGAGGTCGGGTTCTGAATCAGAATCCTGGAGCGAGTACTTTAAGTCTGAAAAAGGCAGGGAAAGCGTGCGCGGGCAGCTGCAGCAGGACAAAGTGCTCGACTTCCTGCTGGCAAGCGCGGATCTGAAATAACTGTAACGAGGGGGTAACCTATGCTTGTACCGATGGTAGTTGAACAGACAAACAGAGGGGAACGTTCGTATGACATTTACTCGCGTTTGCTCAAGGAAAGAATAGTTTTTCTTGGAACGCCTATAGATGATTATGTTTCTAACTTGATCACCGCGCAGCTGCTTTTTCTTGACGGTGAGGATCCGGGTAAAGAGATATTCATGTATGTCAACAGTCCCGGCGGTGTTGTGACTTCAGGACTGGCAATCTACGACACCATGCAGTATATTAAATCACCGGTCTCGACAATCTGCGTCGGACAAGCTGCGAGCATGGGCGCTGTTCTGCTTTGCGCCGGCAAGAAAGGGAAGAGATTTGCACTCCCGAACGCGAGGGTGATGATACACCAGCCTCTCGGAGGGACTCAGGGACAAGCCACGGATATTGAGATTCATACCAAAGAGATACTCAAAATGAGAGAAAATTTGAACGGTATTATTGCAAAACACTGTGGACAGCCGATAGAACGCGTAAAGAAAGACACTGAACGGGATTATTTTATGGGAGCCGAAGAAGCAAAAGCCTACGGGCTGGTTGATGAGATAATTGTTAACCGGGTGACGGTAACAGAAAAACCCAAGTGAGGTTTTGATGCCTGAAAACAAAGGCAAAGATTCTACAAGATGTTCTTTCTGCGGAAAACCGCATGACCTGGTTAAACGCATGGTTTCATCGGGTTCTAGCGCGTGCATCTGCAATGAATGTATTGAAAGATGCAACGGCCTTATAGCCGAAGAGACCCCGCGCGCCGAGTCTTCTCCTGAAAAGAAGGACCTTAGAAAACCTGCAGAACTAAAAAAAATGCTTGATGAATATTGTATCGGCCAGGACAAGGCCAAGAAGATTCTTTCCGTGGCAGTCTACAATCATTATAAACGCATCTTCAACCCCCAGGACGACGTCGAACTTTCTAAATCCAATGTTTTGCTTATTGGGCCGACCGGAACAGGAAAAACACTGCTCGCGCAGACGCTTGCAAAAATACTCAACGTTCCTTTTGCGATATCAGACGCTACAAGCTTGACGGAAGCGGGATACGTCGGAGAGGATGTCGAAAATGTAATACTCCGGCTTGTTCAGAACGCGAATTACAATGTAGAACGGGCGCAGAAAGGCATTATCTACATTGACGAGATAGACAAGATCTCGCGTAAATCCGAGAATGCGTCTATCACACGCGATGTTTCAGGGGAAGGCGTTCAGCAGGGACTGCTTAAGATACTCGAAGGTACCATAGCCAATGTGCCGCCTCAGGGCGGAAGAAAGCACCCGCAGCAGGAATACATAAAAGTAGATACCACGAATATTCTTTTCATATGCGGCGGCGCGTTCGTAGGGCTGGAAAAAATAATTGAACGCAGGGTTGGAGATAAGTCTTATGGATTTGGGGTTGTTGCGAAAGAAAAAGCGCACGGAAGCGATATACTCCAGTTGGTACAGCCTGATGACCTGCTTAAGTTTGGGTTTATCCCGGAATTCGTCGGAAGATTCCCGGTTGTTGCCGGATTGCATGACTTAAACAAGGAAGACCTTAAAAAGATTCTTACTGAACCCAAGAACTCAGTTATAAAACAGTATAAGAAATTCTTCCAGATGGAGAAGGTTAAACTGGAATTCACGCCGGATGCTTATGACGCTATAACAACACAGGCCATAAAAAGAAAAACAGGCGCAAGGGGTTTGAGGGCTATATTGGAAGAGGCAATGCTGGAAGTAATGTATGAGATTCCCAGCCGAAAGGATGTCAAGGAATGTCTGGTTACCGGTGAAGTGATATTGAATAATGAAAAACCGGCGTTGGTTTTTGAAAAGGAAGAAAAGACAGCGTAAAAGCAAATCATAAGCGCTAAACCCTAAATTCTAAAGAAAAACTGACTGACTTGGTGTTATCTGGTATTTGTCGGGGTTTAATGTTTAGAGTTTGGTGTTTAGAGCTTGGTGTTTAGAGTTTGGTGTTTCGAATTTAGTGCTTAGAGTTTAGTGCTTATTGCTTGCCTTATTGGAGGCTTTATGAAGAAACGCTATATAATGTCGCCGGGGCCGGTAGAAATACCGCCCACAGTCCTTGCGGCCGCGGCCCTGCCAATCATCCATCACCGCACTCCGGAATACCGCAAGGCATTCGCGGAAGTTAACGAAGGCCTTAAATATGTTTTTCAAACCCAAAACGACATCCTGATATTTCCCGCTGCCGGTACCGGCGGCATGGAATCTGCAGTAGTAAACCTGCTTTCGCCTGGCGATAAGATTATTGTCGCCGCGATAGGCCAGTTCGGAGAAAGATGGGCCAAGATCGCAGAAGCCTATGGTGTAAACGTAATAAAAGTATTCTCTGAGTGGGGTGAAGGTTCGGAAATTAAAAAGATAGAAGAAGCTCTAGCCGCTAACAAAGATACTAAAGCTGTTTATACGACTTTGAGCGAGACTTCAACCGGCGTTGAAAATGATATTGAATCTATTGCAAAAGTGGTTGCTAAGACGCCGGCAGTGCTTGTAGTGGACGCGGTCTCCGGCATGGGTGCCATAAAGTTCAAGACGGATGAATGGAAAGTCGATGTTGTCGTGGTAGGCGCGCAGAAAGGAATGATGATCCCTCCCGGGCTCGCTATGGTTGCGCTAAGCGGCAAGGCAAAAGCGCTTCTTCCGGCCAGCAAATTAAACAAATACTATTTCAGCTACGAGCAGGCGCTCAAGGCTCTTACCAAAGAAAAACTTCCTGATACTCCTTACACTTCATCGGTTTCTCTGGTCCTTCAACTTCGCGAATCGATACGTCTAATAAGGGAAGAAGGTTTGGAAAATGTCTGGGCTAGACACGCGAAAGTCGCTTCGGCTGTCCGCGCCGGTATAAAAGCTCTCGGGCTGAAAGCTTTTGCGGCAGGAACTCCGAGCAATGCTGTAACTTCTGTCTGTATGCCTGAAGGGCTTGACGGTGACGCATTGAATAAGAAGATTAGGGATGATTACGGCATAACAATGGCAGGCGGGCAGGGAAAGATGAAAGGTAAGATGTTTCGCGTTGGGCATCTTGGTTACACGGACCGGTTTGACGCGGTTGTCGCCATCGCGGCGGTTGAGATGGCTCTTTGCGAACTCGGCATGAAGATAGAAACCGGAAAGGGAGTTAAGGCGGTTATTGAAGAGTTGTTGAAAAAGTAAGGATACCGGAGGAGAAATGTTTAAAGTACTTGTCGCTGATCCTATAGCTGAAGAGGGCGTTGAAGTCTTCAGAAAAGAGAAGGATATACAGGTAGACGTTAAACATAAACTCAAGCCCGAAGAACTGAAAGCAATCATCGGGGATTACGACGCGCTTGCCGTCCGCTCTGAGACGAAAGTCACTACGGAGATACTTGACGCGGCAAAAAAATTAAAAGTAATAGGGCGCGCCGGCGTGGGCGTTGATAATGTAGATGTTCCTGCTGCTTCAAAAAAAGGCGTCATAGTTATGAACACTCCTGACGGCAATACTATTTCGACGGCAGAGCACACTTTGTCGATGATCATGGCTCTCTCCAGGAATATACCTCAGGCAGACGCATCCCTTCGGGCAAAAAGATGGGACAGAAAAAAATACATGGGGGTCGAACTCTTCGGGAAGGTGCTTGGCATAGTCGGCACCGGCAGGATAGGGCGGGAAGTCGCGCTCAGGGCAAAGAGCTTTAACATGAACATCGTAGCGTATGACCCGTACCTTTCTGATGAAATGGCTGCAAAATACGAAATTGAAAAAGTCTCGCTGGACCGACTGATAGAAACCGCGGATTATATCACTGTTCACACGCCGCTGACTGCAGAAACAAAGCATCTTCTAAATGAAGAACGGATTGAAAGAATGAAGCAGGGCGTCCGTCTTATTAATTGCGCCAGAGGCGGGATAATTAAAGAGAGCGCTCTGATAGCAGCCATAAAGTCCGGCAAAGTGGCCGGCGCCGCCCTTGACGTTTTCGAGTCTGAACCGCCGGACCTCAACTCTGAACTATTTACCCTCGAAAAGGTGATTTTTACTCCGCACCTAGGGGCTTCTACTGAGGAAGCGCAGGTTAGCGTTTCCGTTGCAGTTGCAAACCAGATGATTGATGCTCTTCGCGGCGGAACCGTAAGAAACGCGGTCAACATTCCGGCCATGCCTGCAGAACTGCTTAAACAGCTGAAACCTTACATTGAACTTTCCGAGGTTCTCGGAAAGCTGATAGCGTCGCTTGCTTCAGGCTCAATAAAAAAGGTTAATATAGAATACCGCGGTCTGATCGCAGACCATAATACCGCAGTTCTTTCACTGGCTGTAACTAAAGGCGTTCTTTCAGGTCTCGCGAACGAATCTGTTAATTTTGTGAACGCGCCCATAATCGCAAAAGATAAGAATATAATCATTACCGAGGCGCGCACTAGCGAGTCTTCAGGCTACGCGAGCCTTGTGAAAGTAGAGCTCGAGACAGGATCCGGCAATTTCTCGGTGGCAGGAACTGTTTTTGGCAGAGAGAACAAGAGAATAGTTCAGCTCAGAGGTTATGATATTGATCTTGAACCGGCAGAGATGATGCTGGTCATTCAGAACAATGATAAACCCGGGCTTGTTGGAAGCATAGGCTCAATACTCGGCGCAGAGGGTATAAACATAGCCAGCCTGCAGATGGCAAGGAACGCCACGGGAGGGGTTGCTACCATGGTGCTTACCGTTGACCATACGATCAACGAAGACACGCTGTCCAGGCTGGCAGGGCTGCCAAACGTAAAAGAGGTGAAGTTTGTTAAGATCTAACACGGCAAAAGGCTCATTCTTAACCAAGTATTAATTTGACTTTTTAGGATAATTCTTTTATACTAAAATACGGTTCGGAAAAGACCGCCTTTCTGGCCAACTTTGCACCTTCCGGAAATCATGCAGCAAAAAGCTGAACAGGCGAGATAGGGCTTTTTTGTTTCAATTGGACTAATAATTGTTAAAATCACTTAGGGGAGGCTGGTATGAAAGAAGTCAGGCTTCACGGGAGAGGAGGTCAGGGCGTGGTCACCGCAGCAGAGCTCATGGCATCCGCTGCTTTCTTTGACGGCAAAGAAACGCAGGCTTTCCCGACCTTTGGTTCGGAGAGAATGGGCGCGCCTGTTGCATCGTTTGTCCGTATTTCCGATAAAAAGATCAGGATTAGGTCCCAAATATATGAGCCGGATTATGTGATTGTGCAGGACCCGACGCTAATTGGTTCCGTGGATGTTTTCGCCGGGCTGAAGCAGGGCGGCTTGATTCTCATAAACACCGAGAAGAAGCCCGAAGAATTAAAACTGAAGCCGGGATTCAATGTAAAAACCATTCCTGCCACAAAGATAGCCATTGAGATACTCGGCAGGCCGATTCCCAACACTGTTATGCTCGGAGCTTTTGCCGGGCTGACCGGGCTTGTGACGATGGACGGTATAAAGAAAGCAATGCAGCAGAGGTTCAAGGCCGAGATGGTTGACAAGAACATGCAGGCAGTTGAAAGAACCTTCAGCATGCTCAAAAACTGAAAAAAGGAGAAGCTATGGTAGCCAAGAGAGCAAAGAACATACTCATAGGCAACCCCGGCACCAGCCTGGCCAACAAGACCGGCAGCTGGAGGGTTTTTATGCCTGTGTACGATAAAACGAAATGCACCGCATGCGGCATGTGCGCGATGCTGTGCCCGGACGGTTGCATACACGGCGACAAAGTAAACAAGTATGATCCTGATTATGATTATTGCAAGGGCTGCGGCGTCTGCGCGAAAGTTTGCCCGGTAAAATGCATAACCATGAAGGAGGAACAGAAATGAAAAAGGTAACGGAAGGCTTAAAAGCAGTCGCTGAATCCGTAGCCCTCTGCAGGCCGGATGTTATCTCGGCTTACCCCATAACTCCTCAGACGCACATTGTCGAGGAATTGGCGCAGATAGTTGCTGACGGCAAGTTAAAATGCGAGTTTATCAATGTTGAGAGCGAATTCTCTGCGGCGTCAACCGTGCTGGGAGCTTCTGCTGTCGGAGCAAGGTCCTATACGGCGACATCTTCGCAGGGATTGCTCTTGATGATGGAAGTGCTTTACAATATGGCAGGAATGAGGCTCCCTGTGGTCATCACAGACGCGAACAGGGCAGTATCCGCGCCTATCAACATCTGGAGCGACTGGCAGGACGCAATTACTCTCCGCGACGCCGGTTTGATTATGATGTATGCGGAAGACAATCAGGACTGCTGCGATATGCATTACCAGGCCTTCAAGATTGCCGAAGACCCGGATGTTCAGCTGCCGGTGATGGTCAACATGGACGGATTTATTCTCACTCACGCTTTTGACCCGATTGATTTCCCTTCGCAGGCAGACGTTGATAAATATCTGCCGAAATATAAACCTCTGGACTTTCTCTCTGTCAATAACCCCAGGTCATTCGGCCTTATGGGCGGCCCTGACAGATACCTTGAAACCAGGTACGCGATGGCGGAGACCTTCAGAGCAATCAAGCCGGTGATTCTCAAGGCGGCTGACGATTTCAAGAAGATGTTCGGAAGATATTCAGGCGGAATGATTGAAGAATACCGCATGGAAGACGCCGAAACAGTCCTCGTTTCGCTCGGTTCAACGGTAAGCGATCTCAAAGAAGCTGTTGATACGATGCGCGAGAAAGGCAAGAAAATAGGCGTGCTTAAGATAAGGATTCTTAGACCCTATCCTGCGGAAGAAATCAGCAAAGCTCTCAGCAAATGCAAGAGAGTCATATGCGTCGAGAAAGCTATTTCTCTCGGCGGGCCAGGCATACTGTCAGCCGAGCTAAAATCAGCTATTTACGCGAACGCGAATAAGCCCCAGGTAAGTAATTTTATTATAGGCCTCGGAGGCAGAGATGTCAGGCAAGATCACATCTTTGAGCTAGTTGAGAAGGCGGAAAAGGGCGTCTGTGAGAGCGAATTTATCGGGCTTGACATGAAGCTCGTGGAGGAGATGGACAAATGACAACGCAAACAGCCGAAAATATAAAATTGTTTAACAGCGGCCATACCGCCTGCGCGGGATGCGGGCTTGCCCTTGCGGCAAGGCTGGTCCTTCAGGCTACGGGGCCGAAAGTAATAATCGTGAACGCGACAGGATGTCTTGAAGTTTTCACGACAAGGTCGCCTCAGACTGCGTGGGGAGTACCCTGGATTCATTCTCTTTTTGAGAACCAGGCTGCGGTAGCTACCGGCGTAGAAGCTGCGCTTCGCGCGCTCGGCAGGGGAGATGAGGCACGGGTTATAGCTTGGGGCGGGGACGGTGCCTCAGCGGATATAGGATTTGGCGGCATCAGCGGGATGTGGGAAAGATACGACGATGTTCTCTACATCTGCTATGACAACGAAGCTTATATGAACACCGGCATTCAGAGAAGCGGTCTTACGCCTTTTAAAGGGCATACATCCACTTCGCCGGCCGGCAAAGCCTCACTCGGCAACATGAAACAAAAGAAAAATATTCCCGCGATAGCGGTGGCGCACGGGCTTCCATATGTTGCGACCGCGACAGTAGGCTACCCGAAAGACCTGGAAAGAAAAGTAAAAAAAGCCATAGAAATCAAAGGCCCCAGGTATCTTCAGGTGCTTGTGCCCTGTCCGCTCGGCTGGGGACACGCAACTTCGGACACCATTATAATGTCGAAGCTTGCGGTTGAAACCGGATTGAACCCTATTTACGAGTATGTAGACGGAAAGCTTGCTTCCGCGATGACCGTTAAGCAGAAACCGGTGGAGGAGTACCTCAAACCCCAGGCAAGATTCAAACATCTGTTCAGGGACGCCGCGGGTGCGGAGCAGGTAAAGCTGATTCAGGAAATAGCAAATAAGAACTTCGCGAAGTTTAAAGTAGAAGCGGCGAAGTAAGTTTTTGAAAGCTGCGCGGAAAATATGATGAGCGGAGAGCATGAATATAACGGGCATGGCCATAATGGCCATGCCCGTGACATTTTAAGGGGCTCTATCGCTAAGAACCTGCTTATTGCGACAGTTATCACGGCAGTAATATTTGTTGCCGAACTTATCGGCGGAATTCTCACAAACAGCCTTGCTCTTGTCTCAGATGCCGGCCATATGTTCATAGATATCGCGTCGCTTCTTTTGAGTTTCGCCGCTATAAAAATATCTCAAAAAGCTCCTACAGCCAGGAATACATTTGGTCTCTACAGAGTTGAAATACTTGCCGCGCTTGTCAACGGGGCCACGCTCTTCGGGCTCTCCGGGTTTATTTTCTATGAGGCCATAAAAAGATTGGGAACTCCGGAAACTGTTAACAGCGTGCCAATGATAATTATAGCGGTGATAGGCCTTGTTTCAAATATCGCCACCGGACTTTTGCTGCATGGCGATTCACATCACAACATAAACGCGAGAGGAGCTTTTCTTCATGTCGTCGGAGACGCGCTATCCTCCGTAGGTGTCATAGTCGCCGGTCTTATCATCTACTTCACAAAATGGCAGCTCGCTGATCCGATAGTAAGCATGGTCATGGCTGCGGTAATCCTCAAAGGAGCATATGGACTGGTAAAAGAGTCCGTTGATGTCCTTCTTGAATCAGTTCCCAAAAATGTTGACCTCGAAACCGTAAAAGAGGAAATAAAGACAATCACAGCCGCATTAGAGGTGCACCATGTGCATTTCTGGACTATTAGTTCAAATGTTTACGCCCTTGCCGCCCATGTGAGGCTTAAGGATATGAATATATCGGAGACTGAGGGTTTATCAGAGCAGGTTCGGCTAAGATTGAAGGCAGAATACAACATAGAATACGTTACTCTGCAGTTTGAGTGTTCGGAATGCCGGGAAGAGCCTATTGAAGACGGAGCCGCCTGCGTTGTCAATGTAAACGGGCATAAACACCGGACCCTTACTATAATTGACAAGATATTCCATAAATGATAACATTAATGACAGTTTGTGATTTTTGTTATATTTGTTAATTATTGGTCCAAAATGATTAAAACAGGCGGAGAGGTTAAAAATGCATTATTTTGTTCTTAAAAAAGGCTGGCTCTGGTGCGAAGGCGTCAGAACGGTTGACATAGCTAAGAAGACTGGAACGCCTGTTTATATCTACAGCCACAGGACACTTGTAGAACACTACTTGAAAATGGCAGACGCTTTTTCAGTTGTAGATCACCTTATCTGCTATTCGCTGAAGGCAAATTCCAGCATGGCTGTAATAGGAACCCTGGCAAAGCTGGGCGCCGGAGCCGATATAGTTTCAGGCGGGGAACTTTACAGGGCTCTTAGGGCCGGTATTCCGGCAGGAAAGATAGTTTACGCCGGCGTAGGCAAAACTGCCGAAGAGATAGAAGCGGCGATCAGGAAAGGCGTGGCCATGTTTAACATAGAGTCCATGCCTGAAGCCGAAGAGATAAACAGGATAGCCGGCAGGCTTCGCAAGAAAGTTAATGTGGCTTTCAGGGTAAATCCTGACGTGGATCCTGACACGCATCATTATATTACGACCGGCAAGAAAGAGAATAAATTTGGGATAAACATAAGCCTTGCCTTGAATATTATTATAAAGGCGCACAAAAAGCTTAAGAATCTCAATGTCACGGGCGTCCACATACATATAGGCTCGCAGATAACAAAGGTGAGGGCGTATGTTGAGGCGCTTTTAAAGATTTCCTCGCTAATAAAGAAGCTTCGCGCCGCGGGGCTTAATATAAACACGCTTAATATCGGCGGCGGACTCGGCATTATATATTTCGATGAGAATCCGGCTACTCCGGCCGAGTTTGCCGGGAAAGTACTGCCGGTTATTTTGCCTCTTGGGATTCGTGTAGTTATGGAACCCGGGAGATTTATCGTCGGGAACGCCGGAATACTGCTTGCGAAAGTCACCTATATCAAAAAGGGTGAGAGCAAGAAGTTTGTCATCGTTGATGCCGGGATGAACGACTTAATCAGACCGAGTCTATATGACGCATACCATAATATTGTTCCCGCGCAGCCGGCGGGCGGGAGAATGAAGGCCGATATTGTTGGGCCTATCTGTGAATCCGGTGATTTTTTTGGCAAGAACCGGACATTGCCGGTTCTTAAAGAAGGCCAATATTTGGCGATTATGAGCGCCGGAGCTTACGGGTTCAGCATGGCATCAAATTATAATTCAAGACGTAAGCCAGCTGAAGTGCTGGTTAAAGGCAATAAATACTTTGTTGTCAGAAAAAGAGAGACCTATAAAGACTTAACTCGCGGGGAATGCGTACCGGGGAGCATATGAATAAAATTAAATTCGTAAAGATGACCGGAGCCGGCAATGATTTTATAATTGTCGACAACCGTTTTAGGAAAATAGAAGACAGAAGAGCCTTCGGCATAGAAGCCTGCAATAGGAAGATGTCAGTAGGCGCTGACGGTGTGGCTTTCATTGAGAAGCCGGTAAATAAAGGCTCGGCCTTCATGATGAGGCTAATAAACGCCGACGGTTCTGAAGCAGATATGTGCGGCAATGCGGTAAGGTGCATCGCGTACCTGGCATTTAGAAAAGGAATCGCGGGCAGGCATCTTTCAGTTGATACTCCGTCCGGAATCAAGCATATTGATGTTGTAGGGCCGGACAATGTGACTGTTAATATGGGACTGCCGTCAGACTTGAGGCTGAATTTCGCCCTTAAGACCAGGGATAAGAGATATACCGCCTGCCACGTAAACACCGGAGTGCCTCATGCTATTGTATTTGATGGGGCTGCCGACGTGAATACTACTGGCAGAGAGATACGCTTTCACAAGTCTTTCGGAAAGAAGGGCGCTAATGCGAACTTTTTAAAGGTTCTTGGAAAGAAGCGTTTGCAGGTCAGGACCTACGAGCGGGGAGTCGAAGGCGAGACGCTTGCCTGCGGTACGGGTGCAACGGCTGCCGCTCTTATTTCCAATATGCTGGGGAAGACAGAGTTTCCGACTACGGTAGTCACTTCAGGCGGAGAACTTTTGCGGATAGATATGGATAAGAACGGCTGTCTATTTATGTCGGGCGGCGTGAGGCTGATTTGCGACGGAATACTTTTCTACTAAGTATTTCGATAATTTCAAGGAGGAAGGAAATGTTCAAAGGTGCTATCACAGCTTTAATAACGCCTTTCAAGAACGGAAAGGTTGACGAAAAACAGCTGGTTAAAAATGTGGAGCTTCAGATAAAAAGCCGCATAAACGGTTTAGTTCCGTGCGGAACGACAGGCGAATCTCCGACTCTTTCACACGAAGAACACAAAAGAGTCATAGAGATAGTAATAAAGTCTGCGGGCGGAAGGGTTCCGGTTATTGCAGGTACGGGGAGCAACAGCACCGAAGAGGCGCTTGAGCTGACGGCGCACGCCAAAAAAGCGGGAGCTGACGCGGCTTTGATAGTAAGCCCATATTACAATAAGCCGACCCAAAAAGGGCTCTATCTGCATTTCAAGACGATAGCTGAGAAGGTCAACATTCCTGTAATTCTCTACAATATACCCGGCAGGTGCGGAGTTACTATTGAACCTTCCACCATGGCGCTGTTGGCGAAGCTAAAGAACATTGTAGGGGTTAAGGAAGCTGCAGGCAGTCTTGATGCGGCCAGCCAAATAATTCAGGCTTGCGGGCAGGATTTTGATGTGCTTTCAGGAGACGATGTCCTCTGCCTCCCGATAATGTCTATTGGCGGAAGAGGTGTTATCTCGGTGATTTCAAATATTATTCCTGAACAGGTGTCAGCCATGACTGCAGCCTATGCTGCCGGCGACAGCAAGAAGGCGTTGAAACTTCACTATGAACTTATGCCTCTCATGAAAGCCGCGTTCATTGAAACGAATCCTATCCCTATAAAGACAGCGATGAAGCTGGCAGGCTTGGATACCGGCGAAATGAGGCTTCCGATGTGCGGCATGGAAGAGTCAAACGAGAAAAAACTGGCGGATGTGCTTTTGAAAATGAAGCTTATCTGACGATTTGCCGTTTAAGAATTAATGGAGCGCGTATGCTGAAAATAGGTGTTTGCGGCGCAGCCGGAAGGATGGGCTGCATGATAATAAAACAGATTGCGGCGCAGCCGGAAATTCGACTTGCGGCGGCAGTTGAAATCGCAGGAAGCCAAAAGATCGGAATAGATGCCGGCGAGCCGGCAGGTTGCGGAAAACTTGGCGTGAATATTAGCGCAGAACTCTCCAAGGTTATTTCCGCGTGCGATGTAGTTATTGATTTTAGCAGTATTGAAAACACTTTAAAGAGCGCAGAGATCTGCTCCTCGTCAGGCAAAGGGCTGGTTATTGGAACTACCGGCTTTAACGATGAACAGAGGGCGAAAATAACTTTGTTAGCAAAGAAGACTTCTATCGTACTCTCCGCGAATATGAGCGTCGGTGTAAACCTGCTTTTTAAGCTTGTCAAAGAGGCAACAAAAGTTCTCAAAGACAAAGATTTTGATATTGAGATAACGGAGACTCATCATAGATTTAAGAAAGACGCCCCTTCAGGCACGGCTATGAAGCTGGCCCATGTTGTCGCGGACGAAAAAGGGCTCGACCTTAAAAAGGTAATGGTTTCCGGGCGGGAAGGAATGACCGGTGAGCGTCCGAAAGATGCCATTGGTGTTTTAGCGATTAGGGCGGGCGACGTGGTAGGAGATCATACAGTTACTTTTGGCGCTCTCGGAGAACGGATTGAGCTGACGCATAAAGCCCACAGCAGGGAAACTTTCGCGAAAGGCGCGATTATTGCCGCGCAGTTCCTTAAAGGAAAGACACACGGGTTATATGATATGCAGGATGTATTACAAATTAAATAATGGTTTATATGACGCACTTCGCGCGTCATGTTCTGTGATGAAAGATATTATTCATGCCAGACTACGTCTGGCATAGCAGAATAACGTTCTTAACGTTCATAACGTTCATAACGTAAAACCGACAGGAGAGAAAGTGAAGATTGAATTGTCTAACAAATTAAAGAAACTGCCGCCATATCTATTCATTGAAATTGATAAAATGAAAAAAAAAGCCAGGGAAGAGGGTGTTGATATAATAAATCTCGGTATTGGGGACCCGGACCTCCCCACTTTAAAACCCATTATCGATGTGATGGCGAAAGAGATATACAAACCCGAAAATCACCAGTATCCTCTTGGCAGCGGCCTGCTTGAGTTCAAAAAAGCAGTTTCTGACTGGTATAAAGAAAGATACAATGTCAACCTTGAGCCGGCTTCCGAAACCATGGCGCTTATCGGTTCCAAGGAAGGTATAGGACATATTCACCTGGCTTTTATTAACCCCGGAGATGTTGTGCTTTGTCCGGATCCAGGGTACCCGGTCTACAACGCAGGTACTATTTTTGCCGAGGGCGAGCCGTATTTCATGCCGCTTCTTCAAGAAAACGGCTTTATGCCAGATTACACAAAAATTCCAGTAAATATTCTGAAGAGAGTGAAGCTGCTTTTCATTAACTATCCGAACAATCCCACGGCGGCTGTTGCAACGCGCAAATTCTTTGAGGACACTGTAGCGTTTGCGAAAAAGCACAATATAATCGTTTGTCACGACGCTGCCTACTCCGAAGTCTATTATGACGGGCAGAGACCGCTCTCCTTTATGCAGATTGAAGGAGCCAAAGATGTAGGTATAGAGTTTCATTCCTTCTCAAAGACATTCAATATGACCGGGTGGCGGCTTGGCTACGCCGTAGGAAACAACGAAGTCCTGGCCGGGCTTGGAGCCGTCAAAGAAAATATCGATTCCGGAGCGTTTCACGCTATCCAAAGAGCAGGGATTGCAGCTTTGAAACTTCCCGTCTCATGGACTGATGAAATACGCGCTGTATACCAGAAGAGAAGAGATACTTTAGTCGCGGGCCTTCGTTCCCTGGGCTGGAAAGTTGAAAGCCCGAAAGCCGCTTTCTATGTCTGGATAAAAGTTCCTTTAAAGTTCAGCGATGCGAATAAAGACGTGAAATCTATCTCTTCCGAACTTGTTAAGTTTCTGCTCACAAAATGCGGCATTGTGTCTACGCCGGGAGTCGGTTTTGGTTCTTCCGGAGAAGGCTATATAAGAATGACAGTCTGCGCGCCGGAAGCAAGGCTTAAAGAAGCCGTGGAGAGAATCAGAAAAGTATGGTGACCGCGTATTTGGGCATAGGCTCAAATATCGGGGACAGAATGAAGAACCTTGAACATATATCTGAAGTTCTGGAAGGCGTCAAGGGCATAGAAATAAGCGAAGTTTCAAGCGTGTATGAAACGGCTCCCGTTGGCGTGAAGAAACAAAGGAAATTCTACAACGCTGTTGTTAAAGTGCGGACGGTGCTTTCACCGCTTGAACTGCTTTCTGCCTGCAAGCTGGTTGAGAATGTTATGGGACGGAAGAAAACAATAAAATGGGGACCAAGAATTGCCGATGTAGATATATTGCTTTATGGCCGGAATAGTTTTCGCTCAAAAAAGCTTGTGATTCCGCACAAAGAAATGTCAAAACGTATGTTTGTCCTCGTTCCTTTATATGAACTTGCACCGCGAATAATTATCTCGGGCGCTGAGAGCGTTAAATCAGCCCTTAAAGCGTTGATAGATACTAAAAGAGCAGGAAAGGCCGGTGGAAAATGACGGAAAACAGCTTCGGAAAATACATGGTGATTGAAGGCCCGATCGGGGTCGGAAAAACCAGTTTTATCGACCTTGTAAGTAGGGAATTCAATTTTCGGCCGATTCTCGAAATAGTCGAAGAAAATCCGTTTCTGACCAGGTTCTACAAGGAAATGAAAAGCTACGCGTTCCAGACCCAGTTATTCTTTCTGTTGAACAGATACAAACAACAGCAGGAATTGTTCCAACAGGATCTTTTTTCGAAAGGCATTATCTCCGATTATATGTTCGAAAAAGACAGGATCTTTGCGTATCTAAACCTGGACGACAACGAATTGAACCTCTATGAAAAAGTCTACTCTATTCTCAAGGTGAAGGTTCCGAAACCTGATCTTGTAGTCTATCTGCAGGCGAGCACCGAGACTCTCATCCGCCGGATCAAGCTGCGCGGAAGGCCGTTCGAGAAGTCTATCACCCATGATTATATTGACAGGGTTAACAAGGCCTATAACCAGTATTTTCTTAATTATAAAGACAGCCCGCTTTTGATAGTAAGCACAAATGAGATAGATTTTGTAAATAACTTCCTGGATCTGCAGGATCTCGTTTCTACAATAAAAGGCATGAAGACGGGAACTAAGTACTATTTGCCTGTACCAAAGCTATGAAAATACTTAAGACTATTCAAGAAATGAGTGTTTTCTCAAAAAAAGCAAGACGGGACGGAAAGTCTATAGGTCTGGTTCCGACTATGGGCTTCTTGCATGAAGGGCATCTGTCACTTGTTAAATCCGCTCTTCTTTCTGTTGACCTTACCGTTGTCAGCATTTTTATCAATCCTGCTCAGTTCGGAAAGAACGAGGATTTGGACAAGTATCCAAGAAACATGGACAAAGATCTCGCACTGCTGAAAGAAGCGGGGGTTGACGTTGTTTTTGCGCCGGAAGCCTCCGAAATGTACCCTGGCGGCTTCATTACTTTCGTTACTCCGCAGGGAGGTCTTGAAGACGTGCTTGAAGGAGAGATAAGACCCGGTCATTTCCGCGGTGTTGCTACTGTTGTAGCCAAATTGTTTAACATAACAGAACCCGACAAAGCGTTTTTTGGCCAGAAGGACGCGCAGCAGTGCCTGATAATAAAAAAACTGGCTCATGACCTCAACTTTAGCGCAGAAATAGTAATACTGCCCACTGTCCGCGAGACAGATGGCCTGGCTAAAAGCTCAAGAAATTCATACCTTGACGCAAAAGAGCGCAAGGCTGCTCCTGCAATCTTCAAGGCTCTGCAAATGGCGCAGCATATGATAGAACTCGGCGAAAATGATCCGTCAGTCGTGACTGCCGAGATACGCAAGATGATTGGGCGCACGAAGTTATTAGATCTTGAATACGCAGTTATAACCGACCCCGAGACGCTGCATCCGGTAGATTCGATCGGCGGCAGGGCTCTTGCCCTCATAGCGGCAAAGGTAGGCACAACGAGACTGATTGATAACATAATGATAGAGCGGTAGGCGGCAGCAATCACCGGAGGAAATATGCAGAGACACATGTATAAGTCAAAGATACACATGGCGACCGTAACGGAAGCCAATCACAAATATAAAGGAAGCATAACCATAGACGAGGACCTCCTCGAGGCCTCGGACATTATACCTAACGAAAAAGTCCAGGTTCTGAACTTCAATACTGGAGACCGCCTCGAAACCTATATCATCAAAGGAAAGAGAGGAAGCGGTGTTATCTGCCTCAACGGCCCGGCGGCAAGGGCCGGCCAGGTCGGGGATAAAGTTACAATAGTTTCCTACGGGATTTATGACGACCGGGAAGCGAAATCTTTGAAGCCGGTGATGATACTTGTAGATGAAAATAACCGAATAAAAAAATAACACTTAAAACTGCCCTCCCAAAAACCTAAGGATATATGGCACATGATTTCATTAACATAAAAGGCGCGCGCGAGCATAATCTTAAGAATTTTGATATTTCCATCCCTCGTGACAAACTGGTAGTAATAACAGGCCTGTCCGGATCCGGAAAATCCTCGCTTGCCTTCGATACAATCTACGCGGAGGGACAGAGGCGCTATGTCGAATCGCTTTCCGCTTATGCCAGGCAATTTCTTGGACAGATGGAAAAGCCTGATGTGGATTATATTGACGGACTTTCGCCGGCAATAGCCATAGAGCAGAAAACTCCTTCGCACAATCCCCGGTCAACTGTCGGCACGGTTACAGAAATCTATGATTACCTGCGCCTCCTTTACGCACGTATAGGCATACCTCATTGCCATCAGTGCGGCAAAAAGATTGAAAAGCAATCCGCTGAGCAGATAACGGACAGGATCCTTTCATTTGAAACGGGGAGCAAACTGCAGATTATGGCCCCGGTGATTTCAGGAAGAAAAGGTGAATACCAAAAACTCCTTGACGGCATACGAAAAGAAGGTTTTGTCAGGGTAAGAATTGACGGCAAGGTCCATGACATCAGCGATGATATAAAACTCGAAAAAAACAAAAAACACAGCATATCGGTAGTGGTTGACCGCATAACAGTCGGACCGGATTCTCGGAAGAGAATAGCCGCTTCTGTTGAGTCCGCTCTGAAGCTAGGCGACGGTAATCTTACGCTAATAGTTAACGAGGGGAAAGAAATCCCTTTTTCAGAGAAATTCTCCTGCGTTGACTGCGGCACCGGAATAAACGAGCTAACTCCGAGAATGTTTTCCTTCAATAACCCTTTCGGGGCGTGTCCAGAGTGCGGCGGGTTAGGCCAAAAACTGGAAATTGATCCTGACCTTGTTGTGCCCAATAAAGATAAAAGCTTAGACGGCGGGGCAATAGCTCCTTGGAGCAGTAATACAGCCTTTTATTACCAAAGCATGCTTAAAGCCGTAGGAAAACATTACGGTTTCCGGACTGATGTTCCGTTTAAGAACCTTAAAAAAGAACACAAAGATATAGTGCTTTACGGCTCAGGAGAAGAGAAGATAAAGTTCAACTTCACATCTTCGCAGGCCACGCACTCATATACCGGAAAGTATGAAGGCGTTCTCCCAAATCTTAAGAGAAGGTTCACAGACACAGAATCAGAATATATCAGAAATGAAGTAATAGGGCATTACATGCGCAGCAACAAATGCCCTGCTTGCGGCGGCGCAAGACTTAAGAAGGAAACTCTGAGCGTAAAAATAGCCGGAATGAATATAAACCAAACTACCGGGCTAAGCGTCAGCGGCTGTCTAGAGTTCTTTAAGTCAGTCAGGCTCACCGAGCGTGAAGCGCAAATTTCTAAACAGGTTTTAAAAGAGATTCGCGCAAGACTTGGGTTTTTGGCGGATGTCGGGCTCGGCTACCTTACTCTTAACCGCGCGGCAATGACGCTTTCCGGCGGAGAGTCACAGAGAATTCATCTCGCGACTCAGATAGGAGCTTCGCTGGTCGGAGTTCTGTATGTGCTGGACGAGCCAAGCATCGGCCTGCACCAGAAGGATAACGAGAAGCTCCTTAACACTCTTAAAGCGCTAAGGGATCAGGGTAATACCGTCATCGTCGTAGAGCATGATGAAGATACCATGAGGGAAGCTGATTACATCATTGACCTGGGACCCGGCGCCGGCGCCGACGGCGGCTATGTAATCTCGGCGGGACCTCTCAAAACCATACTTGCGTCCAAAGAATCACTGACCGGGAAGTATTTAAGAGGCGACCTCAAGATAAACGTTCCTCACTCAAGGATGCAATGCTCTGGCGGAAGTCTGAAATTAATCGGCGCAGAAACTAATAATCTGAAGAATATTAATGCCGAATTTCCGTTAAAATGCTTCACATGCGTAACCGGCGTTTCCGGCTCAGGTAAGAGCTCTCTCGTCCAGGAAACCCTTTACCCGGCTATGATTCATGAATTATTCCGTACAGGACTGCGGCCTTCCGGATATCACAAGCTCGAGGGTGCGGAAAACATAGACCGCGTAATCAACATAGACCAGCAGCCTATTGGACGAACGCCAAGAAGCAACCCGGCAACCTACAGCGGCGTTTTCACGCATATCCGCGATCTTTTTACCGAAACGATTGAGGCTAAAACTCGCGGATATAACCCGGGAAGATTCAGTTTTAACGTTAAGGGCGGCAGGTGCGATGCCTGCGAAGGCGACGGCATTCTAAGGATAGAAATGCATTTTCTGCCTGATGTATACGTGCAGTGCGAGGTATGCAAAGGGAACCGGTACAACAGGGAAACACTTGAAGTAAAGTACCGCGGCAAGAATATAGCCGAGGTGCTTGACATGACCGTCACAGTCGCGCTTGAATTTTTCAAGAATATCCCTAAGATACATTCAATTCTTCAGACACTGGAAGATGTCGGTCTCGGTTACATAAAACTGGGTCAGCCCGCCACAACACTCTCCGGCGGCGAAGCCCAAAGGATAAAACTTTCCGCGGAACTCAGCAAGCGCGCCACCGGCAGAACGCTTTACATACTCGATGAACCGACCACTGGTCTGCATTTTGATGATATTAAAAAACTTCTGGAAGTGCTATTCCGCCTTCGTGACATGGGAAACAGCATTGTTGTAATCGAGCATAACCTGGATGTCATAAAAACAGCAGATCACGTGATTGATCTTGGACCGGATGGGGGTTCAGCCGGAGGCTATTTGATAGCTGCCGGAAGCCCGGAAGATATTGCCGGCAACAAACGCTCCTACACCGGAAAGTTCCTCAAAAAAGTGCTTTAATCCTAATACCTGCGATTACCCTTGTTGAATTATTATAGTGTAATTGTTATAATTAAATGGTTTTAGGAGGAATATGGACAAAAAAGCGCTTCTAAAAAAGGTTCCTATTTTTTCCGGCATTACCAATAAGGACATAAATGCTATAGCAAAGTCTATGGTTGAGAAGAAATACCCCAAAGGAGCGCACCTTTTCTTCGAGAATGAGGAAGGTAACACGCTTTACGTTATTATTCACGGGCTCATAAAAATATACACTGCGGATAAAAGCGGAAGAATCAAAACTCTCACATACCTCAAAGACGGCGATTTCTTCGGGGAGATGGCCATGCTTGATCAGGAGAAAAGGTCAGCCTCCGCGATAGTTGTTGAGGATGCAGATGTGCTTGCGCTGAACCGCAGCGATGTGCAGAAAGAGATTCTTGATAATCCTCTGATAGCGTTAAAACTCCTTAAAACGCTGAGCGCCAGGCTTAGATATTGCGACAAACAGATAGAAGATCTTACGTTCCGCAACCTGCCCGGCCGCGTGGCCAGCACGCTTCTGGACCTGGCTGCTAAATACGGGGTAAAGACTCCCGCAGGAGTCAGATTGGATCTCAAACTGACCCATCAGGACCTTGCCGATATAATAGGCACCGCCAGGGAGGTTGTTACTTCTATTCTCGGCGACTTCCGCGAAAGCGGCTGCGTGGAAGATATCGATAAACACATTATAATTAAAAACGAGAAAGAACTGAGGAGTTGGATAACCTGATGAAAATATTCCATGAAGCAGTAAAGACAATCTCAAAAAACAGGTATGCCGCGGCAACGACTGTTGCGGTGCTGGTATGCAATATGCTGATACTTGGGATTTCCTTCCATGTTATCCGCAACCTGAACAAATTCCTGAATGAAGTCAACTCAAGCGTGCAAATAACAGCCTATACTTCAGAGAAACTTAAACCGGAAGATATAGTCCAGATGGTTGCCGTCATAAAGGCGCAGGCAGGGGTCAGTGACTGTCACTATGTCCCGAAAGAAGAAGCAATTAAAGAATTTGCGGCGGACCCGGATTTTAAGAACTATATGGAAAACGTGAAAGAAAATCCGTTGCCTAACGCCGTGAAGGTTGAAGTGGATAAAGAACACCGCAACGCCAAAGGGCTGCAGGAACTTGCCGCTTTTGTCGGAACTCTGCCGGGTATAACTGAAGTAAACTACCGAAAGGATGAGACCGAGCGCTTCTTCAACATAGTCTCGAGCGTGGAACTGTTTGCGGCCGGGTTTGCAGTGATACTTGTCCTGAGTTCCGCATTTGTGGTTACAAGCACGGTCAGGAACAATATACACTCGCGCCGCGGCGTTATTAATTCAATGCTCAAGTCAGGCAGCACGGCAGACGCTCTCAAAAAAGTTTTTGTGCTGGAAAGCGTGATTCTTGGCGCGGCAGGAGGCGTCATAGCCGCGACACTGTTACTGCTTATAGAGTTAACGGTTATCGGCAAGATTAACCTGTTGTGGTCCGGAAGATGGGCCAGGGTTGACGTTCTGTTGTTCTCCGGAATCGTTATATTCTCAGCCGCGCTTGGCTTTCTTAGCAGCGTGTTTATAAGGATAGAGCAATCGCATTCATAATGAAACCCATAAAGTCTGCTGCCTATGTGGCGGTCTTTGCGCTGCTTACGCTTCAACTCTTCGCGCAGTCTTCCGATGACAATAAAAAGGAACTTGAAAAGGTCAGCAAGCAGATACAGGACAAAATAGAAAAGCAGTACAAGCTTTACGAGGAAGAGAAAAGCGTTCTTTATCAGCTGCAGAAGTTCGATCAGAAGCTTGACGAGCTTAAGAAGAGAGTTGACAACTGCAATAGCAAGCTTGATCAGTATGAGAAAGAGATCGATTATTCAAAGGACCAGATAGGGACAGAGAGCGCTCGGCTGAGCAAAGTGGAAAAAGACTTAAGCGAGAGAATGCGCCAATTGTACAAGGAAGGCAGTTTTAAGAGTCTTAAAACTCTCATGTCAGCAGTCAGTTTTGACGATTTTATGAAGAAGTACGATATCCTGGTTGCCATAGCCAAGAAAGATGTTGAGCTTAAAAAGAACATACTCAGAAAGAAAAGGGACCTGTCTTCCAAAAAGAATGATTTTGAAAAAAAATACATAAAATACGAGTCGTACCGAAAGACTGCCGCGGAAAAAAGCTCTGAGTTGACGCAGCAGAAAAAGGAAAAAAGCAGCCTTCTTGGCGGTATAAAGGATCAGCGCACGCTTTACGAGCAAGCCATAGCGGAATTAAAACAGCAGTCCGGCAAGCTGGAAAGCATGATAAAGCAGTACGATGAAGGCACGCGAAAAATTGAAATCCCCCAATCGGAAGGAGACATAAACAGGTTTAAGGGAAAGCTTCTCCCGCCTTCCGAAGGAAAGATTACATCGTTTTTTGGAAAGTTTAAACACCCCAAGTTCAATGTCTATGTGTTTAATAACGGCGTTGAAATAACTTCGAGGTTAAATGACCCTGTTCACGCCGTCTACTCCGGGGTTGTTATATTTTCTGACTGGTTCAAAGGCTATGGGAAGATGGTTATGGTAGATCATGGTAATAATATTGTCGGCATCTACGGTCATCTCTCAGAGATTTCGGTTAACTTCGGTCAGAAAGTGGCGGCATCAGATGTACTTGGAAAAGTAGGCGATACGGGTTCTTCGGACGCTCCAACGCTGTATTTTGAAATCAGAAAAGACGGTAAACCGCAGAATCCGGTAGAATGGCTAGCAAAAAAAGACTAGTAATGGCAATTCATCTTAAATGTAATAGCAACCGGGAGCACTTATGAAAAAGATACTGGTTCTTATCGCGCTGCTGCTGGCCGTAATGCCTGCTTTGGCGGACACTACTCCTGAACAGGAGAGAGCTCTCGTTGACAAAGTTTACAAAGAGCTTCCTGTAATGAGCGAGTCTCTTGATTATATAATCAAGAATTATGTCGACGAGGACAAGATTAAAGGCGATCTCTTGTTTCACGGCGCCATCAAGGGAATGATATCCACGCTCGATGTGCACAGCCACTTTATGGATCTGGACCAGTTCAATGAACTGCAGACCGAGACATCTGGTGTTTTCGGAGGGATTGGGGTTGAGATAACCCTTAGGAGCGATATACTGACAATAGTGGCTCCTATAGAGAAAAGCCCGGCATGGCAGCAGGGCATAAGGAGCGGCGACAGGATAATAAAAATTGAAGGCGAACTGACCAAAGGAAAGACTGTTGACGATGCCATTAAAAAAATTCGCGGGCCGAAAGGCACAAAGGTAAAACTCAGCATAGCGCACGAAGGCGAGGACCAGCTGGTTGAAGTTGAAATAACCAGAGACAACATCAAGATACAGAGCGTTGATTCTTACATCCTATCAGATAACTTCGGTTATATAAGGCTTAGAAATTTCATTGAGAGTTCGGGCCGGGATATAGGCGCCGCTCTTGAAAAACTTGAAAAAGCAAATGTAAGAGGCGTAATTCTTGACCTTAGAGGAAATCCGGGCGGCCTGCTTGATGTTTCGGTTGATATAGCAGACAGATTCCTTTCCGGCGACAAATTGATTGTCTATACTCAGGGTAGAATAAGCAGCATGAACCGGAAATACACTTCTACCGGCGGAGGCTCTTTCGGAGAGAAAGTTCCGCTAATCGTGATGGTTAATAAAGGCAGCGCTTCGGCATCTGAGATTGTAACGGGAGCATTACAGGACAATAAAAGGGCAGTGGTAATGGGTACTCAATCTTTCGGCAAGGCATCGGTCCAGAGCATATTCAGGCTTTCAGACGGCTCGGGGTTAAGGCTTACAACGGCTTATTACTATACCCCGCTCGGCAGAAAAATTCACGAAAAAGGTATTACTCCCGACATAATAAGCGAGGACAAGTTCCCGGGAGACCAGGTGTGGAGATTGAACTACTTTGAACATTTTGCAAACTATGCAAAGAAATATATTAAAGCCAACCCCACCGCAGACGAGAAAGTGAAGGTTGAAGATAAGATGGTTGATGATATGATAAAAGACGCCAAAGCAGCGGGTTTTGTCATAAGCGATCTTGAGATTGAAAAGAACCGTTCTTTTCTCAAGAGCTTCATACGGGCAGAGCTAATTAAAGTGCTTAAAGGCGACCAGGAAAGTGAAAAGGCAAGGGTTGAAGACGATGACACAGTCAAACGCGCGCTCGATATATTTAAATCAGCAGAGATAATGAACGTTGCCAAGTAAGACTTTGACGCGGAGGGTTAGTTCTAATGGCTAAGACACCTGACTTGAAATCAGGAGTCCTTCACGGGACATGCAGGTTCGAGTCCTGCACCCTCCGCCACTATAGCGGCGAGACCGCCAACTAAGCAGAGAGACTCACCGCACATTTGGAGCTTGAAATGCGTCTGAAGCAAAAAACAGAGAAGAAACAACCGAAGGTGCTTAAACTATTTGTTCTATTCGGAATACTGTCTCTAATTTTAGTGTTGTTTTCAATAAAACTCTTAAACGGCGGCAATATCCTGACTTGGGTAACAGACCCAAAATCTGACTTGCCTGCTGTCTCGGTTATAGGTTTAGTTATAGTTGTCTTTATAGTGACAGGTTTTTACGCGCTTTCTAAAATCGCTGTAGGAAACGCTGTGTTCAACCTAAAGCTTGATATCATAGGGTTTCTGCAGTCAGAAAACATTCTCTCTCCGGAATATGTAGTTGAGGAAAGGAAAAACACTCCGCGTGTAATAAAAAGGATTTTTAAAATACTCCTTCTTGTGGCTGAAAGGTTTAAAGCTTCAGAAACACGCAGGGTGGAACTTGAGGATATGCTCTCAAAATTAATCGATGTAAAAAAGAATGAACTCACTGCTAAATCTGCCAGGGATATAGAAGCCACGATCCTTTTTATCGACATCCCCGGTTTCAGTCATATTACATTGAAGCTCAGCTCAAACGAAATAATTCTTTTCCTTAACACTTATTATGAATATGTAACAGCCTTGGTTGAAAAAAACCACGGCCGCGTGCACAAATTCATGGGTGACTCAATCATGTCAGTGTTTAAGGAAGAAGGCTATTCGCATGAAGTTACGCACCCTTTGCGCGCCATAAACGCCGCAATGGAGATTAATACCGGTTTTGCTAAAGTTCTTTTTGATTCCGGCATTGAGATTCTAAAGAAGATGCCTATCGGGGTAAGTTTTGGCATTAACACCGGGGAATGCGTGACCGGAACTGTAGGCTCAACCTCAAAGCTGGAACACTCCTATATCGGGGAGTGCATAAATCAGGCGCTGCTCATTTCAAAAAGAGGGTCGACGGGAACCGTGTTGATAGGCGCGGACACATACGAACTGACAAAGCGGGATATAGAGGCAGTAGAAAGCGAACCGTTAAAAATCAAAAATCATGATTACAAAGTATATCTGGTCAAAGGCATGAATGTTTTCTCTAACATGATTGAAAGATGATTAAACGCGCCCAGGAAATAGTTTTCACGCTTGATTATGGGTTATAGGGTTTGAAAAGAAAGTCCCTTTGTGATACAATCAAACTCGATTTTTGATGCGCGCCAAAAGGTTTTACGGAGAGATGGCCGAGCGGCTGAAGGCAACCGCCTGCTAAGCGGTTGTACTCCAAAAGGGTACCGAGGGTTCAAATCCCTCTCTCTCCGCCAATTATCAGCCATTGGCTGAAAATTCGCGAGACCTCGCCAAAAGTTTTGCTTTTTTCCTGGTCCGCATGATAAAAAAAGCCCCCGTTATGCACGGGGGCTTTTTTTATGCAGAATTCTAATTGCTGAAACCACAGGCTTTTGAGTAAAGTGATGTAACTTCCATTATTTTACTGTGGATCAGCGCACGCGGACCAGGCAAGATAGCGCCTTTTCTTATCAACTCCGCTTGAAAGGGAAGCTGTTTGTCAAGAAGGGAGAGCGGAATTTCCCGTCCTGAAAGATTATTCAGCAGCAGCGCGATTGCCTGCTCGAGTTCCGGCAGAGGCCAGTAATACCTGCATCTGTCGCTGAAGCTGTATTTTCTCTTATGCGCTATCTCTGACTCAGATCCGCTATAGTAATTCTTCCAGTAAACCGGGTTCTTAAGCATAGAGCTTTCCAGTGTTGTTTCAAGTTCAGACAACTTAATATTGCCTTTCCCAAAAAAGATTTCCTTTTCTATTTTTTCAAGAGAAAAGAGAGCTTCCCTGAAAGCAAAAGTAAGCCACGGTCCGACCTTAAGTACCGCGAAGTGGTTTCTTACGAGTTGTTCAAGGGAGCTTCCCGGCTGAAAATCGGTTGAATGCGCTTCGAAGACCAAATTTGGCTGTTTTTCCATGAACGCTGCCAATCCTGCTGCCTTCTGCGGCTGATAGATATCTACGGAAGCGTCTCCGAACTCTACTCCGGGCTGCACTACAACGGCATGGACCCGTTCCCAGGCATCAAGCAGTCTTTTTTTTATGAAGGCTTCATGGATTTCATTCACGGTTTCCGCGACATCGGCGGCACTTGTTATGTGAATCTTATCATGTCCAAGTGCAGTCCCGCCGGGTGTTGGAACTTCAGTTCCCACTATGTATGCGGGAAGCGTGTTCCGGCTGCTGTCCCAGGCAGATTCCGCCGCGGCGCAGAGTTTGGCTGCCCGTTCGGCAGCAATTTCCGGAGCTGGAGCGTGGCCATTATCGTCGGCGCATTTCATGCTGGCGTCAAGATGCAGCTTGGAGAATCCTGCTTTAGCGTAGGCGGACATAAGGTCGCAGGCCTTTTCCATGGCAGGCCTTGAGTTCTCTTTACGCCAGGTATTGGGGCCTAAATGGTCGCCGCCGAGCAGCAACCTGTCTTCAGGCAGTCCGAAATTCTTCGCTATGTTTTTAACGTAAGCGGCGAAATCAGCCGGTTTCATTCCAGTATAGCCGCCGAACTGATCAACCTGGTTGGATGTTGCTTCAATGCAGGCAATGGAATTATCCCGAACTGCCTGCATAATTGAGGCCTCAATGACGAAGCTGTTTGCCGAGCATATACTGTAAAGCCCGGTTTGTTTGCCGGCTTTCTGTTCCCGGACAATATTCGCGAGAGGGTTGCTTTTCATTTGTAGATAGTCACGCCTTTTACGACACGGCTTATATTGCCGGTTTTGCTCGGGCTGTCGGGTTTATGCCCGATATTCAAACACTTGAATAAACCAAGAAGCTGGCCGGCAACTATATCGGTAAGCACGCGGTAGTTATCGGAAACAGCCTGCCCGTCGGGAAAGAGTTCGATTATGTGGGGAGAGAGGGAATTAATTTCTTTGTCTGCCTTTGCGCAGATAATTACCGCAGCCATTCCCTGCCTGCTCTTCTTAAGCTGCTTCAGCAGGTCAAGCTCGTACCTCTTGGCTCTCGGATTCCCGGAAAGCGAGGCGAAGACGAGGCATTCGTTGTTAATAAAGACCTGAGGCCCGTGACGCAAGCCAAGGAAAGTATCGAACCTGCAGGCAATCTTTCCTTCAGTCATTTCCTGGAGTTTCAGGTGGCATTCCTGCATTGTCCCGAAAAGATTTGAAGAACCAAGGTAACTGACGCGTTTAAAGGGCTTGCCGCAGAGAGAAGCCAGCATGTCGGAATAATTGTTCATGACTCGCGCCGCCCCGGCTGCCGCTTTCTTTATTTCAGAGCGAAAAGAAGCCGTATCATTTAGAGCTCCAAGAAAAAGGCCGGCAAGCGCCATGGTGGAAAAAGAGCTTGTCATTACGAGAGAGCGGTCGTTAGTCTCTTTGGGAAGTATAATGCAGTAGGTTTTCTTGTCAAGGTCGGTTCTTTTTGCCAACGCGCCGTCAATATTGCATGTTATGACAAGCTGGCGGGCGTTCCTGTAATGCTTCTTTATGATATCAAAGGTGGCTACGGATTCCGGCGAGTCGCCGGATCTGGCAAAAGAAACAACAACATAATTGTTGCCGGCCGCAAGCATGCTGTCCGGGTGCGTCACAAAATGCGTTGTCGGAATAGAGAATACATCCCTGTTTAGCGCCTTCCGAAGCCCGGTGCTGACTGAAGTGCCGATAAATTCTGAAGTTCCGGCGCCGGTGAAAATGAGCGCTGATTTTTTTCCGCCATAAATCCCGCCGGATTTAAGGAACGAATAGATTTCATTTTTTGATTCTATCAGGCCTTCGGCAGTCTTAAGCCATACGCCCGGTTGTTGGGCAATTTCCGCGGGAGTGTGAACAATGCCCTTCGCCGCTTTCACTTTTTCGGATGCTTCCAGCAGTTTAAAGAATGAGTTCATTTGTTTGCCTCCATGAAATCAATTATATTCCTGAATGTAGACTTGGCTGCTGTCCCTCCGGTGTAAAGACAGCTTCTTGCCCCTGCAGCGTTTGCAAAATGCAAGGCTTCATTGAAAGGCATGCCCTTCATCAGGACAGCATAAAGGAAACCAGCGTCAAAGTTGTCACCCGCGCCGGTCGTATCTTTGACCTGAATGGAATAAGGCGGCGCTTTAATTACCCGCCCCGAGTTTATTGATATTGCTCCCGCCTTGCCGAGTTTCACAACAGGGCAGGCTGTCATAAGCGCAAGTTTCTCGCAGGCCTCTTCAGCGCCGGAGCAACCGGTAATAGATACCGCTTCATCCGAATTGACAAAAAGATAATCTACGCTTTTCATCCAGGCATTCAGGTGCTGCCATTTCTCGGAAGCGTCCCACTGGGTATCAATTGATGTTGTTATTCCCGACTCTTTTGCCTTCTCGAGAAGAGAAGTAATCTTGTCTTTGAATTTTAACTGTTGGTAAGGCCCGGCGAAATGTATGTGAGCGTAAGCTCTTATAGCTTCGGAAGTCAGTAACTCTCCCGAGTATTCAGCTATGGCTCCGGGGTAGGTGATTTGAGAACGGACGGAACCCTGTATCAGGTTCACTGTAACTCCGGTTTTGACCGTTTGTGTTTTCTCAACAAGGTCAGGGCTGATACCGGCAGCTTTCATTGCTGCCAGCATAAACTCGCCATTCTCGTCATTTCCTGCAAGCCCTGCGAAAGCGGGAGCGCCTCCGAGACTGCCAAACGCGGAAGCGGCAATAAAAGCAGAGCTACCCGGTACTATGTCAAAGCTGGTACAAGTGATTTCGCGGTCTGGAACAGGAAGAGACGCAAGGCCGCCCATCATTATGTCGGTGTTAATATCCCCCACAAAAAGCGCCTTTTTCTCCATTTGTCCTCCGATTCAATTATTATACACGAGCAGAAACAGTAATTCATCTTCATAATTGGCTTGACACAGCGGATGAGATATTTTGCTTTTGCACCTGCTTTTTGATATAATTAATACCTGTAAAAGAGTTAACAGGCGGGGAATTGTTCAAGAAAATTATAAAAAATAGAAGGAAAAGTTCAGCTCCTGTCGGTCAAATAATATCTCTGCGGGTTGAGATGAGACGCGGCTTTTCAAGATTGCTGATTCTGCTCAAACGCTTGATTGCAGCAACGCGGAAAGCGAAGGAAAAGAAGCCAAACACGGTTCCGAAATGGTTTTTGAGGGAGATAAAGAGTTTAAGGGCTGAACTGAGATATACCATCGGAAGTCAAAAGACCGGTTTAATCTTGCCTTTGATTCGCCTTGAAAGAATGATTAGAACAAATACAGGTGAGAATAAGGCACTTTTGCGGAAGATTGCGTTTCTTGAGTCTTCAGGCTCATTTTCAAGGGAAACTCCGGAAAGCGCAGCAAGACAGGGATTCTCGCAGGGGCCCGGGCTGGAAGGCCGTATAAGGATGCTGGAACGCAGGCTTCAGGCCGCGGAAGAAAATTACATTAAAGAAAAGCAGATACTCGAATACAAGGTCAAATCGGCGCAGGCAGAGACAGATAAATACCGGCTCGAGCTTTCGGTTAAAACTATGTTTGATAAGAACGAGAAAGGGGAACGATGACAATAAAAACTCACGATATCGCGGTCATAGGAGCAGGTCCGGCAGGTTTGACTGCTGCAATTTACGCGGCCCGAGGCAAGTATGATATTATCGTTATTGAAAGGGCTGTTGTCGGCGGCACCGCTCTGATGATTGATAACCTTGAAAATTATCCGGGCTTCCCTGAAGGCACAAAAGGTTATGAACTTGCCATGAAAATGGAAGCCCAGGCAAAAAACTTTGGGGCTGTTTTTATCAATGATGATGTTGCCGGCATAAGCAAGGAAGACGGCGTTCTGAAAGTAACCTGCTCCTCAAATTCTTACCTTGCTAAAGCCGTAATAATTGCAAGCGGGTCAAAACCGGGTAAACTCGGAATACCCGGAGAAGAAAAGCTCATCGGGAAAGGTATTTCCTGGTGCGCTACCTGTGACGGCGCTTTTTTCCGCAACCAGAAGATAGCTGTTGTCGGGGGAGGGAACTCGGCTCTGCACGAGGCCATTTATCTTACAAGGTTTGCTTCCGATGTCTATGTCATTCACAGGCGTAACGAATTCAGGGCTTCTCCATACCTTCAGGACAGGCTCAAAACCAACCCGAAAATTCACCTTATTCTCGATTCTGTTGTTGAAAGAGTTGAAGGCGAAGGAAAATTAGAAAAATTAGTAATTAAGAATGTTTCAAGCGGCGCACTTTCCGAGCTTCAGGTTAGCGGGCTTTTTGAAGCAGTCGGAAATACTCCTAATACCGGGTTTTGCAGGGATTTTCTGAAGCTTGACGATAAAGGCTATATCATAACCGATGATTCCCTTGAAAGTTCTGAGCCTGGCATTTTCGCGGTCGGAGATGTCAGGACGACCAAACTCAGACAGGTTGCCACCGCTGTCGGCGACGGAGCGTATGTTGCTGCAGGACTTGAAAGATATCTATCCAGGTAATACAAGTTACTTTTAGGGAGGAAGACTATGAAGAAGTGTATCAACTACTGGACATTTCCCGGAGGGCTTGACGGGAAGGTTAAAGTCAGCGACGCTATTGTGATGTCCAAGAAATACGGTTATGAAGCCATAGAACTCTGTTTTGACGAAAAGGGTGAAGTTTCACCTTCAACCACGAAAGAGCAGGCAGCCGCTATGCTTGCCCAAGCCGCAAAAACCGGGATTGAGATATCCAGTCTTGCTACCGGGATATATTGGGGCGCCAACTTTGGTTCCTCGGCACAGGCAGACAGGGATAAAGCGGTAAAACTTACCGAGAAATACCTTGAGCTTGCCTCTTGGCTGAAAGTTGATACAGTCCTCGTGGTCCCCGGGGCCGTGGATGTATTTTTCAATCCGGCCGCAGAAGTAGTCTCCTATGATGATGTCTATAAACGCTCAGTGGAATGCATTAAGAACCTCCTGCCGGTTGCCGAGAAGTTTAAAGTAGTTATGGCTATAGAGAATGTATGGAACCGGTTCATAATGAGCCCTCTGGAGATGAAGTCATACATTGACGGCTTTAACAGCAAATATATCGGCGTGTATTTTGATGTCGGCAACGCGATACCTTTCGGGTATTCCCAGCAGTGGATCAGGATACTAGGTAACAGGATAAAGAGAGTACATTTTAAGGATTTCCGTTTTGCCGCCGGTAACGGGGGGATGACCGGTTTTGTTGACCTTCTAAACGGCGATGTAAATTGGACGGAAGTTGTCAAAGCGCTAAAGGAAACAGGTTATGAAGGGCCGGTGGCAGCCGAGATGATACCTTATTACAATCATCATCCTCTCGCGCGGGTGGAGTTGACCTCGATAGCGATGGATTATATTTTAGGCCGAAAAAAGTAAGAACAAAGTTTGTAAGGTTATAAGGTTCATAAGGTAAGAGCCGTTCACCTTACAAACTTTACAAACCTTATAAACTTTATTAACTTTTAATTATCAGGAGGCTTTATGCCAAAAGTGGGAATAGTAGGTTCGGGATTCATAGGCGGAGTGCATTATGGTTCTCATTCCAAGCTCGCGGATTCACAGGTAATAGCAATCTGCGATATAGACGTTGAAAAGGCAAAAAAAACGGTTAGTGGCGAGGCCTCTGGCGGCAATCTTACTGTCGAAAAATCAAAACCTGTCGGATTTGACCCGGAGAAAATAGAATACTATTCCGATTATGACAAGATGCTCAAGAACAAGGATATTGAAGTTATTGATGTTTGCCTGCCGACCTACATGCACAAAGAGGCGGTTATCAAAGCGGCTAAAGCCGGCAAGCATGTGCTTTGTGAAAAGCCTATGGCTCTTGACACTAAAGATTGCAAGGAAATGATGAAGGCCGTTAAGAAAGCCGGCGTTAATTTTATGGTTGCCCATGTCATCCGTTTCTGGCCGGAATATGTGGCTCTTAAGGAACTTATTGACAGTAAAACTTTAGGTAAACTTCTCGCGCTTAACCTGCAGCGGCATTCACCGACTCCGACCTGGACCTGGAAGAACTGGATTCTTGAGGCAAAGAACAGCGGCGCCGCGGCGCTTGATCTTCATGTCCACGACACGGATTATGTGCTTTACCTTTGCGGGATGCCGAAAGCAGTTTCCTCGGTAGGAGTCAAAGGTTACGCGACCAAGGGTGTCGATCACTTAACCACGCAATTCTTTTACAAGAACGGGCCAAAGGTAACGGCTGAAGGCGGCTGGGCATACGCTCCGAAGTACCCGTTCAGAATGGCTTTCTGGGCGCTCTTTGAGAAAGGAGCGGCGGAGTTTTCTTCGTTAAATTATCCGATGATAGTTACGCCCTATGGGAAAGAACCCTTTAAGCCAAAACTCCTGTCTTCCGACGGCTACACTAATGAGATAGCGTATTTCCTGAAGTGCGTCAAGGAAGGCAAAGAACCTTCAATTGTTACACCCAAAGACGCGCGTGATTCAGTTGAGCTTGTGCTTGCCGAGGTTAAATCGGTTGAAAAAGGAAAGCCGGTTGTGCTATAATTTCTAGTCTCAGTTTAAGGCCTCCGGGCAACTGGAGGCCTGCATATTTTAGGCTATATCTGTGAAAAGGGCCGAGGTAGCTCAGTCGGTAGAGCGCAGGACTGAAAATCCTGGCGTCGGCGGTTCAAGTCCGTCCCTCGGCACCATGTACGGAAAAAAAATACCGCGGATTATCTCCGCGGTATTTTAATTTAAGTCCTTGGTTTTGCTTAGAACCTGATTCTTGCTCCGAAACCTATACCGGACGAATTGAGATCGAATGTATAGGTGCCTGTTCCTGTCTTATTCCCGCTTGTATCATGGCTTGTCCAATCCACACCTGCTGAGGAAGCAAAATGCACAACATACTCGGCATAAAGAGCGCCAAGAAGCTCAACTCCAAACCTTGTGTCCGCGCCGAAACCAAGTATTATCTGATCATAAGCGTATTTATCGTTAGTTGCAAGGTTTCCTAAACCAAGGTACATGGTTCCGCTTAGAGATACATAGGGAGCAAAAGGTCCGCGCTGGTCGTCCACTTTCTTCTGCTTCGCGTAGTCAGAGTTGAAAAGAGGCGTAAAAGGGTAGAACCTGACGCCGAAACGCAAAGGCATAATCAGCACATCGTAATTAGTAAACTCAACCTGCGACAGGTTTACAAGTTTTATGAACCTGATTCCGAATCCGCCTTCAATATCCGTAAACCAGGATGCAGCGCCTCCGCCCATGAATTCAAAAGTTGAGCCTGGGCCAACATAGCCGATTTGGCCTGTAAAAGTTGTAGTGCCGGTGGTGTTTTTCAGTACAGCTGTAAACTTTGTCTGGCTGTCTGCGTTATAGTAGAGCGCTATCATTCCATTATCATTAGCTTGGGCTGCAGCCGGCGCCTCGTAAACGGCTGACCTTTTTGCTTTCCGCGAAACATAAATGTCCTGTTCCTGCGGTTGAGTGTACTGCGCCGCTTGTTTTAATATCGGGCTAAGCGGCTTGGAAGACTCGCCCTTTATCTCAACTATGTCGCCGGCTTTTACAACACCTGTCTTAGAAACAATTTCACAGCGTGTGCCTTGTTCATTTATCTCCACCGGTTTCGCTTTCGCGATGGATTCTTTCATCTGGTAGACAATCTTACCGGAATCGTCCTTAACCGCTTCGCCAAGCCTTTCTATATTCAACTCCTGATCTCTGTCCAACTTGTCCTGCGAGCCGAGATTTATGACTATTTCGTTCTCGTTGAACACTCTAAGAACCTTGCCTTTTATTCCTACCTGCTGGGCGAAATGCTCGGCCAAAGCGGATGAAGCAACATTAAGCATATCTTCGGAATCAGTTTCAACCTTGTCTGAAATGGAGATTTTGCCCTGCTCGACATCAACCAGCTGAAGGGAGATAACATAGCGCTGGCCTAACCTTGAAACGCTGCCCAGCACCATATTGCTGACATTAAGAATACGCCCGGCCTCAACCGCGCAATCTGTGGAGGAACAGCCGGTTTTCTGGAACATCTGTTCCTTGAGTATCTTTTGAACATTTTTTCTGTCCATCATATTGAATTTGCCGGTCTCATAGAGACTCGTCTGGACGAAATCAGTAACCGATTCTCCAATTGCCGGAGGGACCGACCTTGCGTCAAAATCATATACCGCCATGGAAATCTTTTCACTGGCGAAAAGCTGGAATGAAAGCAGAAGGACAAAGAGAAGAGAGAACTTGCGCATGGAACCTCCGTAATATCATCTAAGTTTATGTTAACGCACAACCTTTCGTAAGTCAATTATTAAATTGAAAGCGTGCGCTGGGTTTGATAACATCAAGCTGATGAAAGTATCGGCAGTCATAATCGCTTACAACGAAGAAGCAAATATCGGGAGATGCATTAAATCCCTGGCTTTCGCGGATGAGATTATTGTGGTAGATTCCGGCAGCCGCGACAATACAGTCAAAATTGCATCAGCCATGAAGGCAAAGATCTTTACGCGCGGGTGGCAAGGCTACTCCCGTCAAAAGAATTTTGCTATAGGAAAGGCGAAGAATGAATGGGTTTTAAGTATTGACGCGGATGAAGAGGTGAGCTCAGAGCTTGCTGGTGAGATAACCCGGATAGTTATCAGCCCTTATGAAGGTTATTTTATTCCGAGGAGAGCGTTTTTTCTGGGCCGCTGGATAAACCACTGCGGGTGGTATCCGGACCTGCAAATAAAACTTTTCCGGAGAAATTCAGGAAAGTTTGATGAAAGCAGGCAGGTTCATGAAAGCGTTTTGCTGAACGGCAAAGCTGGCACGCTGAAAAACGATCTCTTCCACTACTCCTATGATAACCTTGGGCAGTATTATTCTACTTTAAACAGATATACCGAACTCGCCGCAATTTCCATGAAAGAGAGGGGGCGGAAAGGCCGGATTGCCGAGGTTCTTTTAAACCCTCCCTACACTTTTGTCAGAATGTACTTGTTTAGGTTTGGTTTTCTTGACGGCTTAGCCGGTTTATTTGTTTGTCTTCTGAGTTCTTTCTACAACTTCGTTAAATACGCCAAACTATGGGAATTGACAAGAAAGAAATAAGCTCAATACTGGTCCGGGCTCCCGGTTGGATTGGAGATTCAGTAATCTCCATGCCGGTTGTGAGGACTATCAGGGAGAACTTCCCAAAAGCCTTCATTACCGTTTCGGTAAAAGACAGGGTGCTTAACCTATGGAAGGGGTTTATTTACGCCGACGAGGTGGTGTTCGACAGCGAGCAGAAATCCCGCGGCAGAAAAGGTTATGATTTGGGAATCATTTTTCCGAATTCATTCTCTTCGGCTTACAAAATGCTTAGAGCCGGCGTAAAAAACAGGGCCGGCTACGCAACCGAATTGCGCGGACTGCTCATAAATCACCGTGTTCCCAAAACAGGGAAATTCCGTTCAAAACACTTAGTTGAGGAATATTTTGATATTCTGAGACACCTTGGGCTTAAAATCCGTTCTAAGGCTCTTTTCTTCGTAGTACCGGCCAAAACAAGGAATAAAATAGACAGGTTTATCAGCAAGAGTGGATGTGATGACAGAAGGCCTATCCTCGGAATATGCCCTGGCGCTTCTTTCGGCATAGCCAAGGCTTGGCCCGCTGAACGCTTCGCGGAAGTTGTTAATCATCTTGTCAATAAATACTCGGCGCGTGTCGCAGTATTTGCAGGTAAAGGCGAAACAGAATACGCGAGAATAATATTGCAGGGCTTGAAAAAGAGTGATATACTTTCAGCAGGTGGGGAACTGACAATAACTGAAAGCGCCGCTCTTATTGAAAGATGCAGTCTTTTTATCTCTAATGACACCGGTCCTATGCATATCGCGTCAGCATTGAATGTCCCGGTTATAGGAATTTTTGGTTCGACAAACCCGGTTTGGACAGGTCCGCTTGGTCAAAACTCAAGGGTGCTTTATAAGAAGACGGCTTGCAGCCCGTGTTTTGAAAGAAGTTGCCCCAAAAAACATAAGAAATATGAGTGCTTGCTCGCAATAACGGTTCAGGATGTAACAAGAGAAATTAAAAAGCTGAAAGTGTTTTAGCGGGGGGAGTATGAAAAAACTTATGGCTGTTGTCATGTTATTGTTAGCATGCTTAGTTCTTCCTTCCTGCGGGAAAAGCCCGGTCGGTCCTTCAATGTCTTCGCTGTCTTCGGGAGTATATTCCACATCTTCTTCAAGCAGTTCAACTTCAACCTCTACAAATGCTTCAAATACAAACGGGGATACAGGAGTGACCAATCAAGATGGAACGGGCGTTGGGTCAGTGACCGCAGATACCGGGGTTTCAAGCGTAGACGCTTCCACGGGTGTAAACGGCGCAACATTTATTCCTGCAGGTTCCGAGGACCAGGGCGGCAATGCCGGTTATTCAAGCTTGACGCTTGTGGTCAATAACACAATTACGCATTACGCTGTAATGCCGTCCCTTTACGGAAATCCTACGATTGCCTGGAATGCGTCAGGTGTCAATTCGTCCTATCAAAAAGTCAGGATATTTATCGGTAAAATGTCGCCGACGATGGAAGACACCTGGGATATCCGCGAGATCTCCAGAAGCAAAGGTTCTGTGCGTTTCGGCGATTCAAGCGCAGGAACCGTAATTTCGGCCGCGAAACCCTTAACGCGAGGCACCTATTCAATCTACATCGCTGTCTACGACAACAGCTCCAGTTTTAACAATGTCTATGGCGGCGGAAACTTCGTTGTTCAGTAGACTGCTTGACACATTTCAAGTAAATGATTTCATGAATAAGGAGGGGGTGAGAACATGAAAAAGTTTGTATTGTTGCTTTGCATTGTTTGTGCAACAGGAATAGTATTTTCCGGCTGCGGGAGTAAGAATCCGGTTGGGCCTTCTTCTATGCTTTCTCTCGGCTCTAACGCCAGTTCAAGCACCACAAGCAACACGAATACCAGCGCTGCGGGAGGAAACACAAATACCTCAAACAACGGCAACACAGCAGTCGCTACGACACCCATCAACACTGTGTCCACGCAGACCGGCGATACGGGGGTATCGGGCGCTGAAGGGTCTACAGGCGTAAATTCCGGCGTAAGCGGCGGGAGTTCGTCCTCTCAAGGCGGTGCAAATACTTCAACGGGTGGGACCCTAAATGTAGTCCTATCTTCCGCGAATCAGGTTGTGTTCCCGAATCTTAACCTAACCTCGGGGGCAAGACCGACAATTGCCTGGACATTTTCCGGGATATCAGGTGTAAAGATGATAGAGGTTCTTGTTTCCAATCCTCAATCACCTTCTTATACGCCGGCATGGGATGTTTACTTTCCCTGCAGCATACCGTCATCAGTAGTCTACGGTGTTGCTCCTTCAGGATCATATATAGCTAATGCGCCTATTACACTGGTAAAAGGCAGCTATAGTGTCCTGGTCCATGCTTTTGACGGCACCAATCGCAATACCGCAATGGTAATTACAGTAGGAATAGGCACTTTGACTGTCAAATAGTAAAAGGAGGAATCGATGAGAAAACTATTTATAATGACTGTTTTGGTAGTTGCTCTGGCATGCTTGTCTTCAGCGGCAGGTGCGCAGGAAAGTTCCGGGCTGAAGGGAAAAACTGGTTTCGGCTACACGAACGCAGGGACTCCGCTTGGGCTTAAAATGTGGATGGCCGATAATATGGCTCTGGACGCTTCCGTGGGTTTTAATACCACCGGGACTCAGAATTTTGGTGTGCAGCTGGGCGCAGATTTTGTTGTGGCGAATAAGTACCCTGTACTGCTTGAATTCAGGCCGGCGCTTGGATTTGATGTCGGCGCGGCTACAAATCTTTCAGTTCCTATAATGCTCAACATAGAATATTTCGTGACCAAGAACCTTTCGCTTACCGCGGGTTCCGGCGCGCTGATATTCTGGCAATTGAGCCCTGCTTCAGCTTTTACCTTCTCGCATTGCGTGAACACCACCAGCTCTCTGGGAGTAATGTACTACTTCTAAGCGTTTTCTTAAGCGCGGGGTGCATCGACTTATGCGCCCCGCGTTTTCATTTCCGGAAATATTCCGCGCAAGCATAATTACTTGACAATCAATTTATTCTGTGCAATCATTCATTGTGTTTAGTTTTAAATATCCTGCTCTACTCGTGGGGGTTAGGTATATTTTGAGCCAACGCCTTTTTGTTGGGAGCCCGGGTCTTCATGCGGTGCGCACGCCCGTTCGCGGGAAGCCTAAGCTGAAGCAGGACACCCACTTTGCAGAAAGGTTCAAAATCCCTGGCTTAACGGTAGAGCGGGTTTTTTTTTGGGGGAAATGATGACCGGACTCTTTGAAAGCAACAACATAACACCGGGTAGCGTTCCGCTTGCGAGGCGGATGCGCCCCGAGAAGATTGAAGAATACGCCGGTCAGGATCATATCCTTGGAGAAGGCAAGATATTAAGACGCGCCATCGATGCCGACCGTATATCTTCGCTTATTCTATACGGGCCTCCGGGCTGTGGAAAGAACGCCCTGGCCGGGATAATAGCGAATAGAACCTCCGCGGTTTTTACCGAGATTAACGCTGTTTTATCAGGCGTCGATGATATCCGTAAAGTTACCGCTCTAGCCAAAGAAAGACGCAGCCTGTCCGGGAATAAAACCATAGTTTTTATTGATGAAATTCACAGATTTAACAAAGCCCAGCAGGACGCGCTTCTGCCGGATGTAGAGAACGGCGTAATAATTCTTGTCGGCGCGACCACCCAAAACCCTTACTTTTATATCAACGCTGCTTTAATCTCGAGGTCTATCGTTGTTCAGCTCGAACCCCTTAAAAATACTGATATAAAATCTGTGGTTAAGAGAGCCGTTGGAGACAAAGAGAAAGGATTGGGCTATTTACGGATAGACCTGAAAGAAGAGGCGCTCGAACATCTTGTTAATTCCGCTGATGGTGACGCTAGGTCGGCTCTAAACGCGCTTGAACTCGGTGTGCTGACCTCCAAGCCCGGCGCCGATGGAGTTATCGTCTACGACCTGGCGGTTGCAGAGGAATCCATCCGGAGAAAGAAGATAGTCTATGACAAAGACGGCGACGAGCACTACAATACCATTTCAGCGTTCATCAAGAGCATGCGCGGTTCTGACCCTGACGCAGCCATCTATTACCTGGCAAAGATGCTCTACGCGGGAGAAGACCCGCGGTTCATCGCGAGAAGGATTGTCATCTGCGCTTCCGAAGACGTTGGTAATGCGGACCCGCAGGCTCTTATACTTGCGAATGCGGCGCTGTCCGTTTCGGAGTTCATTGGTATGCCGGAAGCAAGAATCCCGCTGGCCCAGGCCGTGGTCTATATTTCCTGCGCCCCTAAAAGCAACGCTTCTTACGCGGCTATTGATGCCGCTATGACTGAAATGGAAAAAAAGAAAACTCTGGAGATCCCGCGCCATCTCAGAAGCACCGGATATTCCGGAGCAAAAAGCCTGGGGCATGGAGAGGGTTATAAGTACGCCCACGATTCCGAAGGCCATTTTGTAGAACAGGAATACATTCCGGAGTCGAGGGCATACTATAAGCCAACCACACAAGGCTATGAAGCCGAAATGAAGGCCTATCTCGAAATGATTAAGAAGAATATAGGCAATAATTCAGTCAGTGAAAACGACAACACGCCAAAAAACTGACATCCTTCCGGTATTTCAAATCTGGAGTTTAAAAGCCTCTTCTGGTATAATGCGTTATGATAAAGGATATTAGAGAGCTTCTGACACGCAGGCCTTCATTATACTTTTGGATATTCTCTGCCTGTGTTACATCTTACCTCCTTACCAGAAAGTCGGTTGATTTTTATCCTTTCTATAATATTGCTAGAAATATATTATATCTAGGAAAGGATCTGTATGGTCCAAACCCGGCCTTTTCATACCCGCCGTTCTTTTATTGTTTAGTCTCGTTTTTTGCGGTATTTACGGAAAAAATCGCTTTGCTGCTGTGGACCATCTTTAATATCGGTCTTATTAGTTCCACCTACATGCTTATAGTAAAGATTGTTGCTCTTTTTGAACCTGCAAATACTCATTTAGTGCAAGACGTTTCTTTCAAAAGGAAGGCAATTGTTATTCTCCCGTTTATAGTAATACTGGGAATTGTCGCGGACAATCTAAACCTCGGGCAGGTAAACCCGCTTACCTTTTTTCTCTCAGTACTCTCTATTTACGCCGCTCTTAAAGAAAAACACGCTATTTCCGGAATATCTCTCGGGATAGCCATAGCGATTAAAGTGACTCCGGCTCTTATGATATTTTTCTATCTGCTCAAAGGTTATAGAAAATTTCTTCCCTGGTGCCTGTTGACTGTCTTGGCCTGTTTTACGGTTATCCCGCTTGCGTTCTACGGTTATGAAAATACGCTTAAGTTTACCTCGGATTTCTTTAATCTGGTGATTATGCCTTTCTTCAGAGGGGATATTACTATAAGGGAGACTTCAGGATTCTGGCATTCAAACCAGTCCTTTGACGGTTTCTTCGGAAGGCATTTCACTCCCTTTGGCAGGCAATACTACGGCGCGGCGCATATGTTTGACCCCGCATTCCTTGATCTCGCGGGCGCAAAAAAGCTCTCTCTTGCCGTTAAGATAGTGACCTCAATATTCCTGCTTTACGCTGTCAGAGGCAGTATCAAGAAGAACACGGGGCTACTTAAATTTGAATTCGCGGCCGGTTTCATTTTCATACTGCTGGTGTCGCCTGCTTCCTGGTTAAACCACTACATTACCGTCATGTTCGCGTACTATGTCGCGGTGAATTACATAACTTCTAGAAAAAACAACGAAGCAAATAAAAGGATACTCGGCGGCTGCCTTCTGGCGTGCTGCGCGCTTACGGCGACGGGGGCTTTATATCTTTCGGCGGACCTCCCAAAAGTAATACAGAGCATGTCGGGAATGTTTCTCGGGCATCTTATACTTTTCATAGGAATAGTTACTGTTTTAATTAGAGAAAAAAATTCTATCTCCACAGGAAGACAATGAACCAACAGGATCCAAAAGTTGAAAAAATGCTGGACAACCTCTCGGAAGGCGTTATGTTCCTTGACGAAAACGGGAAGATAGTCTCTGTAAACAACGCGCTTGCTGAAATCTTCGGCGTTGAGAAAGAGAAAGCCCCGGGAAGCTCTCTGATAGAATACATCAGGAATCACGAGCTGGAAAATTTCATTAAGAACGCGCTTGAATCACAGCGCGGCGAGGAACAGGAATTTGAATTAGTGACTCCGGTTGAACTTACAGTGCGTATAAAAGCCGCGCTTTACGGTCCCTGGGCCGAGAAGAGAGGACTCCTTGTCATAATAAACGATATGACAGCTACCAGAAAGCTGGAGAAGATAAGGGTTGAGTTTGCGGCAAATGTTTCACATGAGTTAAAAACCCCGCTGGCGGCAATAAAAGGATACATTGAGACGCTTCTTGACGGAGCTATTGACGATAAAAAAAATAATGTCAAATTTCTCAAGATTATCGGTGAACAGGTTGAGCGCCTTGACCGGCTTATAAGCGACCTGTTAGAGCTCTCAAAGATTGAATCTGGTAAAAAACAAATCACGCTCGCAAGATTCAACATAGGCGAGCTGTTTGATTCCGTGAAAAATATTGCGGGACTTGCCGCTGAAAAGAAGAAAGTTGTTATTAAGACCCAAATTCCGTCTAATTTCACGGATGTGCTTGCGGACAGAAACATGATGGAGATTGCCCTGCTTAACCTGGTGGATAACGCCGTTAAGTTCAGCAGCAACAGCGAAGTTGTAATCTCAGTTGAAAGAGCCGACGGCAAAGTAAAACTCACAGTCTCGGATTCCGGGATAGGCATCCCTGTGGAGCTTCTGCCAAGAATCTTCGAACGTTTCTTTAGAGCCGATAAAGCGAGATCCAGAGAGTTTGGCGGAACCGGGCTCGGGCTTTCTATAGTCAAACACGTTATGGAAGTGCACCATGGCAGCGTTCTTGTCGAAAGCGAGCCGGAAAAAGGGAGCAAATTCACGCTAGCCTTCCCGGATTGAGGAGACTATGAAAGAAACAATTCTGGTAGTCGATGATGAAAAAGATATCCTTGAACTCGTCAAATACAATATTGAAAAGGCCGGGTACAAGACTTACACGGCTGAATCCGGAGGGGAGGCTTTGGATATTGCCTCAAAAAGGATCCCGTCTCTCATAGTGCTGGATTTGATGCTGCCCGGTGTTGACGGTATGGAGGTCTGCAGGCTTCTCAGAAAAAACGAACTAACCCGGAATATTCCCGTTATAATGCTTACCGCAAAGACCGCTGAGGATGATATGCTTGCAGGTCTAAATGTAGGGGCGGATGACTATATAACTAAACCTTTCAGCGTCAAGGTTCTTATAGCAAGGATAGAAACCGTCCTGAGAAGGAAAAAATCAGAGTCAGGGGCTTCCTATGAGGCTAAAGTTACTTTCGGGCCTCTCTCTATAGAGATTTCAAAACATGAAGTTCTTGTCGACAACAAGCCTATAAAACTCACGAAGACGGAATTTAATATACTTGTCTTTCTTTCCGGAAGCCCGGATAAGGTCTTCAGCAGGGAACAGATACTTGACAAAGCCTGGAACTACGAAACAGCAGTTGTTGACCGTGCCGTTGACGTCCATGTTAAGTCATTGAGGACCAAGCTCGGAAAGGCGGATAAATACATCCAGACGGTAAGAGGTGTCGGCTACAAGTTCTCGGCGAGGAATTAGCCGATGCCGGTCCTTTCCCGCAAAGAAGACGCATTCGGCCAGGCTCTATATGCCGCTTATATGTCCGGGCAGGATTGTGTAATAGTGGAAAGGGATGACGGCTGTATCTATGACGGTGGAGGTCTAAAAGCCTATTTTGCCGGATACAAAAAGTGGCCGGAACGGGAAAGAGAGGCCATGAAATATGTGCGCGGAAAAGTGATTGATCTTGGCGCCGGCGCAGGACGTCACGCTTTATACCTCCAGAAGAAAGGCTATGATGTAACCGCAACAGATTATTCCCCTGTCGCAGTCAAACTATGCCGGGAGCGCGGAGTAAATAATGTTGTATGCCTCCCTATAGAGGAAACATGTAAGCTAAAATTTGTTTACGATACAGTGCTTATGATGTGCAATAATTTTGGGCTGTTCGGGACGAAAAAAAAAGCAAAGAGACTGCTGAGGCTGCTTTACAGGAAAACATCCCCTAAGGCGCGGATAATCGCGGAGAGCTATGAATACAGAACGCCATTCTTTCGAGACTATATACTGAGAAATAAAAAGCTTGGAAGAGAGCCGGGAAATTTCAGGGCGCGTATACGCTATGGCAAGTTCCGCACGCCCTGGTTTAATTATTTCAGAGTGACAAAGAAAGAAATGGCCGCAATTCTGAAGGAAACCGGCTGGGAAATAGAACGTATTATTGATAAAGGCGAACCTTCTTATATTGCGGTTATCAGAAAATCAAAATTGTAATAACGGAGACTATATGCCCGTAATGCTTGCGCACGCATGTCTTGATGTCAGAAATCTGGAGAAATCAATCGCTTTCTACGGGAAACTGGGGCTGAAAGTCGTGTACAAGTTCAAAAACAAAGCCGGAAGGGTTTATGGCGTATATCTTAAGGCCGGCAGAGGAACCTTCCTGGAAATGTTCCGTCTAGATAAGGAGCTGGCAAGGAAATTCAAACCGGCATCCTACTTTCATCTCTGCTTTCAGGTTAAAAACCTTGACGCTGCCGCTAAGCAGATGCGCAAGCACAGAATTAAGATCATTAAGCGGATAGAATGGGGCGGCAACGGAAGACTCTTCTTCATAAACGATCCGGACGGAAACAAGCTTGAATTCCTGCAATACTTAGGCAAAAACCCATTGCTAAAGCATATGAAATGAATATCTAAATATTTAACCAAACCTTTATAATTCTGACAGTCAGACGTGTTAAAATATCAATTAATTAAGGGGGAACATAATGGCTGTGAGGGTCGGAATAATAGACATCGGCACCAGTTCTATAAAGATTATTATCGGCGAGGTCGTTAAGGATAGGATACATGTTCTTGAATATCTTAAGAATCTTGTTCCTGTAGGAAAAGATGTATTCTACCGTTCAAGAATCTCGCCTGAAGCCACCAAACAGACCGTAGCTATTCTGGAAAAATACAAAAAAGTCATAAAGGAATTTGATGTAACAACACTGAAAGTTATAGCGACAACGGCCGCCCGTGAAGCAGAAAACAATGATATCTTCCTGGACACCATATTCCGGCTTACCGGGCTTAATGTTGAAGTCCTTACGGCAGGAGATGTCATCTATTTCCTGGATGCATACCTTTACAATGAACTCAAAGAGAGATATCCAATCCACTCAAAGAATGTGCTTATCGTTGAGCTCGGTTCAGGCAATGTAGATATCTCGCTTCTCGAAAAAGGCTTCACAGTAATGAGCGTCGGGCTTCCGCTTGGCCCGCTACGTCTTCGGCAGCTGACCGCGAAGTTGGAGGGAAGCACGGCTGACGTAAATGAGGCTGTCGAACAATATGTCGGCAAAGAGATAGGATTTATAAAGAGGTATTTCCCGGACATTAAGATAGACGATGTCATTATGATAGATGAAAACTACTCCGAGTACCTTCGTCATATCTCAGGTCTTCCGGACCCTGGCACGAAGTTCTTCCCGGTTGCAAAAGGCTACGCGGAAAAAATGCTGTTGGAACTGCATGACAGGACACCTGACGAAATAGCCGGGGATTATAAGGTCTCACCAGAGTACTCCGATACAATAACCGCATTCTCAACCATAATCAACAGCTTCATTAAGATCGCGGAAGTTGAACAAATATATATGTTTGAAGCCTCATTGAGTGAAGCCATTCTGGCAAATATCGCGCTGGATTACGAACTCTCTTCCAAGTACAACAAGTCAGGGCAGCTGCTTTCTCTGGTCAGGTTTATCTGCAAAAAATTCAATGTTGACAGGATGCATTCGGAGCACGTTGCCATGATAGCCGAAGTTTTTTTTGAAAACCTTCGCGAGCAGATGGGCCTTAAAAAATCCGATCTCCTTTATTTGACCCTCTCGGCATACCTCCATGATATAGGAATGAGCGTTTCGAACAGGTCACACCATAAACATTCCGAATACATGATTAACGCTTTAAACCTTTTCCGTCTGACAGATGAAGAGATCAAGATCATTGCCTGCGTGGCGCGCTATCACAGGAAATCTACTCCGCAGGACTCGCATCTGCTATTCAAGTCCCTGCCGCTTGGGAAGCAGATACTGGTGCAGAAACTAAGCGCAATACTTAGGGTGGCGAACTCACTGGACTCTTCCCACAGACAAAAGATAGAGACAATCGAGTTCAACAAAGGGCACCGCGAGCATCCTGTAATAAACCTTAAGGTGAAAGACAATTTTATATTTGAAAAACACGAATTTTACGAGAAAGTCATGGTGCTGGAAGAGATCATAGGCAACAAAATAATATTAAAAATACAGGCGGACTAATTGGAAAACAAACTTATTGCGGAAAAAGAAAGATTCATACACAGGGACTTAAGCTGGCTCTCTTTTAACGGCAGAGTCCTTGAAGAAGCCTCGGATATAAACAACCCGCTGTTGGAACGCGTAAGATTCCTGGCTATCTATATTAACAATCTTGATGAATTCCTTATGGTGCGCTACGCAGGTCTCAAAAAACTCGAAGACTCGCAATACAATAATGAAGACAAATATGGCTACTATCCCGGAGAGCTAAAAACAGCCATTAAAGAGAGGCTTGATCTGCAGTTCAAGAAGATATACGCTCTATACAAAGGCGATATAACGGCTGAGCTGAACAAAAGAAAGATTTTCATCCGTCAATACCCTGAGCTTAACGAATCACAGCAAAAATTCTGCAAAAAATATTTTGAAAAAACTGTATTTCCCATTACAACGCCAATGGCCGTTGACCAGGGGCATCCGTTCCCGATACTTTCGTCAAAAACGCTGGCATTTGCGGTCAGCCTGGAGAAAGCAGGGCAGGAATACCTCTCAATAATACCTGTTCCCAAAAATATTCCGCGGTTGATTAAGATTCCCTCCACAAAGGAAGAGACCTGCTTTATTCTGCTTGAAGAACTTCTGCGCAGCCATATTGAAACCTTTTTTAGAGGCTACAAAATTACCTCAGCGCTTTTCTTCAAAGTCATAAGAGACAGCGAGCTTGAGGTTGAAGAGGAATATACAGACGACCTGCTTAAAGCTATTGAAGGAGAAGTGAAAAAACGGGTACTTGCAAAAGCTGTCTATCTCGAGTCAGAGAAACCCTTCAGCAAGAAACTGCTTGCCACGCTTTGCGAGAAGATAGGCATTTCCGAGGAGGAAACCAGGGCTGTAGACGGCAACCCTGACCTGAAATTCCTTTTTGAGCTTATTCCCTCATTGTCAAAACCGGACCTGCTTTACAAAGGGTTCGTAGCTTCTAAGGGAGAGTACGAGAGCATTTTTGAAAGGATAAAAGAAGGCGACTTCCTTGTGGCCTTGCCCTTTGAATCCTTTCAGCCGACGGTTGACCTGTTAAAGGAAGCGGCAAAAGACCCCGGCGTGCTGGCGATTAAGATGACACTTTACAGAGTTGACGAAGATTCCGCGATTATTAACGCGCTTAAAGAAGCTGCGCGCAGGAAAAAACAGGTAACCGTGCTGGTTGAGATAAAAGCGAGGTTTGACGAAGAGCGAAATATAGAATGGGCAAAACAGCTTGAGGTGGAGGGCTGCCATGTTATCTACGGTATCCCGAAGATAAAGATACACTCAAAGATAACTCTTGTCGTGCGCAAGGAAGAAGGGAGAATTGCGCGCTACGTGCACCTTTCAACCGGCAATTACAACGAAAAGACCTCCAGAATATATACCGATATCGGCTTTTTCACCTGCAACGAGGATTTTGCCAGAGACATCTCCGATGTCTTCAATGTCATTACCGGGTACTCGGTAGCCGGGCGTTGGAGAAAAATCGTCTCCGCGCCTAACGATCTCCGTCAGTACTTCATGGAACTTCTTGATAAAGAAATAGAATACCAGAAGAAGTACGGAAACGGAGCTCTTTTCGCTAAAATGAATTCCCTTGAAGACGTTAGGATTATCGACAAACTGTATGAGGCCTCGAGAGCGGGTGTTTCCATAAAACTCATTGTCAGGGGCATTTGCTGCCTGGTACCGGGAGTTCCCGGCCTTAGTGATAACATTCAGGTACACAGCATTGTGGGCAGATTTCTTGAGCATTCAAGGGTTTTCAGGCTGAATAACAATGGTTCACCAAGGTTCTTCCTGTCCTCTGCCGACTGGATGTCGAGAAATTTCGACCGGAGAATTGAACTGCTCTTTGAGGTTGATAAACAGGACCTGAAGGCTGAACTCGCAATGCTGCTGGATTGCCAGTGGCGCGATACCGAAAAAACCAGGATGCTTTATCTGGACAAGGAATACGCGAGACCGGAACCGGGAGAGATTTCATTTAATTCGCAGGAATACCTTATAAAGTATTTTTCCAAGGCTCAGCGACCCTGAGAGGCGGAGGCGGCAGCGCCGAGAATGATTGAATCATCGCCCAGCGAGGATTTCGCTATTATGCAGCCTGAGACGGTTGAAAGAAAAGTATCTGATTCAGCCGCTTTTCGAATCAAAGGCAGCATGTAATCACCGCACGCCTCTATAACTCCTCCGCCGAGAATAATATATTCAGGGTCAATAATATGCATTATTGAGACGCAGGCTTCGCCCAGGGCTTTTGCGGCTTCTTTTATTACCCTGGTCACCAGAGGGTCGTGTTTATCTAACGCCTTCCGTAATGCTTTACTCTTAATTGATTTAAGCTTCCCCTGCGCATATTTCGTTATAACCGTTTTTTCGCCTTTAGCTATCCCCGCTCGTATTGCTTTTTCTATGGCCCACCTGCCTGCAAAGGCCTCAAGACAGCCTTTCTTTCCGCAGGTGCATTTAGGCCCGTCCATCTGGACGATCATGTGTCCAAGCTCTCCGCCGGCAAAAAACGAACCTGTAACGAGCCTGCCGTTGATAATAAGCCCGCCGCCGACTCCGGTCCCGACAGAAATGTTTACGATATTTTCGGCGTTTTTCCCGAGACCTGAGCGGTGTTCGCCAAGCGCGGCAATATTGGCGTCGTTCCCCACAGTTATATGGAGTTTAAAGGTCTTTCTAAGTTCTGCGGCGAGATTTATGCCGGACAAAGGCAGGTTTGTAATCAGCAGGACTTTCCCGTGTACAGGGTCTATGACGCCGGGAATGCCTATTCCTATGCCTGCGATGTCTTTTAGCGTGAGGTCGCCTTCCGCGATCAATTCTCTTACAAGGTTAATTACCGCGGAAAGAAATACTTTCTTTGTGCATTTAGAAGGAGTTCTGACTTTTCTCCTAAGAAGAATTTTGCCGTTCCTTGTAACAAGGCCGGCTGCCATTTTTGTCCCGCCAATATCTATCCCGATAAAATATTTCGCTGTCATGTTTGAAGTATAACATCCTTTTGCCTTTCAAGTCAACCGGCCTTGAAAAGTTAACCCAATCTTAACAGCCCGCTTAAGAATCCTTAATACTCTTTTATTACTATACCCCTGGAGGCCACATGGCAAAAGTTGATTTGCACGTCCATTCAAAGTATTCAGGAAGACCTTCTGAATGGTTCCTTAAAAAAATAGGAACCAATGAGTCCTATTCGGAACCCGAGGCCATCTATGCATCCGCGCTTTCAAACGGCATGGATTATGTCTCCATCACCGACCATAACGCCATAGAAGGAGCGCTGCTCCTGAGAGAAAAACACGGTGAGCGCGTTATTGTCGGAGTTGAAACAACAACCTACTTCCCGGAGGACGGTTGTAAGATTCATCTTTTGATTTACGGTATAGAAAAGAAAGAATTTGAAGAGATACAAAAACTAAGAGAGAATATCTATGATCTTCGCGGCTATATTAAAGCAAACAACATGGCGCATTCAATCGCCCACGCAACTTACTCCGTAAACAAAAAACTGACTCTCGAACACTTGGAAAAGCTCATATTGCTTTTTGACGTTTTTGAAGGCATTAACGGAGCGCGCAGCGAGAAAGGTAATGATATCTGGATGAGTTCATTAAAGGCCCTGACCCCGGAGAAAATTGAACAACTAAAGAAGAAGCACAATATTGAACCTTTCAGCGAAACTCCCTGGATAAAGGGTTTCACCGGAGGGTCAGACGATCATGCCGCCATGTTTATAGGAAGGACTTACACTTCGACCGCGGCGGGCTCTTCAGTCGAGTTCATTGAAAAACTGAAAAAGAAAGAGACGGTGGCTGACGGGCGCCACAACGATTACAAAACTTTCGCTTTCATACTGTATAAAGTGCTTTATGATTTTTCAAAAAGCAAGAGCCCCAAAATATCAGGAACGCTTATCAGCCAGATAACGGATCTGATCTATGAAAGAAAGAAAATGAACTTCGCGAATATTTTGAAATTTAAAAAGATCCGTTTCTGGAACAGGAAAGGCAACCTTGATTACCAGATTACAGAACTGGTTGAGACCGTAAAGAACAACAATAACCTTCAGGTTGAGCAGAAGCTTGACCTGGTTTTCGGCAAGATTTGCGATATCTCAGATATTATGCTGAAAAACTTTACGGAGTCTATAAAAAGGGGCATTGAACACGGAGATGTCTCGGGGCTTATTAAGAACTTCTCGTCGGCTATTCCGGCGGTCTTCATGCTCGCCCCGTTCTTTTCCACTCTTAACCACATGAACCAGGACCGTGAACTTCTCAATTCCCTGCGGGCGGCCTTCCTCGGTAAAAAAAGAGACAAACCGGAAAAAATCCTTTGGTTCACCGACACCTTGACCGACCTAAACGGTGTTTCTGTCACACTCATGAAGCTGGCCGGAAAGAGTGAAAACACCCTCCAGGTAGTCACTTCAATGAAGGAAAGTTCAATGAAAGACCTCGGGGAAAAGAATATCATTAACCTTCCATATATACACACCTTTGACCTTCCCGGCTACGAGCACCAGAAACTCATGATACCGTCGCTGCTGCGGTCTGTTGAGATCTTAAGCAAATTCCAGCCCGATAAGATCTATATTTCAACGCCGGGACCGGTCGGCCTGCTCGGACTGCTGCTTGCCCGGCTGCTTTGCATAAAAACAACCGGCATATACCACACTGATTTCTCTGAGCAATCAAAAACAATTCTAAACGACAACGAGGTCAGTTCTATTGTTGAAACCCTGGTCCGATGGTTCTATATGTCCACGGACAGCATACTTGTTCCGACAAATGAATATAAAGAACTGCTTGCAAGAAGGGGCTACGAAGCCGGGAAAATGAGAATCTTCGCCAGAGGCATAGAAACCGAAATCTTTATGCCTGTAAAGCTCCCCTCGGAATATCTCCTGGAGAATTTCGGATTAAAAAAAGGTTTCAATCTTTTATATGTCGGCAGGGTTTCAATCGATAAAAACATAGACTTCTTGCTGGAAACCTACCGGGAATTACGGAAAATACGCGAGAACGTGAACCTGCTCATTGTGGGAGACGGACCTGAATACGCAAGGCTAAAACTTGAATGCGCCGGTGACGAGAGGATAAAGCTGACAGGCAGACTGGGGTACGAACTGCTTCCAGCAGTGTACTCTGCATGCGATGTATTGGTGTTTCCAAGTACTATTGATACTTTCGGCATGGCTGTTCTTGAAGCTCAATCCTGCGGTATCCCTGCCGTTGTAACAAATATAGGCGGTCCCAAGGAAATAATAGAAAACAATAAGACAGGGATTGTCGTGGAAAAACTTGACAGTAAGATGTGGGCAAACGCCGTAAACAACCTGATAATCATGAAAGACCTGTCACCCGAAATGTTCGAGGAAGTCCGCAGAAATTCAAGAGAAAGAATAATCAAATATTATTCCTGGAGCAAGGGGTTTGACCAGTTCTTTGCAAACGAAGAAAAACAGGGAACGCGGGTCTGATCTAAAGGAGGAAAGATGCCTGAGAAAAAGACAGTAAAAAAGAAAAAAGCGTCAAAGAAAGACAAGGAAATTGCGCTGGAAGCAGCGCAGGAGTCAGTTGTGGCAGCAAACCCTGTGCAGGAAAGCTATTTTGAGTCCGTCAAGAGAAAAGCTTACGAGCTTTATGCGAAACGCGGGAAGCAGCACGGGATGGACCGGCACGACTGGTTCCTGGCAGAAAATGAACTGAGATTTGTGGCGGAAAAATAAATGTCACATTCTGAAATATTAAAGAATATGAGGGCAAGAACAGGCCCTGTAATAGGCTTCTTTATATTATCGGATCAAAGGCTTGCAAGCGGCAACACTATTCTTGAAGCCTTCGGGATTTTTGAGAATATAACAGGTCTTTCCGGCCTGCCTGTAGTAGGCAAGAACCGGGTTCTTGGCGTGTTAAGCAGGGAAAAGATTGATAACATCCCTTCTATTGTGGGCATACTCTCCGGAAAAGCATCGACAGTTATGGATAAGGACTATTTTGGCGCTGAGTTCGACGAGATGGCCTGCGATGTGCTGATTCGGGTGCGCGAGCGCGGAGAAGCAAACATACCGGGCGGGTTGATTGTGGTGAAGAAAAAGAAGTTTTACGCCGGATTTACTTCGGTTGAGGAACTGTCTAAAAGGATGTCGGCGCTGCTTAAACAAAGATCGCCTGCGGAACGATCAAAAAAACAGGCCGGGGGTGTATTATGTTGAAATCATTTTTCAGAACTGCGGCAAAACGGACTTTCTCGAGGGCTCCAAAAGCTTCAGAGATAATGAAGAAATGCCGTGTCGTTTACCCAAACTACATCGCCGGAAGACTCTCAGAATACTTTGAGGCGGATATTCCTGAAGCCTGCATTGTCGTTGAAGCTAAAGGCAAAATCGCGGGAATAGTTCTGCCAGATAAATACAGAAAACTTATGAACTTTTATGTGGGAAAGGACGTTTTTTTTGACCGAAGAGTTGAATTGATAATGGATCCTAAACCGCTGGTAGTTAGCACTGACACCAGGATAGATAAAATATTTGAAATGATCTGGCAGAGGCCTGAGACTGAGCAGACTGACCACATTGTTGTGGTTGAAAACGGACTTTTCAAAGGCGTAATTGATCCTGCCAATCTAATAGACCGCTACAATGATTTCAAAATCAGAGTAGTGGAACTCTCAAATAAGATGACAAAGCTGCCCGGAAGCGAGCTTATTAAGGAAGAGCTTGATATCTTGGTCGCTGAGAAACGGGGCTTTTCAGCATTAAATATAGACGTAAACGGTATGAAAGAATTTAACGATAACTTCGGCTATGACAGAGGAGATGAAGTGCTTTCCTCTCTGGCCCAAATGGTCGAGAAAACGGCGTCCGCTCGGCTATTAAAAGGCGGTTATGCCTATGCCGGACACTTCGGCGGAGACGATTTATTTCTGCTTACTGACCCTGAAGAAGCCTCAAAGGCGTGTTTCGACATTATTGAGGAGTTTGATTCGCTATCTTTAAGGAACTCCGCAGTAAACTCTTCAGCCGGCATCTGTCTTTCAATAGGAGCGTTGGTCGTGGATTCCGGTTCTAGTCTCGATGTTCCAGGGATAATGAACAGTCTGGCCCAGCTTTTGTCTTCAGCGAAAAAGCACTCCGAGAGCGTTTATGCCCTTAGTGACGGCAGGACTATAAGCGTAAACAGCGTTTTTCGCAGATAATCCCTTAATATAATCTTAATAATTACTTTATACCCGCTTAACAGTGGTTCTGTATAAATCAACGATGTCAAACGGCAAGGCAAAGAAAAAAATACTGTTTATCTGCGAGTGCAACTCGGCAAGATCTCAGATAGCGGAAGGTATGCTAAGGAAACTTTACGGCCATGAGTACGACGCCTACAGCGCCGGTATCAGGCCGGACAAGCTGGATCCGAAAGCGATAAAAGTAATGAAAGAGATTGGAGTTGACATCTCACTTCACTACGCTAAAGATTTAAAGGGTTATATTCCGTTCAAGTTCGACACGCTGGCGCTGGTTTGTGACAGGGCGGCGAAGATGTGCGAGGAAACTCCGAAAGCCAAGAACACTTTAAAACGAGGTTTCAGCGATCCCGCGGTGATTCTATCCGCGGACGAGCTTGAGCCTTTCAGAAAAACCAGGGAAGAAATGCGGGAATGGATTAAGACCGTATTCGGCTAAACGCTACCGGGAGGTGTAAAACTTATTTCAAGGTTTCAGTGAAAGAATAAAATTCAAGGAGGAGAAATGTCAAAGTCTAAAATAGTTTCAGCAGTAGTAGCAGTGCTTTGCATAACCGGCGTAGCTTTTGCCGGCGAAACAGATTTGTTAATCCAGAAACTTCTCGAGAAGAATGTGCTGGACGGCGGAGAAGCGCAGCAGTTGATAGCGGAAACGAAAGATGAAGTCAGCAAAAACCTCGCTACAGCGAAAGCGGAAAACGTGCCCACCTGGGCACAGAAGATCACGTGGTCGGGCTACACTCAGTTCTCTTTCACTGACAACCCGACACTCGGCGGTATTGAACCTTTTATGGTAAAGAGAGCAAGGATTGCAATGACCGCGAAGCTCAATGACTGGGCAACCTTCAAGATTCAGCCGGATTTCTCAGGAATTCAGATCAATAACGCGCAGACGACAGGATTGGTAACGTCAACGACTACCGGCGTAACTAACGCCGTGAAGTCAACGACCAACTTCCTGTCAGCCGTCCCAATGGTTGACGTGGCCTTCAAAGAAATCTGGGCAGACCTTATCGCGGACAGAGACTACGCGACATTCAGGATCGGACAGTATCACCAGCCGTTCGGTTTTGAACTTCCATATTCTTCTTCGAAAAAGAAGCTTTTTGACACTCCGCAGTACATGACAAACGTTCTTGCCGCGGACTATGACTACGGCATACAGCTCTGGGGCAACCTATCAGGCAGCGCAAAACAGTACTTGCAGTACCGTCTGGCAGTCATCAACGGCAGCACCTTTGGCGCGGAAACAAATCCTTACAAGGATTATTCAGTAAGGCTTTGCTCCACAGTACTACCGGGACTTGAACTCTCCGGTTCTGCTTATTTAAGGAATCTTGCCGGCAGCTACCAGAACAGCGAAGATCTTTATGCGAAATACGAAAGTGATTCATTCTTCTCTCTTATCGGCAACTGCCCTACTTTCTTCACCTTTGAAGTAGCAGGCGGCTATGACAAGAACAATCTGAACCAGGTCCTGGATTCCATTGTAACTCTCGAAGTTCAGCCGTTTGGCCTTCTGGCGCCCTGCCTTTCCGGCATAGCTCCGGTATTAAGAGCTGAACAGTGGGACCCGAACCAGAACGACGGCGGAGCAGATGTAATCAACTACTACACTGTCGGCGTAAACTTATATCTTGACCCGGCGGTAAGGATACTTGTTGACTACCGTATGAGAGATGTAAAACCGGAATTGAACATCGCGAACGTAATGGTTCAGCTCAACTACTAAATCTAAACAAGGAGGATACATGAAATTACTTAAAGTTATGGCTTCTGCGGCTCTTGTACTTACTCTTGCCGCTTCGGCAAGCGCGGATAAATCAAAGATAGTGATGGAAGGTTCAACTACGGTTCTTCCGATAGCGCAGGCTGCGGCAGAGGCGTACATGGACAAAAATGCTGACGTGAATATCACCGTCAGGGGCGGCGGTTCAGGCGTCGGAATATCTTCTCTGATGGATTCGACTTGCGATATCGGCAACTCTTCAAGGCCGATAAAAGGTTCAGAGATAGCCGGCGCGCTTGTAAAAGGCGTTGACCCGAAAGCGAATGTAATCGCGATGGACGGAATAGTCGTTATCGTGAACCCGGCGAACGGCGTTTCTGCCCTTAGCAAGAAGCAGGTAAAACAGATTTATACCGGCGAGATAAATGACTGGTCAAAAGTAGGCGGCACACCCGGAAAGATAGTAGTGGTATCGAGAGACACTTCCAGCGGCACATACGAAGCGTTTGGTACCCTTGCGCTTGAAGGCGCAAAAGTAAGGCCGGATGCGTTGCTTCAGGCTTCAAACCAGGCTGTTGCCACCACGGTCGCACAGACAGCGAACGGAATAGGCTATATCGGACTGGGTTATGTTACCTCTTCAGTAAAGGCGCTCACGCTGAACGGTGTCGACTGCAGCAAAGCTACAGTTCTCAACGCCAGCTACCCTTACTCAAGACCGTTGTTCATGTACACAAACGGCAAGCCTCAGGGAGAGATCAAGAAGTTCATAGGTTGGCTGCTCAGTGCAGATGGGCAGAAGCTTGTTGAAGCACAGGGATTTGTACCGCTAAAATAGTATCAATGGAGGCGGCGGGCCCGGCAACGGGCCCGCCGGCTTAAAAAATGTACAAAACAAAAGAAAAAATATACGAATGGATTTTTATGGCGACAGCCTTCTCGTCGCTTTTATTTTTGTTAGGCATAATAATTGTTCTTTTTAATGAAGGACTTCCTATTTTTAAAGATATCGGAATTATCAGGTTTATATTCGGAATGTCCTGGTATCCTACTCATGTTCCGCCTGAATACGGAATATTCCCGGTAATCGCAGGTTCCTTTATCGTGACTCTTGGCGCCATGTTCATAGCCGTTCCGCTAGGCATGGGCAGCGCCCTATACATACATGAAATGGCAAGCGAGAAACAGCGGAATATATTAAAACCGGTAGTTGAACTGCTTGGCGGTATTCCTTCAATTATTTTCGGTTTCTTTGGAATGGTAATAATAGCACCCTTTCTTCAATCCGTGCTGAAAATACCGACCGGTCTCTGCGCTTTTACCGGTATGGTAGTTCTGGGAATAATGGCGATACCCGTTGTTTGCAGTATCGCGGAAGACGCGCTGAGTTTCGTTCCGAGAAGTTACCGTGAAGCTTCTTACGCGCTTGGCGGGAACAGATGGCAGACGCTCATCAGGGTAGTTATCCCTGCCGCAGGCTCAGGTATTTCAACCGCAATCATACTCGGCATTAGCCGTGTAATTGGAGAAACCATGACCGTGCTGATGGTAACCGGCGGAGCCGCAATGATACCAAAATCAATTTTTGATCCTGTAAGACCGATGACATCTACTATAGCTGCCGAAATGGGGGAGGCAGCTATGGGCAGCCCTCATTATCATTCGCTTTTTGCGATAGGGCTTATTTTATTCCTGATAACTCTGGTCTTTAATGTTGTTGCCGAGATTATCAGCAGAAAATATAGAATTAAATTGGGGTTGGATGTATGAGCATACTAAAACCGAAAACAACACAGTTCCTGGGATTTGCGGCGCTTATAACATGCATAGTCATAACAATATTGTTCCTGGGTTCTTTGATTTATTTTATTACGTCCCGCGGTATTGGAATTATGTCCTGGCAGTTCCTGACGGATGTACCTAGGAAAGCAATGACGGAAGGGGGAGTTGCACCGGCGATTGTAGGAACTCTTTACCTTACGATAGGATCAATTCTGATAGCGTTACCGCTCGGTCTCATAACCGCTATCTATATAACGGAATACGCGGCGAAAGGCGTAATAATCAACATAATCAGGCTTAGCGTAAACAATTTGTCAGGTGTCCCTTCTGTGGTTTTCGGCCTTTTCGGGCTGGCGCTTTTTGTGAAGTATTTAGGGCTTAATGTATGCATCCTTTCAGGATGCTTAACTATGGCGATACTTGTGCTTCCGGGCATAATCTCGGCATCGTATGAGGCTATAGTTGCGGTTCCACAGTCGATGAGAGAGGCCTCGCTTGCTCTGGGAGCAACCAAGTGGCAGACCATAAAAAAAATAGTTGTGCCAACGGCGCTTCCCGGTATTATGACCGGAGTGATCCTCGCAATCGGACGGGCTGCGGGAGAAACAGCCCCAATTCTTTTTACTGCAGCCACTTTCTATATGAGAGGCTTTCCGACCGGGCCCATGTCAGAGACGCTGGCCCTTCCTTATCATATTTACGCTTTGATGACCGAGGGAACTCATCCTGACAAGCAAAGAGCAATAGCTTATGGCTGCGCTTTTATACTGCTGCTGCTGGTAATGGCAGTTTCGGCACTAGCCATTTATTTAAGACAAAGGCAAAGGAGAAAGTATGGATAATAACTTAAAGGAAACAGTCAGGGTTAAGGCAGATAATGTTGATTTCTTTTACGGTAGCAAGAAGGCCCTGAACGGAATTAATATGGATATCTATGCCAATAAGGTGACGGCTCTAATAGGACCTTCAGGGTGCGGCAAATCGACTTTTCTTAGGTTGATTAACAGAATGAACGATTTAATCGGCTCCTCAAGGGTTCAAGGCAAGCTTCTTTTAGACAATAAGAATATTTTCAACAAGGATGTTGATGTTGTTGAACTTAGAAGAAGAGTCGGAATGGTCTTCCAAAAGCCTAACCCATTCCCAAAGTCTATTTATGAAAATATGGCTTACGGCCTTGAGATAAAGGGAATAAAAGACAAGAAGTTCATAGACGAGAAAGTATATGAATCTTTAAAGAAAGCAGCTCTTTGGGACGAGATAAAAGACCGGCTGAATGACAGCGCTTTGAGACTGTCCGGCGGGCAGCAGCAGCGCTTGTGTATAGCCAGATGCCTGGTGGTTGAGCCTGAAGTTATTCTTTTTGATGAACCCTGCGCGAGCCTGGACCCTATATCTACGAGGAAAATAGAAGAACTTATTATAGAACTCAAGCAGTTCTACACTATTATAATCGTGACCCACAATATGCAGCAAGCCGCCCGTGTCTCTGATTACACGGCGTTCATGTACCTAGGGGATCTTATAGAATTCGGGCAGACAGAAAAACTCTTCACAGTTCCCAAAGACAAACGAACTGAAGAATATCTTACCGGAAAATTCGGTTGAGCCCGGAGCCTGTCATGCGGAACATACTTTTTGTCTGCGTTGAAAACGCCGGCAGGAGCCAGATGGCTGAGGGTTTCGGGAATCTGTTTGGCGCCGGCAAAATAAATGTTTATAGCGCGGGTTCAAAACCCAGGAAAAATGTTCACGAGTACGCAATAGAAGTTATGAAAGAGAAGCATATTGATATCTCTAATAGCAGTCCGAAAAGTTTTAACGGGCTTCCTGTTGCCAGATTTGATTATGTCGTGAATATCGGTTGTGAGGATGAATGCCCCGTTGTTCCTGTACGCGAAGTGCTAACGTGGGACATACCGGACCCTAAAAACGGCTCGGTCGAAAACTACCGTAAAGTCAGGGATATAATAGAGAAGAAAGTTAGGACATTAATGGAAGCGCTGCATAACTAAAAAGTTGAAACCGGAGGAAAGATGCAGGAGAAAATAGACGCAATAAGAACGGAAATAACCGCATACGCCAGCTATATCGATAATATGGTTGAGAACAGCATTAAGGGGTTTTTCCTGAGAGACAAAGAACTGCTTAACAATATTATTGAGAAGCTAGAACCTGTCGCGAATGACGAAGAAATACGGCTCGATGAGGTTTGTGTTAACTTCATCGCCAGGCAGCAGCCGGCCGGGAAGAATTTGCGGCAGATTATTATGACGCTTAAAATGACGAATGACCTTGAGCGCATGGGCGATCACGCGGTAAATATCGCGCAGAGTTCTCTGCTTCTCGTGAATAGCGAAGCAGTAAACGAGTTCAAGGACATTAAAATTATGGGCGACGAGGCTATAAAGATGCTGCGCGACAGTCTTCAGTCCTTTATGACAGAAGATTCCGCGCTTGCAAAGTCAGTATGCAAGCATGACGATGTGGTAGACGAATTAAGGGAAAAAATACTTCGGCAGATAGTAATTTTTGTGGGTAAAGAGCCTGCTTTTGTAGAGAAAGGCCTTCACCTGGTTCGTATTATCAGCAACATAGAACGCATCGCGGACCTTGCGACTAATATCTGTGAAGATGTTATCTTTATAGCAGAAGGCACATCCATCAAACACAATAAAAACCTATAGTTTGAAAAACATTTTATCAGCTTACGCGGGGGATTCTTGATACGCAACTTCGAAGATTTTCTTGGCGTTAAGGACAGACTTCTTTACCTCGGCAGCATCATAGAAACAATGGTAATCAGTTCGGTCAAGGCCCTTGTAGAAAGAAGAGAAGTTCTTGTTAGTGCGGTTGAGTCTCAAAGAGCGGAAGCCGAAAAAGTCCGCAAAGAACTTGATGAGAAATGCATCTCGCTTATTGCCACGCACCAGCCCGCGGCAAACGGCCTCAGGTTCCTGACGTCTGCCATGAAAATAGCCGGAGAGCTTGAAAAAACAGCCCGCCAGACTCACAACTTATCGATTTCTTCTATTAAGATTCTTTCCTCAGGCGCGCCATTCCACATTGCTGATATCCCTGAACTGGCATATACCGCTAAAACAATGCTGCGTGAGTGCCTTGACGCTTTCGTTAAAAAAGATGAAAATCTGGCGTTTTCGGTGCTTGCCGGAGGAACACGAGCCGCAATATTGAAAGAAAAGATACTCAAGCAACTGCTCGCAATAATGGAAACAGAAAAGAAGAGTGTTGCTCAGTCAGCAGAACTTCTGCTTATTGCTTGTTACCTCGAAATGGCCGCCTGGAATGCCGTGAATGTCGCCGAGGACGTACTGTTTATGTTAAATATCAGTAAAACGGTTTCCCCAAACCCCGAATCTTCTCCTGTTGTCTTTTCCTTTAATAATTGATACCCTTTCGGAAACAGCCGGTCGAGACAGGGAGCATACCGCGTAATAACTGATTCGACTTACCAGATATGCTAATACAACCTTAACCATATCTTAACACAATCTTAACAATTGCCCTGTATAGTTTTCCTATGATTTACAATACTTTTCAGAGCAATTCACACGAAACCGATCCTAAAACTAGTATTTTCTTAATAATAATTCTGCTCTTTTGTTTGCTTATTATCCCCGCAGGTTGCTCCAGAAGCAACGAAAAAGAATCCTCTAAATCACAATCTCTGCAGATAAAAGGTTCAGATACAATCGTAAACCTTGTCCAAGCCTGGGCAGAAGAGTATTCAAAAGCTAACTCCAGCGTGAATATAGGTATTACGGGGGGAGGTTCCGGAACAGGATTCGCGGCACTCTTGAATTCAACTTGTGATATTGCAATGTCTTCAAGGCTCGCAGAAGAGAAAGAGATTAAAATAGCAACAGAAAAGAAGAAAGTGCTCAAAGAGTTCAAGATAGGCCTTGACGGGCTCGTAGTGATTGTTCATCCTGAAAATCCGGTCTCACAACTTACGCTGGATCAAGTCCGGGATATTTTTATGGGAAATAAAACAAACTGGAAGGATTTTGCCGGCAATGACCTTAAAATAGTAATCCTCTCCAGGGAAAGCAACTCCGGTACGCATATGTTCTTTAAAGAACATGTCCTAAGGAGAGGAAATAAAAAGGGGAAAGAGGAATTCTCGACTAGAGCGCTGCTCATGCCTTCTTCGCAGACAATTGTCAACGAACTCGAGCAGAACCCTCATGCTGTGGGCTACGTGGGCATGGGCTATATAAATCCGCGCCTTAAGGCTGTTGCCATAGCAAAAAATGCGGCAACACCTTTTGTGGCGCCTGTCATTGAAAACGTAATCAATGATTCCTACCCTATCTCAAGACCGCTTTTTCTTTACACAAACGGAGAGCCGTCAGGGATCGCAAGAAGTTTCATCGATTACGCGCTATCAGCAAATGGGCAGATTATTGTAAGGAAGACAGATTTTGTTCCAATAAGAAAGGCGGACAAATAATGCGTAAGAGTTTTGATAAGTTCATAGAAAAGATCATCCTGGCCTGCGGCCTGCTCGCAATAGTTTTTGTCGCTCTTATATTTATTTTTTTGCTGATTGAAGGCGGCAGTTTTTTTAAAGAATACAACGTTTTGAATTTCCTAAGCGGCAAGTTCTGGTATCCTACCTCCAATCCCGCGCAGTTCGGCATACTCGCGCTTGTAGCCGGCTCGCTTGTTGTCACGCTCGGCGCTACCGTTGTTGCCGTGCCGCTTGGTGTGATGGCAGCTCTCTATATCGCAGAAGTAGCTCCTGCAGGAATAAAGGACATATTAAAATCCGGCGTTGAATTGCTTGCTGCAATACCAAGTGTTGTTATCGGTTTTATAGGCATGGTGACAATAGTTCCGCTAATCAGGACAACTTTCAACCTGTCAACCGGACTCTCAGCATTTTCCGGGGCGCTCATGCTTGCCTTTATGGCGATGCCTACCATTGTTTCAATATCAGAGGACGCAATACGGGCCGTTCCTTGGGCCTACAAAGAAGGAGCTCTTGCCTTGGGTGCGACCAAATGGCAAACCATGTACAGGATTGTTATCCCCGCCGCGCTGCCTGGAATCATAGCGGCTGTTATGCTAGGTATAGGACGTGTCATTGGCGAAACCATGGCGGTAATGATGATAACGGGAAATGCTGCCGCGATTCCACAGTCTCTCTTTGACCCCGTAAGAACTATGACCGCGACCATAGCTGCTGAGATGGGAGAGACCGTAAAAGAATCTTCCCACTACCACGCGCTCTTCGCCATAGGCCTGGTTCTCTTTATTATAACTTTCACTATTAACTTTATAGCCGACACCTATTTACGGAAGGTGAAGAAATGATAAGGCTCGACCCAAAAAAATCACAAAATATTGCATTTGCGCTTCTCTTGATAGTAACAATACTCATAATTGTACCTGTATTGATGATAATAGGCGTAATTGTAAAAGAAGGCTATTCGGCTATTACCTGGGAATTTCTCACCGGTATGCCTAAAGACGGTATGCGCGGCGGAGGAATATTGCCTGCTATAGTCGGTACGCTGTCGATAGTTACCTGCGCTATTTGCATCACGCTTCCAATCGGAGTCCTTGCGGCCATCTACCTTAACGAATACGCGAAAGATAATCTTCTGACCAGAATAATCAAGCTTTCCATAGTTAATCTTGCCGGCGTACCGTCCGTTGTATACGGCCTGTTTGGACTCGGGCTTTTCGTAATGCTCCTTAAATTCGGTGTTTCAATAATTGCCGGAGCGCTGACGCTCTCAATAATGGAGTTGCCGGTTATAATTACAACTTCGCGCCAGGCATTAAACAGCGTGCCATATTCATTCAGAGAGGCCAGCCTTTCCCTGGGAGTCTCAAGATGGCAGACAATAGCTCATGTAGTGCTGCCAAACGCGCTTCCGGGTATTATGACCGGCGCTATTCTAAGCATTGCCAGAATCTCGGGAGAGACTGCCCCTATACTCTTTACCGCGGCCGCTTTCTATGTACCGCGGCTGCCGCACTCTGTCTTCGATCAAGTTATGGCGCTGCCTTACCACCTGTACATTATCTCGACGCAGATACCTAACATGCCGAAGAATATCACCTACGGCACTGCGCTTGTCTTGCTCGTTATGGTACTTACCATGAGCCTGACTGCAATCGTTACCAGGTTTTATTTTAGGAAGAGGAAGAGATGGTAGACAAAATACAAATACAGAATCTTAACTGCTGGTTTGGAGATGCGCACAGCGTAAAGAATCTCTCTTTTGAAGTACGAGAAAACGAAATACTCGGTATAATCGGGCCGGCTAACAGCGGAAAGACCACATTCCTGCGCTGCGTCAACAGGCTTAATGACCTAAATGATGGATTCAGGATGGAAGGTTCCATAAAAATAGATTCGCAAGATATAAACTCAATAGACCCGGAAACTTTGAGGAAAAGATGCGGTATGGTATTTGCTCTACCGCTTTCACTGCCAATGTCCGTTTATGACAATGTGGCATACGGGCCGAAAAGACACGGAAAAAGGGACAAGAAAAAGCTCGACGAGACAGTCGAAAAATCCCTTAGATCAGCTTCACTCTGGGACGAGGTCAAAGACAGGCTTGACGCCTCCGCGCTAAAGCTTTCTGGAGGACAGCAGCAGAGACTCTGTATGGCCAGGACCCTTGCCGTAGAGCCGGAGATAATCCTTTTTGACGAGCCCTGTTCCGGCTTGGACCCTATCTCTACCGCAAAGGTAGAAGAGACTATGCTGGAGCTCAAGAAGAAGTACACGATAGTGCTTGTTACTAACAATGTCAAACAGGCCTCAAGGGTCAGCGACAGAACCGCTTTCTTCCTTATGGGCGAACTAGTTGAACTTGATATTACGCAGAACATTTTTGTTTCTCCGAAAGACAAACGCACGGAAGATTATGTGACCGGGCGGTTCGGATGAGGAAGCTCTTTCATGAACACGACTAAACCCGTTATCAAAACAACAGACCTAAACCTATATTACGGAGATTTCCACGCGCTGAAAAATGTAAACATAGAATTCACCGGCAACAGAATAACCTCCATAATAGGCCCGTCCGGCTGCGGAAAATCAACTCTGCTTCGGGTCTTCAACAGGATAAACGACACGATAGAAGGCGTCACGGTTAAAGGAAAGGCGTATTTTGAAGGTACCGACATTTACCATCACTCGTGCGACATCGATCTTTTGCGCAGAAAAGTAGGAATGGTCTTTCAAAGGCCGAATCCTTTTCCGCTTTCCGTCTACGAAAACGTTGCATTTGGACTCAGGGTACACAACCAGGCGGTAGGCAACGAGCTTGACAGCATTGTTGAAGAGAGCTTGCGCTCCGTTCTTCTATGGAATGAGCTGAAAAACAGATTGGACGAATCCGCGCTTAACCTTTCGCTCGAACAAAAACAGCGGCTCTGCGTCGCTCGTCTGGTCGCGGTAAAACCTGATGTCATACTTCTAGACGAACCCTGCTCCACGCTGGACCCGATGGCGACTATGAAGATAGAAGAATTAATGGTTGAACTAAAGAAAAAATACACTATAATAATAGTCACTCACAATATGCAGCAGGCGGCGCGCGTTTCCGACGATACCGGATTTATGCTGCTTGGGGAGCTTATTGAGTTTGGAAAGACCTCGGCAATTTTTACTTCTCCTGGAAAGAAGGAGACCGAGGACTATATTACCGGCCGTTTCGGCTGAGGCGGAGGATAAATGACAAGGCATTTTGAAGAAGAGTTGAACGAGTTAAAAGAAAGACTGCTTTATATGGGCAGCCTCGTTGAGGCAATGATTCAGTACTCCATTAAGATATTGGTCGAGAGAAAAGAAGACCTCGCGAAGGATATTAAAAAGCACGAAGAGGATGTAAACCATATCCAGGTTGAGATAGACGAGATTTGTTTAAAACTGCTGGCCCTTTACCAGCCGACCGCGGGAGATTTGAGGTTTATCACTTCAGCCATGAAGATTAACTCCGACCTTGAAAGGATGGGCGACCAGGCAGTAAACATCGCCGAGAACTCGCTGGATCTTCTCAAGGAACCGCCGCTAAAGCCGCTCATAGATCTTCCCAAAATGGCTGAAATAGTAAAGAATATGGTAAAGGATTGCCTGGACGCGTTTGTCGGCAAAGACCCTGAACTTGCCGGAAAGGTCCTTCAGACGGATGATCAAGTTGATAAGTTTAAAGATGATATCTTCAAAGAACTGCTGGTATATATGAACCAGGACGCCAATAACATCTCACGCGCAATGGACCTTATACTGGTATCAAGAAACCTGGAAAGGATAGGGGATCACGCGACAAATATAGCAGAGGATGTTATTTTTATGGTTTCCGGGAAAGACATCAGGCATCACATGCTCGAGAATAAAGAATAAAATCCCTGGTCAATAAAAAAGGAGCCGCTTACGGCCCCTTTTTTATTCAGGTGATAAAGCTATTGCGGAGTGTATTCTAACAAATATCCGTCTTCTGTTGACAAGTAGAGCCTGGACACTCCGTCATTCCTGCCTTTGAAAATCTGCATATCGTTAACATAGGCCGTGGTTAGGCCGATTCGCGTAGCAGAGTAACTTGACGTTCCGCTCAACCAGGACAACTGATAGATCTCCCGGTTTGTGGTTGCGGCGTAAATGTTGACATTGCCATCCGGTGTAACATTGCCGGCTACTATAGCAGTTATGGCGTTTGTCAGGCTTCCGGTGTCCGTATTGGTCCAGGCAGTCGGTGATGTTGAAGTGAATTCATAAACATGTCCGTCGCCCCCGCCATAGTACAACCTGTTTGTGCCGTCATTTCTGCCTGTCCCGGAAGTAAGCAGTTTCAATGTAGTAGAGGGCGAGGTAACTACGGCTGTGGTAGAAACTGTTGATTCCGTAAAATTCGTTACTACAGCGGATGATGTCCAGGTATACTCATAAATCTGACCGGAGTAGGCAGCTGAATAGATACGCTTTTTGGTATCCGATGTCTTTAGGCTGTCGCAGATTACGCTGTAGTTCTTATAGGACATTGCAGTGGTGCTGATGGAAACTTCTCCATAAACTCCGGTTGTATAGTTCGATTGGTATACCTTCATATTATCATCAACTGAATAGACCTTGTTTATTATTGTCGGGCTGACAGCGTCAGTGGCATCAGGGCTTGCGACTATAACATCGTTGTTCCCGGCACCAAGGCCTCCGTGAGAAGGGGAAACCAGCTGCTGCGTTGTGTTCCAAATGAATTTCTGTGTTGAAGCATTATAGTTCACTTCTGCTGCTGATGCCGCGGAAATACCCGGTGTAGAGCTTGCGCCTAAGCTGTATACCAGCTTGCTGTTTCCGTCATTCTTGGTGTTTCCAATGGCTATAGTCCGTACTACAGAACTCCAGGTTGTTATTTGGGTGGCGTTTATTGACGCGGGAGTGGCGTCTGTCGAGGTCCAGCCGCCGCTATACGTAAATTCCTTCACGGAATATACGGGCGCGTTCGACCCGCAGTAGATTCTGTTGGTTCCGTCATTCCTGCCGTTCCCGAAGGCCATTTTGTAGAAGGCTGTCGTGCTGCTTCCTACCGTGACAATGTTCCAGGTGTAAAGGGAAGTGGTTACCGTGGTTGTATTTGAATAGGACGAAGTCCCCAGCACGTTAAAAGACCTTATGCGGAATGAGTAAGGTGAGTTTTGCAGAAGCCCCGTCCAGGTGTAATTGGCGGCTTTTCTTGCGACAGTAACCGTGCTGCCGTATGTGCCGGTGCCTACTGCCATTTCAATGTAGAACCCCGATTCATTTACAGAATTTACAGTCCAGTTAAGCGCTATTGAACTGGCGCCTGCAGGTACTCCGGTAAGGCTTGCAGGAGCCGTCGGCGGCGCTGTCATGTTTGTGTCTTCGTTTGAGACTCTTGTAAGGCCTGCCGCAGTTGTTGCGCGAAGCCTGTATATGTACGTGTTGTTCGCCGTGACAGAACTATCGGCGTATGCGGTTGCCGACGGCGCGGCGGTTGCTATAGTAGTGTAACTGCCGCCCATGAGTTGCCGTTGGATGAGAACGCTCGTCTGCCCAGGAGTGTTGTTCTGCCAGGAGAGGTCTATCTCGGTCCAGCCTGCAAGTGAAGCAACGAGATTTCCCGGAGGAGGGGCATCAATCGGTATAAGTCCTTTTGACTGACCGTCTTTGATTGTATTACTTACGGCTCCGCCGGAACCAAAACCAATAAAAAATGAATACGCTTTCTCTCCGGTTGAAATTATAAGAGCCAGAAGAAAGACAAAAAACATCGCGACTAATAATGCTTTTTTCATTCTGCCACCCGCCTTTTTAGAAGTAATAAGTTACACCGAGATTAATTATCAAGCCTATGTCGCTGACACTGCCAAGATCGCTTGAGATAGAGATGAAATATGGGCCAAGATCCAGCCCAACGCCAATATTCTTTGTGACAAAGACCTCTCCGCCGAAGAACGCGCCGGCTTCAAACCCGGAGGTCAGAACGGTTGAGAAAGGTATTCCGAATTCAACGCCAAAATACGGCTGTACGGGCGGCTGTCCGGTCAATTTCGGGAGCACATAATAGCCGCGGAGCGCGAGCAAAAGATTGTTTGCCGAATACTGCCCGCGGATTTCAGCAAGGAAGTTGCTGCCGATATCCATTCTGGCCTGGGCTCCGGTCCAGTTAAATCCGACCCCTATTTTCCCGCGGAAGAGGTTGCTGTTCTGGGCTTCTTCTTTTTCAAGAAGCACGACTTCCGCTGAAAGGACAAACACGAAGATAAACAGGAAGAGCAGAGAGAGGAATACTTTCTTTATCATTGAAGTCTCCCGCGCAGGACATTTCGCCTGCTGACCGAATAAAAGTTTCTCATGTAAATGATTATATTCTATAAAGAAAAATAAGTCAATTGCGGTCTTTTCCCGGTATCGTTGTTTTCCCCGACTCTAAGGTATAAACTCCAATAGATGATTATCGCAATGGTGCCTTTCTCATAGTATGCTATGAATATAATGACTGAAAAAGGAGGAAGTATGAAGACGGCAAACATGGAACCGGTCAGGTACCTTTCAGGAGAAGAACTGCAAAAAATTCATGAAAACGCCTGCAGAATACTTGAGGAGTTAGGCATGATGGTTGATCACAAAAAGGCCCTTGAATACCTGGATTCCGCTGGGTGCAAAGTTGATTTTGAAAAAAGACGCGCAAAATTTCCCAGGCAGGTTGTTGAGAAAGCTATTTCTAAAATGAAGACTAACTTTGCAGACAAAAACAGGTCTACTAAAAGAATGTCTGTCAGGTATTCTCAGGTTAGATTCGACAAAAAACCTTTTTGCGTGCACGAAGATTTTTCCGTTTCAACGGGAGGTTTCTGCTGTTTCATCCTCGGGCTGGACGGAAAGAGGCGTTCCGCTAATATTTCCGATGTAAGATCTTCCCTTAAGCTTGCCGATAAGCTCGATCAAATTGCCTACACAGGGCTTCCGGTTGCTGCGCAAGATGTGCCTGTCGGTGTCCGGACGGTAGTTATGGCCGCGGAACTTGCTAAAGCCACAAAAAAATTCGGAGGCATAGAAACATTCAAAGCGCGCGATATTGAATATATTTCCAGGATTGGAGAGGTGGTGTGCGGCGGGAAGGAAGAACACAGAAAGAACCCGATACTTACCGGTTACGCCGAAGTCAGAACTCCTCTTTGCCTTGATGAAGTCATGGCCGATGTGCTTATATCTCATCTTGAGAAAGGCCTGCCGCAAACACTTGAGTCAATGCCTAACGCGGGAGCGACTGCGCCCATGTCTGCGGCCGGCACGCTCTCTCTCGGGGCTGCGGAAACGCTCGGCGGTCTGGTGCTCGGGTTCGCCGTAGACGCGAACGCCACAATGGGAGTGGATATTAATCCGGGCTATTGCGATATGAGGTCAATGTTGTTCGGTTACGCCGGAGCGGAGAGAATACCTCTCCTGGCTGCAAGAATACAGCTCATCAGCGAGTTCTACGGCTGTCCTTCAGGCGTGCACGGCGGCAAGACAAACGCCTGCGTTCCCGGGATTCAGGCGGGAGCGGAGAAAGCGGTTTCAATGCTGGGGCCTGTCCTTGCCGGAGCAATCGGATTCGGCACAGTCGGGCATCTGGAAAACGCCATAACATTTTCACCTCTACAGCTTGTGATTGACAATGAGATTGCCCGGTATGTACGGCGCGCAGTAAAAGGCGTGGAAGTTTCGGGCAGCACGCTTGACTTTGAAACAATAAAGGCAGCCGGGATTGGCGGTAACACCGTCAGCAGCGATTCCACGATGGAGCGCTTCAAAGATGAAGAGTTGCTTTCGCCTTTCTTTGACGCTCTTTCCTGGGGAACAGGAAATTCGCTTGACTCGAAGAGATTTGAAAAACTGGCTGCATCCAGAGCGGAAGAACTGCTTGCCGGGGAGTCTGAATCGCCGCTCAATCAATCACAAATAAAAGCAATTGATGCCATTGTTGAAGAGGCGGGAAGAGACCCGTTGATGAGGTAACCGCCAGGAATAACGGCAGGTATAGTCCTTGAACGCGGCGCGATATTGATATAATATAGTTAAGGAACTAAAGCGCGGAGGATTAAGGATGCAATACTCAGCCAGGGATATTTTTGAACGCTTGAAAGAACGCCAAGTAGCGGTAATTGCCACTGATGACAGCAAAAGCGGGTATGTAAGGCTTCGGGTTATGTACTATGGCGTCACCGACAAGTTCGAATGCTACCTGATGACGCTGAAGGATAGTCCCAAATTATCTCATCTTGCGGGAGCCGGTAAAGTCAGCGTGCTGATTTATAGCCTTGAGAACCCTTTCGACCTTTCCTGGGAATGCGAACTGAACGGCTTTGTCAGTTTGCTTAACTCCGAACAGGAGCAGGCGCGCGCGCTCGAGGAACTAAAAGGAAGAAACCCATTCGCGGATGTAGCCCTTGAAGCCGGACTTACCGCCGGACATTTTGCCTTTCTAAAACTCTCCCCTACTATACTGCGTTTCCGCGTTTACAGTGAAGCTCTCAATAACGAACCTCCGACGGTGATTGAATTTTAATGAAGACAAACTGCTGGGAAATACTTGAGTGCGGGAAGAAGGAATGCCCTGCCTACGGGAAAGCGGACAACAAATGCTGGCTCATCGGAGGAACTTACTGCAATGATGAGATCAGCGGAAAATGCGTAGAGAAGATGGCTGCCTGCCTGGACTGCAGCGTCTTCAAAACCAACTATGATCCCGCCGACTGCTTGAAAACACTTGAAGTCATGTCCGGGCAGTTCAAATCGGTGACAAAACAACTTCTTGCCGAGCAGAATGATATGAAGACTGCGCAAACAAAACTCTCGGAATTCAAAACTACCAGCGTGTACCTGCTAAAAGAACTGGATAAAAAGAACCGTGAGGTTAGTGAAACCATTAAAACCCGCACAGCCGAACTGAAAGAAGCGGAATCCCGCCTTTCTCAAGCGGCAAAGGTAGCCGCGCTGAGCAGGTTTTCCGCCGGCATTGCCCACGAAATAAATAATCCTCTCGGTGCTGTGATTAACTACATCAGGACAACTTTAGCTGACCCTGAGCTTAAACCCGATGCGAGGAATTATCTTGAGCAGAGTTTAAAAGGACTTTTTAGGATTGATAATGTGGTAAAGCAGATACTTAGCTATTCCGGAAGGCAGAACCTTGAACCCGTAGACATAAACAAGCTTATCCTTGAACTGTCGGAGTTTAACAAATTCCGGCTAAAGGAGAAATCTATTCAGCTGTCGCTTAAACTTTCCGCTTCACTCCCCAGAACTTACGCCGACCCTTCGCAACTCAACCAGGTTTTTACAAATGTAATCAAGAATTCCACAGACGCCATGGAAAAGACCGAAAGGAAAGACCTCTCAATAACAACTTCGGCAGAAACAGAATCAATAAGCATAATTTTCAAGGACAGTGGCAAGGGAATCAGCGCCGAACACAGAGACAAAATCTTCACGCCGTTTTTTACCACAAAAGAAGTGGGCGAAGGAACCGGACTCGGGCTCTTTATCAGTTACAATATAATCCAGGTCCTGCGCGGAACCCTTGAAATTCAGGGAATCCCTGAAGGCGGAACAGCGGTAGTGATCACTCTTCCTGTCTTTAAAGGAGAACTATAATAATGACAAACGGTAAACCGAGAATACTCATAATCGAAGACGACGATCTGATGCTCAATATGCTCGAGGACAACCTGGGACGGTCCGGCTATTCCACGTCTTCAGCGGTTGACGGGCTGGAAGGCATCGAGAAATTCAGAAAGAACGATTTTGAACTGGTGATACTGGACCTTAAACTGCCGAAACTTGACGGTATCTCGGTGCTGAAGCGTATTAAAGAAACCTCCCCTGAAGCGGTCTGCGTTATTATGACAGGCTACGGCACTGTGGAAACCGCGGTGCAGGCAATGAAGATAGGCGCCTTTGATTACCTGACCAAACCTTTCCTCGCCGAGGAAATGATACTTATAGTTAAGAACGGGCTGGAACTTCAGTCCCTTAAAAAAGAGAATATGATCCTAAAGAACAGGATTGGACCTTCCGGCTCGCTGGTGAACATAATAGGAAAAAGCCGTCTTATGGAAAACGTTTTCAGGCTAATAGAGTCTGTCGCGCAATATAACACCACAGTTCTGGTTCAGGGCGAAAATGGGACAGGGAAGGAACTGGCAGCCGAAGCGATACACAAACTGAGCCCGCGCAGGGATGGGCCTCTTATCAAGTTAAACTGCAGCGCGCTGCCGGAGGCCCTGCTGGAAAGCGAATTATTCGGGCACGAGAAAGGAGCCTTCACTGATGCAATAAGAAGGAAGATAGGAAGGTTTGAACTTGCGGACGGCGGTACAATTTTTCTTGATGATATTGACGATATGCAGCCCTCGGCTCAGGTAAAACTTTTAAGAGTGCTGCAGCAGAGGGAGTTCGAACGGGTCGGCGGCACTGAAACAATAAAAACTGATGTGCGGGTTATCTCGGCAACGAAGGCGGATCTCCGTGAAAAAGTAAAAGATGGATCCTTCAGGGAAGATCTCTACTACAGGCTCAACGTTGTCCCGGTTAACCTGCCGCCTCTAAGGGAAAGAAGCGATGATATACCTGCTCTCGCGGCGCATTTCCTGAACAAGTTTAATACCGCCATGCAAAAGGATACCGAACTTAATCCCGCAGTACTGCAGGCAATGGCGCGCTACTACTGGCCCGGGAACATCCGCGAGCTTGAAAATCTCATTGAACGACTGGTAAGCCTTGCTTCTTCCAGGGAGATAACGGTTTCCGCTCTGCCCTCATATTTTCTTGAAAAAAATGAATGGAAGGAATCAAGCCTGGATACCGTAGTCAGGCAGGCAGAAAAAGCGCACATACTGCTGACTCTCGAACACTCCGGGGGGGTAAAGAAAAAGGCGGCGGAAATGCTGGGTATATCTGCCAAAACCCTCTGGGAAAAGTCAAAAGAATACGGAATAGATTAGGATTTAACTCTTTCTAAGTACACTCTTTACCTTTCAGATAAGGCCCGTTTTCAGTAATTTGAATTATTAGCCGTTCCAGCCATTACCTTTTGAGCCAATATTACCTTTTCGTAATGCCAAAAACACGTTTCCTGTATATTTACCCATTAATTCACCTCAAATTCAATCTGGCACGCTTCTTGCTTAATGTATAGACAGTTGCAGGAGGGAAATGTGGCAGAGACTAAATTCAAAATAAGGATGTTCGATGCCGCGTTTTCACTAATCATGCTCATTTTAGTGGTTGCAGTCCCCTACTGGTATTTACACCGTGACGCCTCCGGACAGAAAGAGGTCAATATTTTCAAAGACAACAAGCTTATAGCCGAGTGGCCTCTTGAAACTGACCGGATAATTAGCGCCGGACGCATGCACATACAAGTTAAGGACGGCAGAGTCAGGGTACTTGATTCGGACTGTCCAAAAGGCCTCTGCGTTGCCTTCGGATGGGTCTCTTCACCCGGTGAATCAATAGTGTGCGTGGCAAACAAGGTCATTGTTGAAGTAACCGGGAAGAGCGGCGATGAAGATTATGTCGCAATGAGCTACTAAAATGCAAAACGAAAAGAAAATACAAAAAATAGCGCTCCTGGTTTCCTGCGCCTCGGTACTTCAGGCGGCCGAGTTTTTAATGCCGAGCCCTTTGCCCGGTGTTAAGCTCGGGCTGGCTAATATAATTATCCTCATAGTCCTTGCAGACATGGGATTTATTCCGGCGCTTGAGGTCGCGATACTCAGGACAGTCGTCAGTTCACTCTTCTTAGGCACTTTCCTCTCGCCGACTTTTGTGATGAGTTTTGCCGGCGCGGTTACCAGCACTGTTTTTATGGGACTTGCTTTCAGATATCTCGGGTTTATCAGCGCTAGCGTGCTCGGTTCGGTCACGCATGTCATTACCCAGATGTTAGTGGTTTATGCCCTTGTGATTCACCATCCGGGCGTTTTTATGCTGATTCCTTGGCTTGGGGCAAGCGCTGTGGTAATGGGCTGGCTTACCGGGGCTGTCGCTATGAATGTATTCGCCAGGATAAAAGAAGGAGGAATCGCCGACACGCTGCCGGAAGCACAGGGCATAAAGAAGATCGCTCGCAACGCGGCTTTTTCCCGGCCTGCGATGATAAAGATAATTCTCACGGCAGTATTCTGCTCTTTAGTCCTTCTGATCAGCGACCTTAGACTTTACGCGCTTGTGTTATTTTTACTCCTTGCCGCCTCAATAGGCCTAAAAACTCCTCTGGCAATAATGTTCTCCGGAGTTAAAAGGCTGCGAATGTTCCTTGTTTTTTCACTTGTCATTCCTGTATTTTTCAACCGCGGCGGACCGGAGCTATTTACTTTCTGGCTGCTTAAAGTGACGCAATCAGGGCTATTGACCGGATTGCTCTTCGCGTTCAGGCTTATTCTTTTAATGACGGCAACTACCCTGCTTTCTGCTTCAACTCCGGCGGAAGAACTTGCGGGAAGCCTCAAGACGATTATTGGGGAAAGGCTCTCCCTGATAGTAATGATTGCGTGGGAGAATATCCCTGTCTTCTGGGAAAGATCACGCCTCTATATCAAACAGCATAAGTTTGACCGCACTATATTTAAAAAGGCATTGCCGGTAGCGATAAATCTCGTGGCTTTACTCTACGCGGAGACAGAGAAAGCCCGATAAAGGAGGATGAGAATTCCGCAACTTATAAAACGAAGCATCAAAAACAAGGAGGCAGGATGAACAACAAATTCTTGAAATTGATCTTGTGCGCGGCGGTTCTAGCTGTTTTTTCTGCGGTTAACGCGCAGGAAACCGCGGCTCCCTTAAAAAACGACGCACAGGCTGACACAAAGACAGCGCCATCGACCCTAAACACAGAAGTAAAAACAGCGCCGGCGCCCGAGAAAGCAGAGACTAAGGCTTCTGCAAACTCCGGAAATAGCGGCGGAACGGTAGGCGGGAACTTCAAGTTCTATCTCTATGATAAATCCGAAGGAGTCAGCAACGGGGCGGCATCAAGCGAGAGAGCCCTTACAGGCATGACCAGTTTCTACATGTTCATAAACAAAGATTTGTCTGAAAATGTTTCCCTGGAGATAGATCCCGAGATCTCCGTCAGCGGAGGAGCAACTCCTAAATTAGGGGCGGCATTTCCGACTCCCTCAACAAGCCCGACGCTCAGTCTCGGATTACTTAAAGCCCAGATCACCGTAAAACTCCCGGAAAATGTCGAACTCACCGCGGGATCTCTCCGCACCCTCTTCACTGAAGATTACGGAAACATGCTCTGGTACGAGGATGAATTCTTCGGTAACTACGCAGTATGCGGGGGATATTATGGAACACTGGATGACACGGGACTGGAATTCTATAAGAATTTCGAACTAGGACCGGTCTCTCTGCCGTCCTATTTGTATATCCTTGGCGGCGGTATGAATATGCTCGTCAGCAGCACAAATTCGAGAGGCGTACTCGCGCACATTACTCCCGAGATAGGCCCTTTCAAGTTTATGGGTTCTTACTTCTCGACCATGGACGCTACAGGCAATAACCCGATTTATAGGTATTCTGCAGGCGTAGCGTTTAACTATGACCAGTTTATGTTCAGGACCGAGTATATGGGCGGAACCTGGACTAATGTTAAGATGTATGCTAATACTGATATCAATGACGCTTCTCAAGTAACTAGAAACCTCACTCCCCACTCATACTATATGAAAGCTGGTTACAAAATATTCCCGTGGGTCAGGTTCTTGATGGTATACGCGCACTATGACCAGGATTTCAGCAGCCTGCAGAAGTCGGCCGCGGTAATTGGCGGCGGTGCGACAGCAGCCGCGAATAAGCAAGCTTTTGCTTATGAAACATACACTGAACTATCGCCTATTTTGAATTTCTACGTAACGCCTGATTCTATTATCTACCTTCAGGTGATAAATGTGGAAAATTCGAGCATAAGTCTTTTGCCAAGCTCTGCTTACAGCACCGCTGAGCTGAACTATAACAGGCTGGTAGTAGGCTGGAGAACCACGTTCTAAAGGTCGCTAAAAGGCGGGCGGCCGGATAAACCCGGCCGCCTTCCGAACCAAAGAGGGTGATATGAAATTGACTGTAAAGTTGCTCAACATAATCATCTTTTGCGCGGCTATACCTCTATTCGCGTCAACCGGCCCGGACGGTGAGTTGACCAAAAAGACGCGCTACCTGATGGACACCTACTGTTCAGTCCTGGCTCCGGTCAAAGGAGACAAGAAAATTGAGGCGGCGCTTGACGTTGCTCTGGACAGAGTTGAGGAACTTGACAAGAAGTTCAGCGCTTTTAGGCCGGGCGGTCCGGTCTATGAGTTTAATAAACATGCAATTCCGATAACGGATCCGGAGACGCTTGAACTTGTAAAGAGATGCCTTGATATTAATGAAAAGAGCGGCGGCGCATTTGATATCACTGTTACTCCTCTGGTGAAACTCTGGGGATTCTATGGAGAAATTCCTAAAAACCCCAAGATTCCCGGAAAAGAAGAAATCCTTGCCGCCATGAAGCAAATTGGACCCGGCAGCATAGAACTGAAAGACGGCAAGCTTGTAAAACTCCGCTCTTCAGCGGAAATTGACCTCGGGGCGGGAGCAAAAGCATATGCGGTCGGCGAGGCAATGAAATCCCTCAAGAAATCCGGCGTTAAAAGCGCCATGGTCGACCTCGGAGGGGATCTTTACGCGATTGGGCTGTATAACGGAAAACCCTGGAAAGCCGGAATTAAAAATCCCAGAGGAGAAGGAGCTCTCGGTGTCCTCGGGATGACAGAACTTTCAATGTCAACTTCAGGAGATTACGAAAGATATTATGAAATAGCCGGAAGGAGATACTGTCACATAATTGATCCGATGAAAGGCGTCCCAGCTTCTGAACTCATGACTGTGGCGATAATCACCCCGGATGCTACTATGGCTAACCTTCTTTCTACTTCTGTATTCGTGCTCGGAAGAGATAAGGGCCTCAAACTTATTGAAAAATATCCCGGCACGGAAGCAATTATCATAAGCGCGAAAGGCGAGATAACTCTCACTGACGGGCTAAAAAAACTATTTTCTCTAAAAGAGAAAGGAGGAAAGAAATGAAGAACAGAATATCTGCAGTGGTTATGGGACTTGTTTGTTTTCTCGCGTTAAGCGGCACCTGCCTGGCGGTAGAACTTTTAACAAGCGACCAGGCGGTAAAGGAGATGTTCCCAGATGCCGACAAGGTTGATACAGTAAAGAAAGTTCTTGATGCTAAACAACTAGCAGGTATTAAAGAAAAACTGGGGGGCACGCTTGTATATAAGGGGTCCGGAAAAGGCAACACGTGGAAACCGGAAACAGAATATACGCTTTACTATGGAATTAAGGGTGGCGAGAAGACCGGCGTGGCGATAATGGAAGAAGAGCCGGGAAAGTGGGGTCCGGTAAAGTACATAGTAATGCTTGACCCGAAAACGGCAAAAGTAAAAAACATGGCCGTAATGTCCCTGTCCGAAAAGAGGGGACGCCCCATCGCGACAAAGAACTTTTTGTCGCAGTTTAACGGCAAGGGCGACGGAGTCGGGCTCGGCAAGGGCATAACAGGCGTATCGGGAGCTACCATTTCTTCAGAATGTACCTGCTTCTCGGTTAACAAAGTCATCGCGATTTACCAGGAGCTATTAAAATAATTTAAATGGAACTCCGGGACGCTTTTCCAATAAATATTCTTGCAGGCAGCGAGGTCGATGAACGCGCCAGATGGTTCATCGATCTCCGCTGGCTTGCGGTTATAGGCGTAGCCGGAGTTGTAACCGCGGCATCGTTAATATTCAAGGTCACCTTGCCTCTGCGCTTTCTTTACGCCGGCGCGGCAATACTGGCGTGCTATAACGCAGTTTTTCTTTTATATTGGAAAAGGCTCTCGGCAAGCCCCGGAAAAGACAATAAAAAACAGAATCTTTTTGCCAATATACAAGTCGCTACCGACCTGCTTATGCTGACCTACTTCCTGCACTTCGGCGGAAGTATAGAAAATCCATTCGTTTACTATTTTATCTTTCACATGGTAATTGCGGGTATTCTGCTTTCCAACAGAGCCGCCTACGCTCACGGAGCTTTTGCAGTTTTATTGATAGGGTCAACTTCTTTCCTTGAATACGCGGGCGTTATTCCTCATTACCATGTCTCTGGATTTCCGGATTCAGAGATGATCTATAACTTCAAATACCTCGCAGGTTCTCTCGGAGTTCTTTCATCAACTCTCTTCATTACCATCTTCATGGCGGCGACAATCGTGAATAAGCTAAGAGACAGGGAAGAAAAACTCGACGCGGCGAACAAACTGCTTGCAGAGCAAGACCGGCTCAAGTCGCAGTACGTGCTCACTGTTTCCCATGACCTCAAGTCCTCGGTGTCCACTATTCAAAGCTGCCTAAAGGTTGTGCTGAAAGGACTGACAGGAAGCATAGGGCAAAAAACCACCGAAATGTTATCGAGAGCGGAGAGGCGCAGCGTCTACATGCTTGATTTCATAAGCGACCTGTTGAACCTTTCAAGCATAAGGGCGGACAAGAACCTACGAAAGAGCCAGGTTTCGGTTTCAAGAATCGCGGAGCGCACGGTTGATAATTTCAGCCAGAGATTTCAGGCCAAAAAAATCAAATTTGAGTTCCGCGATGAGCTTGAAGAGGCCATGATTCTCGCAAATGAAGACTCCATAGAAAGAGTTTTTATAAATCTTCTTGAAAATGCAGTCAGATATACTCCCTCCGGAGGCAAAATATCGCTGGAATTAAGGAATAAAGACGGTAACATAGAGGTATCGGTAAGAGACACCGGCATCGGGATTGCAGAGGATGACCAGCAATCGCTCTTCAAGGACTTTTACCGGGCTGAGAACGCCCGCATGATAGAAAAGGACGGCACTGGACTCGGACTTTCAATAGTCAAACAGATCATGGATTCACATAATGGCAGGATCTGGCTTGAAAGCAGGCTTGGACAGGGCAGCAGGTTCATCTTCTCACTGCCTGTTGCTTCCGGTTCTACCGGGGAGGTTTAGGATATGGGAAACAAAAAAACGGTTCTGCTCGCAGATGATGATATCGACCTTGTTGAGACGATGAAGATTGTGCTGGAGGCAGCGGGGTTTGAGATAATACCCGCTTACGATACGCTTTCCGCCTTTGAGAAACTAAAAACCGAGAAACCAGACATAATGATCCTGGATGTAATGTTTGGTCCTGGCGGGAAAACGAACGGGCTTGAGCTTGTGTCAAAGATACGTCAGGACCCTGCCCTTTCCGGAACATTAATCCTTATGATTACTTCTGTTAACCTAAAACTTCCTGTTTTTGACAGCCTGCCGGATATGGACGGCATGCCGGTTTCGACGGAAGCCGGTCAGGGAAAAAGTTCAGGCAAGGATGAGTTGTTTACTCTTAATGTTCCGTCCTTTCTGCCGGTAGACGGGTTTATCAACAAACCCGCCGAACCGGACGAGCTGGTGTTAAAAGTAAAAACTCTACTCGAAAAGAAAGTCAGCAAGTGGGCGGGGTGGAAAAAGAAGTAGTTTTTTGAAAACAGATATGCTAATTTACTAAGGTAGCGTTCCGGAGGGTTTATGTCTTTGTACTTTATGCTCGTTGCACTTCATGTGTTCGGCCTGGATGTGGGTATCGGCACCTGCACGGTCACTTACGTGCTAGGCGCGTACGGCATGCTGAATCCGAAGATAATGCCTAAAGCAGTCGCCGTTTTTAAGATATTGTCGCTCTTAATTTGGGCCGGTCTTTTCCTGCTGATTTCATCCGGTGTTGCCCTCTATTTTACATCGGCCGCAACCTACGGAGACGCTATACATTCGAAACTCTTTTTCATGAAAATGGTCTTCGTGACTTTACTCACCATAAACGGCCTCTTCCTGAATATCATAGTCAATCCAATGATGGACAAGGCCGTGGAACTTCCCAATTTCGAAAAAACCCCTGAATACCGCAAAGCCCTTCTGTTTGGAGCTATCGGCGCCGGAATTTCCGCCACTTGCTGGTACGGCGCTTTTTCACTCGGGCTTTATATCTTCAGACTCATGGTATAAACCCGTTTTTTGAAGTTGACACCTGCAGTCAATTCTGTTAAAAACAGCTCACCTATGAGAAATCTATTCCGCGCCGTTTTATTCTCTTTACTGCTTGCCCGTCCGTTCTGCGCCTGCCCGGAATCAGTGACTCTAAACATGTGGGATGTACCGGAAGCCTGGAACATCCAGGGTAGAGTCGTCTTCGACGCTTTCGTTAAACAACATCCTGAAATCAACATTGTCAAAACCAGAGGAATCTCAGTCACGGGAAACGCGGCCGAGTCAGGGTTTATGATGGCAATGGCCGCCGGCACGGCGCCCGATATCTTTGAGGTAAGTTTCCGCGGGCTCAAGCTCTACATGGACCAGGGGTTCCTCTATCCGCTAAACGAATACTACGAGAAGGACAAAGCACTCTTCAAACCTTTCATGTTAAATAAATTTAAACCCATCTACTACGACAGGCGCGGCGGCAATATCTACGGAATACCGGTTAGTTTCAGCGAAGCTTTCGGCCTGTACTACAGAAAAGATCTCTTCAAAAAAGCAGGCTTAGACCCGGAGAAACCGCCAAAAAACTGGGATGAACTCTATGAATACGCCCAAAAGCTCACCGATGAAAACAAAGGCCAGTACGGCCTTGGACTGGGCCTCGGGATCTGGGGAGGATGGCTCTTTCCGAATTTTGTGTGGCAGGCCGGCGGCGAGATGGCGCGCGAATACAAAGAATGCCCTGCCTGCAAGGAAGCAAACAGGCAGCTTGAAGGAAAGTTCGACGGCGGCTGGGCGATATATCCGGATAAGTGCGCGAAGTGCGGCGCGGACATATCTAATTCCGGCAAATATGTCTGGAGGGTAACTTTCAACGAGAAGCCCGGAATTGAAGCCCTGGAGTACCTTAAGAAATTCAGGTTTGGCAAATATACCCGCGGCGGCAAGATCAATCAAGGATGCGCGAAAGTCATCGTTGACTATGATTACGCCATGAAAGAATTCCTTAAAGGAAGCGTCGCCATGATCTTCAGCTATGCCGGCGGCGATATGATTGCCGCCAACTCAGGCTTCTCGGCTTCTGAAGTTGGAATTTCTACCCTGCCGGCGGGCCCCACCGGAATTGAAGCGAACAATATGCAGACTATTACCTGGTGCATAAATTCGCAGATAAGGGACAGGAAGAAGAGGGACGCAGCCTGGGAATACATTAAGTTCCAGGCGTCCGACGAGGCCGCGAGACTCAGGATAAAATCAATAGTTGAATCCGGGCAGGCTCAATATGCTAACCCGGAACTTTTGAAGAAATTCGGCTACGACGAATATTGCGACCAGATACCGGCTTCCTGGGTGAGTTCCTACAAGCGGCAGATTCAGAACGCGCGGCCTGAACCCTACGCTACGGGTTACAAATCCGTAGCCACTGTGGAACTTCCGATGGCGGTTGACAAGGCCCTTACTGAAGAAGAGAGCGATATTCCCTCCGAGCTTGACAAGGTTGTTGAAAAATCAAACAAAGTCTTGCTCGGCGTCAAAGACCCTGTTGAGATGAAAAAGAAACGTTCTCTGGCAAACGCTATTTTTTTCTTTATCGCCGCTCTTTTTATCTGGCTTATGATAATCATCGGGAAGAACCTCGTCGGGATCTTCTCTGCAGACCGGAAGACCAATGTCCATGAGGGACCGGGCGGCCTTAAAGGAAAATACAGGACCACTGCAATAGCCTGGCTCTTTATGCTTCCTGCCCTTTTGTCGGTAGCGGTCTGGCAATATTATCCGCTGCTGAACGGCGTCAGGCTGGCCTTTCTTGATTACAAAATAGTCGGGGCCAGCACATTCATCTGGCTTGACAACTTTATTGATGTTTTCTCTTCGCCGCTTTTCTGGAAATCGATTACAAATACTCTGGTTTTTGTGTCGCTGACTCTTGGGCTGGGTTTCTTCCTTCCCATAATCGTGGCGCTCGTGCTTTCCGAGATTCCTAAGGGCAAGGTTTTTTTCAGGACTCTTTTTTATACTCCCGCTCTTACAACTTCGCTTGTCCTTTTGATTCTCTGGATGAGTTTTTATGACCCTTCGCCGGCAGGGCTGCTAAACAAAGTGGCAGGACTTTTCGGCATCGGCGCGCAAAAATGGCTGCAGGACGCTCAGCATCCGCTTATTCCAATGCTCTGCGTTATCATACCCAACATCTGGGCGGGAGCCGGTCCCGGCAGTATTATTTACCTCGCGGCTCTGCAGGGAATTCCCGATGATCTTTATGAAGCCGCCGATGTTGACGGAGCGTCTGCGTGGCAGAAAATATGGTTCGTTACGGTGCCTCAGCTTCGGCCGCTGATAATTATAAACTTTGTCGGAGCGTTCATCGGCGCTTTCCAGGGGATGGGGAATATCCTCGTAATGACAGGAGGAGGTCCGAGTCACGCGACACACGTGCTCGGGCTCGAAATCTGGATGGACGCGTTCCTGTTTCTCCGTTTCGGCTACGCAACGGCAATAGCCTGGATAATGGGAATGATGTTGATTGGTTTCACTATTTATCAGCTGAGAATCCTTAAGCGGGTCACCTTCAAAGTCGCAAGATGATTTGGATGCTCAGAGGCTCGGAGGTTTGGACGCTGGGGTGGACGCTGGATTAAACATCAAATATTAAAAACGGAAAGGCGGGATTAAAATGCCGATAATAGCAATGGTGGGAAGAAAGAGTAAAAAGAGCAGGCTTTTGTTTACTTTGCTTTATCTTTTCTGCGTTCTCGGCGCGGTAATCTTTACTTATCCTTTCCTGCTTATGCTCTCAAGCTCTACTACAAACTCCGTTGATTATGATGAGTTCAGGCTTATTCCAAGATTCTATCTTGACGATGACGCCCTTTACCGCAAGTACCTCAATCTTAAATATACGGACCGGTACCGCGGGGGCGAGAAGAACATTCTGCCGCTTAACAGCCTTTACAAAACGGATTTTCCATCCTACAAGGAAATAACTGCGGAATACCCGGGTGTTTCCGGAAAGCAGGTAAGAGAACGTCTTGCAGACTACGAAGAGTTTCTTGCAAAACTGCCTTCAGAGTACTGGACGCGCGGTTTCAATTACGAGGTCTTGAAAGACTACAGGAAGCAGACAAAAGTCAAGTTTTTTGATATTGAACACCTCAATAACGGCTACGCAGAAACACTTTCAAGCTTTGAATTCCTGCTCTTCCCTGTTGACGAGCCGCTTGTCAGATCCTGGAAACCGAGCCGCGAGAGCGCGAAGTGGAAGGATTATCTCGATTTCAAAAATAAACTTCCTGCGAGCCACAGGATTCCGGCTTTGCTGGAAAAAAGATACACCGAATACCTGAAATTGAGCCTCTATCTTGAGATTAGCAAACTCAATTCGGAATGGGGAACGGAATACAAAAACTTCGACGGGATAAAACTCGCTGAAACCCTGCCTAAGAACCCTAAAGAGGCAGCCTGCTGGACAACCTATGTCAGGAGCAAGATACCTTACCGTTATATAAAATTCTCAGGGAATAGTCCTGCTTATACATCATACTTAAAGAATAAATACGGAAATGTTGAACGGCTTAACCGTTATTACAAAACCGCGTATTCCCGTCTCGGCGAAGTCAAACTTCCAGAATATGAACCGGCAGAGGACGGCCAGCCGAAACTTGACTGGAGAAATTACTGCGATACAGACGCGCCGGTCGGTTCAATTCATATTTTCGACGCGTCACAGAAATACGCCGAGTTTCTTTCCTCATTGTACGGGCGACCTGAAAACATGAACCGCGCGTATGGAACATCCTGCAAATCTTTCTCCGATGCGCCCATGCCCGTAAGAGAAGAAGACCGCTCATACTTTCTTTCGCACAAAAAAGGACTCCGCTTCGGGTTCATCATAAACAACTATTCGGACGTCCTTAGCTATATGCTGCTGAACGGCAGGGCCAGCGTGAACACGGTGATTCTGGTGCTTGCGATGCTACTTACCAGTCTCACTGTTAACCCTCTCTGCGCTTATGCTCTTTCAAGGTACAGCCTGCCGTACGCCTACAGAATACTGTTGTTTCTTCTGGCCACTATGGCTTTTCCCGCGGAAGTGGGAATGATCCCAGGGTTTCTTCTTCTAAAACAGCTGGGGTTCCTTAATACTTTCTGGGCGCTAATTCTTCCCGGCATGGCAAGCGGGTATAATATATTCATTCTAAAAGGATTCTTTGACAGTTTGCCGAAAGACCTCTATGAATCCGCGGATCTTGACGGAGCAAGCGAAGCTCAAATGTTCTGGCACATCACGCTCCCTTTGAGCAAACCCGTTTTTGCTGTCATAGCCCTCTGGACCTTTGTAGGAACTTACGGAGGTTTTATGTGGGCCTTTATCATCTGCCAGGACCCCAAGATGTGGACCATTATGGTCTCGCTTTACCAGTTCCAGCAGTCAAGCGGCGCGAACGGCCAGCATCTGGTTATGGCGGCGCTGACATTTGCTGCCTTGCCGGTGCTTCTGGTCTTCATATTCGCCCAAAGAATCATTATGCAGGGAATAATACTGCCTGTTGAGAAATAGCAAGAGTCAAATTGATTTGCTAAAACCTGCCGTTTTTGCTAAAATACCAGAAATGCTGATGTAGCTCAGCTGGTAGAGCAACTGATTCGTAATCAGTAGGTCACCGGTTCAATCCCGGTCATCAGCTCCATTAAAGACAATTGCTGATTGCTAATTACTAATTACTGATTATGGTGATTAGTTTTAGTTTTTTCCGTGAATTTTCAGGAAATCAGCAATCAGTAATAAGAAATTAGCAATTGTTGCTATTGAGGCTAATGAATGAAAAGGTTAATTCTTTTTATAGCCGCGGCAGTACTCCTTTTAGGCATTTCCGCGAAACAGGCAGTAAGCTCAGACACTCCAGACTTTGAAACCCGCAAAGAATGGTTCAATATTAACCTTAAAAACTCTAAAGTAGGTTATTCTTTCGCTGTTTATGAGCCCTCCGAATACGAAGGCAAAGCCTGCCTGAAATTCTCAACTTATATGAAATTCGGCCTGCTTCGTATGGGGGCTCCGGTTGAGATGGATGCCGGAGGGACGGCCTTCATGACAAAGGATTTTTTACCCCTCTACTTTAAGCTAACCGAACACCAGGCAGAGAAAGAAAAGACTGTAGAAGGAATACTTGTCAACGGCAGCCTGTCACTGACAATAAATATTGCCGGACAGGAAACTCACAAGAAAATTGCCTATGAGAAGAACGCTATTTTTGCCGACGCGGGAGATTTCTTCGCACGGCGCAAGGGACTAAAAGACGGAGAAAACTTTACGATAAGGGTTTTTAATCCGGACTCTCTAACATTCGAAGATCTTAAGTGCGCGATTTATTCCGACAAAGAAAACAAAGGCGGGTTTTTGCTCCATACTGAGATTCTCGGCGTTGACACGGTGCATTATCTGGACAAGGACGGTAATACTCTCCGCTCGACAGTTCCGGCGCTCGGAGCCGAGACGGTAAAGACCGATGAGAAGGACGCGCTTGCTTTTAGGCCGTCTGAAATAGACATAATGAAAGAAACCTGCGTTCCCTCAAACGTTGATATTAAAAACAATTCCGCTGTAACGCTGCTGGAAGCAAGAATGACTTTCAAGGACGCTGTCCCGGAACGGCTCAAAAAACATATTCCGGCGGACGCGAGACTCTCCCGGGACGGCCTGAGCATTCTTTTTTCTAACAAGACAGACCGCTTCAGGGAAGAGGATGCTCTTCAAAGGCCAGTAAGAACCATCGAACTTACGCGCTATCTTATTCCCAGCACCTATGAACAATCGGCTGATAGCGGGATAATAGCCGCGGCAGTAGATGCGGCGGGAGACGAGAAAAACTCCTACCGCGCGGCAAAAAGAATAATTCATTGGGTTAACCGGTATCTTAATAAAAAGAATTTCAACACCGGTTTTGATTCTGCCGTGGAAGCGCTCTCAGGCAGACAGGGCGACTGCAAAGACCACTCGGTTCTTGCCATAGCAATGCTTAGAGCGGCAGGCATCCCCGCGAGAGCAAGCGCGGGGCTCTTCCCGCTGGGTTCGAAATTCTATTATCATATGTGGGTTGAGGCCTATGTAGGCAGGTGGATGGCGCTTGATCCGACTTTTGACGAAGCGCCTGCCGATGCCGCTCACATAAAGCTGAATGACGGGGTGCTTGACGAAACCGGAAGATACAATCTAATGTTGGACATTCTGCAGTACTTTGATAAGATAAGCTTGGAAATAACGAAGCTTGAGGAAAAGGGGTAAATATGTCGAAGGAATACACCACAGTAATAGGATTGGAAGTGCATGTACAGTTAAAGACTGAGTCGAAATTGTTTTGCGGCTGCTCCACGGGATTTGGGGCGGAACAGAACACGCATACCTGCCCGGTGTGTCTCGGCCTGCCCGGCGTTCTTCCGGTAGCGAACAAAAAAGCCGTCGAGCTGACTGTCCTCACGGCTCTCGCGTTAAACTGCGAGATACAAAAGTACAGTAAATTTGACAGGAAGAATTATTTTTATCCCGACCTTCCGAAGAATTTCCAGACCTCCCAGTTTGACAAACCTTTTTCTAAGAACGGGCGGCTTGAAATAACAGTCGGCGGCGTCAAGAAAGTAATCGGAGTGACACGGGCGCACCTTGAAGAGGACGCCGGAAAACTGGTGCACGTCGGAGCCGGCGGGCAGATAGGGGCGGCCGAAGAATCTTTGGTGGATCTTAACCGCACGGGGATACCTCTTCTGGAAATAGTCTCCGAGCCTGACATGCGTTCTCCGCTGGAAGCTTACGAGTATTTGCTGGCGCTTAAGAGCCTCATACAGTACATCGGCGCTTCAGACTGCGATATGGAGAAGGGGACTCTTCGCTGCGATGCAAATGTCTCACTTATGGAAAAAGGCGCGGACAAGTTCGGAGAGAAGATAGAGATAAAGAATCTCAATTCCTTCAAGAATGTCCAGAAAGCTCTTGAGTTCGAGGTCGCTAGACAGACGCTCGCGCTTGAGAGCAGCGAGAAGCTGAGGCAGGAAACACGGCTCTTCAACGCCGATCTCGGAGAGACCGTGCCCATGCGCTCGAAGGAAGAAGCGCACGATTACAGGTATTTCCCCGAGCCGGACCTCGTGGCCTTTGAATTCACGGAGGAGATGATTGAAAACATACGGAAGCAGCTGGTTGAGCTGCCTTCGGCGCGCGCCGGGAGATTCATCGCCGGGTACGGGCTTCCTGAATACGACGCGGGCGTGCTTACGGCTTCAAAGGACACTGCAGACTATTTCGAAAAATGCGTTAAGCTTCTTAACAAGCCGAAAGCTATCAGCAACTTTGTAATGACCGAACTTGGCGGCATGCTTAACGAAAAGAAATTAGAAATTAAAGATTCGCCGGTTTCCCCGGAAAACCTCGTCAAGCTCGTGAAACTGGTAGACGGCGGGACGATCAGCAGCAAGATGGCCAAATCCGTATTTGCCGAAATGTTCGCGTCAGGCGATGACCCTGAAACCATAGTTAAGAAAAACGGACTGGTGCAGATTTCTGATGAAGGGGCAATAGCTCTGGTGGTTGACAAAGTCCTTGCTGAAAATGCAAAAGCGGTACAGGATTTCAAGAGCGGTAACGAGCGCGCGATTGGCAGCCTTGTAGGACAGGTAATGAAGGCAACCGGAGGCAAGGCAAACCCGGCAGTAGTAAACAAGCTTCTAAAGGAGAAACTATCCAAATGAATCAACCGGTAAGAGTAGGTCAGAGAATAATCCTTAAGATCGACGAACTCGCGTTTTCTCCGGATGGCATAGGCAGGTACGAGAACTTCATAGTTTTTGTGCCCTATTCCGCGCCGGGCGATGAGCTTGAAGTGCTGGTCACTGAAGTCCGCAAGAATTTTGCCAGAGGGAAGATAGAAAAAGTCCTAAAACCTTCGCCTGACAGGATAGACACTCCCTGCCCGGTCTTCGGCGAGTGCGGCGGCTGTCACTGGCAGCATATTAAATATCCAAAACAGCTGGAGTATAAAGAAAGGATCGTGCGGAACGCGTTGAGAGCGTTCCAGGAAGTGCCTATAGAAAAAACGCTCTCCGCGGATGAACATTACTATTACCGCAACAAGAGCCAGTTTCCCGTGGATGTCCCGGGAAAAAAGGCGGGCCTCTTTGCCTTAAAGAGCCACTACGTGGTAGATATTGAGAATTGCCCTCTGATATTGCGCAAGCTGAACGACATCTACGGTTTCGTTAAGAGATACCTGGTAAAGAACAGCTATCCGATAACAAACCTCAGGCACATTGTTGTAAGGGGAAGTGAAACAAAAGATGACACGGCGATTGTTCTGGTGCTCCGTGACGGCAGCCTTGACGAAGCCACAAAACTTGCCAACCTGCTTCGTGAAGAATTTAAAGATATTTCAGTTCTGTTTAACCTGAATAACACCGAGACCAATATTATTATGGGAAGCCAAACCATAATGATGTTCGGGGACGGTTCCCTTACCGAAGAATGGCCGGATATTAAATACAAAATTTCCCCCATCTCGTTCTTCCAGACCAACACGACCCAGATGCGTAAAATGTACGATCTTGTCAGCAGTTTGGTTACGGAAGATTTGACTGCGGAGGCCTGCGATCTCTACTGCGGGGCAGGCACCATATCGCTGCTGATTGCGAAAAAGTTCAGAAAAGTAATAGGCATTGACGAGGTCAAACCGGCCATCGCCGACGCAAAAACAAACGCGGCACTGAACAACATTGAAAACTGCGAATTCCTGAACGGCAGGGTGGAAGACATAACAACGAATTCACTGACAACCGGCTACAGTCCAAAAACGGTTGTGCTTGACCCTCCCAGGAAAGGTTGTGAAAAGAGCGTGCTCTTGAACATCAAGAAACTCGGGGCCAAGGAAATAATCTATGTTTCCTGCGACGTTATGACCCTTGCAAGGGACTTGCTGGTCCTTAAAGAAGATGGTTATAAACCTGTCTTTATCCAGCCCCTTGACATGTTCCCGAATACTTTTCACGTCGAAATTATTGTAAAGTTGGTTCAGGACGAGAAATTCAAAGCAGCTGAACCCCTGCCTGAATTGCCTGCTGTTGAACCGTTAATTATAAAGGAAAGACAGCAACAGACGGTTGTCGCAGATGCGAAACCTGCCGCTGTAAAGATTAAAAAACCCTTTGCTCCAAGACCAGAAAAAGTAAAGAGAAAACGGCCGAGCGCTAACAGGGTAGAAAGAAGAACCGAGTCTGACAGGCGTCCTTCGTCGCGGCAGGATTCCGGCGATAGAACGCGTGAAAAGAGGCCGTATGACTCCGGAACTTCCCAAAGAGACAGAAAATATGTCTCTTCAGCAAGACCTTCGGAAAATAGCGCGAGGAGAGCGGAGCGTTCCGATAGACCGTCAGGTGCGCCCGTCAGGAAATGGCAGGCTTCGAAAAGCCCCTATTCCAAAGGTCCCTCTCACGGCAGCAGGACTTCCGGTTCAACTTTCTCCGGAAAAACGCTCTCTGAGCGCGGCGGGAACTACAAAGGAAGATCCGAGAAAGGGAAGAGCAAGGATTTTAAGGGGAACATACCGTCAAAAACGCGGAATAAAGGAAACGGCCGAAGCGGCGGGTACAAAGGCAGAAAAGATGACCGGAGATAAACTGCAAAAAACTGCGGTAAAAGCCGCGAAAGAAGCCGGAAAGATACACCTGAAGTATTTCAGAAAGCTAAAAAGCTACGGCTTCAAGGAATACGTCACAAATATAGTAACGAAGGCCGATGTAGAGTCCGAGAAAGTCATTAAGGATATTATTCGCAAGGAGTTTCCAAAACACGGATTCCTTGCGGAGGAATCAGGAGAAGAAAACAGTTCCGGAGAGTACCGCTGGATAATTGACCCGCTTGACGGAACGGTCAATTACGCGCACGGGTTCCCGCTATTTTGTTCTTCAGTCGCCGTCCAACATAACGGCGTCACGGTTACCGGAGCAGTATACGCCGCCTATATAGACGAACTTTTCACGGCGGTTAAAGGAGGCGGCGCGTTTTTAAACAATAAGAGGCTTGCTGTTTCATCCGAGAGATCACTAAAAAAGTCGCTTACCGGCACCGGCTTTCCTTACTCGATTTACTTTAGGCAGGGCAAACAGTTCGACTGGTTTAAAAATATAGCCTCAACAGGCCCGGTAAGGCGCGGCGGTGCTGCAGCGCTGGATATCTGCTATGTCGCGGCCGGGGTCTTTGCCGGTTTCTTCGAGCAGGGTCTGAAACCCTGGGATACGGCAGCTGCTGCGCTGCTCGTTGAAGAATCCGGAGGCAAGCTCTCTGACTATTCCGGCGGGAAATTTGATATTTTCGGAAATGAAACTTTGGCAACAAACGGAAAAATACACGCGGAGCTTGTAAGAAAGCTTTCGAAATAGACGCAAACTTTGTCAGAACAGGAGAACCTTTTGGCTGACGGAGATATTCAAATAGAACGAAGAGCATATCCGAGGTGGGTGATAGATCTCGAATTGACCTTCAAGGTTATAAGGGACGACGGAAGCGGCGTTCTAAAGAAATTGCTGGCGAGAACGGTAAAGGCCGTGACCAGGAATATTTCCGGCGGGGGGGCATTGCTTTTAACCGGCGAAGCTCTAAAACCCGGCGACCGGATTGAGATCAGTTTGCGTTTGCAAAGCTCTGAGACTGCCGTCAATATTTTAGCCGAAGTTACCCGGGCCGGAGTAGAAGGGGCAGCCGTCAGGTTTCTTCATGTGGCGACTGAAAGCGATGAAGTTCTCCAGGGAATGATAAGACAGAAGCTGCGCTACTCTGTAAGGTCAAATATGACGCCTCAGGAAGCGCTGGAAATGGCAAGAAAAGAGTATTTCTTAAGGATGCTGGACGAAGAACTAAGCTCCCGGAATATGTAGACAGGCGGGATAATCCAAGGAGAGTTAATGAAAAAGTACAGGATAGTCTTTGTCGGAGCGAGTTACCTTTTTTGTCACAGAGTTTTCAAGGATTTGGTAAAGATTGAAGAGTTGAGAGAATCAACGGTTGTGCTGTTCGATATTAACCCTGAACCGATTAAATACATATCTGCCGTCTGTAAAATAATGAATGAGCTCTCCGGGACTAATATAAAAGTTGAAGGAACCACGGACCGTAAGAAGGCGCTCTCGGGCGCGGATTATGTTATGCTCTGCATCAATGTCGGCGGCGAGCTTGCGGATATGGAGATTGGAAAGATCTGCGTTAAGCACCGCATCAGCAACACAGTCGGCGACACAATGGGCCCGTCCGCCCTGGTCAGATCCTTCAGAAACATAGAAGCTCTGATGGTCATCGTCAAAGACATGGAAAAACTCTGCCCGGACGCGTGGCTCATAAACTTCACCAATCCCATGAGCCAGCTGACATCTGTAGTTCAGCGTTACAGCAAAATAAAATGCGTCGGATTGTGCCACGCCATCGGCGGAGTTGAAGAGATGGTTTGCAAGGTTTACGGCGCGAAGAAGAAAGAAATAGATGTTTTTGCCGCCGGCACCAATCATTTCACGTGGGTAAAAGAAGTCTGGGTCAAAGGGGAGAACAAGACCGAGTCCTGGTACAAAGATTTCATCAACTACACCACAAAACCAAAAGCAGGAAAGAAGAACAGCAAGGACTGGCTGGAACAGGAACGGTTGCACGAACATTGGGAAATAACAGGAAAGCTCTTCAAATGGTACGGGATGATGCCTGTAGCCGGTGACGCTCACATCGTGGAATTTTTCCCGTATTTCCTTGACCCGAATTCAAAGAACGGCAAAGACTACGGGCTGAACCAGAGAGATTTCAGGAAAGCCATAAAACAAAAACAAGATTCGAAAAAACTTCTTAAAAAATGGATAGCTAGAGAAGAAGATCCCTGGGATATGGACAAACCTTCAGGAGAAGAAGCCCATAACATAATGATGTCCATAATCAGGAACAAAGGAGACATAAATCCCGCGGTAAACATCTTGAATAACGGAAGCATCAGCAACCTGCCGGCTGACTATTGCCTTGAAATTCCTGCGGTTTTCGGCCAGTTCGGCTTCAAAGCGTTGACTCTGGGCGCCTTGACGGTACCCGTCGCAGAAGTTGTCGGAAAGATGGGCGCGATTCATAAACTTACGGCTGATTCGGCAATGACAGGCGACAGAAAACTTGCAATGAAAGCCCTGATGCTTGACCCGCTCCTTAAGGATTTTAAGAACGCCGAAGTCCTGCTTGAGGAAATGCTCGTGAAGCAGAAGAGATATCTTCCGAGGTACTTCAAATAGCGTGAAAAATACTTCTAAAAGGTCGAAAAAAGGCGCGGCAATACTTGGAGCCGTGGGAATAATCACAGGTTTGGCGATTGCTGCCGGACTGGGCCTTTCCTCTTCGGGAAAGGTTAATCCCGGCGTGCGCCAGGCAGAGAGTTTGCAGGATGCTTTTGTCTCTGTTTCCGAAACACTTGCCCCGAGCGTGGTAAATATCAGCACTGAACAAGTGCTCAAGTACCGCTACTACGGCTATAACTTCAACGACCTTTTTGACCGTTTCTTCAATTTCGATGACGCGCTCCAGCGCCCGCGAGAAAAACAATACAAGCGTACCGGTCTCGGCACTGGATTAATTGTTTCAGAAGACGGATACATCCTCACGAATTTCCATGTAATCAAAGAGATGACCAAAATTACAGTTATCCTTTCCGATAAAACCAGTTATACTGGAAGAGTCACCGGAGTCAATAAGGCCAGGGACCTCGCGCTTGTAAAGATTGATCCGGGCAGAAAGCTAGTCAAGGCCGTGCTGGGCGACTCCTCAAAGGTCAGGGTTGGACAATGGGCGGTTGCCGTCGGAAATCCCTTTGGTTACGACCATACCGTCACCGCGGGTATTGTGAGCGCTATAGGCAGGGTCTTTGAGGACAGCGACGAAACCGGAGTGCGCAAGCTTCCCAATTTAATACAGACTGACGCTGCAATTAATCCCGGAAATTCCGGCGGGCCGCTGGCAAATATTTTTGGCGAGGTCATCGGGATAAATGTCGCTATTGTTTCTACATCCGGTTCATATGCCGGCATAGGTTTTGCGATCCCTGTAAATGACGCCAGGGCAGCAATTGATGAAATGATGAAGAGCGACCGGGAGCTTGCCTTGGCTGAAAAGTCAGCCAGGCCTTCCGGCAGGGAAAGAAAGCAGAACGGAGCCGTTTTCCTGGGAGTGCATGTAGCCGACCTTACTCCTGACCTGATAGCAAAATATGACATTTCGGAACGCGCCGGGGCTGTAATTACGGGCATTGACCAGAACGGCAGGGCTATTTCCAGCGGGCTTAACGAAGGAGACCTTGTCATAGAAGCCGAAAAACAGCAAGTGAAGAACTCGGATGATTTTGCCAAGATTACCGCAAAAGCCAATCAGGATAATGGAGTGCTAATAGTTATAAAACGCTCAGGAAAGATTATGTATACCGTTCTTTACAGGTAAAACCTGCCGGAATTACCATGTGCTTGTTGACAACTATGCCCTCCTTTGATATTATGGAACTGAAAAATCTCCAATATTTCAATGCTTTTTATAGTTTCGGGATATATTTGCGTAATTCGAGGAATAATGAAGAAAAAGAATGAGTTTCAGGGAATAATCTGGGTCGCTTCTGCGCTCTTTCTTTTTACAGCGCTTGTGCCTTTAGATATCCTTGGAGTCTTCGGCAAGTATCTGCGATCAGCTTTTTACCTTCTTTTCGGCTATGTTTCCTTCCTATTTCCGGTCCTGTTCGCGGTTATCGGCATTTACGCCTTTAAGGCCGAAAAAATAGAAAAGCGCGAGCTGAAAGGAGCAGGTTTTTTTGTCATCCTTGCCGGCCTTTGTGTCTTCCAGTATCTCTTCGGGATTGACAGGATAATGAACGTAAATTGTATAAGCGATCTTAGTGATAATGACCAATTCGGCCTTTTGCTCGGCGGCTTCCTTGTAAATTACACAGGGTCTCTTGGCGCCGGTTTTATCGCTTTCCTTTCGCTTGTGCTCGGTATCTACTTGCTTGAATTTGACAATCACGCTAAAGGAATTCTTGCCCGCTGTTACGCCTGGCTTTTGGAATTGTTCAGGCATCCTTCAACCGCTGCTGCTCCTGAGCGCCAAAAAAGAGAAGAAAAACCTCTCGGCAAGACTGACAAAGGCGCAATAGTCATACCAAAGATACCCGACGCTTCACCCTCTCGACAGGAAAAACCACCGAAAGAAGCAAAACCTGAGAAGAAGAAGGAGCCCGCAGGAATAAAGGCCCCCGGGGAGATCTCATACGAGCTTCCGGCGATAGATTTGCTGAATGAAAAGCCTAAACCGGTTAATTCTGAAGATGACATAAAACTCTACTCGGAGATAATTGAAAAAACCCTTGCCACCTTTGACATAAAAGTAAAAGTTATCAATGCGGTTTCAGGGCCTGTCATAACCAGGTTCGAGCTTAAACCGGACGCAGGAACAAAAGTTAGCAAAATCTCGGCGCTGCAAAACGACCTCGCGCTAAACCTGAAGGCTACCAGAATCAGAATAATCGCGCCGCTACCGGGAGTCGGCGCGGTAGGCATAGAAGTGCCAAACAAAAAGCCCGTAATTGTCAGTCTCCGTGAAATGCTTGAAGATGCTGAGTTCACAAATTCCAACGGCAGAATGCCTGTGGTTATCGGCAAAACCGTCGACGGGAAAGCAGTTATCGCAGACCTGGCAGAAATGCCGCATCTGCTGGTTGCGGGAGCGACAGGCTCAGGGAAAAGCGTGTGTCTTAACACTATCATCATGAGCCTGCTCTACAGGTTCAATCCTGAAGAACTCAAGATCCTGCTGATAGACCCAAAGCGCGTTGAATTCAGTCTCTACCGTGACATACCTCATCTTTACACACCTATAATAACGGAAACAAAAAAAGCCACACAGGCCCTAAAAGCCGTAAGTTACGAAATGCACAACAGGTACACAAGGCTTTCCGAAATAGGCGCCCGCGACATCGCGTCTTATAACGCGGCTTCGGATGTCAAAATGCCTTACATTGTTGTTATCATAGACGAACTCGCCGATTTGATGCTCCTCGAAGCGAGGCAGGTCGAGGAGGTTATAACTCGCTTGGCCCAGCTTTCGCGCGCTGTCGGAATACATCTAGTATTCGCCACGCAGCGCCCTTCCGCTGACATTATCACCGGGGTAATTAAAGCAAACTTCCCCTCAAGGATAGCGTTACAGGTATTCTCCATGACTGACTCGCGCGTCATTCTTGATACCGGCGGCGCGGAAAACCTTCTGGGCAAGGGAGATATGCTCTTCTCGCTGGCGTCGTTCCCTGAACCCTTAAGAGTACAATGCCCTTATGTATCTTCCGGAGAAGTTAAAAAGGTAATGGATTGCTGGAAGAGCCAGGCAAAACCGGAGTACTCACAGATAGAAACAGCGCCTTCCGCCACCGGACTGGGTGAATCAGGGGATGATGACGGACTGCTAAGAAACGCCTTGATCGTGGTGAAAGAGAGAAAAAGGGCCTCGGCTACGCTCTTAAAAGGCGCCCTCCATGTCAGCGACGGCAAGGCCGCTAATCTCATAAGTATTATGGAGACGCACGGATTGATAGGGCCGTCCCAGGGTTCTAAACCGCGCGACATTTATTTTGAGAAGATAGAAGAACTCTTAAAGAATAATGACCCTAAATAACTTTAAATTAATCCTGCCGCTGTTTTTCCTGGGGCTTCAGTTGTCCGCGATTACGGGCGATGAAGCAGTGGGATATTTTGAAGCGGTGTTCTCCGATAAAATTGATGTTTTTAGCGCAGAAATAGAACAGACAACATTTTCAGATTTTTCCGACCCGGCGGTCATGAAGGGACGGCTGACGCTGAAAAAACCCGATAAATTCTCGGTAGATTACAGGGAACCCGAGGAACAATTTGTAAAATGCAACGGAAGGAAGGTTTGGATTTACATGCCTTCCATGAAACAGGCGGTCACACAGGATGTAAAGAATGTCAAGAACCGCGAAAACATACTTTTTGGTTTCGCGAAGTTCCTTTCAACCTTGCGCCGCGACTTTACTAATACACTGACAAATATTTCCGGAGCGGAAGACCTGGTTACGATAGAATCAGTCCCAAGATCAATAAATCCGGATTTCAGGAAAGTGGTCTTCATTGTCGACCGCAGCACCTGGCTTCCGGTAAAGATAACGGTTTATTATTCCGACACAAGTTTCATTTATGTTAAATTCAGCAATATAAAAATAAACGGCTCTGCTGAAGACCGGCTCTTTGAATTTACGCCGCCGGAAGGAACGACCGTAGTTGATGCCCTAAAATAAACGTCCGCCGGAGGCGAGACCTCGCCGGCCGCTAATCGGCCAGGCGGGCACATCCGCCGCAAATGACGTGGTACTCTTCGACATAACGAAAAAGGGAGAAAAAATGAACGAAAATTTGTTGGGAGGTAAACTTAAGAATGAAAGGGAGGCAAAAGGATTTTCCCTTGAAAAGATTTCCGATGAGCTACGTATTCCTTTAAAATTTCTGGAAGGTATGGAGCGCAACGATTTCACCGGTTTTCCAGGACCAACCTACGAAAGGGCCTTCCTGAGAACGTATGCAAAACATCTCGGCCTTAACGGCGATGAGTTAATGTTGCTTTACAGGGAACTCAAGGGCGATACGGCAACACCGCCTGAGTTAGAACCCGAGAAAGAATTTACCCCGGGATCCCTGCGTTTATCGCTCCGGAAACGGCAGTTCTTCAAGATCACGGAGGGAGCAAAGTTTGGAGCGCTTATCGCTCTTTCGATAGTTTTCATAATTCTCGCGGTTCTGGGTATCAGGCAGTGCGGCGCGCGGGGAGCAGCGGGCGCTCAAGCGGCTGCATCAGGTTCCGGCCAACCCCGGATGGTGCTCACGGCGGATGTTACGGATGAATGCTGGTTTGAAATAGTGACCGACAATGAGCCGCTCAACAAAATGCTGCTGAAGGCCGGAGACAAGAAGAAATGGGAGGCGAATAATGAGTTTGTGCTTGTGAACATTGCGAACAAAGATGCTGTCAGGTTTGAGCTTGACGGCAAGCCAGTTGATTTTGGATCACACAAAGGTAAAAGCATAAAAGACTTTACTTTACGGAGACAGGGGGTTGAAAATGGCCAATGAATTTTCTTATGATGTCGTTTCTTCCATTGACATGCAGGAAGCCGATAACGCGATAAACCAGTCGCAGAAAGAACTGGCAAACAGATTTGACTTCAAGGGTTCCCCGGCGGAAATAACTTTTGACAAGGCTAAGAAAGAGATAAACCTCCTTGCGGCCGACGAGTTCAAGATGAAAAGCCTCTGGGACATAGTTGAATCCAAACTCATAAAGAGAGGCATCTCCTCGAAGTCCTTTGATGCCGGAAAAATTGAACCCTCCGGCAACATGACCGTCAGGCAGAAGATTACGCTCAAAGAGGGAATACCGCAGGAGAAAGCTAAAGAGATTACAAAATATATACGGGATGCCAAGTTCAAAGTGAACGCACAGATACAAGGTGAGCAGCTCAGGATTGTCAGCAAGAGCAAGGATGATCTTCAGGCAGTTATGTCTGCGCTTAGGGCCAAAGACTTCGGCGTTCCGCTGCAGTTTACGAATTTCAGATAAATGAGGCGTTGTGGATTATAAAGACTATTACAAAATACTCGGTGTGGACAAAAAGTCCGACGAAAAAAACATAAAAGACGCCTACCGCAAACTCGCGAGGAAGTTTCATCCTGATCTGAATCCGGGCAATAAACGCGCTGAAGAGAAGTTCAAAGAGATTAATGAAGCATACGAGGTTTTGTCTGATGCCGGCAAGCGCTCCAAGTACGATCACCTCGGTTCTGATTGGAATAACTGGCAGCAGTACGCGGGACAGCAAGGTCAACCACAGCAACCCGGCGGCAGAGAGCAGCATTCAAGCGGTGGTCAGGGCGATTTTGGCGGATTCCAGTTCGACGAAGATATGTTCGGGGGCGAGGATGCCGGCGGATTCTCTGATTTTTTTAGAACATTCTTCGGCGGCAATCTTGGGAACGCAGAGGGACGCCGCCAGCAGCAATCCTACGGCGGGAACGCTAATGTTGAAGCCAACATTGAACTTGACCTGAAAGAAGCCTTCCTGGGCGGAGAAAAGACCTTCCTACTCTCAGTGAATGAAGACTGCGAATCCTGCGGCGGACAAGGGAGGCTTTCAAGGAACGCGTCATGCCCTTCATGCGGCGGAGCAGGCAGGACATCAAAAGCAAAGCGCCTCACGGTAAATATTCCTGCGGGAATCAGGGACGGCTCAAAGATAAGGATAGGCGGGCAGGGAAATCCTTCGGGAAGAGGAGCAAGGGGAGACCTTTTCCTGGCAGTAAAAATAAAACCCCACAGTTTCTTTGAGGTGAAGGGAGATGACCTTCACTGCGAGGTGCCGGTTGCCCTTCACGAACTCACCCTCGGCGCTTCCATTGATATTCCTGTCTTCAAAGGTAAAGTTACCTTAAAGATACCTGCAAATACCCAGAACGGCTCTGTTTTCCGCCTGAAGGGGCAGGGGCTTTCCGGAAGTTCCGGCGCCAAGGGAGATCTCCTTGTTAGAGTCAAAGCGCTGATTCCCAAAACGCTTACGGCAAAAACCAAAGCACTTTTTGAAGAACTGAGAAAAGAGAGCAAGGACGATCCCAGGGCGAATATCCGGCTTTAGCCGCGGCGGGAGACTTTGATCTGTCGTGTGGCATTGGCCGGGATTTTATGCTAAAATCGCGATTGGATTTAATGTCATCATAGCCGGGTAATCCGGAAAGAGGAGAACAAATGGCAAAGATAAAAAGACCGAAGATTGCTTCAGACATAGATATCGCTCAATCAATAAAGACAAAACCGATTGTTGAGATAGCGGCAAAATGCGGAATAAAACGGGAAGAGCTCGAACTTTACGGCGACGATAAGGCAAAGATAAAACTTGAACTTCTGGACCGTCTGAAATCAAGGAAACAGGGCAAGTACATTGATGTTACAGCAATCACACCAACCCCTCTGGGCGAGGGAAAAACGGTCACTACTATAGGCCTTTCTCTCGGCCTGGCGGCAATAGGCAAGAAAGTAATTACCTGCATAAGACAGCCATCGCTCGGCCCGGTATTCGGAATCAAAGGCGGCGCGGCAGGAGGAGGATACTCCCAGGTCCTTCCAATGGAAGACTTCAACCTGCATCTGACAGGAGACGTGCATGCCGTAACCATGGCGCACAATCTCTGCTCGGCTTTCCTGGATAATCATCTTCAGAAAGGCAACAAACTTAATATAGACCTTAACAATATATTATGGAGAAGGGTTATGGACATCTCCGACAGGTCGCTCCGCAACATAGTCGTAGGCCTTGGCGGAAAAGATGACGGAGTCGCGAGACAGACCGGCTTTGACATCTCGGTGGCTTCTGAAGTTATGGCGATACTCGCGCTTACGACAAGCCTCAAAGACCTTCGCGCGCGCCTCGGCAAAATAGTAGTAGCTTTTACCAAGGACAGCAAGCCGGTAACGACTGAAGACCTCGGAGTGGCCGGGGCGATGACCGTGCTGATGAAGGACGCTATAAAACCAACTTTGCTGCAGACAACCGAGCACACGCCTGCTTTTGTTCACGCCGGGCCGTTCGCGAATATAGCCCACGGCAACAACTCAATCATCGCTGACCAGATGGCGCTTAGACTTGCGGATTATGTTGTCACCGAATCAGGCTTCGCGGCAGACATGGGCATGGAAAAATTCATGAACATTAAATGCCGGTATTCAAAACTAGTTCCGAACTGCGTTGTAATGGTCTGCACGGTCAGGGCGCTCAAGATGCATTCCGGCAAATTCAACATTGTTCCCGGAAAGCCTATACCCGATGAACTTCTCCGCGAAAACCTGCCCGCGCTGGCTGAAGGCATAACTAACCTTGAAAAACAGATTGAAAACGCAAAACTTTTTGGCGTCCCGGTAGTTGTCGCGATAAACAAGTTCAGCGACGACTCTGAAAAAGAAATAGAGTTCATAAAACAGAAATCTATTGAATTCGGCGCCTATGCTGCCTGCCTCTCAGAAGTACATGCAAAAGGCGGACAGGGCGGCAAAGAACTGGCGGCGGCCGTTGTAGCTGCTTGCGACAAGAAGAGCAGCTTCAAGTTCCTTTATCCCCTTGAAGCATCTATCAAAGAAAAGATCAGGATTATCGCGACAAAGATTTACGGAGCAAGAGATGTTTCCTTTATGTCTGCAGCGGAAGAGAAGATAAAACTTTACACCCAGTACGGATGGGACAAGCTCCCTATATGCATGGCAAAAACCCATCTTTCTCTCTCACATGACCCTTCCCTTAAAGGCAGGCCGAAAGACTTTATACTGCCGGTCAGGGATATTCGGGCCTCTATCGGAGCCGGTTTCCTATATCCTCTCTGCGGCGATATGCGCACCATGCCCGGTCTCCCGTCAATTCCGGCGGGGACAAAGGTTGATATCGACAAGAACGGAAGAGTCGTTGGTTTGTTTTAAGTAGTTTCCTGAAGAGCCGCTTTCTATACGGGAAGCGGCCCTTTTTTTGTCTAAAACATCAAAACCAACAATTTTGCGTAATAAACGCCAAACATACTTCGTTGCTAACCGCAGCCGTATCAAGCATAATCAAACCGGAGGGTCTATGATAATAAGGGAGCTTCAGCAGGGCGCGATACTCGACAGGAAAGAGACCATTAATCTTGAAATAGGTTTTGTTCCTTTGAAGAAGAACGAAACTAACAAACTCGGGATTCACCCGGATGAAGAAGAGGCATATATAATTCTCTACGGTGAAGCCATGCTTTTGCTGGGAGAGGAGACCAAGAAGGTCAGGAAAGGTCAGGTTATCTATGTACCTGCAAACACGGTACACCAGTTCACTTCGCTAACTGATGATTTTCAATATGTGTACGCGGCTACCTGGCCGGAAGAGCTAAAGAAAAGGAAATAGTTTAGCTTTGAATAAACCGCTTAAAAATGTGAGGCAAAGATGTCTTTAGTCGCCGAAATAAACAGAACCACATGCAGAAAATGCCGTCGGTGCTCCGGAACATGCAGCAACGGAACGATTGAACGCGCAGGCGCGTCATTCCGCGTTGTTGCGGAACTCTGCAGCGGCTGCGGAGCATGTGTTGACATGTGTCCCTGGAAGAGCGTAAAATTAGTTTCCAGGCAGGAATAGCGCAACAGCCAAATCATCCCAAGGAGAACCCATGAGCGTATTCGACCTTGATGCCGTGAAAAATGTGCTCTCAGGCAATGACAACGCGCGTCAGATACTCATGCGGTCAGAAAAAAAGACAATCCTTGATATAAATATCTGGCTCGACAGCAAGACGCTCATAGTGGCCGACGCATTTGTTGTTTACCACAACACCGCAAGAGGCCCGGCCAAAGGCGGAATCAGGATAGACGCGAACGTTACGCTTGAAGAAACGACGGACCTTGCCGAAAGAATGACCTTTAAGACCGCCTTGACGGGAATTCCGTTCGGCGGCGGAAAATCAGGAATCCGTATCGACAGCCACAAGCTGGACACCTATATGAAGCGGCACCTTATCCAGGAGTTTGTCCATACAATGAGGGCGGATCTTGTGAGCGGCGTCTATATACCGGCCCCCGACATGGGTACAACTCCCAAAGAGATGGCTGTAATCTACGGTGAGCTGCATATCCCGGAATGTGTAACCGGAAAACCGCTCGGCGTAGGAGGCCTTCCCGGAAGGAAAGAGGCAACGGGAAGAGGTGTGGCCTATTCAGCAGGAGTTGCCGCCGGAAAATGCCTGAAAACTGATATCAAAGGTCTAAGATGCGCCGTCCAGGGTTTTGGAAATGTTGGAAGCTGGACATGTTACTTTCTGGAGAAGATGGGAGCTAAAGTAATTGCTGTTACAGACCTTTCAGGCGGCATCTATGACAGGAAAGGGATAGATATTCCGGCTCTTATGTTGCACGTTCAAAAGACGGGCGGGTTCGACGGTTTCGCAGGCGACAAAATCACAAACGAAGAACTGCTCTCGTTTGACTGTGACATACTTCTGCCGGCTGCGAGAGAAGATGTTTTGACCGAGAAAAACGCGTCAAAGGTCAAAGCAAAGATGGTAGTTGAAGCTGCCAACGGCCCTACCACTAAAACTGCAGACAAAATCCTTACTGATAAAGGCGTTATCGTTATCCCGGACATTCTTGCGAACAGCGGCGGAGTAATAGCTTCTTATATAGAATGGAGAAGCGCAAAATCCGGAGTACTTACGTCCTCAGATGAGGTTTTTGAGTTCATAGATTCCACAATAGGCAGGAGTTTCGAAAAAATACTGTCGCTGGTAAAAGACCGTAAAATGACACACAAGGACGCAGCTCTAACTCTTGCTACGGAAGAGGTTGTTTCGGCTATGGAGAGCAGGGGCTGGATATAAATGCGATTGCTAATTACTGATTGCTAATTACACAGGAGGATGGAGATGGCAAAGGCATTTGAGTTGAAAGTGGAGAAGATAAAGAAAGTAAAGACGAAATACAGGGAGATGAAGACAACCACGTTTCCGGTTCAGGCTTCCGTAAAGATCCTAAAAAACCTTAGGAAATATGAACCCAGGTCAATGTCCGGGCAGCCGCTGGCGCTCTGGGATCACGCTAAGGATTTCAATGTCTATGATAAATTCGGGAACAAATGGATAGACTGGAGCTCGGGAGTGATGGTCGCGAACGCCGGGCATTCAAACCCTGCCATTGCCAGCGCCATAATCAAGCAGGTAAAACACGGACTGCTTCATAACTATTGTTTCCCTTCTGAGATGAGGGAGAAGCTAACGGAAAAGCTGGCAAAGATCGCTCCTAAACCCTTGAAGAAAGTATTTTTGCTCACCACAGGTTCAGAAACCAACGAAGTTGCGTTTAAACTCTGCCGCACCTGGGGGCAGAAGAAATACGGACCCAAAAAGATAGCTATGGTGTCATTTACCGGCGCGTTTCATGGAAGAACTCTTGCCTCTCAGTTGCTCGGAGGGAGTCCTGCGCTAAAAGAATGGATCGTAAACAAAGACAAAGATGTATGCCAGGCTCCTTTCCCTAATTGCTTCCGCTGCCCATGGGGAAAGAAAGGATACGAAGGCTGCGATAACTTCTGTTTCAAGAACTTCTCCGCCTATCTCAAGAAGAACCTCAAGCTTGATCCAAAATCAAGAATCGCAGGGATAATACTTGAGACTTACCAGGGAGGAGGGTCTACTTTCGCGCCCAAAGGCTTCATGAAGCAGCTCCGCAAGTTCTGTACGAAGAATAACATATTATTAGTTATGGATGAGGTTCAGGCAGGTTTTGGCAGATGCGGAACCTTCTTCGGATTTAAATACTACAACATCGTTCCGGATATAGCGGTCTTCGGCAAAGGCATCACTTCTTCATTGCCGCTTTCAGCGGTACTGGGAAGGACCGATGTAATGGACCTTTACGAACCCAACACCATGACCAGCACTCACACCGGTAATCCGGTCTGCTGCGCGGCAGCGCTTGCAAATATAGATTACATCGTAAAGAAGAAACTGGTCGCAAAAAGCGCGAAATCCGGAAAACTTCTGCATGCCGAGCTCGCCAAGATCCAGGCGAGGCATTCGGATATTATCGGGGCGCTTCACGGCACGGGGCTGGTATACGCCCTGCATATAGTAAAGCCCGGAGGAAAGGATCCTGATGCCGATATGGCGCACGAGATAGTCAAAAAGAGCCTGCAGAAAGGACTCATGATGTTCGCTCCGGTAGGATTCGGAAGCGCGTCCGTGAAGATTGGTCCACCGCTTACAACCCCGGAAGCGGCGCTGCTTGAGGCCGTAAAAGTTCTTGAAGAGGCCATAACAGAGGCAAAACAAGAAGCACTGAGCTAGGGTGACTCCGATATTTAGCAGCGGCGCAGCCGGCAACATATTCCTTTCGGTTCTTGGAATACTTGTAATGGTCCTCGCGGGTTATCTTGCCGCGAAAAAAGGTTTAATTACTCAGAGCGGGATAGGGGAACTGTCGAAGCTAGTCTTCAACATCTCTATCCCGTCCCTGATACTTGCAAAGATGCTTACCAGCTACAAGCCGGAGATGTTTTTTGCTTCTCTCTATCTGCCGCTTTTTGCCGTTATAAACATCCTTTTCGTCAACTACCTGCTTGCCATAGCCTCGGCGAAAATGCTCTCGATTAAAGGAAAGGATCTCAATGTTTATCTTTATTTGAATACTTTCCAAAACTACACCTACATGCCGCTTCCGCTGGTAGCAATGCTTTTCGGCCCGGATAAAATGATCTTTGTTATTCTTTTCGGAGTTGCCGGGGACATACTAAATTATACCCTGGGCATTAAACTCTTCAACGAAAAGCGTTCTTTTTTTTCCTGGAAACTGTTAAGGACCCCGGCGCTTGCCGCAACGCTGCTTGGGTTCGCATTTGTATTCCTTAAGATACAAGTACCAGCCTCCCTTATTAAACCGGTGGCGTTTCTCGGAGATATCACAGTGCCGCTGGCAATGATAGTCACCGGAGGCGTGGCGGCAGGAATAAAACTAAAGGACGCCTTTAAAATAATTACAGAGAAGAAAATGGTAGCGCTCGTGCTGCTTAAACTGATAATTACTCCGCTCGTTGTTCTGCTCATTACCATACCATTCCACATGAACCCCGTTATCCGCGCGATAATAGTGCTTCAGGCCTCAATGCCGTCCGCGTTTGCCGCCATCATTTTCTCCAAGCAGTACGGCAAGAACGCTGACCTTGCGGCTGCCGGAGCGCTGGCAACAACCGTTCTTTCCGCCGTCACTGTCCCGATTATATTCAGCCTGCTTTAGCAGCTGCACAGCCCGTTTGTCTTTCAATTTTCCGCCCTATTTGTTATAATCTCGGCTCATGGACAAGATAAAGGAACTTATAAATCATCTCAGCCGCGACCCTGCCCACAAAGAAGCCCTGATACATGTTCACCGTATACCGCCCAAAGATGGGAAATTCTCTCCGTTGCCTGAACACATTTCAAAACAAATGAGGGACTACCTGGAAACGCGCGGAATCCGCGAGCTTTTTTCACACCAGGCTGAAGCTCTGGCGCTGATAGAACAGAACAAAAATGTCGCCGTAGTCACTCCGACCGCGAGCGGCAAGACGATGATTTACAATATTCCTGTTATTGAAAGCTGCCTTTCGAACCCTGAAACAAAAGCGCTTTACATTTACCCGTTAAAGGCGCTGGCGCAGGATCAGTTTAGAACCATAAATGAGTTCAAGGAAGCCCTATTCCCCGGCGACCGCAACCTGGCGGCTATTTACGACGGCGACACTTCTTCATACCGCCGCCAAAAGATCAGGCAAAACTGCCCGAACATAATAGTTACTAATCCGGACATGCTTCACCTTGGAATCCTGCCTTACCATTCAACATGGACGGCGCTGTTCAAAAACCTCCAATATGTTATTATTGACGAAGTCCATTCCTACAGGGGAGTTTTCGGTTCACACGTGGCCCATATAATGCGGAGATTAAGGCGCGTCTGCGAGCATTATGGAAGCAGCCCGCAGTTCATAACGTCCAGCGCCACCATCGCCAACCCGGAAAAATTTGTGAACACCCTGACCGGCCTGGATTTTTCCGTTGTTTCGGAAAGCGGAGCCCCGCAGTCAGGGAAATACTTTTGCCTGTGGAATCCGCTCGAATCTCCCTATACAGAAGCGGCGCACCTCATGCGCGAATGCCTGAACAGCGGGCTTAAAACCATAGTTTTCACCAAAGCAAGAAAGGTCACTGAGCTGATTTACCAGTGGATTTCGCAATCGGGAGCGAAATACAGTCAAAAGATTGCCGCTTACAGAGCGGGGTACCTGCCGGAAGAAAGACGGCAAATTGAGAAGAAGCTGTTCTCTGAAGAACTGCTCGGAGTAATTTCCACGTCCGCGCTTGAAGTAGGCATAGATATCGGAGGCCTTGATGCCTGCATAATGGTTGGCTATCCGGGAAGCATGATGAGCACCTGGCAGAGAAGCGGGAGAGTGGGACGGGCCGGCAGCGCTCTTGTTATAATGATCACGCTTCAAGACGCCATTGATCAATTCTTCGCCCTGCATCCCGAGAACTTCTTTGCGAAAGACACCGAAGCGGCAATTATTGACATAAACAACAGCGTTATAGCCGACGCTCACCTGAACTGCGCCGCGTTTGAGCTGCCGTTATCCCCGGAGAAAGACGCCAAATACTACGGTGAAAGCTTCCGGACCTCCCTGGAGGCTATGACAGCCAAGAACAGGCTCCAGAAGAGCGTGGAAGGCCTCTATTTCAGTTACCAGAGGCATCCTGAACGATTTGTCGGTATTAGGTCAATTGGCGACTCGTTCATCATAATTGATTCCGCCAAAAACAGCATCATAGGAGAAATGGATTATCCAAGAGTGCTGTCAGAATGCTTTCCATCCGCCATCTACCTCCATTCAGGGATACAGTATGAAGTGCGGGAACTCGACCTGCTTAATAAAAAAGTAAAAGCCGTTGAAACCGATTTTGATTATTACACGCAGCCGAGATCAAGCGAAGATGTCGAGATTCTCGAAGTATTCAAGCATAAATCCTACGGAAAAATAACAGTCAGGTACGGAAGGGTACGCGTAACTGAACAGGTTACCGGTTATGTCCGCAAGAAGATGTACAACCAGGTAATTTTTGACGAGCACGAACTCACTCTGCCCGCGCATATCTTCGAAACCTCGGCTATCTGGTTTGAGATACCGAACACGCTAAAGGAAATGATACGTGACTGCGATATCGGAGATTTCAAGGGCGGTATTCACGCGGCGGAACACGCTCTCATAGCGATGTTCCCGCTCTTCGCTCTCTGCGACAGGCTTGACCTTGGAGGGGTTTCCTATGACTTTTATCCGCAGTTCAATTCTCCGGGAATCTTTATCTATGACGCTCATTCAGGGGGTGTTGGTCTCTCGGAAAAAGCATATGAGATAATACATGAACTCGTGCCGGCGACGCTTAAGATGATACTATCCTGTCCCTGCGAGTCAGGCTGCCCTTCCTGCATACAGTCTAACAAATGCGGCAACGGCAACAAACCTCTGGATAAAACGGCAGCGGAACACATTCTCAAGGCGTTCTTGACCGAAGAAGGTCTTGGCAAAGAAGTTGTACCGGCGGCCTGTCCTCCCAAAATCACAGCCTCTCCGAAAACGCAGAATTTTGCGGCGGATTTCAGCGTCAAGAACATAGTATTCCTGGATATAGAAACCCAGTTATCCGCGCAGGAAGTCGGCGGCTGGAATAAAAAACACCTGATGAAGATTGCCTGCCTGGTCCTTTATTCAACAAGACAGGGTAAATACCTGGCATACAGCGAGGAAAATATCAGCGAGGCCGTAGAAGAGATAAAGAAAGCTGATCTGGTCGTAGGGTTCAATATAAAGAGTTTTGACTGGGCGGTCCTTGCGCCTTACACTCAAACAGATCTGTCAAAAATCCCGACCCTTGACCTTCTGGAGGAAGTAAAGAACCGGATCAACTTCAGGCTCAGCCTTGACCATCTTTCAATGGCAAACCTGAGGAAAGGCAAATCTGCTGACGGCCTGCAGTCCCTGCAATGGTTTAGGGAAGGAAAGATTCAGCAGGTCATAGAATACTGCCAGTTTGATGTCCAGCTTACAAAAGAGCTGTTTGAACTCGCGCTCGAAAGAGGCTACTTGTTCTATGTAACAAAAGAAGGCAGGCAGCTTCAGATCCTTCTGGACCTTACTAAGAGCACCTTCTAACGACAAGAGGCATCTCATGCTACAATTCAATAGTTTTTTTACCGGCTCACAAAATAGGATTTTTACCTCTGGCACGCTTAAATACACCCTTGGCGGAATGGTTATTCTTTTCATCTGGCTTTTATGGGGAGATTTCATCTTTAACATATTCGATATTGCGCTGCTCCAGCAGGTAATGCCGCTAAAACTCAAAGCTCTCGGAGCTTCTGATACATTGAACGCCGCGGTAAACAAGTCTCTTGCCGCGTTCATAACATTTTTCATGACGCCTTTCATAAGTTTCCGCTCTGACCGCCACCGCGGGAAGACGGGACGCAGAATACCGTTTCTCCGCTGGTCAACGCCTTTCGTAGGGCTTTTTATGGTGCTGATGGGGTTTTCGGATTCGTTTGCCGCGCTGCTCTCGGGCACTTCACAGGTATTTCAGATTGCAGGACTTACGCTTACCAAACCCGTCCTGACCCTGATATTCATTTCTATTTTCCTGATCGGTTTCGACTTCACGGCTTCTTTTGTCAACACGCTCTTCTGGTATCTGATAAACGATGTGGTTCCGCAAAAAGTTATGTCCCGGTTCATAGCAATGTTTAAAATCACCGGATTTCTTGCGGTTATGCTCTTCAACAAGTACATCTTTCCTTCATCTCTAGACCATTTCAGGCTGATTTTCGCCGTCTCCGGAGCAGCCTATGTGATTGGCTTTATGATAATGTGTTTTACGGTAAGAGAAGGGGAGTATCCTGCGCCACCTTCAGGGGAAGAGCCGGGTTTTATCCCTGCCATAAAGACCTACTGGCGCGAATGCTTCAGCCACAGAATCTACCTTCTGGTCTTCCTTACCAGCGTTTTCTTTCTGCTTTCGTCTGCTTCTGCGAATTTCGCGATACTCAGGAACACGGTTTCACTCGGCTTGTCCATGAAAGATGTGGGTAACATGAATTTTTACACCGGAATAGTTAACTTGGCGGTTCTTTTCCCTGCCGCCTGGCTGGCGGACCGATTTCATCCGCTCAGAACCTTTATCTGGGGCCTTATCGCGTATTTTATCCTTCACCTGCTCCAATGTGTCTGGATATTCAAGGATTTCGGAGAAGCAAACCTGCTATGGTTGTACATGTTCACGATAGCGCAGAACTGTATCACGGCAATACTTGTTACCTCCGAAATACCAATGTATATGAGAATCTTTCCGAGGGAACAATACGGGCAGTTTTGCGGAGCAAACGCGATGCTTCGGACTCTTTTCTTTATACCCGGCAGCGTGCTGGCGGGCTATTGTTTCGACCTGCTGAAGAATGTAACCGGTCCGGGCGACCAACAATACAGGTATTATCCGCTCTGGACCGCTGTCGTCATCATGCCGGGGCTCTTTCTTGCGTACACTTTATGGAAAGAGTGGAAAACACATGGAGGAGATAAAATATTTTGCCCGCCTGAAGTACTTCCTGCAGCAGCTCCAATTGATGATTGAGTTTAGCGGCGTGATTTGCTAAAATCATAATATGCCTGAAACACCAAAGCAAATATCTGCTGAAATAGTCACCGTCGGAACCGAACTCCTGCTCGGACACCTCATTGACACTAATTCCGCATTCCTTGGAGAAAAACTCGCCGAAATAGGAATCAATGTCTTTTACAAAACCTCGGTAGGCGATAACGAAGAACGCCTCATAAATGTTCTGAAACTGGCAGGTACAAGAACCGATGTAATAATAATCACCGGGGGACTGGGTCCAACAGTTGACGACATCACAAAAAACGCGGTGGTAAAGCTGCTTAATCGCAAGCTTATCCTGAGCGAAAAAGTCCTTGAACAGATCCGTGGAATGTTCTCGCAGATAAAGGTGAAAATGGCTCAGAACAATCTCTCGCAGGCGCTGGTGCCGTCAGGCGCCGTAGTTATTGAGAACGGCAACGGGACCGCGCCGGGACTTCGGCTCCAAAACGAGGAAGGCAAGTATTTCATATTGATGCCGGGCGTACCGAGAGAAATGAAAAAAATGACGGAAGAGAGCGTGCTTCCGTTCCTGAAAGAGACTTTCAAACTTGAGGAAACAATAAGATCCAGGACTCTTAAATGCTTTGGACTCGGAGAATCAACGGTTGACGAAAAAATAAATGATATTTTCACAGCTTCAACCAATCCTACTATAGCTTTGCTGGCCTCCCACACCGAAGTTAAGATCCGTCTCACCTCGAAAGCAAAATCGACTGAAGCCGCGGAAGAAGCAATATCCAGGGTTGAGAAAGAGATCCTGCGCAGGCTTGGAGATAATATTTTTGCGGTTGACGAAGGAAGCATGGAGAGCAAGGTCGCTGAACTTTTGAAGGCCGGAAAACTCACGCTCGCGGTTGCTGAATCCTGCACCGGCGGACTTATTTCTGACAAATTGACCAATGTTCCTGGCGCTTCAGAATTTCTGAAACTTGGAGTAGTCAGCTACAGCAACCAGGCAAAAGAAAGACTCTTAAATGTTCCGCCTACCGCCATAAACATGTTCGGGGCAGTCAGCAAGCAGGTTGCGGTTGAAATGGCGCTCGGAGTCAAAAAACTTTCAAATGCAGATATAAGCCTGGGTGTTACGGGAATCGCAGGGCCTGGCGGAGGTTCAGAGGAAAAACCTGTTGGACTTGTCTATATCGCGCTTTCCACGCCTTCAGGAATGCAGGTGAAAGAATGCCGGTTTAGAGGCGAAAGAATTAAAATCAAGGAACAGTCTGCTCAAACCGCACTCGATATGCTGCGAAGGCATCTTTTAGGAAACTAAGACTCTCCTGATTCTATTGCCCTAACGCTTCTGATATTATTCTTTTTGCGACGGGAGCTGCCACTTCCATGCCTTTTCCGCTTGCGTCACAAAGGATAGCCATGGCTATCTTTGGATTATCCGCCGGAGCAAAGCAGACAAACCACCCGTCGAGCCCTTTTCCGGAAGTTCTTGCGGTGCCTGTTTTTCCAGCCACTTTCATTCCCTGCACGCGCGCTTTCTGGCCGAGCCCTCGCTCAACAGCATCAACCATGTAGAGAGTTAATTGAGCTGCCGTCTCTTTCTTAATAACGTTCTTCATAACCGCAGGCTCTTCCTTGTAAACCACGTCGCCTAATATGTTTTTTACTTCTTTTACAATGTAAGGTTTCATAAGCATGCCGCCGTTAGCTACTGTTGAGGCCATGCAAGCTGCAATGAGAGGAGTGATGCGGAAATCCTTCCCAAGCCCTGTGGACCTGTCCGCAAGTTCATATTTGCTTTCGCATTCAAGAGGTACGCTGCTTGTCGCCACAGGAAGCTGCATGTCTATCGGAGTGTTAAAACCGTATTTATTGGCGTATTCGTAGATTTTGTCATAGCCGAGCACGGATCCGATCTTCTGGAATGCAATATTGCAGGACTGGTCAATGGCTTCTTCAACGCTTTTTACGTTTCCGTGTTTTTCCCAGCAGAAAAACACTTTCCCTTCTATCACCATAGAACCGTTGCATTTAACCGGGAAGATTTCCTTCTCGGAAAGTCCGCACTCAATCATCGCCGAAGTAGTTATTATCTTGCAGATTGAGCCGGGCTCGTAAAGGCCTTCGAACGCGCGGTTGAGGAAAACATTGTTCTTCATTGATTTATATCTCGAGAATTCCTTCTCTACTTTGTCGGGGTTGAATTTAGGGTTTGAGACTGCAGCAAGTATAGCCCCGGTCTTGGGATCCAGAATAACAACGGCGCCCGGAGTGCTTAGGGCGGAGGAGGCAATGCGCTGCAACCTGGAATCTATACATAGAGTTATTGTGTTGCCGGGAAAAGTTTTACCCATCTTGTCCAGCAGGCCGAGTTTCAATTTGTCGCTGCTGTAGCCAATAATTTTATCCATGTTGCTCTCGGCGGAGAATATAAGTTTTCCTTTTGCCACGCTTCTGCGGAGGACAGGGACACCGTTTCTGTCATAAATATAATCAATGGCGTCCTTATCTTTCTGTTTCTGAGCCAGTTCAAGATATTTTGTCAGTTCCGAGTTTCCGGGAGCTACTGCCAGCCCTTTTTTGTAGGTATCGATGGCATCCTGTATCCTTTCCAGCGCATGAAGGGAGATGCCCTGGCCTAGAAGTCCTTTCCTGTCTCCGGGCACCAGCTTATTATGGTGCTCGAACTCTATCAAAGCCTGCGCATATCTTCCTTTTGAAAGGTAATCCTGCCCAATTTTTCCGTGTGCGAATATTCCGCTGTATTTTACGCCTTTCTCTATTGCCTGCGAGTAATAACTTTTTGCCTGCTCACCGTCTTCTTTTGCATTGTACATGAAACCAAAAGCGTCATAGATAAGCGGGTTTGAACTGTCAAGCTGGAGTGCTTTATTCAGTTCATCTGTTGCGTCGTTATAATTACCCGCAAGCACAAGATTCTTGGAATGGCGTAATAATCCGGTTAATTTTGCATTTTTTCCGAAACAACCTTGATAGACCATAAATGTCAGAAAAATTAGCGCCAGGAATGCGAGAAAATTGACAAACACCGAAAAGTCATTATTTTTCCTACCTAAATTGCTCTTCACAATCTGGCCTCCAAGGGCTCATATCTTGCCGCTAAATGATACTTTATTGGGTGTCGGTGTGTCAACACTTAAAAGGCTTGACAAAATAAGGATTTCGGTATATACTTTAAAAAACAGATACCCCACCATTCAAGACCGGGGTACAAATCGGGAGGTGTCGAAAATGGCAAAGACGGATATAGTAGAAAAGATTGCAGACATCGCGAAGATCAACAAAGCTGAAGCGGGAAGGGCTCTTGACGGGCTTGTTGCGTACATCACGGCAGAGCTCAAATCTGGACAGAAAGTGAAAATTGCAGGAATGGGCACATTTGTAGTGAAAGACAGGGCGGCAAGGAAAGCAAGGAACCCGAAAACCGGCGAAATGGTTGATGTTCCGGCGAAAAAAGCGGTAAGATTTAGATCCAGCAAGTCTTTGAAGCTCGCGGTTCTGTAAGCTAATTCAGATACACCGGAAAGCCCTGCTTGTAAATCAAGCAGGGCTTTCTTTTTTATGAAGTTTTTGTCTTCAGATAAAAGCAGTTGTGCCGGCTTGCGGCCTTGCGCACTATATATGGTGTAGAATTTCTTCTGCTCTTATCTGGTCTTTTAAAGATGCGGATAATCTTCTTTGTATTGCATAGCGCTGCGAAAAGTAATATAATTTTTTGTCGTTCTCTGTTCAGTTTGTATCATGCCGGAGGCACATGAAACATTTCCATTATTTATTATTATTGATGTTCCTGTTTTCCGGTTGCGCTACAGTTGAAAGGCCGGCCGTGCAGGAATTCAGTTATCCGTCAGAACGCGCCTACACGCATTTCTCGCTCGGATCTTCTTACAGCAGAAATATGGCGCCTGAAGCCGCTATAGGAGAATTCAAACTGGCTTTAAAAGCCGACCCCGATTCGGTACTCATCCGCCAGGCGCTCGCTGATGAATATATTAAAGGAAACAAAACAGGCGAAGCAATATTGGTGCTGCAAGACCTGTATTCTAAAAACAAAAACCCCGAGGCCGGCGTGTCGCTTGCGAAGATCTATCTTGAAGACGATAAACCGGTCCAGGCTCTTGAGATTCTCGAAAATATCATAAAGGCTTCACCTAAAAACAGCCCGGCGTATTTTTACCTGGGAAATACCTTTTTCAGGCTTGACCGCCAGGACGAGGCTGTTTTTGCGTTCAAGAAAAGCGCAGAAAATGATCCTGGAAACGAGGCCACTTATTACAACCTTGGGCTTGTCCTCTCAAAAAAAACGGATCTTGCCGGTGCTGAGAAGGCTTATTTAAAAGCGGTTGAGCTTGATCCTGCTTATGTCTCCGCACAGTACGCGCTCGGCCTGCTCTATCAGTTCCTCTCCAGATATAATGAAGCCCTCGAGCGTTACAGGACCGTGGAGAACCTGACGCCTTACGACGAGAGGGTGTTTGTCAGAATCGCTACAACCCTGTCACAATTGAACAGGAATGACGAATCGATTCAATATCTGAACAAAGCATCCGCTATATCTCCGGATGATGCTGACCCCTATTACAGACTTAGCCTTATTTACAGGCGGCTTAAGAACGGCAAGGATGCGCTTTTAGCGATTAACAAAGCGCTTGAATTAGACGGCGGTAACGGCGAGATTCTGCAGGTCAAAGGAGTCATTCAGTTAGAGAACGGGGATACCGAGGGAGCGCTTCAAACCTTTACCGGCTTGACCGTAAAAGCACCTGAAGAAGCCGCCGGTTACCTTTACCTCTCATATCTTTACAATAAAAAGAAAGCCGTAAAGGCAGCCGTGTCAGTACTGGAACAGGGTGTGGCGCGCTTGCCCTCAAATACCGACCTGAAATTGTATCTGGGAGGTGCATACCTGGATTCTAAAGATTACGACCGGGCCGAACTGCAGTACCGGGCACTGCTTCTCCTGCAGCCTGAGGACGCGAGAGGCAATTATTATCTTGGCGTCTGCTGTGAACGGAAAAAGAATTATAATGAGGCTTTCATCAGGTTCAGAAACACTATACAATCCGATCCGCAGAACGCGGATGCGCTGAATTACCTTGGCTTCATGTACGCCGACAGAGGGGAGAATCTTGAAGAAGCGTATACTTTCCTGAAAAAAGCCTGCGAAATAGAACCCGGTAACGGTGCTTTTGTTGACAGCCTGGGCTGGGTGCTTTATAAATTGGGCCGGAACGATGAGGCACGGATCAAAACAGAAGAGTCCGTGAAACTGCTAAAAAACAACGGACAGGAAGATTCTGTGGTATTTGAGCACCTCGGCGATATATACTTGAAAGGAGCTGCAAACGAGAAAGCAAAAGAGCTGTACGGACTGTCCGTAAAGACCGATCCCGGGAATGAAAATGCGAAGAAAAAACTCAAACAGCTTCAAACTCCCGCACGCTAAACTTATTGCCGCGGCCCTAATATCCGTCCTCTTGGCGGGCTGCGCTGCCGTTGCGCCTTCTCTCAAAAAAGAGCATGCGGGCGTAAAAACACAGGTAATGGTAACCCTTACTTCCCAAAAAGGAAAACTTAAAAAGAAGTGCACGCTTGCCTGGTCAGAGCCGTATTTCCGAATGGAAGTGCGCGGTTTTCTTAATGAGCCTGTAGCCGCGCTTTCGGCTGACGCCGGACACCTCAGAATCTATCTCTACCAGTCCAACCTGTATTACGATGAAGAGGTGAAGGACGCAGGTCCGGCATTATGCCGGCTTTTCTCTGGCAGCTCCGCCAATCCTTTTATTATTAAACTCAACAGGAATACCCTGAACTTTAAACTTAAATATGAACAGCTGCGCGACGGGTCAGAGCTGCCCTATGCCGTAGAACTTTACGGAAAAGAGAGCGGAGCAAAGATAAACTTCATTCGGCCCGATACTTCCTTTGTTTATGACCCTGAACTTTTCCGGCTCAAAGTGCCTGAAACTGCGGTGAAGATCAGCGAAGACGCGATAGTGAGGTCGCTTGAATCATGGATAAACTGAAGCTTTTATCGCCGGCAAAAATAAATATCTACCTGAAAATTACTGGCAAGCGAGCCGACGGTTATCACGAACTGAAGACGCTATTTCAGGCTGTTGATATTTTCGACGAACTCACTCTTGAGAAGGCCGGTTCCGGAGTTGAGGTTTTATGCGATGATCCTGCTGTCCCCGGAGGCGAAAAGAATATCGCGCATAAAGCCGCCGCCCTTATGGTTGGGGGAAGGTCAAACATCGGTGTCAGAATAACTATCAGGAAACGTATACCTTCACTTGCCGGGCTTGGCGGAGGGTCCGGAAACGCCGCGTTCACTCTAACCGGGATTGACCGGCTTTTCGGGCTTAAAACGCCAAAACAGGAACTTGCCCGGCTGGCTTTGCTTTGCGGTGCGGATGTGCCATTCTTTCTTAATCCGGGGAGGGCACTGGCTGAAGGTATCGGAGAGCGGTTAATAACTATAAATCAGCCTGAAAAGCTTTATTTTGTTTTGGTTAATCCCGGGATAAAGAAACCTTCCACAAAAGATATTTTCGAAAAGTTTAGATTTGAATTGACAAATAGCAGCGTTCTTGACGATAATGCTCTATTAGATTTTTCTAATTCAGGCGTTGACCATATGCTGTTCAATGACCTTGAGTCGGTTGTAGCCGGCCCCTATCCGGTGATCACTCAAATTAAATCGGATTTACTCGAGGCGGGGGCTAACGGCGCTCTGATGAGCGGAAGCGGGCTCACTGTTTTTGGAACTGCCCGGTCTTTTCGTCAAGCCGAAGAGATCACCGCGAGACTGGCAGGAAAGTACCCGTGGGTTAAGGCAGCAACATCCTTCGATGGACAAGAAGCGAAAGGAGGGGACGATGGAGATTACCGAAGTAAGGATTCACCTTAGGAGCGAGGAAAAACTCAAAGCCTACGCCGCGGTAACTTTTGACAAATGTTTTGTAGTCAGGGATATGAAAGTAATTAACGGAAACACGGGAATGTTCGTCGCGATGCCAAGCAGAAAGAAGCCCGACGGAACCTTCAAGGATATCGCGCACCCTCTCGATAACGATACCAGGCAAAAACTTGAATCAAAAATACTCTCTGCCTACCAGGAGGAAATCAACAAAACAAAGTACCAGATTCCTTTAGCGAAAGAGTCATAAGTCAAATCACTCCGCAAATCCAATCACTTTAAAGCAGGAACTATTTTCAAATCTGATTTTTCTCTTATGTACACAATGGCAAGGCAGATAAAAAGAATAAAATGGCCGATGAACATTCCGGAGAAACTCTGCAAAAACGGGCTGACGCCGGTGGCGGTTAATATAACTGCCGAGAATAGACCTAGGATAATCGTATTTCGGTTTGCCTCGCTAGTTCCTGAGTAAAACCACGAAATAGCCGTATAATAAGAAAAGATGACAGTAGTATAGTGTGAAAGCCAGGAAGAAGGTGAAATATAGAATACCAGCAGAAAGACCAGGGAATACTCCAGCCGGCGGAGTTTTTTTGGCGATCCGCGGAAAAGAAACGCGAAGAAAGCGATCAGAAATATTTTAAAGAATGCCGAAAATGCTTTTACCTGTGCCACAGTAAAATATGCCGGGTCGAGGAATTTGTGTACCCCTGCGGCAGGATACCATTCGGCACCCATCGGCGTGAAATGTCTGACCAGGAATGCGTCAAGCGATTGATTTGCGTGAGTGTAATAGACTGTCTCCCTGATAATCGTGTCGTTCTTTGCAAAAGGAAGTATAACCTGGAAGATAAAATCCCGAAAAAAACCGTTGCTTTTTGCAACACCGTAAAACATTGACGGAACAATAAAAAAGAAGGCCGCAAGTCCGGCTAGGGCCCCGGTAAATACCTTTCTGCCGCCCCTGAAGACGAAATATACGAGAAAGAGGGCCGGAGTTATCTTTATGGCTATGGCGGCAGCGATGGCAATTCCGCTCATATATTCCCTGCCATCTTCAAAAAGGTATAAAGAAAGGACAGTCAGGAAAAAAACAAGAATGTTACTCTGTCCGAGATAAAGATTATCAAAGACAATAAAAAGCGCGAATGCAAGGCCCAGGTATGCCTTATTCCAGCTCGCCGTGAGGAAAGCAGGGCTGCCTGCAGGAACTGATTGCAACATTTTAAGAATAAGAAAAATAGCTGCAAAAAGGAGCGCTACGGAGAAAGCTATCCAGAGCCCGAATGCTGCCTTCGCCTGAAAAACAGCAAAAGGAGCCACCACACAGTAAAAGAACGGCGGATAAGAGAAGGCAGGATGGGTTCCGTACAGGTCGGCATTCAGATAGAGCAGTTCTCTTGTTATCCAGTAAAATGGATAAAAATCCACTGTCCTCCTTGTCAGCGCGTAAATTAGCACGGCAAGAAAAACTCCAAGGAAGAAGATGCTTGTTTTCGTTTTGAGGAACGCAGAAATTCCTTTGAACATGAAAAGTATTGTACTATAAATAAAAGCGCTTGACAAGAACTGAAAAAACGGATAGAATCAATTAAGTTTCCCGGAGTTTACCTGATTCCCGACACAAATATTCATGATGTGCTAAAATCCGGATTAACAATTGCATACAATATTTTACAGGCGTTTTTCCGCAGTTTACCCGCGTTAACAGCCTCAGCACAATCGAAAGATCCCATACGGAGGGTTTAGATGGACATAGTTGAACTGAAGAAAAAAAAGATATCCGAGCTAGTTAAAATGGCTCAGGATATGCGCCTTGAAGAGATCAGCGGTTTGAAGAAACAGGACCTGATTTTCAAGCTCTTGCAGGGACAGAGCGCGAAAGACGGCCTTGAGTTTAAGGACGGTGTACTCGAAGTCCTCCCTGACGGTTTCGGCTTTTTAAGGTCGCCTAACTATAACTATCTTCCGTCTCCGGACGACATCTACGTGTCACCTTCTCAGATCAGGAAATTCGACCTTAAAAAAGGAGATACCGTCTCCGGCCAGGCAAGGCCGCCGAAAGAGGGAGAAAGGTATTTCGCGCTTTTGAAGATAGAAGCCGTAAATTCAGAACCGCCCGAAAGCGCAAAAACAAGGATTCTTTTCGACAACCTTACTCCGCTTTATCCCACAAAGAAAATAATACTCGAGCGCGAACCCTCTGAAGTATCAATGAGGATAATGGACCTTATCTGCCCTATCGGCAAAGGACAGAGAGGTCTTATTACTTCGCCGCCGAAAGCCGGAAAAACCATACTTCTGCAGAAAATCGCGAACAGCATAACCTTGAATCATCCGGAAATTTACCTTATAATCCTTCTGATAGACGAGCGCCCGGAAGAAGTCACGGATATGCAGCGTTCCGTTAAGGCAGAAGTCGTCAGCTCGACGTTCGATGAGGTGCCGGAAAGACACGTGCAGGTCGCCGAGATGGTTATAGAAAAAGCCAAGAGACTTGTCGAATATAAGAAAGATGTGGTCATTCTTCTCGACAGTATTACAAGACTCGGCAGGGCTTATAACACGGTCGTGCCTTCCTCCGGGAAGGTGTTATCAGGAGGCGTTGATTCAAACGCCCTGCAGAAACCGAAAAGGTTCTTCGGAGCAGCCAGAGACATAGAAGAAGGCGGAAGCCTGACTATAATTGCCACTGCGCTTGTTGATACCGGGTCCCGCATGGACGAGGTAATTTTTGAAGAGTTTAAAGGCACCGGCAATATGGAAGTCGTGCTTGACAGAAAACTCGTGGATAAAAGGGTCTTTCCTGCAATAGATGTGAACAGGTCCAGCACCAGAAGGGAAGAACTCTTGATGTCACCGGCGGATCTTTCCAAGGTTTGGATGCTTCGAAAACTTTGGGACGCTAAACCCTCAGATGAAGCAATGGCGCTTTTCATTGAGAAGCTCAAGAGGACAAAGAGCAATAAAGAATTTCTTTCAAATATGAGAGCGATAGACTAAACCGGCTCAACGCCGTATTTAAATATCTTTTGAACAGGAGATAAAACCATGAAAGCTAAGATACACCCGCAATACAAAGAGACCGACATAGCGTGCGCCTGCGGCAATGTGATCAAGACCAGGTCAACTAAACCAGGCATCAAGATCGAAGTCTGCTCGGCCTGCCATCCTTTCTACACAGGACAGCAGAAGCTCGTCGACACAGCGGGTAGGGTTGACAAGTTCAAGAAGAGGGTCGCCGCAACCAAAGAAAAAGCCGACAAAAAAGCGGCTGCAGCAAAACCAGCGGTAAAAACCGAAGCCAAAGCATAAGGAGTATGTTAGACAAGCTGAAAGCTATAGAGAAGGAGTACGAAGAACTTACAAAAGTCCTTTCAGATCCTGCTACTGCAAGCGACAAGCAGAAGTATCAGACTTCAATGAAGCGGCTGTCTTCGCTTTCTGTTCTTGTAGAAAAAGCAGTTGTCTACCGCAAGTTACGCAGCGACCTTGAAGGCGGCGTGGAAATGGCCAACGGAGCTGACGCGGAGCTTGCGGAAATGGCCAGAAACGAAGTTAAAGAACTTGAAACCAGGAAAATAGAGATGGAGAAGGAGATAAAATACCTTCTTATCCCGAAAGACCCGAACGACGAGAAAAACACCATCGTCGAGATACGGGCCGGCACCGGCGGCGACGAGGCAGCTCTCTTTGCCGCCGAACTTTTTAGGATGTACTCCCGCTACGCCGAAAAAAAGAACTGGAAAATTGAAATTTTGAACTCCAGCCCGACGGGACTTGGCGGCTTCAAGGAAATAGTGTTTTCCATGGAAGGGGGGGATGTCTACGGCAAGATGAGATACGAAAGCGGAGTACACCGCGTTCAGAGAGTGCCCGCTACCGAAGCCTCGGGGAGAATTCACACCTCAACCGTCACAGTAGCTGTCATGCCTGAAGCCGAAGAAGTTGACCTGGATGTCAAGCAGAGCGATATCAGAATAGATCTTTACTGTTCTTCTGGGGCCGGCGGGCAGAGCGTTAATACGACCTACTCGGCAGTCAGGCTTACTCATGAACCTACAGGCATTGTAGTTGCCTGCCAGGATGAAAGATCCCAGCTTAAGAACAGGGCCAAAGCCATGAAAGTTCTCATGGCAAAGCTGCTGGATTTAAAAATCGCGGAACAGCAGGCGGCTATCTCAAAAGACAGAAAATCCCAGATTGGCACAGGCGAAAGAAGCGAAAAAATCCGCACCTATAACTATCCTCAAAACCGCATGACCGATCACCGCATCGGCCTTACTATCTACAACCTTCCCAGCGTTCTGGAAGGAGAACTCGACCAGGTTTTCAATCCGATAATCGAGGCCTATCACGAAGAACAGCTGAAAGCTCTCGAAAAAGCCGTATGAGTTCAGTCCGGGAACTTCTTTCGGAGGGAACAAAACTTTTAAAAGAGAAAGGATTAAACAACCCGGCAAAAGACTCCGAACTCCTGCTCTGCTTTGCCCTGAACCTCAATAAACTGGACTTATATACAAACCCTGACAGAATCGTCACGCCTGACAAAAAAGACCTTCACTCAGCCTACTTAAAACGAAGGGCTGCATTTGAGCCGATATCTTATATAACAGGACACAAAGAGTTTATGAATTCTGTTTTTCTAGTCAACCGTAATGTGCTGATACCCCGTCCGGAAACCGAACATCTCGTAGAACAGGCAGTAACGCTCGCGAAAGAGCTCAACTCTCCAAAAATTCTCGACCTTGGCACCGGTTCAGGCTGTATAGCTGTCTGCCTAAAAAAATCGGTGCGTGAAGCTGACATTACAGCGGTTGATATTTCAGAAGCTGCTCTAATGACTGCAAGAAAGAACGCTAAAGGAAACGGAGTGCCTCGAATAAGATTCTTAAGGAGCGACCTTTTCGACTCGCTTGGCTCCGATGAGGCGTTTAACATCATTGTCAGCAATCCTCCCTACGTAACAAACGAGGAATACGAATCCCTGCTTCCGGAAACCAGGCTCTTTGAACCCGAAAACGCCCTTCGCGGAGGAGGAGACGGCCTCGATTTTTACCGGAAGATTCTCTTCGAGGCGCCATCAAGACTGCTCCCCGAAGGACATATACTTTTTGAAGTGGGTTACAGGCAGGCGGGTCAAGTTTCAGACATGATAGAATCATCAGGTAAGTTCGGCGGCATCAAGGTAGTCAGGGATCTTGCCTATGTTGAACGCGTGGTAATTGCGCGCAAGATATAGTAAAATAGTTGTTAATCAAACACCGGAGATATAATGGACAAAATAATTATTGAAGGGAGAAATAAACTCTCTGGCAGCGTGAACATATCCGGCTCAAAGAACGCGGCCCTGCCAATAATTGCGTCAACTATCTTGACCGCGAAAGAATGCGTACTCACTAACGTGCCAAGGCTCAATGACGTGCTTGTTATGAACAAACTTATCAAGACGGTAGGCGGAGAGACTGATTTCACCGGCAATACGCTTTGTATCCGGAACAAGAATATAACAAACTTTAAAGCACCCTACGACCTCGTCAAGACAATGAGGGCTTCGGTATATGTAATGGGCGCCCTGCTCGGCAGGTACAGGCAGGCAGAAGTCGCGCTTCCCGGAGGCTGTGTCATAGGAGAACGGCCCATAAACCTTCACCTGCAGGGCTTTGAAAGAATGGGAGCGAAGATAACTATTGAACACGGCTACATAAAAGCAAAAGCAAAAAAGCTTAAAGGCGCCGAAATAAACTTTGATGTTGTCAGTGTCGGCGCAACGGCTAACATTATAATGGCTGCCGTGCTCGCAGAAGGAAAGACCATCATCTCGAATGCCGCCTGTGAACCGCATATTGCCGACCTTGCGCGTTTCCTCAATACGCTTGGCGCGAAAATCTCAGGATACGGAAACAAAGAGATAGAGATTAGAGGCGTTCCCGAGCTAAAGGGGTGCAAGTACGAAATAACTCCGGATTATATCGAAGCAGGAACTTTTATGGCCGCGGCTGGAATAACCAACAGTAAGATAACTATTAATAACGCCCCATTGGATCATCTTGAGATTATAATTCATAAACTTGAAGAAGCCGGCTGTAAGATCAAGAAAACAGGGACAAAACTTACGGTGCAGGGAATAGAACGTCCAAAACCTGCAGGCATAGAAACACGCCCCTATCCCGGATTCCCTACTGATATGCAGGCTCAGTGGTCAGCGTTTATGTCGCTTTCTTCAGGAGCAAGCATCATAAACGAAACTATCTGGGAAAAGCGCTTCATGCACATACCGGAATTAAACAGGATGGGCGCGAATATCTCGGTCAAAGGCAATACGGCCGTTGTAGAGGGCGTGGCCGGCCTTTCCGGGGCTCCCGTAATGGTCTCTGACCTTCGCGCAGGCGCTTCGCTTGTGCTTGCGGGACTACGAGCCAAAGGCACAACGGAAATTTCAAGAATCTATCACCTGGACCGCGGGTACGAGAGAATAGAAAAGAAGTTTGAGATGCTGGGGGCAAGGATAAAACGGGTTAAATAACTAAAACCAGGGGCACATTGCCCTTTAATTAAGTCTTCCGTTCTGATAAAATTGAATATGAAGATAATCCGCTCAACCGACACAAAGCAGCTTGAAACCTATTTCAAACGCCTTGTAAATGCAGACAGCCGCGCTGCTTCGGATGTAAAAAGAATACTTGCCGCGGTTGCTTCAAAGGGCGATATAGCGCTGGTTTCTCTCACCGCGCGCCTCGACGGTTTTAAGACTTCTCCCATGGGCTTAAAAGTAAAACCCTCAGAGTTCAAACACGCGAAAAAAGAAGTTGATCCCGGTATTATCTCGGCTTTACTCACCGCAAAGAAGAATATCGCCGCTTTTTGCAGAAAACAAATAACCGGCGGTTTTTCAATATCCTCCGGAGATGGCGCAAAGACCGGGATGCTCCAAATACCCGTTGAAACAGCTGGGATATATGTTCCTGGCGGAAAAGCGGTCTACCCGAGCACAGTGCTTATGAACGCCATCCCGGCATTAACAGCCGGCGTAAAACATATCGAAATGTGCACTCCCGCCGGACAGGACGGGAAAGTCAATCCGGTAATTCTAGCTGCTGCAGATCTTTGCGGGATAAAAGATGTCTATAAAATAGGCGGAGCTCAGGCAATAGCAGCGATGGCCTACGGGACAAAAACAGTCCGCCGCGCCGATAAGATAGTTGGACCAGGCAACATTTATGTGGCAACGGCAAAGAGAATGATCTTCGGGCAAGCCGGTATTGACAGCATTGCCGGCCCCTCTGAAGTTCTTCTGATCGCCGACAGTTCGGCTAATCCGGAATATGCCGCGGCTGACCTGCTGGCGCAGGCTGAACACGATGAAGACGCTACCTGCATTCTGCTTACTGATTCAGGAAGATTAGCCAAAGAAACACTAGAAGCCCTTAACCGGCAGAAAACCTGTCTCCCAAAATCGGCAATCATAGAGGCGGCTCTAAAGAGAGGTTGTATCGTAATTGTAAAAACTCTTGAAGAGGCCGCCCGTCTTTCAAATATTTTTGCTCCGGAACACCTTCAGCTGATGACAAGGAAGAACGAAAAACTGCTGAAACTGGTCAGAAACGCCGGAGCTGTTTTTATAGGGAATTACTCGCCTGTTGCCCTTGGAGACTATATCGCCGGCACAAACCATGTGCTGCCGACTTCCGGGTCCGCAAGGTTCTCTTCAGGCCTGAGCGTTTCTGATTTTATTAAAAAGATAGGATATGTAGAATACTCTAGACAAGCTTTAAGGAATGTTAAGCTTAAAATAGAGAAGCTTGCAGAATCAGAAGGCCTGCGCGCGCACGGCAAAAGCGTAAGCTGCCGGCTATAAATCCTGATTAAACCGAATTAGGGAGACAAAATGAAAAAGAGAAGAGCTTCCATAAAGAGAAAAACATCTGAGACCAGCATAACCCTCGGCCTGGACTTAAACGGAAGCGGAAGGTACAACATATGGACGGGCGATGATTTTTTCGACCATATGCTTTCCCAGCTGGCAAAACACGGCGGCCTGAATATTGAGCTTAAAGCTAAAGGAGACGCTGTGCCTGATTTTCATCACCTGGTTGAAGACGTCGGGCTGGTGCTCGGAGACGCCTTTAAAAAAGCGCTGAAGGACAAGAAAGGCATCAACAGGTACGGTTTCGGCTCCGCGCCCATGGATGATTCATTGGTAGATGTCTCGGTAGATTTCTGCGGAAGACCCTATCTGGTATTTGACCTGGCGCTCGACAAAAAAAAGATAGGTATTTTTGACGAAGACCTGACCGAAGAATTCTTCAAAGCTTTCACTATGACCTCAGGCGCGACCCTGCACCTGCACAAGACCTGCGGCAAGAACCCTCACCACACCATAGAATCCGCTTTCAAGTCATTCGGAAGAGCGGTCAAAGAAGCCGTAAAAATTACCGGAAGGGATATACCCTCCACAAAAGGAAGTCTGTGAATAAATATATTGCCGTAGTTGATTTTGGCATGGGCAATCTGCATAGCGCCGGCAAAGCGCTGGTGTCTGCCGGCGGGAATGTCGTTGTTACCGGCAGCAGAAAGATAATTGAAAGCGCCTCGGCCGTTGTTTTGCCGGGAGTCGGCGCGTTTAATGACGGGATGAAGAATCTGGGCAAGCTTAAGCTGGTCAAAACCCTGCAGAATTCTGCAGCGTCAGGCAAGCCCTTTCTCGGAATTTGCATAGGGCTTCAACTCCTTTACAGCGAGAGCGAAGAGAACGGACTCTGGAACGGGCTGGACATAATCCCGGGACGCGTCGTCCGTTTTCCGGAAAAGAAAGGGCTAAAGATTCCGCAGATCGGCTGGAACAATGTTTATAAAACCAAACCCTGCGCCCTGTTTAAAGGGATCAAGGAAGGTTCATTCTTCTATTTTGTTCATTCTTACTACGGAATTCCTGCAAACAAGAACGACATTGCAGCCCGCACGTATCACGGCGTAAAGTTCGCCTCAGCGGTTTGCAGGGACAATATTTTTGCTGTGCAGTTTCACCCGGAAAAAAGCCAAAAAGCCGGATTGACAATACTCTCAAATTTTGTAAAAATGGTAAAATAATGTTAATAATTCCCGCAATTGACATACGAAAAGGCAGATGTATCAGGCTGGCCCAGGGCAACCTGCGCGATGAAACAATTTTCTCGGAGGAACCTGAAGGCGTCGCGAAGCTCTGGCAGCTTAAAGGCGCAAAAATGCTGCACGTTGTGGATATTGACGGGGCAGTGACAGGTGTTCCAAAGAATCTTGACATTGTTCTCAGGATTGTAAAGACCTTAAGAATACCCGTGGAATTCGGCGGAGGCATCCGAAATATAGAAACGCTTGATAAAATTATGAACGGCGGAGTCGAGAGGGCGATACTCGGCACCTCGGTTATCAGCAACACTGATTTTCTCAAAGAAGCCGTCGACAAATACAAGCACCGGATTATGGTAGGCATTGACGCCAAAAAAGGATTGGTAGCCGTCAAGGGATGGAAAGAAGTCACAAATAAGAGAGCCGTGACTATTGCAAAAGAAGTCGAGGCGGTGGGCGTTAAGACAATACTCTTTACCGATATTGAAAAAGACGGAATGCTTTCAGGACCTAACTTCAAGAATACCAAAGAGCTCGCGCAGGCAGTCAACATGGAAGTAATTGCCTCAGGCGGTGTCACAAGCATCGCAGATGTCGAAAATCTATGCGCGCTGGAAAAGTACGGTGTTTCCGGTATGGTAATCGGAAAGTCTCTTTATACCGGGAATCTTGACCTGAAAAAAGCCATCAGATTGGCCAAAGAGTACCAGCCTTCCGACCGACGGGCACGGAAAAAACAAATGAAACACAAAGCCCGAAAGAGCGGCAGGAGGATTTAGTGCTCGCCAAAAGAATCATTCCCTGCCTTGACGTTCAGAATGGACAGGTCGTTAAAGGCATAAAGTTTCTGCAGCTTCAAAAAGCCGGGGATCCCGTTGAAAGCGCCGTTGAATATGACAGGCAGGGCGGGGACGAACTGGTCTTCCTGGATATCACAGCCTCGCACGAGAAAAGAAAAATAATGATCGATGTCGTAAGAAAGACGGCTTCGACCATATTCATACCGCTTACGGTTGGCGGAGGCATAAAGACCATCGGCGATATACGAGACCTTTTGAACGCCGGCGCGGACAAAGTTTCTATCAACACAGCGGCAATTGCCAATCCCGATATCATCCGCGAATCCTCACAACTCTTCGGAAGCCAGTGCATTGTTACCGCGATTGACGCAAAAAAGGTTTCCCGCAATAAATGGGAAATATTTACCCATGGCGGCAGGAACCGCACAGGCATAGACGCGGTGAAATGGGCAAAAAAAGTTGTTAAACTTGGTTCCGGAGAAATATTGCTTACAAGCATGGACGCCGACGGCACAAAGAACGGTTATGATATAGCGCTGACAAAAGCAATCAGCGAGTCTGTAAATGTCCCGGTAATAGCTTCAGGCGGAGCGGGAAATGTTGAACATATGTATGAGGTGCTTACAAAAGGCAAAGCGGACGCTGTGCTGGCTGCTTCCATATTTCACTACAAGGAATACACGGTAAGGAAGGTTAAGCAGGAATTAAGAAAACTTGGCGTAAACGTAAGAATCTGAAAAGGAGAAATCAAAAGTGAAAGCAATCTTAAAACAGTGTAAATATTCCACAGACGGCCTTATACCGGCTATTGTGCAGGATTACAAAACAGGTGACGTGCTTATGCTGGCCTATATGAACAAACTTGCGCTTCAAAAGACGCTCAAAACAAAAAAAGTGCACTTCTGGTCCAGGAGCAGGAATAAACTGTGGTTAAAAGGGGAAACTTCCGGCAATGTCCAGGTTCTGAAGAGCATCGCTTTTGACTGCGATTCTGACGCCGTACTCGTTAAAGTCAACCAGTCAGGAGGCGCGGCCTGCCACACCGGCCACAGGAGTTGTTTCTTCAAACAGGTAAGAGGCTCCAAGCTTGTCCAGACAGGAAAGATAATGTTTGACCCAAAAAAAGTATACGGGAAGTGAGTATTGCATGAGAATACATCCCCAGCTGAATGATTTTAAAAAACTGGCAAGAAAAGGCAATCTGATACCGGTCTATGCCGAGATTTTTGCGGACATGGAAACCCCGGTTTCGGCTTTCAGAAAGATAGAAAGCAAATACTCTTTCCTGCTTGAATCAGTGGTGGGAGGGGAGAGACTGGCCCGGTATTCTTTCCTGGGTTCAGATCCTTCCGTGCTTTTTATTTCTAAAGACAACCGCGTTGAGATAATCAGGCAGGGCAAAAAATCGGCTTTCACCGCGAAAAAAGACTGTCTTTTGGCGCTCAAAGACTTTATGACGGAATACAAACCCGTCGAAGTACCGGGACTGCCGCTCTTTTCCGGTGGCGCTGTAGGGTACCTTAGCTATGACATGGTAAGGTACTTTGAAGATCTCCCGGAAAAGAACGACGACGACCGCAACCTTCCTGACGCGGCTTTCATGATAACCGACACACTCCTTGTATTTGACCACATTAAACATACAATAAAGGTTGTGGCAAACGTGCTGGTCAAAGGCTCCGCCGAAAAAGCCTACAAAAAAGGCGTTGAGTCCATAGAAAAGCTTGTCGAAAAACTGAAGAAACCTGCGAAAGACTCAATTCTTTCCGGACGGGCCGCAAACAAAACGAGCGCGGCGCTGGTGTCAAATACTTCTGAAAACAAATATGTGGAAATGGTCAAAAAAGCAAAAGAATACATTAAAACCGGCGATATTTTTCAGGTAGTCCTTTCACAGCGCCTGTCAGCCGTATCCTCAGCAGACTCTTTTGATATCTACAGGGCGCTTCGGGTCATAAATCCGTCACCCTACATGTTCTATTTAAAATACGGGGATCTTAGGATTGCCGGAGCTTCACCAGAGATAATGGTCAAGGTCGAGAACGGCATAGTCACTGAGAGGCCGATTGCAGGCACCAGGCCGCGGGGTAAAGACGAACCTGAAGACGAGAAACTCACAAGGGAACTTCTTAAAGACCCGAAGGAACTTGCGGAGCATGTAATGCTCGTGGACCTTGCACGGAATGACATCGGAAGAGTCTGCGATTACAGTTCGGTAAAAGTTGACGAGATGCTGTCCGTCGAGAAATACGCTTTTGTCATGCACATTGTTTCGAATGTAACCGGAAAATTGAGAAAAAACAGAGACGCCTATGATGTCATACGTGCCTGTTTTCCGGCAGGCACCGTAAGCGGGGCCCCGAAGATCCGCGCGATGGAGATTATCGAAGAACTTGAACCTGTTCAAAGAGGCCCTTATGCCGGTATGATCGGCTACTTTGGCTTTAACGGCAACCTTGACTCGTGCATAACTCTTCGCACGATGGTAATAAACAAAAACAAGGTTTATGTTCAGGCAGGCGCGGGGATAGTGGCAGATTCAGATCCAAAAACGGAATACCAGGAAACTCTGAACAAGGCAAAAGCGTTAATGTCAGCGGTTGAACTGGCGGGGAAAGGACTTTAACCTGATGCGCAGATGCTCAGAGGCTCGGATGCTCAGCAAATTCAGAGCTACATTAACATTCTGTTAAGAGGAAAAATGATACTGATAATAGATAATTACGATTCATTCACATATAACCTGGTCCAATATTTCGGCGAGCTGGGGACAAACCCGGAGGTCGTTCGGAACGACAAAACAACCACGGCAAAAATAAAAGCAATGAAACCGCGCGCTATCGTTATATCCCCCGGCCCGAAATCCCCAAAAGAAGCCGGAATGTCTAATGAAATAATACTCGAGTTCAAGGACAAACTGCCAATTTTAGGCGTTTGTCTCGGCCACCAGTGCATCGGACATGTTTTCGGAGGTAAAGTTGTCAGAGCAAAGAGACTGATGCACGGAAAGACCAGTTTAATTCACCATAACGCTAAAGGTATTTTTAAATGGCTGGAAAACCCTTTTGAAGCGACCAGGTATCACTCCCTTATTGTCAGCGAGAAAAACATACCCAAACAACTTGAAGTAACGGCTTGGACAAAAGAAGGGGAGATAATGGGCCTTAAACACAGGGACTATCCTGTTTTTGGCGTCCAGTTTCATCCCGAGTCTATACTGACAAAATCGGGGATGAAAATTATTAAGAATTTCGTTGAAATTGCTTCCGAAAAAAGAAACCCTGAGGTTTTATGATAAAAGAAGCTCTTTTAAAAGTTATAGATAAAAAGGAAGACCTTACCAAGGAAGAAATGTCCCTGGTTATGGATGAGATCATGAGCGGCATCTGCCCGCCGGCGCTCATCGGGGCCTTTTTGGTCAGCCTGCGGATGAAGGGAGAAACCATTGAAGAGATCTCCGGGGCAGCCGAATCTATGAGAAAGAATGCCATCCATATAAAAACAAAACACAGGAATGTCATAGATACCTGCGGGACCGGAGGAGATAAAAGCGATACATTCAATGTTTCTACAACGGCAGCTTTTATCGTCGCAGGCGCCGGGGTGCCGGTCGCCAAGCACGGGAACCGCGCCGTATCCTCAAAATGCGGGAGCGCCGACCTTGTCGAAGCGCTCGGCGTAAAGCTTGAACTTCCTCCGGAAAAAATAGGCCGCTGCCTTGATGAATCAGGAATTGCATATTTGTTCGCGCCGCTTCTGCATACCTCAATGAAGTTTGTAGCGCCTGTCCGCAAGGAAGTTGGCATAAGGACCATTTTCAATATAATAGGCCCTCTGGCAAATCCTGCGAGAGTAAAACACCAGGTAATTGGGGTTTTCTCGGAAAAGCTCATGAACGATTATATCCATGTCCTAAAAAATATCGGACACACGCGCGCGCTGGTGGTTCACGGTCACGACGGTCTTGATGAAATATCCTTAGCCGGCCCGACAAAAATAATGGAACTAAACAGCGGAAAAATAACCTCCTATACCGTAAAACCAGAAGATTTCGGAGTAAAAGCAGCGTCAATAACCTCCATCAAAGGCGGTGATATATCTCTCAACAAATCCATAACTCTCGAAATCCTTAGAGGGACAGGCGGGATTTTCGCCGATATGGCGGTAATCAATGCTGCAGCCGGCATTGTCGCAGGAGGCAAGGCCGGCAGCCTTAAAGAAGGCGCGGAACTGGCAAGACAGTCAATTGCCTCAGGGGCAGCCCTTAAAGCTCTTGAAGCGCTAAAAGAGCTCTCAAATTCCTGATGAAAGATATTCTCGCAAAAATAATTAACCGGAAACAAAAAAGCCTTTCGGCGCTAAAAGAACGCCTGCATTTGCGCGTGCTTCTTAAAGCCATAGAAACCTCTCCTGAGCCGCTCAGCCTGTCAGGCGCGATGAAAACAAAATGCGTCTCAATAATTGCCGAAGTTAAAAAGGCTTCACCTTCAAAGGGCCTGATTTCAAAACTTTTTACTCCTGTCGAAACAGCCCTCGAATTTGAAAAGAACGGCGCGGCAGCCATTTCTGTTCTGACAGAAGAGAACTTTTTCTTCGGACATCTGGGCTATCTTTCAGCCATAAAAGGTAGTGTCAAGATACCGGTTCTGCGCAAAGATTTTATTGTAGACGAATATCAACTCTATGAATCCCGGGCGGCCGGCGCTGACGCGGTCCTTCTGATAACCGCCTGCCTTAGCACAAGAGAATTAAGAAAATTCATAAAGCTTTCGCAGCGGCTTTGCATGGACGCGCTTGTTGAAACACGCGACACGGAAGAAGTTTTAACTGCCCTGGATTGCGGCGCAAATATCATAGGCATTAATAACAGGAATCTCAGAAATTTCAAAGTTGATATCCGTACTACCGGAATAGTAAGGAAGCGCATACCGCCCGGGATTATCACTGTCTCCGAGAGCGGAATAGCCTCGAGAGCTGATATGCGTTACTTATCCGGCCTTGGAATTAACGGAGCCCTTATAGGAGAAACATTAATGCGGTCAGCTGCCCCGGGAAAGAAGCTCAGGAGGTTACTATGAAGCTAGGCATTTGCAGCGAGGTTTTTAACGGCTGGGACTGGGAAGAAACCTGCGAGTTTGTAAAAAAAACCGGCTATGACGGAATAGAAGTTGCCCCTTTTACGCTCGCCAAATCGGTAGATTTGATCAGCGCGGCGAGAAGAACTGAGCTAAAGTCGGCCGCCAAGCAAATTGGCCTTGAAATAATCGGGCTCCACTGGCTGCTTGTCAGCCCCGAAGGGCTTGCTATAACCACCGGAGATGAAACGCTCCGGGAGAAGACAAAAAACTATTTCTTCGAGCTTATCAGATTCTGCTCTGATCTCAACGGGAAAGTAATGATAGTCGGCTCTCCAAAACAGAGAAACGTGCCTGCCGGCATGCCTTACGACAAGGCGATTGCTTCGGCAAGAGCTTTTTTCATGGACTGCGCGAAGGAAGCGAAAATGGCCGGAGTTACACTCTGCCTTGAACCTCTTTCAACGGCAGAAACAAATATCTTCAGCACGGCAAAAGAGACGCTGGATTTTGTAAAAGAACTTGCCCACCCAAACTTTAAAATGATGCTGGATGTCAAGGCGATGTCTTCGGAAAGCAAGCCGATACCGTCAATAATTGAAGACTGCAAAGGATACTTCGAACACTTTCACGCCAACGATGAGAATAAGAACGGGCCCGGTTTCGGAAAGACAGATTTTGTCCCTATAGAAGCAGCCCTGAGTTCAGCAGGATATAACAAATATGTGTCTGTGGAGGTCTTTGATTTCACTCCCGGCGCAGAACTAATTGCGGAAAAGAGTTACAAGTATCTTGACAGCATTTTCAAGAAACAGCCGCATTGACATTTTAATTCCAAAAAGGTAATATCTCAGAAGTGAGCGTGCGCAAAAAACGCATAGAAACGAAAACGGCCTCTAAGGCCTCCGGGAAAATCCCGGAGGCCTTTTTCATATGTGACACAAGAGGGCGCATCGTTTTTTCCTATCTCGGAACAATCCTCGTGACAACGGTAATTCTCATCCTGTCAATGCTGGTCTTTAGCAGTTTTAGAAATCAAACAAAAACACTCAAAGAAACGTCGGCACCGGAAAAATACGTACAGACCGCCTGCTCAAAACAATTCGGCCCATATATAATAGCCTGTGTTATTGACGGAGACACCATTGTGTTGAATACCGGCGATAGAGTGCGGATGAAAGGTATTGACGCGCCGGAACTGCACCATCCGGTGATACCTGCACAAAGATTCGGAGAAGAAGCACGCGATTTTCTCAAGAATCTTGCGGAAGGGAAAAAGTGTTTTCTGGAATATGACGATTACGACACAAAAGATATGTACGGCAGGGCGCTGGCTTATGTATATGTTGACAACACTGACCTTAACGCCGAGATGCTTCTTCGGGGATTTGCATACCTTTACACCTTTAAACCTTTCGGTAAAAAGATTGCTTATGCCGCCTGCGAGAGAGAAGCGCGGGAGAAGCACCGCGGGGTGTGGAATTTTGACCTTAAAGACGGAAGAATATCGCATCTGGTAAACAGCTATCAGTCATTAAGCGATGCCGGAAAAGCAAAACTGGATGACAATTTCAAAGAGTTGTTGAATATCTATCCCGCAAAAGGAGACTAAAATGAACAGGGAAAAGCTTCTGGATTTCGCAATTAAAGCGGGGGTTACCGCGGTCGCGGCAATTGCGGTGCTTTTGTGTTTTAAACTCCTGATTCTGGATTCCCGCAAGCCAAAAACAACTTTGCAAACGGGCAACTCTGCGGGAGGCTTTGTGCCGCCGGTAAGCGTTCCGCTTTCAGATGCGGCTAACAATATAGGGAAGAATATAATTATTGAAGGCACTATTACCAAGAGCCATAATTCAGGGAAAGTAGTATTCTTGAATTTCAAAGACGGATTGAACCTCTACTTAACCTGTGTTATTTTCGCCTCCGACTTCGGCAATTTCCCTGAAAAACCGGAAGAATTCTATCTCAGCAAAAAAGTGAGGGTTTCCGGCAGGGTCAAAGAGTATAAAGGAGCTCCTGAGATTGTAATAAGTTCACAGAGTCAAATAACGCTTATTAAATAGCCGTAATTCTCCTTTAAGATCCTGGATTTTATCGCTTTAGGAAATGACGCTCATTTGCTATAATGTTTCATGGTATTAGTTAAAGTGTGCGGCATAACAAACTTGGACGATGCCCGTGCCGCTGTAGAATACGGCGCTGACATTCTCGGGTTTATTTTTGCAAAGAGCCCTCGCCATATTACCCAGGCGCAGGCAGGTAAAATAATTGCAAAACTGCCTCCTTTTACCCTAAAGGTCGGAGTTTTTGTGAACGAAAATCCCCGCGCAGCGCTTAAACTGGCTTCCACTGTCGGACTTTCTGCCGCGCAGCTTCACGGTGAAGAACGCCCGGAAAGCCTCTCATATTTTCATCCTTTACCGGTAATCAAGGCTTTCCGTCTCAAGGACAAATCAGATCTTTCTTTTTTACCGGACTACATAAATGCGTCTGCATTTCTTCTTGACACTTTTGTCGCAGGCAAGAGAGGCGGTACAGGCAAAACCTTTGACTGGAGGCTGGCCGTTTCAGCCAAACAAATAGGGAACCCGATAATCCTGTCAGGCGGACTTACTCCTGCGAATGTCGCTGAAGCAATCAGAAAGGTTAACCCTTATTGTGTCGATGTGAATAGCGGAGTTGAGTTAAAGCCCGGCAGGAAAGATCTTAAAAAACTCAAGCGATTCATTCTAAATTGTAAAAAAGCTTCGTGCTAAGGAGCAGTATGCTTTTACCGGACAAAAGAGGATATTTTGGGGCTTTCGGCGGCCGATTCCTGCCAGAAACTCTCGTCCCCGCTTTACGGGAACTTGAAGCAGAGTATTCAAAGGCGAAAAAAGACTCTAAATTCACGCGGGAACTGGAGTTTTACCGTAAAAACTACATCGGAAGGGAAACTCCTCTCTATTTCGCGAAACGGCTGACCCAATACATAGGCGGCCCGAAGATTTACTTGAAGAGGGAAGACCTTGCCCATACCGGCTCCCACAAGATTAACAATGCCGTCGGCCAGGCCCTGCTGGCGCTGCGCATGGGGAAGAAACGCGTCATTGCCGAAACAGGAGCCGGCCAGCACGGAGTAGCAACGGCTACCGTCGCAGCGAAATTCGGCCTTGAATGCGACGTCTTTATGGGCGAAGAAGACTGCGAGCGGCAGGCGCTTAACGTGCGCCGCATGAAACTGCTTGGCACCAGGGTAATTCCTGTAGGGTCAGGAACCAGGACCCTGAAAGATGCGCTGAACGAGGCTTTCCGCGACTGGGTTGCCACAGTCCGCCATACTTATTACATTTTCGGCACTGTCGCCGGACCTCATCCTTACCCGATGATGGTCAGAGACTTCCAAAGCGTGATAGGAAATGAGGCAAGGAAGCAGATACTCTCTATGGAAGGCAGGCTGCCCGATTACTTAATAGCCTGTGTCGGAGGCGGGAGTAACTCAATAGGCCTATTCCACAGGTTTTATAACGACAAAAAAGTCAAGATGATAGGCGTTGAGGCAGGGGGTAAAGGCATAAACTCAAAATTCCACTCTGCCACACTAAGCTGCGGCAGGCCAGGAGTTTTGCATGGGGCATATTCATATATGCTCCAGGACAAAAATGGGCAAGTTCTTCCTACACATTCTATAGCGGCCGGGCTTGACTATCCCGGGGTTGGCCCTGAGCACAGTTTCTACAAGGCAACCGGCAGAGCCGAGTACCATGCTGTTACAGATAGCGAAGCATTAAATGCTTATCACCTGCTTACACATATAGAAGGCATCATTCCGGCGCTTGAGTCCTCGCATGCAATCGGGTATGTGATAAAGAACAGGAAGCGCTTCAGGAAAGGCGAGATTTTGGTGCTGAACCTATCCGGAAGGGGGGACAAAGATGCCGGCAGGAACATCTAGAAAAGACAACAGGATAGACACTAAATTCTATGTAATCAATGGAGAACGGAGAAAAACCCTTATCGTTTACATAACTGCAGGGTATCCCAGCCTTGCTGCAACCGAGAAACTTGTTCTCGAGATTGCCGGGGCGGGTGCGGATATTATAGAACTTGGCGTGCCATTTTCAGACCCTGTGGCCGATGGGCCGACTATCCAGGAATCCAGTCAGAAAGCTCTTGCGAAACACATCGATCTTTCCGGTATTTTTAGACTTGCCTCAAGAGTCAGACCAAAGATTTCTTCGGCTCTTGTGCTTATGGGGTACTATAACTCTATTTTGCAGTACGGCTTGAATAAATTCGCTGATGATTGCGCGAAAAACGGCATAGACGGTGTCATTGTTCCCGACTTGATACCTGAAGAGGGAGATAAACTACTGAAAGCAGCCCGAGCTCAGGGAGTAAAAGTAATATTTTTTCTTGCCCCGACAAGCGACAGCGCCAGAATTAAACTGGTCTCTCAACTGAGCGAAGGCTTTATTTACTGCGTGACAGTCGCCGGAATAACAGGCGCAAGGTCTGCCCTGCCAAATTTCAAAAAATATGTGAACCGGATACGCAGGTTTACGGATAAGCCGCTTGCGCTCGGTTTCGGTATTTCTACTCCGGGAATGCTCGCAAAAGTCCTAAAACATGCTGACGGAGCAATAGTGGGAAGCGCTGTTATCAGAGTAATCTCGGCAAACATAGACAAAAAGAACCTGCCCGTGATTGTGGGAAATTTCGTTTCAAAACTTAGAAAGGGAATACCCCGTGAGAAGCAAACAGGCAAAAATGGATACCATGCTCAAAAAAATTGAAAACAGCTTCTTCGGAGAACCGGGGAAAGTATTTGCAGCCGTTTTCTTGACGGTTCTTTTTCTTTTGGGGCTTTCTCAATGGATCTCGTCTTTCCGCATGGGAAACATCCCGATGTCGATAGCCGACTGGCCAAAAGAAAAGCAGTACTGTATGGTTCTTAAACAAGCTTTGACCGAGAAGAAAATACCGTATTTTATTTCAGAACCTGTCCAGCAGACAGATATGTTCCTCGGCTCGCCGGAAACAATGGTTTCGCCGCAGATCTGTCTTCTAAAGTGGCTCTCCCCGGGAGAGTTCGAGTGTTTCAACATGGCGCTATTCTACACGCTTGGCTTTGCCGGATGCCTTTTTATTCGCCGGAGATTTAGCCTTAATCTGCTGGCATTTACCGCGCTATTCTTGCTCCTCAACTTCAACGGCTATACAGTATCCCGCATGGGGGTTGGACACACGCAGTGGTTCTCAGTATTTCTCCTGCCGTATTTTGTCTTGCTGGTTTTTGACCTTGACGCGGGAAAGAAAGGACTAAAGACAGCGCTGCAACTTTCGCTGCTCTTTTTCTTTATGCTTCTTCAGGGAGGATTCCATGTTTATGTCTGGTGCGTGTTCTTCCTGCTGTTTTACATGTTCGCTGATTTTAGAAAATGGAAGTATATTTCCATAGCTCTCGGGGTTTCCGCGGCCCTCTCGGCCTTTAGGCTGCTGCCGGCGCTCGTTGCTTTTGCCGGAAAGAGCAACGCGGGTTCCAAGGGCTATCCGTCAATAATAACCCTCCTGTCAGCCATGATAATCCCCCGGGATGTCAACTTTCATCTTTATCAGGGAGCGTTTGGCTGGTTTGAATACAACCTCTTTACGGATATCACGGGATTTGCGTTTATCGCCTGGTTTTGCATACTGCCCGGAATACTTTCGGCAATCGGGAAGAAGACTGCGGAACCAAATCCTGCGCTGTCAAAGCTTGAGTTAAGAGGAGTCTATATCGCGATGCTTGTTCTTCTTTTCTTCACCTTTGACAGGTTTTACGGTGTTTTCTCCTTTGTGCCCTTTTTTAATTCCCAGTCTGCGGCGCTCCGTATGGTGATAATTCCGTACTACTTTGCGGTTATTCTTGCTGCTTCACGATTTAGCGTCTTCACAAAAAGTTTAAAAAGCGGAGCGGCAAAAGCGCTGCTTTCTGCCGGAGTCCTGCTCATGGCCGGCTCGCTCATAGAACACGCGGACCTCTGGAAGATAAAGCGCCTGGAAGCGCTTATGCCTCCGAGCGCCCTGCTTAACCTTTCGCTCTCCATAGTCGAAAAAGATGCTCCTTTCTACAAGGCCGCGGTTCATAGCGGCTATTTAATATCCTTAGTTGCTTTACTTATCGTTCTTATTCTGCTAATAATTCAAGGTACGAAAAAACCAAAATATCCATCAGGGGAATAATGCCTCACAGCCAGTTTGTCCACTTACATAACCATACCCAGTACAGCCTGCTTGACGGCGCTTCGATACTGAAACCGATGCTCAAGTACACGGCCTCGCTCCGCCAGCCCGCAATGGCTATAACTGATCATGGCAACATGTTTGGAGCCGTGGAATTCTTCGGGGCGGCGATGAAGGCCGGTATTAAACCCATCATAGGCTGTGAAGTCTATGTGGCCCCGGGCTCCAGGTTCGACAAGGTTGCCAACCCAAACACGGAGACCTCCTATCATCTTATTTTGCTCTGTAAAGATGAAACCGGCTACAAAAACCTCATCAAGCTGGTAAGCGCCGGCTACATAGACGGGTTCTATTACAAGCCCCGCATTGACAAGGAATTGCTATTTAAACATTCACAGGGTCTGATATGCCTTTCCGCCTGCCTGAAAGGCGAGATTCCCATGGCGATTCAGAAGGGAAAAATAGATGAAGCCAGACAGCTAATCGGGCAGTACAGCGAAGTATTCGGCCCTGGGAATTTCTACCTTGAACTCCAGGACCACGACATAGAAGAACAATTTCGGGTAAACGAAGAAATGGTTAAAGCATCAAAAGATTTTAAACTGCCGGTCGTAGCCACAAACGACTGCCATTATATAAAACGCGAACACGCTCAGCTTCAGGATATCCTGCTTTGCATCCAGACCGGCAAGACCGTGCAGGATGAGAACAGAATGAAATTCGCGAACGACCAGTTCTACATAAAATCCGAAGAGGAGATGCTCGCGAAATTCTCCTATATACCGGAAGCGCTCAAGAACACGCTTGAGGTCGCAGAGAAGTGTAATTTCGCTTTCCAGAAAGTAAAAGAACTCATCCTTCCAGATTTCACTATACCGAAAGAGTACAAGAACCGCGAGGAATACTTCGCGCATCTCAGCCTCGAAGGCTTGAAAACTCGGTTCGGTCAGAATCCTCCCAAAGAGCTGAAAGACAGGGTTGATTTTGAGATTTCTGTTATAAACAAGGAACGATTCGCCGGCTACTTTCTTATAGTCTGGGATTACATAAAATGGGCGAAAGGGAACGGCATCCGTGTCGGGCCGGGAAGAGGCTCTGTCTGCGGGTCGCTCGCCGCCTACTGTCTCGGTATTACCGAAATTAATCCGATGAAATACAACCTTTTCTTTGAACGTTTTTTGAACAACGAACGCATAAGCCCGCCTGATATCGATGTTGACTTTCAGGACCGGGACCGGATGGTTCAGTATGTAAAGGACAAATACGGAAGCGAGAATGTGGGACAGATTATTACATTCGGCACTCTTGTGTGCAAAAGCGCTATCCAGAACGTCGGCATGGCTCTCGGAATGCCTTTTAGCGAAAGAAATGTCATTGCAAAACTTGTTCCTGCAAAACTCCCGAACATTGAGGGGAGCGAGGAGCAGGTCAGCCTTATTGACACGGCCAAGGGTATCCGAGAGCTTAATGAAATGATGAAGGGAAACGAGCTTGTCAGGCGGGTTGTTACCGTTGCCTCCGACATGGTCAATATGACCAAGAACACCTCAACGCACGCCGCTGGTGTCGTCATCGCGAAGGAACCTCTGACCAATTACGTGCCGCTTTATAAAGACCAGAAGAAGGGAACGATCTCAATCCAATACGAAATGCATTCCATAGAACAGGTCGGCCTCGTAAAGATGGACTTCCTCGGGCTTGAGACCCTTAATGTCATAGACGACGCCGTAAAGAACATAAAACAGAATTACGGAATAGATATTGATGTCGACGCGATACCGCTCGAGGACGGAAAGACTTTCGACCTGCTCGGCGAGGGGAAAACGGCCGGCGTCTTCCAGTTTGAAAGTAAAGGCATGCGTGACCTCATGCGCAAAGTAAAACCCAGGGACATCAGGGACATGATCGCATTGAACGCTCTTTACCGCCCCGGCCCAATGGATTTTATCGATGATTTCGTTAAGAGAAAACATGGGATGGTTCCGATAAAATACGACCACCCTGATTTTGAACCGGTCCTTAAGGAAACCTACGGCATTATCGTCTACCAGGAACAGGTCATGCAGCTGGCGCAGGTTTTTGCCGGATTCTCGCTTGGCCAGGCCGATTATCTTAGAAAAGCGATGGGTAAAAAAAATCTGGACGTAATGGAAGAACAACGCGCTAAATTTCTTGAGGGCGCTAAGAAAAAGGGCTTCAAGACAGACCTTGCGAACAAAGTCTTCGACCTGATTGCTAAATTCGCGGGTTACGGGTTCAATAAAGCGCATGCCGCGGCCTACTCGGTGCTCGCATTCCACACCGCGTATCTCAAAGCGCACTACCCGCTTGAGTTTTACGCGGCCCTGCTCTCTTCTGAGATAGGGCACACGGACAAGAACGACAATAAGATTCCCTGGTATATAGACGAATGCCGCAAGGCGGGCATAGCTCTTGTCGCGCCGGATGTCAACCGCTGCAACGAAAAATTCACCACTTACGGCAAAAACGAGATCTGCTTCGCGCTCTCGGCAATTAAAAATGTTGGCTCCCTGGCCGCTGACAACATTGTCAAAGAGAGGGAAAAGAGAGGAGCTTATAAATCACTCGCGGATTTCTGCGCCAGAGTTGACCTCCGCCTTATCAACAAGAGAGTGATTGAGAGCCTCGTAAAATGCGGGGGCTTTGACACTTTCAAGGAGAAAAGGCTCCAACTCATGACCTTGCTTGAGTCAACTCTGAGCCAGGCCGCGAAGCTCCAGGAAGATAAGTCCAGCGGGCAGGACATGCTCTTTGGCTCCGAAGTTATGGCCGATGCCGCGAGACCTGTTTCCAAAGAAGAGTACCCAGAGGACAAACTGCTTTCGTTTGAAAAAGACCTACTGGGAATGTACCTTTCAGGGCATCCTTTGATAAAGTTTGAAGATTCGTTGAAACATTTTACCAACGCTTCCACGACAACCCTGAAGAATTTTGAGGACGCCGCGATCGTCACCATAGGCGGCATTATCCAGAAAGTCGACAAAAAGATAACCAAGACAAAAAACCAGGAGATGGCGATACTGACGCTGGAAGATCTTTTCGGAACCGTCGAGATAGTTGTCTGGCCCAGGCTTTATGAGAAGATCAGAGAAAAACTTATAGAAGAAAACATGGTCTTGATTAAGGGCAAAGTTGATTTTGAGGAAAGGATGGGAACAAAACATGAAGAAACAGAACCGGTAGCCGAGGACGATAAGAGTTCGCTCAATGCCAAGGTCCTCGCGGACGACATCATGCTACTTGAGGAAGCCGAGCAGCGCTTGAGCAAAAAAATGCATATAAAGCTGATGAAGATAGGGCTTGAAGAGCAGCTGTTAGAACAACTAAAAAACCTTCTTTCTAAACACAATGGCAGCGGCGGCATGTGCCTGGTTTTTCTGCATTTCGTGGACCAGTATGAAAAAGAACTTTCCATAGTGGAGACCCCGATGAGAGTCAGACCGACAAGGCAGCTTATGGCTGAGATTGAAAAATTGGTGGGGGAAGATACGGTATGGCTATCAGCTTAAATGCGATTACTGATTACTGATTGCTAATTGCTGATTACTAATTCAAGGAGAAGGAAATGATAACAAAAGCAAAACTTGGGGATGCGAAGGATATACAGAAGCTCATAAATACTTATGCGAAAAAGGACCTGATGCTTCCGAAATCTATCGTGGATATCTACGAGAAACTCCGCGACTTTTATGTTTACAGGATTAACGGCAAGCTTGCAGGAGTCTGCGCCCTAAGCATTTCCTGGGGAGATTTGGCCGAACTCCGGTCTCTGGCAGTAGGAAAAAGATATTCCGGTAAAGGCATTGGTAAAGCGCTCGTTAAAACATGCCTGGCTGAAGCCGGGGAACTTGGAGTCAAAAAGGTATTCACGCTGACCTATATACCCGACTTCTTTAAAAAATTCGGATTCAAAATCGTGAAACGCGATTCGCTTCCGCACAAAGTCTGGACTGAATGCATCAATTGCCCAAAATTCCCTGACTGCGGCGAAGTCCCGCTTGCAAAAGTCATTAGCTAATTTTTTTTATTTTTTCGAATTTCAAATTTCAAATTTCGAATTTGATTTTTTAATACCGGAGGCCCAATGAATGTTCTTGTAGTAGGCGGCGGCGGACGCGAACATGCCATCTGCTGGAAACTGGCCCAGAGCGAGAAACTCGGCAAATTGTACTGCGCTCCTGGGAATCCCGGAATAAGCGCTTTTGCCAGATGTGTCAATATCCGCGTCGAGAATATTCCGGCGTTGATTGATTTTGCCCTGAATAATGATATCGGCCTTACAGTTATTGGTCCCGAGGTGCCGCTTTCCATGGGAATTGTTGACGAGTTCGAGAAAGCAGGGCTGAAAGTGTTCGGCCCGTCCCGTGAAGCCGCGCTCCTTGAGTCCAGCAAATCTTTTGCTAAAGAGTTTATGAGAAGGTATGCCATACCGACCGCCGCTTACGAGATTTTTTACGACAAAAATGAAGCTCTTTCCTACCTTAAAGACAAGAAATTTCCGGTGGTTATCAAAGCTGACGGCCTGGCTGCGGGGAAGGGCGTGATAATAGCAAAGAACTTTGAAGAAGCGAAGGTTTCGCTGGAAGATATAATGGTAAACAGGGTTTTTGGTAACGCCGGCAGTAAAGTTGTCATAGAAGACTTTTTAGAAGGAGAAGAAGCCTCCTTCCTGGTATTTGTTGACGGTTCAAACATTATACCCATGGTCTCGGCACAGGACCATAAACGCATATTTGACAACGATCAGGGGCCAAATACCGGCGGGATGGGAGCCTACTCTCCGGCCCCCGTGTTGAATAAAGCGCTCGAAAATGATACAATTAACAATATAATTCTCCCTGTAGTTGCGGGAATGGCTCAACTCGGCAAGAAATTTAAGGGTGTTCTTTATGCCGGTCTGATGATCTCGTCAGACGGCCCGAAAGTAGTTGAATTCAACTGCAGGTTCGGAGATCCTGAGACTCAGGTTATACTGCCAAGACTGAAGTCAGACCTGCTAGAGATACTCATTGCCTGCTCTGACGGAAAAGCAGCTACCATTACCGCGGAATGGGATAACAGGCCTGCCGCTTGTGTTGTGATGGCTTCCGGGGGATATCCCGGGAAATACGAGAACGGAAAAATAATAAAAGGACTCGAAGACGCGGGGAAACTCCAAAACACGATGATTTTTCACGCGGGCACGGCAGAATCAAACGGAGAAGTGGTTACAAACGGCGGAAGAGTGCTTGGAGTCACTTCGCTCGGCAGTGATATGCGCGCCGCTGTAGACAGGGCCTATCATGCGGTTTCAATGATCTCGTTTGAAGGAGCGCATTACAGGAAGGATATAGCTAAAAGGGCGTTTAATAGATAAATATCCGTTTATAACGCGCGAACGTTCATAACGTTTTGTAACGTAAGGAATCAGCTCCTAAAATATTTTCGTTATAAACCTTATAAACGTTAAGAACATTAAGAACGAAAAAAGTAATTTTCTTAGGAGGTTTTATAATGGTTGCAGTCCCCGAAATGAAACTTACAAGGGAAGCATTGGCTGATTCTCTCGTCAGGCTCGGAAAGATAAACAAGAACATCGTTGTTATGGATGCCGACCTCTCGAAGTCAACTCTCACAAATAAATTCGCGAAAGAATATCCCGACAGATTCTTTGATATGGGCATAGCCGAACAGGATTTGATTGCCACGGCAGCCGGGCTTGCGTTGACGGGAAAGATTCCTTTTTGCGCCACCTACGGTGTTTTTCTTCCGGGACGCTGCTGGGACCAGATAAGGGTCTCCATCTGCTATCCGAACCTCAATGTTAAGCTTATTGCCGCGCACGGAGGAGTCTCTGTCGGCGCTGACGGCGCTACGCACCAGGCGCTTGAAGATATAGCAATGCTTCGCGCAATCCCTAATATCGTTCTGCTTATGCCGGCCGATGCAATAGAAATGTCCAAGGCCGCGGACGCCGTGATTAAACATGTAGGGCCGGTATGCATAAGAATGGGAAGGGAAAAAGTCCCTGTAATTACAAAACCGGAAGACAGGTTTGAAATAGGCGTTGCAAATGTCCTGCTTGAAGGCACGGATGTAACGCTGATAGGACAGGGCAGTCTGATTCTGTTTGAGTGCCTGATAGCGGCCGAAGAATTAAAGAAGAAAGGTATCAGCGCGCGTGTTGTGAACATGCACACCTCAAAACCCATTGACGGTAAATGCATTGACAAGGCAGCTCTTGAAACTGGAGCAATTGTAACGGCTGAAGAACATCAGGTGATTGGCGGAATGGGCGCGGCGGTTGCAGAGTACTGCGCAAAAAGCATTCCTACTCCGATTGAATTCATAGGAGTTCAGGACAGGTTCGGTGAGTCTGGTACTCCTAAAGAACTTTTTGAGGAATTCGGATTATCGGCAAAGTTTATAATAAAGGCGGCGGAGAAGGCGATAGGCAGGAAAAGGAAGAAATAGACATTTAGAAAAGTTTGTAAGGTTTGTAAAGTTTTAAGGTCCATAAGGTTTATAAGCCGCACTTCGTGCGTTTTGTTCTGAGCAGAATAAAGTTAATACAGTTCAAAAGCTTATAACGTTCGTAACGTTCTTAACGTTTGTAACGTAAAGCAGGGCGGAGAGACCATGAAAAAAACAATAATAGCGGGTTTGGCAGCTTTTTCTTTCGCGCTGGTTATTCATGCTGCTCCGCCGGCTCCGGGAGTTTCAGCTGCGAGGATGCCGAAAGATGGCGTTCATATGAGTCCTGAGACTGCAAGGCTGATTTCTCAAGGTGCGCCTTCCTACGCGATAGCAAAAAGCATATCTGCTACCGGCGGAAAGACCATAGCTGCTATATTTGTCAATTTCACGGACGCAACTCTAACTGCCCCGCAGATTGACGCCTATACAACATCCAGCACTTCAGCAACATCAGGATTTCTGCTTAGGATGTCAAATTATTACAAAGAATGTTCATATAACACGCTTAATCTCACTATTGTCACTATGACAGGTACTGGCGGACTCGGTTACACCTTATCCCATAATATGCTTTATTATTCCTCTAACAATTACGCGAATGTTACTAACGGAAGTTTATTCAACGATGCTTGCAACGCTTACACGACAGCGACTGGATTAACAATAACAAAAGATTCTCCATATAATAGTATTCTCGTAATTCATGCCGGTATAGGAGCAGAATCGGTTACAAACCCTACTAACCAGATATGGTCAATGTTTGTTGATTTCAATCCTGCAACGATACTTGGCGGATTCACAGAGGGAGAGACGGTTCCTGCGGGTGAAACAGGCAGTCTTGTTCCTTTTGGTGTGTTATGCCACGAATTCGGACATCAACTTGGTCTTGTTGATCTTTACAATACTTCAGGAGTTTCGTCTCCTTCAAATCTTGGCTACTGGGACATAATGGACTATGGCTGTTGGGCTGGTTCACCTATCACAAGTCCAGTTCACGCTGGAAGCAATCCGACTCACACCTCCGCATGGTCCAAGCAACTTCTTGGCTGGGTTATACCTACACAGGTTACATCTAGTATTCCACTAACTCTGCGTAATTATGAGAACTATCCGGACACATACAGGATACCGATTTTAGGCAGTTCTACTGAGTATTTTCTTCTGGAATTCAGAAAGTTGGTCGGTGAAGACATCTGCCTCCCTAATTCTGGGACGGTTATTTATCACATAGATGATTCAATCGGAACGCTTTCCCTGAACAACGTGAACAGTGTTTCGCCTCATTTACGGGTGGCCGTTATCGAAGCCGACAACAATTCAGACATCTCGTCTAATCACGGCGACACTGGAGATCCGTGGGGCGACGGCGCTCTTTTTACCACACCCAGGAGCGACGGCTACGCCGGACAAAGTTATATGACTATATCAAATTTCACTGGCTCGTCAACAAACACGGTTACAGCAAACCTTTCGGCAATTCCGGCCACACAGGCGCTAAGCATAAGTAATTTCTTTAATTTCCCTAACCCTGTGAAGGGAGCAGCTGCAACAACAATCAGGCTGACACTCTCAAGGCCGTTCACCACAGCAGAACTCAGGATTTTTACGATAGCCGGAGAACAGCTGCTCGATAAAACAATAGATTTTTCAAATTTCCAGGCCACGCTTTCAGACACCAACAAGAGCTGGATTTTTGACTATGCGTGGGACCTCAAAAACGCGGCCGGCAATCCGGTCGCAAGCGGCCTCTATCTTTGTGTTATAACAACAAAAATATCAGGTTCCACACAGTCAAAAACAAGCAAGTTGGTGGTTGTCAGATGAAATACAACCTGGTCCGGGGAACAAAGGATATACTCCCCGGCGAGTCTGCAAAATGGCAGTATGTAATCAATAAGACAACTTCCGTCTTTTCCCGTTTCGGCTATTCTGAAATTAAAACCCCCGTATTTGAAATGACCGAACTTTTCACGAGAGGCATCGGAGAGAGCACGGATATTGTCACAAAGGAGATGTATACTTTCCTCGACAAAAAGGGGAGGAGTATCACTCTCCGACCGGAAGGCACCGCGGGCGTCGCAAGAGCTTACATAGAGGACAATCTGAATATCGCCCCGGTTCCCGTTAAACTCTTTTACATAGGCCCCATGTTTCGCTACGAGAGGCCGCAGGCAGGCAGGTATCGCGAGCACTGGCAGCTGGGCGTTGAAGTTTTTGGTTCTAACTCGCCCATGCTAGACGTCGAGGTTATCAGCACTGGCCTGCTTCTTTTCAAAGAACTGGGTGTTACAGGGCTCAAGACTAATGTTAACTCTATCGGCTGCATGAATGATAACTGCAGGCCGGGATATATCAAGGCTCTCCGGGACTTTCTCCGCTCCAGGTCAGGAAAACTCTGCGACACCTGCAAGGTAAGACTTGAAAAGAATCCTCTCAGGATACTTGACTGCAAGGTTGAATCCTGCAGGAACGTTTTCAAGGAAGAAGGCGTCCCGAGCATACTTAATTTCTTGTGCGCCGATTGCAGCGGGCACTTCGAGCGTGTTAAAGAGTATCTCGCTCTGATAAAAGCCGAATATGTTGTGAATGACCGGCTGGTGAGAGGGCTGGATTACTATACCGGGACGGTATTTGAAATAATGTGCGACAGGCTGGGCGCGCAGAGCACGGTGATGGGCGGCGGAAGGTATAATAAACTGATAGAAGAGCTTGGCGGGCAGCCGACTCCGGCAATAGGGTTTTCAGTCGGACTGGAAAGGCTTCTGCTCACGCTGGAAGCGCTTTCCATTCAACTGCCGGTAGATTCCTCGCCTGACATTTACCTGGTAACGCTCGGGCAGGAAGCTCTTAAAAAAGCGTTTCTCCTGGCCGAAGAACTGCGCTCATCCGGGTTAAGAGTTGTTATGGCCTGCGAAGACAAGAGCATGAAAGCCCAGATGAAGCTTGCCGACACACTCAAAGCGAAGAAAGCTGTCATAATCGGCGATAACGAACTTAAAGAAGCAGTGGCCGTTGTGAAGGATATGGCTACCGGAGACCAGAAAAAAGTTGCATTTAAAGAATTGATACCTCAGTTAAACCAAGCACTAAGCACTAAATCCTAAATACTAAACGAAACAATAAGAATCAAAGTTGTGTTTTTGTTCGCTATTATTATTGATTATTGAAGTTTGCTGTTTGTTTAGTGCTTAGAATTTAGAATTTTAATTTTGTTTTTGCCCTTGGAGGCCACATGATTCGTACTCATTATTGCGGGGAGCCTGATATAGCGCTCCTGGACAAAGAAGTAACGCTTACCGGCTGGGTGGATTCCAGACGGGATCACGGCGGGCTGATATTTATTGACCTTCGCGACAGGACCGGCAAAGTTCAGGTCGTTGTTGACCCAAAGGCAGCGCCGGAAGCGCATAAGCTATCCCAGGATATACGCTCGGAATTCGTGCTTAAGGTTAAAGGAAATGTAAGAAGGCGTCCCGAAGGCACAATAAACAAGAACATCAAGACCGGCGAGATTGAGGTTTCGACTACAGAGCTAACGGTCCTTAACCCTTCCAAGGCCCTTCCATTTCAGATAGACGATACAAATGTTGCCGAAGAAGTAAGGCTTAAATACCGTTATTTGGACATTCGGCGGCCCAAGATGCTTTCCAATATAATAAACAGGCATAAGGTTACATTTATCAGCAGGGATTACCTGGACAAGCTGGGATTCCTGGAAATAGAGACGCCTTTGCTTATAAAGAGCACTCCGGAAGGCGCAAGGGATTTCCTGGTGCCAAGCAGGCTGTCTGCCGGCGAGTTTTACGCGCTTCCGCAGTCACCGCAGATGCTGAAACAGATAATGATGGTCTCAGGGATTGACAAGTACTTTCAGATCGCGAAGTGCTTCAGGGACGAGGATCTTCGCGCCGACAGGCAGCCTGAGTTCACTCAGATAGACATCGAAATGTCTTATATAACCGAAGAAGACATCTATGTCCTCGTCGAGGGCATGCTAAAACGGGTCTTTAAGGAAACCCTCGGATTGGATATTCCGGCGCCCTTCCCAAAGATGACTTATGACGAGGCAATGGACAAATACGGTTCAGACAAACCCGACCTTCGCTACGGACTCGAGCTGGTGAATGTGACCGAACTTATGAAACAAACACCCTTCAAGGTCTTTCTCGACGCCATAGCAAAAGGCGGTATCATTAAAGGACTTAAGGCAGAAGGTTGCGCTAAGTTCTCAAGAATGGAAATGGACACCCTGACCGAGTTTGTAAAGCAGTTCGGGGCAAAAGGCCTTGCCTGGTTCAAGGTCACGGCAGGCGGAATTGAATCTCCCATCGCGAAGTTCTTCGAGAAACCTGTTCAGGATGAACTTGTGAAACGCTTCGGGGCCAAAGACGGCGACCTTATTATGCTTATCGCCGATAAACCTTTCACTACAAACCAATGCCTGGACTTCCTGCGCCGCCACATGGCGGAGAAACTCGGGCTAATTGATCCTAATAAGTTTGTTTTCACCTGGATTGTTGATTTCCCGCTCTTTATGTGGAATGAGGAAGAGAAGAGGTTTGAACCGGCACATCACCCGTTTACAGCGCCTAAAACCGACGACCTTTCGGCCTTTGACAGGGACCTTGGCGCAATTAAGGCCAGGGCCTATGATATCGTTCTAAACGGCGTGGAACTCGGCGGAGGAAGTATAAGAATTCATAACCGCGAGATGCAGGCGAAGGTCTTTAAGACCATAGGCATAAGCGATGAGCAGGCGAACAGCAGGTTCGGGTTCCTGCTTGAAGCCTTTGAATACGGAGCTCCCCCGCACGGCGGCGTCGCTCTCGGCCTGGACAGAATGCTCATGCTGATGTTTAAAGAAAGTTCTATCAGGGACGTAATTGTCTTCCCGAAGACTCAAAAAGGGCAGTGCCTGCTTACCAACGCGCCATCAGATGTTGATGAAAAACAGCTAAGGGAACTTCATATAAAGGTCAATATAATAAAAAAAGAAGAAGTTGCCAAAAGTTTGTAAGGTTTGTAAGGTTTGTAAAGTTTATAACGTAAAGCAAAAACGGAACAAATAAACCAATATTTGAATTTTTACAGAATCAAGGAGGAAATATGAAAAGAATCCTAATAGCTATTGTAGCAATCCTATGCTTGTCGGCTCAGGTTTCAGCCATCAATTTCGGCAACTTCGCGACAAATATAGTCCAGAGTAAACTGAACGCTTTCGCGAAAGACCTTGGCCCGGTCCTTGGCGGAGGTACATATTCGGGGGCAAACTGCGGTTTTCCGGGATTTGACATAAGCGCGAAACTTGTCATGGTAAGCAGCGCGTCCTCCGACGATGTAATCCTCCCTGCAAACTCGGCGTTCGGACTGCCGTTCGCCCAAATAGAAGTCGGGCTGCCCATGAACATTATTCCAATGTTCCGCATCTTCACGATTTCTCCCGAGAACGGCGGAACTTTGACCGTTATGGGAGGCGGTATCAAATACAAGCTCTCTGATGATCAGGCGATACTGCCCGCGGTTGCCGTATCAGGAACCTATCATTTCTTCTCGGGTTATTCGGCTTTTGACTTTAACGCGTTAAGCTTTAACCTGATACTCAGCAAGGGCCTATCGCCTTTACCTGTATCGCTATACGCGGGAGCAGGAGTTGATTTCTCAAATATCACATCAAAAGTGCCGGGCCTCGGGCTCGGGGTTACCGGTTCAGGCACCTCTTTTAGATATAACATTGGCGCGCGCCTTACAATACTGCCTGTAATATATATAAACGGGGATATCGGCTACGCGAACAGCAGCCTTGCCTATTCCTTCGGGGCGGGAGCAGCGTTCTAATAATGAAGGTCCCTGTAACAAAACATATTACATTCAGCGACTCAAGAGAAACAATGAATGTCTTCGGAAACAATGACGACCATTTGAGGCTGATCGAAGACAAATTCAACATTGATGTCGCTTCAAGAGGCACAAAGCTCACGCTTCACGGCCGCAAGCAGGATGTGGAGCTCGTAGAGAAGCTAGTAAACGACCTGCGCACAATCCACGCGAGCGGGGAAATATTGCATTTAGACAATGTCCTGCGCCTGATGAATCTTCGCAAAGAGGAAGAGAAGCACGGGACAGGATACAGCACGGCAAAAGATGTAATTCCGGTCCCTTCCAAGAAGCTTCACATCCGCCCGAAAACGCTCGGCCAGAAAAAATACGTTGACGCGATTAAAAGAAGTGACATTACCTTTGCCATCGGCCCTGCCGGCACGGGAAAGACTTACATCGCAGTCGCGCTTGCAGTATCAATGATGCAGGCGGAAGAGGTCAGCAGGATAATACTGACCAGGCCGGCCGTGGAAGCGGGGGAGAAACTCGGATTCCTGCCGGGTTCCCTCCAGGAAAAAGTAAATCCGTATCTTAGGCCGCTTTATGACGCTATGTACGATATGATGGACTTTGACAGGGTTCACGAACTGCTGACAAAAGACATCATCGAAGTCGCGCCGCTGGCCTATATGAGAGGCAGGACCCTAAACAGCGCTTTCATAATTCTTGATGAAGCGCAGAATACCACTCCGGAACAGTTGAAGATGTTCGTTACCCGCCTGGGCTTCGGCTCTAAAGCCGTAATTACAGGAGATGTTACCCAGGTTGACCTGCCGAAAGACAAGATGTCCGGGCTTGAACAGGCTGAAGATATTCTAAAAGGCGTGAAAGGCATCAGTTTCGTGGAACTCTCCGGGAAGGACGCGGTGCGCCACGAAGTCGTTGCAAGAATCATTGAAGCCTACTCAGACAATGACAACAAGAAGTAATCTCAACATCCTTTATAAAGCCGTTAAACCTGTTCCGAAACTTTCGGCTCTCACGAAAAAGACTCTAAAAAAACTCATTATGCTCGAAAAGACGCAGTTCATTGAGCTGAACATCTTATTCTGCAATGACAATTTCATAAAAAATCTAAACCGGACTTTCAGGGGAAAGAACAAAGCCACAGACATCTTAACCTTCTATTACGAGACCGGCAGAAAAACCAGCTTAACCGGCGATATAACAATCTCTCTGCCTACCGCGCGCCGGCAGGCAAAACATCTCGGGCACATCCTCGAAGAGGAACTCAAGGTCCTTCTGGTTCACGGTTTTTATCACCTGCTCGGACACGACCACCTCGCGGACGATGAATACCGTAAAATGCAAAGGAAGGAAATAAAGGCTCTTAAACTTGTATAAAGAATGTGCTAAAATATCTTTGTGAGATTCTTCCTGGAAGGCATATCATTACTTATACTTTTCGCAGCCGCGGCTTTTTTTTCCGCGGTAGAAACAGCTTTACTCAGCTTGTCAAGATCCCGGACAAAACTTCTCGTCAATCAGCACCCAAAGAAAGCGCGAGCCCTTCAAGTCTGGCTGGATGACCCCAACCGCCTGCTTAGCACGCTTTTGATAGGCATCAATGTCGTCGCGGTCGCGTCTTCCACGGTGAGCGCCCTCGTTGCGGCAAATATCGCTCAAACTTCCCGATACATCAGCCCTGCGATCGCGGGAGGAATAAGCGGAATTCTCGTCGCGTTCGTAATGATAATTTTCGTGGAAGTCACTCCTAAAATATATGCGATCCATAATGCCGAAAATGTGGCGCTGAAGTCAGTCAATTTTCTTTATGTCCTGTACAAAATAATCACTCCTGTCACAATAATTTCAACAAGAATTGGTTCTTCAATACTTAAATTGTTCGGCGGAGAAGCGGAAGACGAACTGCCTTTGGTTTCAAGAGACGAGATTAGGGCGCTCGTGAAACTTGGCAACGAAGAAGGAGTAATAAAAGAAGAAGAAAGCCAGCTGCTCGCGAATGTGTTCAAGATATCCGAGAAGACCATAAAAGACATTATGCTCCCGATTGATAAGGCGGTAATGATAGACCTGGATGCGGGACTAAACGAGATATCAAGGCTTGCCGCGGAGGAAGGCTACACCCGGATGCCCGCCTTCAAAGGTACAAGAGACAATATTAAAGGTGTCATTTATTCCAAAGAGATACTTACAGTCTGGCTGAACAAAAAACTATTCCTTATAACCGACCTTTTACGCCCGGTCTATTCAATATCAGAAGACAGAAAAGCAGCTGACGTTCTTACGGAATTCAAAAGCAATAAAGTGCATATGGCCCTGGTTATTAATAAAGACAGCAAACTTACCGGTCTTGTCACGCTTGAAGACATACTAGAAGAGATCGTGGGAGAGATGAATGACAAGTTCTGGACAATATCCTAAGAATGCACCGGAGATTTACGGCGTAGTCGGATATCCCGTAAACCACAGCCTTTCTCCCGGCATGCACAATGCCGCTTTCAAGTCCCTGGGAATAAATGCTAATTATTTGGCATTTGAGATTAAACCCGATGTGCTTCCACTTTTTCTCAAACAACTAAACAAACTCGGCATTTCAGGCGTAAATCTTACTTTGCCGCACAAGGAGATAGCATACAAATACTTGCGCAACATGTCAAAAGAAGCCAGAGAGACCGGGACAGTAAACACCATTAAAAACACGAACGGCAAACTTTTCGGAGAGAGCACAGACGCTTACGGCTTACTGGCTAGCCTAAAAGAAGAGTTTAAGCTCACATCCCTCAAAAACAAATCTATCCTTCTGCTGGGAGCGGGAGGGGCTGCAAGCGCAGTAGCCGGCAAACTTGCCTCAAGCGGCATTAAAACACTATACATTGCCAACAGGACTCAAGAAAAGGCCGTCAGACTTGCGGAAAAGACGGAGTCTTCATCTTCAACACGGTGTTTTGTCATCCCGCTGGACGACAAAGCGGTTTCTATGGTTATATCTGACGTTGATCTTCTTATAAACGCAACATCATCCGGCCTAAAACTAACCGACAAACCTCCGGTTACCTGGTCGGCATTAAGAAAAGGACTGCTAGTCTACGACATGATCTATAACCCTCCAATAACACCATTACTAAAAGAAGCAAAAAAGGCCGGTGCAATATGTGCAAACGGGCTTGGGATGCTGCTCCACCAGGGAGCGCGAGCTTTCACTATTTGGACCGGGAAGAAAGCCCCCCTGACAGTAATGAGGAACGCCCTTAGTAAAAGTGTGAAGTCTTCCTGTAAACAAAAGAGTTAGCGCCAACATTTCAACAAAGAGATGACCATGCAGACAGCCGCTTTCTGGAAAGAACAACCCTGCGACAAAGTTCAATGCGTTCTATGTCCGCACAATTGCATCATCCCAACGGGAAAATCCGGAATTTGCAAAGTACGTCTAAACCTAAAGGGCGCGCTTTACTCTTTGATTTACTCGGAAACGACCGGTGTTGGTCTGGACCCTATAGAAAAAAAGCCTCTTTACCATTTTTTCCCAGGCTCACAAATACTTTCCCTGGGCACCAACGGCTGCAACTTATCCTGTTCTTTCTGTCAAAACTGGCAGATATCCCAAACCGGCAATTCAGAGAGGCAAAAACTCACTCCTGATGGAGCCGTCAGACTTGCCCGGCAAGAATCCTCAATAGGGATAGCTTACACCTACAATGAACCGTTTATATGGTTTGAATATGTTCTGGAAACTGCAAAAAAAGCCAAAGAGCAGGGTCTTAAAAATGTGCTTGTAACAAACGGCTTTGTGAATCCCGAACCGCTAATGGAGCTGCTCCCATACGTAGACGCTATGAACATAGACCTTAAATCTATTAATGATAGATTTTATAGGCAAACCTGTAACGGCAGTTTGCCTCCCGTGAAAAGAACAATAGAAACAGCTCAAAAACACTGCCACATTGAACTTACAAACCTTTTAGTCCCTGGAAAGAATGACTCCGAGAAAGATTTGCTTGAGCTTACAGCTTATGTATCCACGCTTGGGAAGGACATCCCTCTGCATTTTTCAAGATATTTCCCCCTTTACAAGGCAACTGAACCGGCAACACCGGTATCAACTCTTCAGAATGCTGCCCGCATCGCAAAAAGCAAGCTCAATTATGTCTATCTAGGAAACCTGGAAGGCGAGGAAAGCTCTACCCATTGTCCAAAGTGCAAAGAGGAGCTAATACGCAGGAAAGGATTTTTGCTGGAAACCTATCATCTTTCCGGTTCCAACTGTTTTAAATGCGGTTGCAATATTTATGGTTCTTTCAAATAAACTGCTGCGTGCTGAAAACCGGGATATTCTTTGGCACAACGAAATAATCAACGAAGCTTCCAATCCCTTGTTTTTTCTTGAAAAACTTGTAATTATATGCTATTTTCAACAAAGGTTACGGCGGCATAGCCAAGTGGTAAGGCAGCGGTCTGCAAAACCGCGATTCCTCGGTTCAAATCCGAGTGCCGCCTCCAAAACCTGGAGGCATCAATGAACAGGCTGCTGGCGGTGGTTTTAGTTATAATAACAGCCGGGTCTGGTTTTTCAGGCCTGATAGTCGCAAAAGGGGATCCTGCGCCTGATTTTTCCATTTTCCACTTAAAAGGAAAGAGATTCAATCTCGCGGATTATAAGGGCAAGAAGGCTGTTTTCATAAATATCTTCTCAATAACCTGCGAACCCTGCAAAGAGGAACTACCCTTCATCATAAAACTCTACAAGAAATACAGTGAAAACGTTGAGTTTGTCGGCATTGACATAACAGATCCGAAAAAAATTGATGTCGAAAATTTTGTAAAAACCTCCGGTATACCTTACCCTGTCTGCTGGGATTTAATAAGCAAAACATTTTACAACCGATACATCAAAGGCGGGTTCAATATGCCGACCAGCATATTCATTGATGTTGACGGGAACATCAAAGAGATTACAGGCGTTCTTAAAGAAGACGAGTTTGAGAATATACTCGGGGGCGTGAAGAATGACAAGAAAAGAACGGATTAAACTATCCCTTAATCACAAGAGCGCGGATATTGTCCCCTACAATATTACATTTACATTTCAGGCCGCGGAAAAGCTGAGAGCACATTTCAACGACCCTGAATTCGAAGAAACAATAGGGAATCACCTGTTCAGTGTTAACGCTCTTAGCCGTAACAAGATTATAAAACCCGGCTTCAAACAGGATGATTTTGGAGTAATATGGAACCAAACCGTGGACAAGGATATCGGAGTTGTTGATGAATTACTCCTGAAGGAACCTTCGCTGAAAGGATTCAAACTGCCTGACCCTAAAGCTGCCTGGAGGTATGAAAATTTCGGTAAATCCCTGGGAAAACACAAGGACAGGTTTCTGCTCAGCGATATCGGTTTTTCTCTTTTTGAACGCGCCTGGACCTTGCGAGGCATGGAGAACCTGCTCATAGATATGTACGAGAATCCGGGCTTTGTAAATGAACTGTTGGATGCAATAACTGAATTCAATCTTGCAATTATCGATGAGTCATCAAAATTCCCCATAGACGGCATGAGGTTCGGAGATGACTGGGGCCAGCAGTCCGGATTAATAATGGGACCGGACCTATGGCGCAAATTCATCAAACCGCGGATCAGGAGAATGTATTCCCGTGTCAAGGCGCACGGATTGAAGGTTTTTATCCATTCCTGCGGGGATGTGGAAGAAATCTTTCCTGACCTTATTGAGTGCGGGCTGGACTGTTTCAACCCGTTCCAGCCGGAAGCTTACGACATCTTCAAGATAAAACAATTACACGGCGCAAAACTCTCTTTTTACGGCGGTATGAGCACACAGAAGATACTGCCTTTCGGAACTGCTGATGATGTAAAAAAAGAGACCGTAAGGCTTTTAAGAGAGATAGGCATTAACGGCGGATACATCTTTTCTCCAGCGCACGCGACCCCGGCTGACGTGCCTCTGGACAACATGCTCGCTATGCTGGAGATCGTCCGTAACCAGGAGAAGTACCTGTAAATGGCAAAGAAAAAAGGCGTAGAAAAAAGCGCAAAAAAGAAAAAAAGCAGCGGGCTGGCTTGGCTCTTCGCGCTGGCAGTACTTGTCATTTTCATACTAGTCATGCAGCTTCAGGAGAAAGAAAAGCGCATAGAAACGCTCACAAAACAAACGCGTTCCGGCACAATGCAGAATGGCGCTCAGGGGAACCAAGCCAGGCCTGGTTCAATATTAGACAAGGAAAAAGTGAAAGCAACCGCTGACGCTGCACTAGCAAAACTAATCGGCAAATCTCCTTCCCCGGGAAGCAGCTGGTTCCTGGACGGCGTCAATTTTCTTAAGAATGACTGCATTACCATCACTTATGAGGACGGCCACACCTTCGGAAGCATAACTTACAAGGTTGCTGACGCCTCCGATGCCGGCACGTGGGTGAAACAGTGACAAACGGACACAAGCGGGATGATCTGCAGGAAGCGCTTGCAACGGCGCTGAATGATATAAACGCCGAAAGCGGCACGCTAATGCTGCTTGACGAAAAAAAGGGCGAGTTGTTCATAAAGACTTCGGTCAGTAAGCCCGGATCCCAACCTCTTTCCGAAACCATAATAAGCCAAACAAGAGTAAAACTCGACAATACTTCTCCATCCGGGCTGGTAGTAAAACTTAACAAACCTCTTTTGATCAACGATATTGAAGGACTTAAGAAGGTCTTCCCAAGCCTAACAACTATCGCTAACCCAAAAAGATATAAATCTTCTTTGCTTGTGCCGGTTGATACGCCTAACGGCCCAAAAGCAGTCTTGAGTTTCAGCAACAGATCAGACAATAAACATTTTTCCGAACACGACCTAAACCTTGCAGTTATGCTCGCGAAATATTTTGGCGCGGCCCTGAAACTGGAAAGGAAAAATCTGGAGTTGAGGACCTTTAATAATGTCATTCAAAAGATAAACGCTACAAATGACCTTCACAATATCTTCAAAACAATTGTTTCAAGCGGGAAAGATATGGTCGAGTGCAAGAATGTCTCAATTATGCTCATCGAGAATAATAACCTTATTGTGAAAGACAGTTCAAGGAAATCCATAATCGGACAGAGCCGAAAGCTGGGAGCGGGCGCTTCCGGGTGGGTCTGGAAAACCGGCGAACCGCTCCTCATCAAGCGGGCGGAGGACTCACGCAAGGAGAGGAGTTTCAAACCTCTCGGGAAACCGGGATCCTTTATAGTTGTGCCCATGAGCATCAGCTACGAATCCCCTTTTGCCGTGAATGTTTCACTTAAGAGCAATGCCACTATCGGAGTATTAAACTTCTCCAACAAAAACAACATGAAACCCTTTACAGACGAAGACCTTGATGTGATTTCAAACTTCGCCAATCTTGCTGCAGTAGCCATCGAAAAAGTTAAATTCTTTCTTGAAACTAAAAGAGCGTATCTGAGCACTGTGGAAGCGCTCGCGGCCGCCATAGACGCTAAAGACAAGAGTTCTTATACCCATCTTAAGCGCGTCGTCCGGTTATCATTGGAACTTGCGGACAAAGTAGGGCTTTCCGAGAAGGAGAAAGAAGACCTGCATTTCGCAGCGTTGCTGCATGATGTAGGAAAGATAGGGATTGAGGAAAGCATACTGAATAAACCCGGCAAGCTTACTGCCGAGGAATATGCCAGAATGAAGAAACATGTCGAAGAGGGGGTCCAGATCCTCTCAAACGCGCAGTTTCTGGAAGCAGCCACGCTGATAGTTCGACACCACCATGAGCAGTTTTCAGGCGCCGGCTACCCGGACGGCCTGAAAGGAAACGAGATACCAATCGGAGCGCGCATTCTATCGCTGGCTGATTCCTATGATGCCATGATCACAAACAGGATCTACCGCGCCGGGAAAAGCATTGAATCAGCAAAGGAAGAGCTTAAGAGGTGCGCCGGGAAACAATTTGACCCTTCGTTGGTACCAATCTTCCTAAAGATTATTGATGCCAATATTCCAGCGGAGAAAAAGAGTCAAATCTGAGCTTTTTCTGTTTACAAAACGGAACTTTCTATGCTATAATTTTGCCTCATTATATAAGCGTTTTGTTAAGGAGGGTTCAGCTATCAATAAGTCATATAGGATAAACAACCAGATTAGAGTAGCAGAAGTCAGGGTTTTGGGTGTTACTGGAGAGCAGTTAGGTGTAATGGCAACTCCTCAGGCTCTTGCAGCCGCAAAAGCGCAGGCACTTGATCTTGTTGAAATATCTTCCAGCACTGTGCCTCCGGTATGCAGAATAGTGAATTTCGGAAAGTTCAAGTACGAGCAGGAAAAGAAAGAAAAAGCAGCCAAAAAGAACCAGAAGATTGTTGTTTTAAAAGAAATAAAGATCAGGCCCAAGATAGATATTCATGACTTGACCACAAAGAAAAACCATATAAAAGATTTTATTGAAAAAGGCAATAAAGTAAGAGTAACAATAATGTTTAGGGGCAGAGAAATGGCCCATAAAGAGATGGGAAGGGATATCCTGGATAAGATCCTCATAGAGTTTCAGGATTTTGTAGATGTAGAGCAGGCAAGCAAATTAGAGGGCTACAACATGGCTATGGTGTTGGCTCCGAAGAAGGGGAAATAATATGCCAAAACTGAAGACAAAGAGCGGCGCGAAGAAACGGTTCAGAATAACAAGGACCGGCAAGGTAATGAAAAAAAAGGCGTTTATGAGGCACAATCAGGAACATAAAGCCAATAGCCTGAGAAATCACCTCGGAAAGATGGGCCAGTTAAACAAAACTGACGGAAAATCAATAAAGTCTTTGATGCCGTACAATTAAGGAGATAAGTTAAATGCGTATTAAACCGGGAAAGACAACAAGAGCCAGAAAGAAAAGAATTTTCAAACTCACAAAAGGATTCTGGGGCAAGAAAAAGAATTGTTTCAGGTTCGCGAATGAAGCCGTTGACAGGGCAGGCAGATTCGCTTACAGGGACAGGAGAGACAAGAAAGGCACTTTCAGGCGCCTTTGGATTACCCGCATTTCCGCTATGACAAAGGAAAACGGGTTGTCCTACAGCAAATTCATAGCAGGTTTGAAAAAAGCCAAGATTGAGATAGACAGGAAAATGCTTGCGGAATTAGCGATTTGCGACGTAAACGCTTTCGGCAAGATAGTTGAACTGGCAAAACAGTAACCATTTTTTGGCTCAGCAAAGGACAAAATAAGATACCGGTCTAGACAACCGGTATTTTTACGTCTAAAGGACGTGAAATGCACGAAATAATTTCAATAAAATCCGCGGATAATCCGATAATAAAGGAACTCCTAGAAACAAAGAAAGATTCTTCTTATTATTTTGCGGAAGGCGTCAGGATCGCGGAAGAGTTTCTGAAATCTGGAAAAACGGCTGAGACAACGATAGTTTCCGGCGAAAACCTTGAAGACCGGGCGCTTGCCGGGCTTTTCGACAAGCTTAAAACCCGTTCCGCCAATTCTTACGTCATGACCTCGAGGCTCTTTAGAAAGTTCTCGGATGTTGAAGAGCCGCAGGGGATAGCCTTTTTTGGCAAGAGAGGACAGGCCGGGGAACTTTCCGCAATGGACCTTTCTGATCAAAATGCAGTATATGTGCTTCTCGACGGTATCAGCGACCCCGGCAATATCGGAACTATCATCCGCACCTGCAAAGCGGCGGGCGTGAAAGCGCTCTTCACCTCAAAGGGAAGCGTTTCCGCCTACAACCCAAAAGTTCTGCGCTCAACAATGGGAACCGTGTTCTCAACTGCCATCATTGAAAGCGTAGATCCCGTGGAATTGATAGAACAATTCAAGAAGAATAATATCAAAGCGGTCGGCACGTCTCTTGAAGCCAAAACCGCGGTGTGGGATTCTGATATCTCTCTTCCTGTAATTCTCATCTTCGGGAACGAAGCAAGAGGCATCTCAAAAAAAGCTCTGGAACTAACAGACTTAAACGTTAAACTCCCGATTACCGGGGATATTGATTCCTTAAATGTTGCGGTATCAACGGGAATAATGATTTATGAAATGATGCGCCGTTTTAAATTATATTAATACGCTGTTAACCCCTTCTAAAATAAACACTTCCAAAGAGCAAACTCTCCTCATGCGTTGACAGAAAACCTTATTTTTGCTATACTATTCCAAGTATTAAGGACAATTTCTAAATGTGACATAGAATGCGATTTTCAAGAATACGGGTAAAATAGGCGTATTTTTGTCGTATTCAGAATATGAAAAAGGAGCAATAAAAGCCCTGCCTGAGTACCCGGCGGGCCGGATAAAAAATGGAAAAAGAACTGGAAGGGCTTTCGGGTGAGATTGAAGCAGCAGTAACCGCCGCAAAAACCCGCGAAGAGCTCGAAACTGCGAGAGTGAAATACCTGGGCAAGAAAGGTGCGTTGACCGCCTTTTTTGACAAATTGGGCTCGCTTCCTAAAGAGGAAAAACCAAAAGCAGGAGCATTACTCAACTCACTGAGGAAAAGATCGGAAGCTCTGCTTGCCGAAAAAAACGAAATGCTGTCAACAACCGGAAACTCAACAACGGTTGACACTACCCTGCCGGGAAGGAGCATAAATACCGGCCGCTATCATCCGCTCACAATCATTTCCAATGAATCAAAAGAAATCTTCAAAAGCCTCAATTTCCAGGTAATCGAAGGGCCGGAGATTGAGTCTGATTTCTATAATTTCGAAGCTCTCAACTTTCCGCCGCATCATCCCGCGCGCGACATGCAGAATTCTTTCCATCTCGGCGGAAACATGCTTCTCCGCACCCACACATCACCGGTGCAGGTTCGAACCATGGAGAAACAGAAACCTCCTCTCAGAATGATCACAATCGGGAAATGCTACAGGAGCGACGCTTCGGATCAAACACACACGCCGATGTTCCATCAAATAGAAGGACTTATGGTAGATGAAGATATTAATTTCGGAGACCTTAAGGGAATCTTGAAGATCTTTTTCAGCCGTCTCTTTGAAAGGGAAGTTAACATCAGATTTAACCCGAGTTATTTTCCTTTCACAGAGCCTTCTGTTGAGGTGTCCTTCTCCTGTCATGTCTGCGGCGGAACCGGCTGCAGCGTCTGCAAAAAAACAGGTTGGATAGAGATAGGCGGAGCCGGCATGGTTGACCCCAATGTATTCAAATCGATAGGCTATGATTCAGAAAAGTGGACAGGTTTTGCCTTTGGATGGGGAATAGAACGTATGGCAATGATTAAGTATGGCATCAACGATATCAGGCTGTTTCCTGAAAACGACCTGAGATTCCTGGGGCAATTCGAATGAATATAACCTACAACTGGCTGAAAGAATTCGTCGGGATTAAATTGACGCCGGAGAAACTGTCCGCAAAATTTATCGATCTCGGCATAGAAGTTGAAAGCCTCACTGCGCTCGGAGACATCAGCGGTGTAGTGGTTGGCCTTATCGAGAAGATTGAGGCTCATCCAAACGCAGACAAGCTAGTCTATTGCCTCGTGGATGCAGGCGGGCCCGCAAAGCTTAATATTGTTTGCGGAGCGAAGAACATGAAGGCGGGTGACAAGGTTCCGGTAGCGGTAGACGGCGCGGTGCTGCCGGGAAATTTCAAAATCAAACCCACCAAGCTGCGCGGTTTGCTCTCGGAAGGCATGCTCTGTTCCGCGAAGGAACTGGGTATTGCCGAGGACGCGGACGGTCTTTTTATGCTTCCGGCCGATGCACCCGTCGGAAAAGACATCACCGAATATCTGAACCTAAAGGACTGGCTCTATAAACTCGAAATTCTTCCCAACAGGCCGGATTATCTTGGCGTCGCAGGAGTTGCAAGGATGCTTTCTGCCGCATTGAATATTCCGCTCAAATATCCTGAAATAAAGATAATGGCCGGTGCCCCCAAAACTGCACCAGAAACAAGAGTAACAATCAATGATAAAGACCTCTGCCCGAGATACACGGCGCGGGTCATTAATGGCATTAAGCCGGGGCCTTCGCCTTTCTGGATGCAGTTGAGATTGAAATCGTGCGGCATTCGCCCCATAAACAATATTGTCGATATCACTAACTACGTACTGCTGGAACTCGGGCACCCGCTTCACGCTTTTGACGGATCTCTCATTGACAGGAACCACATAATAGTCAGAAGAGCCGCGAAAGGAGAGAAGATGACAACCCTTGACGGGATCGTCAGGGAACTGACCCCGGACATGCTGGTTATCGCTGACGAAAATAAAGCGATTGCTCTGGCCGGCATCATGGGCGGCAACAATTCTGAAATCAACAGCATGACCTCTGAGGTCCTGCTTGAAAGCGCATACTTCGACTCTGTTAATATCCGTAAGACTTCAAAAGCTCTCAATCTCTCGACCGAGGCCTCCTTCAGGTTCGAAAGAGGCATGGACCACGAAGGCATGGTATTAGCGCTTGACCGCGCCGCATATCTTATGCAGGAACTCTGCGGCGGAACAGTCTCAGAGAACAGGATAGACATCTATCCCGAGAAAATCAAAGAACGGCGGATAAACACAAGATTTGAACGAGTCAGAAAATTGCTAGGCACGGACATCTCCGACCAGGAAATGACCGGAATTGCGGAGCGGCTCGGGTTCAAGCTGATATCCACTGATAAGACCGGATTCACAGCCGAAGTTCCGAGCTTCAGAGTTGAACTTGACCGCGAAATTGACATGATTGAAGAAATAGCGCAGATTTTTGGATATGAGAAGATAAAAGAACGCACCCCGAGAGTAATCTTAACCTCCAGCATACCGCAAACAGACTTTGAAGATGAGATAAAGAGTAATCTTGTCGGACGGGGCATTTACGAGGCTGTAAACTGGAGTTTTATGTCCAAATCATGGTTTGATAAAGGCGGTTTCCCGAAAGGAAGCGGCCTGAGGCAGTATCCTGAAATACTGAATCCATTGACAGACGAATGGAACATCATGAGAACAACCCTGCTCCCGGGCCTCCTTGCAAACACCACCCATAATGTGACAAATTTCGGAAACAAAAACCTCCGGCTTTTTGAGCTTGGCAAGGTTTTTCTAAAGGGAGACAAAGGCGCTTTCTACGAACATAAGAATGTTGGAATAATAGCAACCGGTCTGATAACCGAACCCGGCTGGGCGGAATCTCCTGCAGAAGCCGACTTTTTCTATATAAAAGGGCTTGTTGAGAGCCTGCTTGCTTCGCTTCGGGTGAATTATGAACTTGTTGAGGGCTATGAAGGCGAGGCTTATGAAAAGGGCATGGCAACGGGTGTTAAGATAAATAGCAAGCTTGCCGGCTGCTTCGGCGAGCTAAGAAAGAGCCTCTTGAAGGCCTTTGACATTAATCAGAAGGTTTTCTATTCTAAACTTGAACTGCCAGCAATGGAAGCGGCAAGAAGAGGTATTATTAAGTTTTCTCAATTGCCAAAATTCCCTGCAGTGAAAAGAGATATCTCGTTTATTGTAAATAAAAGGATTAATTCAGGGACAATTAAAGCCTATATTGACGGTTTAAAATTAACTCTTGTCGAAAAAACCTCTGTAAGAGCAGTATATGAAGGTGATAATGTAGGAAAAGACTTAAAGAGTGTTACCTGCACAATAGTTTACAGATCCCTTGAAAAAACCCTCACTGATAAGGAAGTTGACGATATTAATAACTCCATCATTGCCGGGGCCGGTGAAAAACTGGGCGCGGTTATCAGGAAGTAGTTTAACGGAGAGCTTCCATGGAAAAGATAGAAATACTAAGCCAAAAAGTAATAAAAGCCGTAGAAACGCTAAAAACCTTAAAAGCGGAGAATCAAGAGCTTAAGACCAAACTTAAGGAACTGGAAATTCTTAAATCAGAAATTGTCCGGTTCAAACAAAAAAGGGACAAAGCCAAGCTGCAGGTAGAGGAAATACTGACTACTATAGACAAAATACAGCTTGACCTGAAGTTTTAACGGGGGAATAATGGATGAACCAAAGAAGAGCATAGTGGTCGATATCTTCGGGACCGAGTATGTGGTTCGCGGTGAAGGCGACGGCTCCTACATTAAAGAAGTAGCAGCCTATGTCGATTCAAAGATGAGAAGCATTTCGGCTACCACATCAAATGTATCTTCTTTGAAAGTGGCAATTCTGACCGCTTTGAATCTTGCTGACGAGGTCTTTAAGTTCAGAGCGGATGCGGCAAAAAAACAGAAAAATGATGAAACGGCGGATGACCTTATAAAACTTATGGAAAACGAGAACCTTTAGGCGTAAAATAGCATTTCCTTTAAGGAGGAAAACATGAAGAAATACCTGGCAATTCTTGCGGTTGGGTTTGTTCTTGCCGGCTGTACAGGCAAGCCTGCTCTCCTGCCGGAAGAAGAAGCTTCCTACAACGAAATTGCCTCTTTGATAGATTCCACAAAGGTAGATCTTGACTCCGCCGCAAGAGCGGGAGCGAACGATTACGCGCCAGATTCGATGACACAGGCAAGGGCGGACCTCCAGACTGCGTCAAACACACTTGACATCAAAGACTTCGCCAGAGCCAAAGAGTACGCCAATAAGGCCGGCAAAGAAGCCCGAGATGTGCTGACCCTGCCCGTTAGCACGCAGGGTACTATTACTGACGCCGAAAGCCTGCTAAACTCGGCGAAAGTATCAGGCGCCGATGTTTCTTCTCCGATTAGCTACAAGGAGGCTTACGACAACCTTAACGCCGCAAAGATCGCCTATGAAAAAAACGTTTTTGATGTCGCCAAGTCAAAAGCAATAGCTTCTGCCGAAGCTTCAAGAAAAGCAATGTTTGAGCCCTCCTCGGCAAAGAAAAGTATTGCGGCCCTTTCCGATTCCTTGAAGCTGGCAAAAGATTTGCAGATGGACACGCTAAAAACCGACTCCTACATAGCTGCCACAACGGCGCTTGACACCGCCAAGGCGGATTTTACGGCAGGAGACCTGCAAAAAGCTTCAGATGGGGCAGATAAGGCAAAAACAGCCCTTGACGGGGAAATGAGAACCAGCGTTGAACTTGCCGTTCAACAGGCAGGAGGAGACATAAATTCGGCAAAGGAAAGCGGTGCTTCAGAATTTGCCTCAGACAAACTCGCCGCAGCCGAAACCGCAATAGCAGACGCCAATAACTCTTTGAAACTAGGTGAATTTCTCAATGCTAAAAAGAACGCTGCAAAAGCCTCCGCAGCCGCAAAAGACGCGGCAGAGAAAGCGCGCAGCGGGAAGGAAAATGCTTTGGTAACTCTAGCGCCGGCGGCAGACCAGACCATTCAGACAACCAAAGAATCCGAAACAGAGACAATGCCTGCGCCTGCGGTGCCTGCGAAAGCTGCCCCCCCCATAGTAATGCGCGAAGAACCTAAGAAAGAATTGCCAAAGATAGAACCTTCAAAGGAAACAAAATTTGAAGATAAGATCGCGGCGCCCAGGAAAACCGGTCTTCAGCCAACTCCTGCAGAGACCGCAAAAACGGCTCCGGGAGCTCCTGTTGACGGAAATATGGCTGTGCCGATTGGTGTTGGCATAGTCATAGTGATAACCTGTCTAATCCTTATCAGGACGCTTAGAATGAAGATAACGGCAGCTAAGAAAGAATCAGAGATCCAGGAGCAGGAAAAGAGTCAGGTTCAGAAGTAGCCCGCTAATATCAGGTAGTTTAAAAGCGCCGGCTCACACCGGCGCTTTTTCATAGCCAAAACATCAAAACTCTGTCAAACATAAGGTTCTTGACAACAGAAAGAGAGGAGTGTAATAAAAGACTGCGGCTTGGGGTATTCTTCGGCATTGCAGAATAATCATCAATAGTTCAAAGCAATTTAAGGAGATTGATTGTGAAAACGGTTAAAATGCCTTTGATTATAAATACAAGACGCCTTGTGCTGAGAAAACCAAGACTTTCAGACGCGCCTATGATATTTAAGACCTATGCCTGCGACCCAAAAGTAACAAAATATGTCACTTTCAAACCGCATAAGAGCCTGAAAGAGACAAAATCCTTTGTAAAGCGTACAATTGCAGAGTACAAGCTGAAGAGATTTACCTTTGCTGTAGAATCCCGTGAGACCGGTGAGCTAATGGGTAATTTTGCCTTCCGCATTGACAGATTCAAGGCAGAAATAGGTTATGTCCTGGCCGCTAAATACTGGGGAAAAGGTTATGCAACGGAAGCTGCCAGGGCTGTTATTTGTCAATTGTTCAAGAATAGCGGCATTTTTAGAGTTTGGGCCGTCTGTGACACTGGGAATAAGGCTTCCGCAAGGGTATTAATCAAGGCAGGCATGCGCCTTGAAGGTAAGCTAAAGCGATGGATGATCCATCCCAATAGGTCAAAATCTCCAAGAGACTGTTTCTGCTACGCTATTACCAGGAATTGAGCCCCGGCCGGCCGCAGGTTTGCGATTGTTCCAATCTAAAACGCCTAATTGACAACTTTCACGGCTAACCTAAAGGATACCTGCTGACTAATTCCGCTCATTTCCCGGCGTATCTGGCGGACATTCCCTACTGAACAATACCTTTATAATCACTTTTACAGGCAAAACCAGAATAATGACCGCTCCAATTTCGCTCCATATTCGCTTTAAACAGGCCCATTTCCCAGCGCATGTAAGTTTTACCTTACGCTGTTTTTTGACGCTTTTAACGCGATCCTGGAGAGGAATTTGACCTTATAGACGCATCACAAATACACATTTGACTGTATTTTGCTTGTTATTTTTATGCGTTTTTGGCCTTTTTTTATGGAAGCTGTTCCACAGAGCACACTATTTCAAGGTAATCCAATCCACTATCATTGCAAAACAATCTTAAACCTTATTGAATAATTCTTGCTCCGACGGCAAATCGACAACGATATCCGACGCCTACTGGAAACATGGAATTATTACCGGAAAATGCTATGTAATATTCACTATTGTTCGTGCCGGATTCCCGCCGGAGGCGGATCCGCATTTGGCGGGCATCCCACGGGCTCACGCCCGGATTTCTTCGATTTTGCATCATTAATTCAAGCCGGCAGGCACGAATCAAAGGCAAGGACGGGAACCAACAACTGGAGCAGGTTTACGCCCCGTAAAACAAGCTTTTGCTGCGGAAAGTTAGTCTGCAGCACCTTCCAAAATAACGCTGCAGCAATTAGGATTGGTACGGAAATTATGATATTTTGCCTCTGTGAACCACACAAACACCTAAATCAGACAAATCTTTTGTAAAACGCGCACTTGCCGAGACTTAACACGCAGTTTTATATCTTTGAATCCCGAGAAAGAGGCGCGAAACCATGCAATCTTACCTCCAATTTTAATGGATTCAAGAACTAAATCGGCCCTGTCCCGGCCGCAAATAAATCAGGGAAGAGAATGCTAGGAGGCTAACAGGGTAATAAAACAGGCAATTGTTCAATAATAGCCGTTTTTTTTTATCCTATTTGGTGGTTCTGCGTACCGGGAACAAGGCTTCAGAACTAAATTGAAACACTGTAGGCTTTGGTTTCAGGTTTAGATTAATGCGCCGGACAGCCTACCCTAAGGCTGCTACTGCTGCGCCGCTCAGGGGAGAAAACGTCATTGGCAGTTGTTCGACATTATTTCCGTCCAGAACGCCAAATTGGAACTTTCACGGCCGGACCAAAGGATACTTATTGAGGATTTTCACTGATTTTCCGGATGAAAACACGGCCATGCATATGTTGAATTATACCGCTAGAATCCCTTTTACAGGCAAAACCAGAATAGTGACCGCTTGAAATTCGCACTGTATTGGCTTTAAACAAGCCAATTATTCAATACGTGTAAGTTTACTTACTGCCATATTTAAATGCATTTAAAGCCATCGTGGAAAGGAATTTGACCATACCGATGCATCAAAAATGGTGGTTTGATTGATTTTCGCTTGTTGTTTTTATGAGTTTTTTACCCTTTTTTATGGAAGATGTTCCACAGGACATGCTATTTAAAGGTAATTCAATCCATAATCATTAATATTTAAGCCCAATAACGCGCAAGAGTATCTATTTCTACTATAAACTCGCGCGACAGGAAGATTGTGAACCTATAAAGTTCTGAATCATTTAACGTCGAATTTTCAAACCCGGGTAGGTCCTTGGGGAAGATGGGTTATACACGCAATCGGAGTTCTGGCCAGCGGACGAGACAGACAGCCTGTTATTCCTATAAGATATATTATGTTAACTACAAATTGTACCTAAACAGTTCATTGCTTAGATCAGGATTTTAGGGCACACCCTCCGGCAGCTTCAGGCGATAAAGCAGGCATCTCCGTAACTATAAAAACCGTACTTCATTCCTACCGCCTGATTATACGCGTCAATAACATTCTTCCTGCCCGCAAAAGCGCAGATTAATATCAGATTTGTCGACTCAGGCAGGTGAAAATTCGTTATAATCCCGTCAATAACACCGAATCTATACCCTTCCGTAATGTAAAGACCGGACCATCCTGAGGCCTTTACGACTTTACCATGCTCTTTATATACGGTTTCCAAGGTCCTGATAGCCGTTGTTCCCACGGCAATTACCCTGCGCCCATCGCTTTTTGCCCTGTTTATGGCCTCTGCAGAGCTCTCAGGGACCTCATAATACTCCAGGCCCATGACATGATCCTCTATATTCTCTGCTTTTATAGGCATAAAAGTACCCCGGCCGACATGCAAAGTGACTTCTGTGAACTCAACGCCCATTGTTCTTAGTTCTGACAGCAGTGCATCCGTAAAGTGCAGTCCGGCGGTAGGCGCAGCAATTGAACCATCATGCTTTGCAAATATAGTCTGGTATTTTATCTTATCTTCTGTATCTTCAAGCACATTTTCATGCTCGCGCTTTATATACGGAGGCAACGGAGCATATCCGTATTTCTCCATAAAACCTTTTATATCAAGGCCTTTCTCAAGGATAAACTCCACTAGAAAGCAGTCATCCTTAACCTGTTTTATTAAAGCGTATGAGGCAGTGCCTTTAAATGTGATTTTTTGACCGGCTATCAGGTTCTTGCGCCTGTTAATGAGGCTATTCCAGAACTCACCAGCAACAGGTTCTTTACTGAGCATAAGCATTTCTAGCCTGCCCATCGAAGGATCTTTGAAACCAATAAGCCTGGCGGGTATTACTTTTGTATTATTTAGGACCAGAAGATCGCCTTTTCTGAGGTATTTTGCGATATCCTTGAATATCTTATGCTCAATCAAACCTGACTGTCTATTAAGCGCCAAAAGCCTGCATTCATCGCGCTTTTCTGAAGGATGTTGTGCAATAAGTTCTTTCGGCAGGTTGTAGTGATACTCGGAAAGCTTCATCTGGAGGCTATTTCCGTTCCGGGGTAGTACCTTCTAAGGATTTCCTTGTAACTATGGCCCTGTTTTGCCATTCCGTTGGCTCCATCCTGGCACATTCCTACTCCGTGCCCCCAGCCTTTACCCGTGAAATAGAAGGTTCCCGCCTTAGGACGACAGGTTAAGGCTCTTGCGCTCATTAAGACATTATATCCAACGATTGCACGGAAATCATTTAGAGCCAGGGTTATTTGGCCTTTGTCGGTCGAGATTCGGACCGTCTTCGTCCTGCCGCTTTTACTAACTTCATAATTTGGGTCTATCTCGTAAATATCTCCGGCGCTGCGCCCGGCTGCGTTTAGAGTTGCAAGAATATGAGTTTTTGCTATTTCCCTCTGCCAGGTATAATGCTCGCCTGCCTTGCAGAAGAAACACGGAACCGGCGTCAAATAAGGCTCTTTTGAGGCAGTTCCCCAGACCTCAGACACGTCTTCAGTATAGCCGCCGCAGTTAGAAAAATAGGGGGTAAAAGCGGTTTCCCCCTGGTATTTAAGCGTTATCCCGCAGGTCGCGTCGACCGCCTCATTGCCGGGTACGTGCTCAGTTGCGGTTCCAAAATATATCTTTCCCTCACCGGCAAGGTTTTTTAGGTCAAAACCCTTGTATTTAGAATGCATTTTTTCATGCAGAACAAAAGTCCTGGCCGCTATGGCTTGAGCTTTTTGCGCTTCCGGCTTAAATCCCGAAGATACTTCACGACCCACCTGAGACATCACAAGCTCTTCAAGACCTAGCTCGTTTATCACATTAATAGCGTCTTTTTCGAATCTAATCTCGGCAAGACCGCGGTAAACATTCTCTCCTATCTTTATCTTTCCGCCGCCAGGAATAATCCTTATTACAGCGGGTGAAACAGGGTCATCGTTTACACTTAAACCCTTATCAGAACAGGCAATTTGCAGATCGCCGGACTTAAGGGCCATCATCTGGGCCTTGTTTTCTCCGTTTACTATTTTGCATGGGCCCAAAGCGCTTATTGAGACACTTTTGACGCCACAGGCAGTCAAAAGCCTTATGGGCGCTGAAATAACTGAATCCTCATGCAAACGGCCGTTGTTCATAGATAAAGAACCCGCGGCGCCGCAACCGGACGCCAGCAAAAAGACAAAAACGCCTAAAAAAGCCATAAATAGCACATATTTAGCAAGAAATACGGTTTTCATTGACTTCTATTATACTTATTATTGGGAAGGTTGTAAACAGAGAATAATCTATGTGATTTGGACTCTAATAGCAGGTCATTTATAAGATCAAATCGTAACTCTTGTTTTGGCTAATATTGCGCATTTCTCCAGCTTTCTATCCATCTTACTGTAAATACATCCGCAGTATTTCTGAAGATATGCGCCGGTTGACCGAAGGCTTCGCTTGCTTTCATGGTATTCCTTTGCCCATTCTTCATGAAACGAGACAAACTCAAGACCGTTAACTGCTGCGAGCTCATTTCCAATCTCAAGGATTAGTTTAATATTTTGATATGGACTGCCCAGCAATGTAGTAGAAAATCGCTTAATACCATTAGCTTTAGCATGAAAAACCGTATATTTTAGCCTCATGCTGTAACACTTTCTGCATTGCTCAAAACGGGACTCAGGTATTTCTGAGAAGAAACCTGATGCCTCAATGTCTGAATTATACTCAGGCACAACAAGCTTTAGGCTATTTTCCCTCATTACGTTATTAGCTGTCTCTAGGCGATTCAGGTATTCGCCATACGGATGAATATTGGGATTATAGTAGATACCTTCGGGAATGAAGCCCTTGATGAGTAAATCCTTGAGAGGGTACTTTAAGCATATGCCGCAACACACATGCAGAGCAATTCTCATAGCAACTTGCCCTGATCCGCCTGGCCGCGGTATTCTTTCCCGAAATGCTTATAGGCAGCCGCCGTAGCCTTTCGGCCCTGCGGCGTGCGAATCATGAAACCAAGCTGAATGAGAAACGGCTCGCATACATCTTCTACGGTATCTGACTCTTCGCCGACGGCAACTGCAATGCTTTCAATACCGACAGGACCGCCGCCATATTGATCTATTACTACCTGCATAACTTTACGGTCTAACACATCTAAACCTTTATAATCTATCTCAAGCATTGACAGGGAATAATCCACAACATCCTTAGATATGACTTTAACGTTCTTAACCTGGGCATAATCCCTTACTCTCTTGAGCAGGCGATTTGCCACCCTCGGAGTACCCCTGCTTCGGCCGGCAATTTCCCCCACCCCTCCCTCATCAATCTGGATATGGAGTATTTTAGCTGATCTTTTGATGATTAGCGCAAGCTCTTCGGGGGGATAGTAATCCATCCTAAAGGTTATGCCAAACCTATCTCTAAGTGGACCAGTAAGCAGACCGGCGCGGGTTGTAGCGCCCACGAGGGTGAATTTGGGAAGGTTTATTGTTATGGTCCTTGCTGAAGGCCCTTTTCCGATAACAATATCAAGCCGGCAATCTTCCATGGCGGGATACAGAACTTCTTCAACTATCCGCGGGAGCCTGTGTATTTCGTCAATGAAGAGAACTGATCTTTCGTCCAGGTTAGTCAAAATAGCCGCCAGATCACCTGCCCTCTCTATTAAGGGACCGGATGAGGTCCTTATAGGGACGCCCATTTCACAGGCAATAATATTTGCCATGGTGGTCTTTCCGAGACCGGGCGGTCCGTAAAAAAGCAGGTGCTCCAGAGGTTCCTTACGCTGCTTGGCTGCTTCAATGAATATCTTAAGGTTTTCCTTTAACCTTTTTTGCCCTATATATTCATCCAAGGCCTTAGGACGGAGGTTTGTGTCAAATTCAAAATCTTCTCCTCCGAGAATTGGGTTTAATATTCCATTTTTATTCTTTTTCACCATATCACTTTGGGCTCAATTCCTTAAGGGCTTCTTTTAGCAGTTCATCTATACCGGGTTTTCTCTCTGTATACTTAACTCTTAATTTATCAATAACATTCCGCGCCAGTGTCGCATTGTACCCAAGCCTTATCAGAGCTGACACCAAATCAGACTCTGTTTCACCATCAAGAGCCGTCTTGTAAACAGGAATGTTAGCATTTGACTTTAACTTCTCCCTTAGATCAACTATTATTCGTTCCGCAAGCTTTCGGCCAACCCGCGGCACCGTCTGTAACGTTGGAGAATCCCCGCTGACAATCGCAGACCGAACCTTGTCAATGCCGAGAGAAGCTATTATAGCTACAGCTACTTTGGGCCCTATATCAGGCACGCTCATAAGAGTCCTGAAAAATGCTTTTTCTTCCTGAGTTAAAAACCCATAAAGAAATTCATTATCATCCGTCTTATGGTAGTGCGTGTAAACCTTTATTTCAGAGCCTAATTCAGGCAGTCGATTGATGTTTGGGGTGAACACTTCATATCCAACACCATTAGCCTCAAGGATAATTCTATCGCTCTCTTTGACTATAAGTATTCCCTTTAGAAAAGCTATCATTTCGGCTCTCTCCGTCTTGAATGCGCGTGACATATTGCTATTGCCAAAGCATCAGCCGTGTCATCCGGCTTAGGTATTTCCTTGAGTGAAAGTATTACTTTAACCATCTGCTGTATTTGGCTCTTATCAGCCCTTCCATAACCTACAAGAGCCATTTTTACTTCCATAGGCGTGTATTCGCTTATATCCAGATGGCCTTTCCTGGCTGCGGCAAGCATAATAACGCCCCTTGCCTGGCTTACCATCATAGCTGTTTTAACATTTTTAGCAAAAAAGAGCTCTTCAACGGCAATTTCATCAGGTTTGAACTTGCGGATAATCTTTGAAATGGCGTCAAATATCTCATTTAAACGTTTGACCATTGGCTGGTGCGGCGCGGTTCTAATTGAACCATAGTCTACCGCAAAACTTTTGTTTCCGGAATGTTCAATAAGACCGTAACCAACCGTCGCTACCCCGGGATCTATGCCCAGTATCCGCATGGTTTTGCTTCCTTGGTCAGGCCGAGGTATATTATTCAGCTAATTCCGACTCCGGAATATCGGCATTGGTATAGACATTGCCGACATCGTCATTGTCTTCAAGCGAATCAACAAGATTTAGAATAGATTTAGCCGTGTGTCCGCTTACTTCAATATAATTCTGCGGAACATTGGTAACTTCAGCGGATATGATGGTAAACTTCTTCGCCTCAAGCGCCGCTTTGACTTTTTCAAAGTGTTCGGGAAGCGTTACGATATCAAATGTTTCAGCCTCAACGCTCATGTCTTCCGCGCCGTTATCAAGCGCCGCGCCCATAACATCATCCTCGGTAGCGCCTTCCTTGGAGACCGAAATCAACCCTTTCTTGCCGAACATATAAGATACACAACCTGCTTCACCCATATTGCCGCCGTGTTTGGAGAATATCGTCCTTATCTCGGCCGAGGTTCTGTTCTTATTATCAGTTGAACCCTCAATAAATACCGCTACCCCGCCCGGCCCGTAGCCCTCGTAGGTTATCTCTTCGTAGGTTGCCCCTTCAAGCTCGCCTGTACCCTTCTGGATGGCCCTCTTTATGTTCTCCTGCGGCATGTTTACGGCCTTAGCTTTAGCCACGACCGTACGAAGGTAGGCGTTCGTATCTACGCTACCGCCGCTTTTCTTGGCGGCAATAGTAATCTCGCGCAGTATCTTCGAGAACATCTTTCCTCTTTTAGCGTCGTTGGCGCCTTTTTTCCTCTTAATTGTTGCCCATTTTGAGTGTCCTGACATGAAAACATCTCCTTTAAAGAATATTTGAGCCGTGATTACCTTCAGAAGTATATCAAAATAATGGCGGGTTTTCTATATCTTTTTGCCGAATTTACCGCTAAGCTCGTAATCTTTTATCAGTCCGCAATCCGCAAAACTGAAGTAGCGGTTATCTCCTACAACGATATGATCCAGCACTTTTATCTCCATCAGCTGGCCGGCATGCACAAGGTTCTCTGTAACTGCTTTATCCGAATCGCTCGGAGAAGGAATCCCGGAAGGATGGTTATGGGCGAAAATCAGCGCCGCGGAATGCTTTGACATGGCACTTTTCATTATCTCTCTCGGATAAACTGAGCTGGAATTAAGACTGCCTTCAAATATATCCTCGACATCAACAATACGATTCTGACTGTTGAGATAGAGCACTTTAAAAACTTCCTTTTTAAGATCTCTCATTGAGACATACAGATAATCAAAGACTTCTTTTGACGAACGGCAGGCATACTCCTCTTTTGCTTTCTGTTCCAGGTAAACCTTTGCAAGTTCTCTGGCGAGCTTGAAGCCGAATACATTATTTCTGCCTACTCCCTTAACAACTGTCAATTCTTCCGTGCCGGCCTCAAGTATTTTCCTGAGCGTTCCGAACTTCCTGATTATTTCTTTGGCTATGGGCTTGCAGTCGCGCCTTGGAGTGGCAAGAGTCAGCAGGAGTTCGGCTACTTCGTAATCCTGAAATCCGTCAAAACCGGTCTTTAAGAAACGCGCGCGGAGCCGCTCCCTGTGACCTGCCAGCATTGCTTTAGGTTCGTTGACGTTCTCCATTTGAAAGATTCTATCAGTGTCTTTTCTAAGCCGCAACAATAAAGAAGCCGCCGGAAACATTTTACCGGCGGCTCTTCAGATGTGATTAACTATTTAATCAGGTAAAGTCTGTTGTCTTCTACTTTGTAGAACAGCGGCGCAATCTGCACCTTTGGATACTTTCTTGAGAGACGGTGCTTCTCGCTGACTATGAAATCCTTCTCGTTCCCGATTTCGTGCATGGGGGCCATGTTCATGAAATGGTCTTCAGCAGCTTCCTTTTTCCAGCCGGCATGCTTAACGAGGCCATTGATAAACTCCTGTTTTTTTGATATCAGGTTTGTCATGGCGCAGTGGTTGTGTCCTATCAGGGCGATGTGCTTCACGTGTCCGACAGCAATGGCGAAAGAGACCTTGAATTCGCTGTAGCGAAGATTAGCTCCGCCGGACCTGATAATAAATGCAAAATTATCCGGGATATGAAGATACTTGCGGTTGTCCATGCACATGCCAACCAGCAGCTTAGCGGAAGGGTATTCATCGAATTCACGGCCGAAATTGTGGTATTCGAAAAGTAATGAGATAGGCGTGTTTTTGTAAATAGTTGGGATATCTTTTTTTGAGAGGATTGGAACTATTTTGTGGGACATAAGGGCTCCGGTATAAACGGGGTCCACATTATCAATTAGTTATCAGCTATAAGTTATTAGTTATCGTTTTTATCAGTCGACGGGATTGCCGGTTCATTAACACTCGCACAATAACTGCTTTGTGCTCGTATTCACCGGCACGAACATTATAATAGTTTACATTAAAGTGGTTCGCGAACTCCGCTCCCCTTAGAGGAGGTCGCGGGTTCTTCTGTTGCTTTTTAGTATTAGTTATCAGCAATAAGTTATTAGTTATCGTTTTTATGGCGGGGTCGACGGGATTCGAACCCGCGACCTCCTGCGTGACAGGCAGGCGTGCTGAACCAGCTGCACCACGACCCCGTGTTCCACTGCTTACGTTGAATAACTAATGTTTACGTTATAAACGTTACAAACTTTATAAACTTTTGCCTTTACAATGGTGGGCGCTAGAGGACTTGAACCTCTGACCCCTGCCTTGTAAGGGCAGTGCTCTAACCAGCTGAGCTAAGCGCCCTATAACCAACAGGGAAATATTATACAGAAATCCCCTGTCTTTTTCTACTTAAAAATCACTTTTCCGGTAAGATACGGGTCGCTATGCCATTCAAAATTGGCCCTCCAGGAAAAGTTCCTTCTTGCTCCAATTACGGCATTAGAGACCAGATTAAAGCCCCATACTGAGCCCTTTTTTGGCTTTTTCCCGATAGCGCTGTAAGGGATTGTTATTGAGAGCCTGTATGAGTATTTCTCCGGAACATACTCTGTCTTTACAAAAGGCGCGGGTTCTGCAAGAGAAACCCTTGAGTAGTGTTTATTGAAGTTTTCAATCTTTCTTTTCTGTACCCACCTGCCGCGCGGGGCGACATCAAAAGCCTGAATGTTCCGGCCTGAGGTTCCCGCGTCTATCATCAGGCGCATATACCACGATTCCCCATCAGTTCCTTTTATGGAATCGTAAACCTCTTCCAGTTTCTCAATATCCTCGCCGGTGTGAAGGAAATCAACTCTTAACGCTTTTCCGGTGTCAGTCAGCGTAAATGAAAGATCATCAACCTTCGCGTACTCCTGTTTGTCAAAGAACCCGTCAAAATCCTCATAGAAATAATCACAGTGCCTGAAACAAATATCCTGACCGAGATGGCCTGCCATTTTTTCCACAGTTCCGTTGCTACGGTCGCAAATAAGCTCCGGAGTCTGAATACGGCCCGCTGTGTAATCAAGGTAATTTATCCAATCGCGCACATTTGAAATAAGGCTGCCGTGCTTAACAGGTGACAGCAGCTTAATGGCCTTTCCCGCCAGTTTCTTAGACTTTGAAATCTGTTTCAGCGCGAATGCAAATTTATTCCTGCTATGCGACTCATCAGGGCGCAATTTCCGTCTAATTTCGTTAAACTCCCTTCTTGATTCCACAAATGCAAGGAATGCAGCGAATGGAAAATCTCGTTCTTCAACTTTCTTCACAATCTGTTCAAACGGGGCAATGAAAACCTGAGGGTCATATTTTACGTTGTAAGTGGTTGGCAGCCGACTTACATGCTTTTGAACAAAGGGATCTTTTATATCAAGGGTCTTTTTGGTTTTGTAGAGCAATTTTATTCCCTCTTTCATATTCTTTACAAAGTCGCTTTTCGTGGCGCTGAAATAGCATTTATAAAGGTTTATGGCGGCAACTATCTCATCCGCAGCCCACATACCCATAAGGTAATTAATGTTGGCATAGTACGCTATGCTCTTGAACGCCGGATCTTTTGATTCTTTGTAGTAATTCTCAATTACCTTAAAGGAACTTACCGCCTTCTGTCTGATGAGATTGGAAATCTTGAGAGGGTTCATTTTGGATTTCTGTTTCCGTGGGTTTACATAGTCAATAATATACTGATAAACATCCGGCGCGGCTTTGTAATCTAATTTTTTATTTATCCAGCAATACCGCGCGTGAAAATCCCGTTTCGCTTCGCCGTTAAGATGGCTGACAGGGTAATACATGAACGGATCCTGTATAAAATTAAGCTTTACCGGAACCTGGAAACCTTCAGCGGCGGAGGTGTGGTGGAACTGCTGGTAAACCAGCGGGACTATGGCGCTGGTGTCCTTTATGGCCTGATAGACGGAAGGCGCGTGCTTGTCATCAAGATTGAAATGTTTCTTAAAGTATCCAAGCCATTTATTCTCGTCGAATTTCTCGCCTTTGAAGAACCTCGTAGCCGTCTCGAGGTGGAAATAATTCATAAAACCGAGTTCATTATCCTGCTTGGGCAGTGATTTCACCGCGTCTTTCAAGTGCGGCGCCATTAATTCGTAGGCAGTATGGAACCCAAGAAAGTCCGCGCCTTTCTTCTTCGCGTCTTCCAGAGTTTTGTAGATAAAAGCGGGATCGGTCCAAAGCAGGTCGTCAATATTGGTTCCGCAATTGTGGCAGGGGCCAAAACAATAACCGATGCCCGCGCTGTTGCCAAGGTACTTGCGCCATTCAACTATTCTTGAATCGGCCATAGGATATGAATAGGTATCCGATGTGTCCATTACCTTATGCGAGAGGCTTGATTCGCCTTTATACGATTTTACAAGCTTAACCATTTCCTCCGGAAGCGTGAAATTCCAGAGGCGATAGGTAATGACAGGCTTCTTCTTCATCTTATTGAAGACGGGAATGACAGCGTCTCTTATGAATTCGAACGAATCAGGAGCGCTTTCAAAATTCATATAGAGCCCGGAAAGCTCAGGGAGCGCCTTGAATGTCTCGGCAAATACATACTTGCTGTATTCAATACAATCAGGATTCAGCATGCCTGCTACTCTCGAGCGGGACTCGTCATCAATTGCGAGCCCCCTTGATTTCGCAAAGTTGGCAGTCATATGGGTTACATAGTTTTGCAGGTGTGTCCTGATACCGTATTCCTTCACCATTTCCAGGAATGTATTGAACGCATCGCAGTTCTTCCTGGCTTCCGTAACGGGAATAACGCGCGCTTCCGGATACTTGTTGTAATCAAGGAAAAACTGGAACGGATGGTAGGAATCAATGTAGAACACTATGCCGTTGAAATTGTGCCTGAGGAGTTCGTGACATAAGCTTTCCCAGAAAGCCTTAGTGTAGTTGTGAATAGACCTCTCGCCTTTCTTGAAACTCGACTGGTGCTTATAATTTCTGGTAAGAAACTTGAGGTTTACAGTCTTGTCTTCGCGGACTCCTTTTTTTACCTGCTCCGAGAGCTCAAGAAGGCCGAATATTTTCGCGCGCTCATTATTGCCTGAAATGACTATTTTTGAGGAAGCGTAGCTTACGGAATAGTCGTCAAATAACGGAGATTTATCTGAATTGAACTTTTTGAAAACAACTTCCTTGCCTTCCGCAAAAATCCTGCCTTTCTTGATACATGCTCCGGGTATCTCTGAAACCGCCCACAATATTCCTTTTATCATATTATGCCCCTTAAAAAGAATTTGACCGGCTCTTGAGAAAAAGCCCTCAATTTCTTGAGGGCCGTATGATTTATTTGGAGCGGGCGATGGGGTTTGAACCCACGACCTTCTCGTTGGCAACGAGACATTCTACCACTGAACTACGCCCGCTTATTTCAGTTGGTTATTTTAGCATTTTATGCCTTTTTTGTAAACAAGATACTGCTGTCAAACTTAAGCCTCTATATGCTCTTTACGGCCTCAAGTTCAGGGAACGCAGCTTTTCCTTTGAGTCCTTCTATTTCTAACCCGTTTACCTTCTCTGCGTCAACAGCGTGGGCGTAGTAGGACGGCGGGTTCTTCCCCCATTCAACTTCACAGTTTCTCATAGTTATATTAGAAACATTTGACATAAAGAAGGCAGATGTAGGGCGCTTTATTTTTCCTTCAATGGCGCAAGGACGCCTGTCAAAATATCCGCCTTCATGCCGCTCAGTCTTCTCTAGTTCCATTCGCACATCTTCGAAGAGCACATTTCTTACATCGGAATTGACGGATGCCGCAATATAAGCGCCGTTCTCTGACTTACAGTGGATATTCTTGAATTTGATGTTTTTTATCACGCCGGCGGGATTACCTGATTTTCTTGAAAAAGATGTGATGTATATTGGCTCACCTGCTCCCCAAAAACTCGGCTCAAATAGGCGGGTCTGTATTACAATATTCGAAAACAGTATATTCGATATCTCTCCGCCATCCCTCATAACCAGCCCGATACCGCGGTTCGTCCTGCTGATTACGCAGTCCGAAACGGTTACATTGCGTATCGCGCCGAAAGTGCCCGTCCCGAACTTCAAAGCGCAGGAAGTCGATGTCAGCGTGCAGTTGGTGATGACGATATTCTCGCACGCGCCGTACTTCTCTTCATGCCCTTTCTCTTCGCTTTTGAGGCAAATACTGTCATCGGAGGATTCAACATGACAGCCTATTATCCTGACATTCTGGCAGCGGTCAGGGTTTATTCCGTCAGAATTTCCAATCTTTAAGTTATTGAGTATCCGTATGCCCGAAACGAGCACATTTTTGCAGCCAAGCATGTGGATAGTCCAAAAAGATGAGTCGCGGAGGTTTATATCTTTGATGGTAAGGTTGGCGCAATTTTCAAAATTGAGCATAAACGGCCTTCCCGGATCCATGCGAAAACGGTACTTCTCTTCGGACTTCATCCAATTGACGCCTTTACCGTCAATTATCCCGTTCCCCGAGATGGTAACGAACTCTGAGTCATCTGCGTGGATCCACTTCTGTCCTTCGCCGCCAAGGGAGGTAAGGCCGTACTCCGGATAAAGTTTAATATCCGGGATAGCTTCGACCCGCGCGCCGGATTCAACATGAAAATCGATATGGCTTCTGAGTTTGACCGGCCCGCACCTGCAGACCTTGCCGGACGGAATGACAACTCTGCCTCCCCCGGCCTTACTGCAGGCGTCTATTGTTTTCTGTATCGCTTCAGAATCATTGCCTGTCCCGTCTCCGCGGGCGCCGAAATTCATTACATTGAACATTTACCCTCCACTTAAAGAATTTATTACAAGAAACAAGGGCTCACATTTAAGCATTTTATCATGCCCGGCAATACTTTTAATAACTTTTTCAAGGGTTCTTCACGTCAAGACAAAGCAGCTCATCCGGCAGACGTATGAATAAGCGGCCGTTCGACAGGACCGGCTGCACATAATCAATAAGACTTGGACCGTCGAAACAGTTTCTTCCTCCTTCATGAAGGTTCTCCATTTTCCCAAGTTCCTTATATCCTCGTGAACCCGCTTCTACCAACCTCAGCGTCTTGTAGCTCCTGACAAAGAGGAGCCCGTCTGCCGCGATATAAGTTACCGGGAACTGCCATTTCTCGCTCTCCCAGTAAACTTTTCCCGTGTTTTCTTCAACGCATTTAAATTGCTGAAACGTTTTATTTAGATCGTTAGGATCAAAACCGGCATAGTTGCATGCCCAGATATATCCATTATGATATTTGAAGGTCGTGCAATTACCTGAGAAGTTACCATTTTTATCTTCCCAAATGATTTTGACTGCAGGGTTGGGGCTGTTCCAATCTATTGACATAAGCCTTGTCGCGCCGGCCTCAACCGGAGTATATAAAACCCTATTCTTGCCATAAAGTATTAAGGAGTCAATAGGCGTTCCTCTACGGCCTGCCGGTATTTGGTCATAACGCCAGATTACTTTTCCGTCAGAAGCCCTTATAGCGACCAAATAACGGTTTATGTAGGTAAGAGCGCACTTTTCGCCGTTTACGACCGCCACAGCAACAGTAGGGGCGTCCGAACCACAGGTCTTTTCTCTTAATGGTTCTTGATATTTCCAAATCAGCTTTCCCGTTTCTGCGTCAAACCCCGCGATTGTAGGGTCAGATAACTTAACAGTTATTCTTGAATCCGACTGATTAATCATAATGACTATCGTTTTATCTATGATTACAGGCGACTGATTAAAACCTTTAACATCATTCATTTGTTTGAGTGAAAGGACTTCCTTTTGAATTTCCGTTTGCCAGACAATAGCCCCTGTTTTTCTGTTAAAACAAGTCAAATGTCCTACCAGGCCCATTGTATATACAAATCTTTCCGTTACCAAGGGCGTGCCTCTCGGACCGCCCTGAAACCACCCACAGTAATATACACCTACTTTGTACTCGGTCTCCCAGCGCATTTTCCCGGTCTTTGCATCAAGGCAGACAACTTTTTCCAACCCGTTATTTGCATACCTTTCAGACTCTTTTTTTGTAACATAAGGCGCCATAAAAACATAGACATCGTTTCCTGAAACCGAAGGACAGGACCAGCCCATCTTAATAGGCGCTCTCCATAATTGCCTGGGCCCTTCCTTCGGCCATTTTCGCAAAAGACCATTTTCAAGCGAAGTTCCGTCACGGTTCGGCCCAAGATAACAAGGCCAGTCGTTAGAGGCCTCATTGGCTGCATTTTTTTTTGCCGCAGCCTCCCGGGTCACAGCTGCTTCAGGCGTCGCAGTTCCATCCTGCGCGATAACGGGAATAGATAGTACCAAAGACAATAGCGTAATCAGTGTCAACTTAAGATATTTTAGAATAGACCTCACAATATTTGCCTCCGCAACTATTTTCTTGCTGTTTAAACGTGGAAGTCTTTATGGCTTCCGAGCTTGACCGGCCAGAATCTGCTGACCTTACCGGAAGCAATGAGAACTCTTCCTCCCCGCCTTCCATCGTACAGGAAAAGTTCAATAATAGCTATCGAGTAACATACGCAACCGGACTGAAACTACTGTCTATTTCTCGAAACCCGCAAACTGCGACCTGCAGGCCGCGGTCTTTTATTTCCCGGGTTCGTAAATCACGAAAAGCGCCGGTCTGTTTGGAATAGATTTGTTTTTGCTTGTATAAACCCCCAGATAATCCTTCCCGTCGGAAGGGAAATGGAATCCATTATTGCCATTCTTACCGTCCGTCCAGTATTTTACCGCTTCCGTAAAGTCACAGGCAATAGACTTTCCGCTGCTCAACGCGCCGCCCAGAATTACAGGCAGAAAATCAGGATCTTCACCGGCAAATCCAAAGGCAAAAAGTTCTTTCCAGCACTTCCCGTAAGCATATTCAAAGGCATTCGCCGTCTTTTCCTCCCATTTTCTGTTGCAGGGAACCGCTATGAACATCCCGGCGCCATTGACCGGCTTAATCTTTGTAACAACAAACCTCGCGTCAATTATCTTTGATCCCGCAGGGATGGAACTCAGATCAAAATAGAACATCGAGCTTCTGTGGTCCATAAATAGCTCTGTCGTTTCTGAAGCTGCAGCGCCGTAGCAATTTGCCCTTCCGCCTATAAGATTCCCGTCGGGCCCGTGCGTGGTTATATAAACATCGGCGGCATTCTCATATATCTTTGCCGGAGCATCCGGGTCGAAACCTTTATCCCCGCGCCTGAAGACGGCAAACTTCACGTTCTGGGACGACTTTTGGAGTTCCGCAAGCTTGTCACGCATATCTTTTTCCAGTTCGGCGGCGCTCTTTTCCCCAAAATATGGGAACTTGTCCTTAGGCGCCGCAGCTGCCGCGCCGTACATCCTGTAGGACTTTATCACGGCGTCTGAACCGGCTATTTTAAATTCTGCCTTGGTCGCGACTTTATCGGACTGCCATTCCCTGTCATGCCAGGGGAGTTCTGTTACCGGAGGCACTCCCGAAGAGAAAACAATATTGTCTATGTAAATACTCTCCCCCTTCAGGGGATGGAACATGAAGATATCGAATCTTATGATGTCACCGTTTCCAATATCAAAACGATTATACCTATGGGCAAGAAGCACGCCGGCTTTATTCAGGCCTTTATGCAGAAAAACGGTCCCGATATATTTACTGTGAGAGTCCTTATTAATGTATCCCTCTTTGCTCTTCTGCTGCATCAGAGAGAAACCAACAACACAATCTCTCGGCGCAGTGATATCCGCGCAGAGGTATTTAGAGTTTAGTATGCCGTCAGCAATGACCTTTGTCCCGACAGTAGGAAACTCCCCGCCGTCATATGTGAGTTTCATAGAGTATTTTGACTTTGTCGTGTTCTCTACTGAGGGCTCTATCTTGACCACGGAGTCCTTGAGGCCTGTCTCTATGCTCGTCCAATTCGAGATATCCTGCGGCTCATTGAAAAGATAAATCGCTCTTGCCCAGCAGGGAACGGTAAAAAACAGGGTCAGAAGAACCGACAAAACAAATTGAAACGGGTATATTTTTTTCATATATTAAATTTGCCTCCGGTTCATTTTGCAGTTTTTGGAGTACGCCAAGCGCCTCTAAACATTCAAATAACTTACTTCCCGAGCTGCTTCTGAATTTCTTCCTTAGACGGTAAAATCCCGGCCGCTTGATAACACCTCCAAATCCTTTCCGAACGGATGAAAAGCCGTCCATACGCCAGGGTTGGCATTACCCAACCAAAATAGTTACCCTGTTCTTGCTGAAACTTGCCTTTACAAATATACTTCTCGGGGGTTGCTTCAACAAGCAGTATTTCTTCTTCCTTGCCCTTATTGATGCCGGCGCGGATGAAGAGCAGCCCGTCGGCCTGCATTATAGACTCTGCTATCTCAAAACCTTTCTCCTCCCACATCAGTTTTCCGGTGGCAAGCTCGATGCAACGGAGCATGTAAGGCCCCATAAGCTTGTCCTTCTCTTCATTGAAGGTGTATATGTACCCGTTATAAACAACAGGCGAGGAACAATCCGTCGCGCCGTCGTATTTCCAGAGGCGTGTCCCGGGATCAGACGGATCAGACCAGTTGACCTTGATAAGCTTCATATCTTCCGTGAAGGGAGAGAGAAGAATCCTGTCATCGACAATGATAGGGCTTGTCAAATGGCTTTGATAATGCGCTTTCTCGTGGGTCCAAATCTTCTTTCCGTCCTTAAAGCGTATGGCAAAAAGTTTTCCGTTTGCGGCCACAAGAGCGCATTTATCTTTGCCAAAAGTAACAACCGCCGCGGTTTGACTCGGGTTCGCACCTCCGTACCTTTTAGGCGACGGACCTGGAGGTTCTTTCATCTCCCAGACAGTCTTTCCTGTCTCCGCGTCAAAACCGAAGTACGTGGCATTTTCGCTCGGTTTACCGGTTTTCGCATGGACGGCCATAAAAACTATTTCGTCCACAACCAGCGGTGACTCGCACCAACCCTTCCAGTCGTGGTGGGGAACAGGAAACTCCTCGTCAAGGTCCCTCATCCAGACTTTCACGCCTTTCTTCCTGTCCACGCAATACAACTGTCCCTGTTCATTCTGTATGTACACGTATTTTTCGGTAGCCGCAACGGTATCCCGCGGACACCAGCCCCAGCCGATGCTAATTCTCTTCCGTCCCAGCTCGTACTCAAACTTCCATTTCTCTTTTCCGGTAAAGGCATCCAGACAATGCAAAGTGTACTTTGCATCGACTCCGTTGACGACTCCGTCCACAAAGACTTCGCCTTTTGAGATACAGACAGACCCCCAGCCCTTTGTTACCGGCTGCATCCATAGCATCTTGGGCCCATCCTCGGGCCATTCACGAAGGAGACCCTTCTCCGGGGATGACCCGTTCCTATTTGGTCCCAGCCATTGAGGCCAGTCGCTGTAAAGAACGGCCTTGGGAGCCGGAACTTCGTTTTTGGACTGCTTATCATGTTCTTGAGCAAAACACACGCAGGACAACAACGCCAAAAGCAGTATGGTCTTGACTATTTTCATGGGTTTCTCCTATTTATAAAGCTATACGTGTTCACTCAGATTGGTCGCAAAATAATGTTACACTTAAATTACTACTCTTGCTAATTTCTACCTGCCGAGTTGTTTCTGTATCTCTTCCTTCGAAGGCAGCGTTTTGGCCGCCTGATAACACCTCAAAATCCTTTCCGAACGGATGAAAAGCCTTCCGTAAGCCAGGGTTGGCATTACCCAGCCCATATAATTTCCCTGTTCCTGCTCGAACTTACCTTTACAAATATACTTCTCGGGGGTTGCTTCAACAAGCAATATTGTTTCCTGCGTAACCTTGTTTTTGCCGTTATTTTTTCCGGCGCGGATAAAGAGCAGCCCGTCGGCCTGCATGATAGACTCTGCTATCTCAAAACCCTTCTCCTCCCACATAAGCTTTCCGGTAGCAAGCTCGATACAACGGAGGATGTAAGGCCCCATTAGCTTTCCCTTCTCTTCATTGAAGGTGTAAATGTAACCGTTGTAAACAACCGGGGTGGAACAGTCCGTTGCTCCGTCATATCTCCAGAGGCGTGTCCCGGGATCAGACGGATCAGACCAGTTGACCTTGATAAGCTTCATATCTTCCGTGAAAGGAGAAAGAAGAATCCTGTCATCAACAATAATCGGACCTGACATATGCTGTTGAATATGCGCTTTCTCGTGGGTCCAGATCTTCTTCCCGTCCTTAAAGCGTATGGCAAATAGTTTTCCGTTAGCGGTTACTAGCGCGCATTTATCATTCCCGAAAGTAACAACAGCGGCGGTTTGAGACGGGTCCGCTCCTCCGAATCTGTGAGGCGACGGCCCGGGCGGTTCTTTCAACTCCCACACTGTCTTTCCTGTCTCCGCGTCAAACCCGAAGTATCTTGCTTTGTCGCTTGGTTTATAGGTCTCCCCGGCGGCGGCCATAAAAACTATCCCATCCATGACCAGCGGCGACTGGCACCACCCCTTCCAGTCATTGTGGCTCGTTCCAAATTCCACATCAAGGTCCCTCATCCAGACTTTGACGCCTTTCTTCCTGTCTATGCAATACAACTGTCCCTGTTCATTCTGTATGTACACATACTTTTCTGTCGCCGCAACTGTGTCCCGCGGACACCAGCCCCAGCCGACATCTAATTTCTTCCGCCCCAGTTCGTATTCAAACTTCCATTTCTCTCTTCCGTTAAAGGCATCCAGACAATGTAAGGTGTACTTTGAACCGAGTCCGTCCAGAAAGATATCGTCTTTGGAGATACAGACAGACCCCCAGCCCTTTGTTGTCGGCTGCATCCAGAGCATCTTGGGGCCTTCCTCAGGCCATTCGCGCAACAAACCTGTTTCCGGAGATGAACCGTTCCTATTTGGCCCCAGCCACTGCGGCCAGTCGCTGTAAAGAACGGCCTTGGGAGCCGGAACTTCGTTTTTGGACTGCTTAGCAGGTTCCTGAGCAAAGCAGACGCAGGACAACAACGCCAAAAGCAGTATGGTCTTGACTATTTTCACGTGTTTCTCCTTACAGTATTTCATTTTTATGCCGCTTAGGGATTCTACCATAATAGTAGAATCTTTATAGCAATCACTATTCTATGTAAATATACGGCCTTTTATTTTTGTCCGGATCGTTATATCTTGGAAAGGATGTGTAGGTATCTTGTTGCGCCTTGTATGTGTTTATCGTTGTCCAGCCCTGCAGTTTGAAAAAGAGCCTTGACTTCCCTGCTTTGACTGCTTTTTTCAAATATTCGGTAATGTCCAGCACATACCACTGCTGAGCAGTCTTTTTTTTGTTGTTTATCAGATAATTCCCGCTCAACGCCAGAAATTCTTCGACCGGCGGCTGGGAGGTCCAGGTCATCTTCTTGTCATCCAGTATATATTTATCTTTGACGGAGTAAAGCCTTACGGCACTCGTAATACTGGGGATCTCGCTGGTGTAATAAGTAAGTATTCTCAATTCAGCCGTCTTTAGCGCCGAAAGCTCTTTGCTGTCAATATTGAAATCGAGATATGTGGTGGCATTCACACTGTCTGAGTCAAAATAGTAGATGCCTGTATTTCTGCCGCTTCCGGTCCTATTTATAATATTTTCGCCGCCGCCTCCGCGAGGGCCTACCTGCACATCATGCGCGGCAGTTATTAGCTTTGAACCTGCGGCTATCCCGGGTTCCGTAGGAAGGTCAAACTCTTCACCGCACCAGGGGCAAAAGTTGGCATTGCCATTGTAACCCTTATCCGGATATTTATTACAAAATATGGTGCAGGGATAGATTGGCAGGCTCCCCGCCGTTTCCGAGGATCCTTCCAGCCTGATATTGGAAATGCCCGCCTTGCACTCCTTCCCTCCGACTGCAAAAGCAATGACCCTTATATCTGAAAGGTCTATCACACGCTTTTTGTCCACGGTAAAGATCTCTTTTCCAAGGTCTATGCTTGCGGTGCCTTTTCCAGTTTTTAATATTGCCTTAACCTCGCCCATTTGTTTATCGACAATATCTTTAGTTTCACTGGTTTTTAACTGCGGCAAAAGACTCTTGAAGGCCAGATACGACATATAGCCTGTGTGATCTATTAACCAGACTGCTATATCAAGATCAGTTTCCCCGGGATTGGTGTAATCAAAAAGGAGTCTTTCGTAACCTGCCCAGACATTTTGAGGCAGAGTTATATTGACCAGTTTCTCGGCGTTAATCATCTTCCCTTCCCAGTACTTAATATCAGGTCTCGGGACTTCAATATACATCAGGGAATAATTTTGCTCGGAGAAGGTTGCCTGTAATTTCCCGCCCACAAACTCTCGCTTCGCATTTATTGTCTTTACCCTGTCAACCTCCGCCGCGCTTTCCAGTTTTAGCACGGTGCAAGTCTTCCCGAACGCAAGGGAAGCAGCCAGCAGCACGATCAAGGCACAGAGTGTTTTATGCATACATCCTCCGTTTTTCATCTTTTTCGCTCACTTCACCACAAGGTACCTATCGCTCCTATTCTATAAGAATATGCGGACGCCTTCTTTCATTCACATCTGTTCTTCTGCAAAAGGATATATAGCCGCAATCTTGTTTTTTCCATAGATTTATGGTGGTCCACCCCTGGAGCTTGAATACCAGCCTGCTTTGCTTGTTCTTTACAGCTTTCTTTACATAATCAGTAATATCAAATACAAACCACTGTTTAGTGGGGACCTGTGTATTGTCAAGCGCATAGGCGCCGCTCACCGCCAACAGTTCTTCAACAGGAGGTTGTGATATCCAGGTCAACTTTTTTTCATTAATGGAATATTTTTCCGGCACAGACCAGAGTTTTACGCCCTCCGTAATTTTTGGTCTTTCCACCGTATAGAAAGCAAGCAGTTTTAATTCCGCTTTCTTGAAATCCTGCGGAACCGTACTGTCAAGAGCAAAATCCACATAGGTGGTGGTATTAACACCGCTCATGTCAAAATGATAAAGACCTGTGAATTTTGAACCATTATAATTGTTTCTCAATGTCTTTGCTTCCCCGGTACCAAGCCCAACCGGAAGAACCATCCCGTCAGCCGCGGCAAAGATCTTTTTTGCTCCTTCAGGAGTTTTTAATATTGATTTTTCAGAAACCGGTTCAGCGTCCTCGATTGCCTCTCCGCACCAGGGGCAAAGGTTGGCGTGCTTATCATGATAGCCTTTCTCCGGAAACTTCTTACAAAAAACAGTATAGGGATACATTGGCAGGCTCCCCGCCGTTTCCGAGCTTCCTTCCAGCCGTATATTTGAAATTCCCGTCTTGCATTCCTTTCCTCCGACGGCAAAAGCAATGGCCCTTATATCAGAAATATCTATAACCCGCTCTTTGTCCATCGTAAAGATCTCTTTCCCAAGGTCAATACTTGCGCTGCCTTTCCCCGCTTTTAATCTTACTTTGACCTCACCCATTTGTTTATAATCAATATCTTTCGTTTCACTGGTCTTGATTTGCGGCATAAGTTTATTAAAAGACAGCTCCGACATATAGCCCGTGTGGTCTATTATCCATACTGACATTTCAAAGTCTGCTTTACCGGGATTGGTGTAATCAAAAAGTAGTTTTTCATAACCCGTCCAGACATTTTCAGGAAGGGTTACATTGATCAGTTTCGAGGCGCTAATCATCTTCCCATCCCAGTATTCAATATCTTTCCTCGGTATTTCCATATAAGCCAGCGAATACGTTTCTGGAGAGAATATTAGCTGAAGTTTTCCTCCCTCAAACTTTTTCTCCGCATTTATTGTCTTTACCCTGTCAGCCTCCGCCGCGCTTTCCAGCTTTAGCACTGTGGAAGTCTTCCCGAACGCAAGGGAAGCCGCCAGCAGCAAGGTCATGATATAGGTCGTCTTCTTCATAGAGCCTCCGTTAGCTACTATTTCTTACTCCACCCTTGTTTTTCATCTGTTATTCAACGGCTATTTCATCAGTTTAACCGCAAGTTTTTCATTGTAGCTGTCAAAGAGTTGGAGCACCAGGTCAGTTTTATTATCTGCCATATCGGCGGAATAGCCGTCACCTCTCATCACTTTCTTCCCGTTCACCTCTATGCTCGAAGGGGCCGCCGCGGACCAGCCGACTATCTTAAATATCGGGTTGAACCTTTTCACCTTGCAGTCAAGCTCGAAAGCAACTTCGTTGCCTGTAGCTTTTACAAGATAACAGCCTTCTGCCTCGTTGTAACCGTCGTGGTTCAGGTCGTCAGCGTCGTCCTTTACCGGACTGCCTTTTGTTACAAAAAAAGGCCCGGGCTTTCGGTAATCGGCTACATAGGGTTTCACGGCATCTATGCTGTCCATAGTCGAGGGTTTTATCTGAAGAAGATAAGCAAGTGTCTTTGAGTCCTTCAGGTCATACTCTATCTTCCCATTTACATCTGAAGCGTAATTTATATCCCCTACAATACACGGCTTGCCGTTGACCCTTGCGCCGTGAGTCCAGCGCCCCCAGTAATAACTCTTTGTTTCCTGATAATGAAGGACTATAAGGACATCCGATTTGACATCGACTATTTTCATATCATCTTTATGCCCCTTGACAGTGGGCTTGAAGAACTGAGGGTGCTTTTCAACACCGTGAAAGAGCATGAAACTGCTCTTTGCGTCTGACATTTTCTTCTGCCCGCCCCAGCTAACCCAAACATCAGGGTCATCTTCAAGGTCATTAAAAGCATTAGCCGGCGCGAAAGCAAGCCACCCGTTGACATACGGCCCGACGTAATAGCACTTCGGTATATCCTCAAAGTAGTTCTTCACATATATCTGCCCCGTGGGATAAACAACATATTTCTTTGTGACTTTTACCTTCTCTTCCTGAGTATTGCCAAGATTACCTTTGACCTGTAGTATTACCCTGGCAGAGGAGGACTCAAGAAGTTTTATCCTCCCACCCTCAAGCCCGTCACCGGTAAGGTCCTGGTTGTATGAGCTTATATTTACTTTCTCCTGCGGGTCATTTTCCAGGTCATAGGTTTCGATTATTTTCGCGCCGGTTCCCGAATGTTCTCCCGGATAGGTCAGGATATGCGTGTTCTGCCTCATGACAATCTTGAAATATCCCGGAGAGGTGACTGTGAACATGAACTTCTCGTCTTTCAGATCCAGCCCTTTGAACTTGAAACCTCCGGCAAAAGCTGATGCTTCTGCAAAACATTCGCCGCTCAGGACTGAAACGGCAAACAAAACCAGAAATACCGCTGCCATCGCTGAATATATTCGTTTCATGCTCAACTCCCGGTCTAATTTTAGAATTATTCCTTTTTCTTATTTATTCATTATCTCTTCTCTGCGGGGGACTTTCTCCGCGGCCTGGAAACAAAACACTGTGCTCTCGGTCCTGACAAAAAGCCTGCCATATGCCAGGGTCGGCATCACCCAGCCCCAAAGCTGAAATTGATTGGTTCCGGAAAATATTTCCATCTTCCCCTTTTGAACGTATTTCTCCGGATTTGCCTCAACCAGCATAAGCGTCGTATTGGTCCTTATAAAGAGCAATCCATCCGCAAGCATGATTGACGCGCCGCTTTCAAAACCTTTCTGCTCCCATTTAACTATACCTGTTTCAAGTTCTATGCACTTAAGCGTGTATTTCCACGGAAGCACATTCCCGGGGACATCAACAAGCGCATAAATGAACCCTTCTTTTATGACAGGAGTTATGCAATGCGAGCCTTCGGCGTGCTTCCACAACGGTTTATCATCAGGCGAGGGATCCGCTTTTGTAACTTTAAATACTGTCATATTCTGCGAAACAAGAACATAACTGCCGGACACAAGTACTGTACTCAACTGAGAGACAACCCCTTCTCTCGTCCAGAGCTTTTTACCGTCGCTGATGCGGATGCCGAATATCTTGCCGTTTGCGATAACAACCGCGCATTTATCGTTTCCGAGAGTCATGAGAGCCGGAGTTTGGAATGTACTCGCCCCTCCTTCTTTATAACTGGTTGTGCCGACTCCTTCGGCGTAATCCCAGATATTTTTCCCCGTCGCCGCATCAATGCCGAAATATCGCGCCTTATCGTAGCGCTTTAGCGTGTCACCGCCAACCGGCTGAAAAATAATACCGTCTTCCGCAAACGGCGACATGCAGAAACCATTCCAGTCGCTGTGGCTTGGTTTATATTCGGCATCCAAATCCCTTGTCCATACTATTCCGCCTGTGGTCCTGTTAAGACAGATCAGCGGCCCCTGCTCATGCATGTGATAGACATATTTCTCTGTCGCGGAGATGGTATCCCTTGCGCAATAACCCCAACCTATCGGCGCCGGTTTTCTTTCAAACTTATAGGGTGATTTCCACACCAACTTGCCGCTAAAAGCATCCAGACAGCATACAACACTATCTATGCCATTAAAGGCAGCTGCACCGCTTATAAATATCTGCCCTTTGAAGACACATACCGATCCCTCGCCCTTCGGAACCTTCTGCAGCCAAAGCTGTTTCATACCTTCTTCCGGCCATTCCCGGAGCAATCCTTTTTCCGGAGACGAACCATTCCTTAAAGGACCAAGCCAGTGAGGCCAGTCACTCCAGGGAGAATTCCCGGCTTGCAGGGAAAATGAAAGACCTAGCAGCAAAAATACAACAGCACTGAACGCGTTTTTCACTTTGACTCCTGGAATTCAACATAGATATACGGCCTTTTCCTTTCATCCCCTCTGATTGAACGCGCCACAAAGTAAACATTGCACTCTACGGCAGTTGGATCCAGGACTCCACAAGAATTTATCGTTGTCCAACCCTGAAACTTTAAGCATAAATTACTCTTTTTCAATTCAACTGTTTTCTTCAGATATTCAGTTATATCAAATACATACGGAACGGCATTAGGATGGACGTTCTGTTCTTTTATCACATAATTCCCGCTTATTGAGAGCAGTTCGTCCACAGGCGGCTGGGAGATCCATTTGAAATTCTTTTCATTAAACTTGAAATTCTTTGTTGAATACAGCTTAATCGCGCTTGTAATTCTTGGTTGCTCTGTCTTTGAAGTGAAATATCCGAGAAGCCTCAATTCCGCTTTCTTGATATTCTTTAACGCCTCAGGATTAATATCAAAATCAAGATAAAACAACTCATCCATCCCATTATCAAAATGATAAATTGCAGTCTCTGATGTTTTTGCTCCGGCGGACATGCGCTCCTCCCCGCCTCCGCCCAAGGGCGTAACATCGGCGCTTTGAAGAGCAGGTATCTTTACGGATCCGTCCGCTACAACAGGCGCAGGAGCGTCGGGAAATTCTTCGCCGCAATAAGGGCAAAGGTTAGCTCGTTTGTCGTGGTAACCTTTGTCAGGGTATTTACTGCAGAAAACCGTACACGGATACGAAGGGACTGTTCCGGCAGTATCCAGATTGCTCTCCAGCCTGACATTGCCGATATTTATCACAGCCTCCTTCTCCGCACCCGCAAAGGCTATTGCTCTGATATCGGAAATATCTATCCGCCGCTTCTTATCGGCCGTTTTGATTATGCCTGTCAGGTCTACGGTTCCGGTGCCTCTGCCTTGCTTTATTGTAAGAACAACTTCTCCCATCTGTTTATATGTTATTTCGCGCGTATCGCTTGACCGAATCTGTGTTATCAACCTGTTGAAATCCAGTTTCGACACATAACCTATTCGGTCTATAATCCAAACTTTAACATCAATATCCGCGCCGGATTCATTATTATAGTCAAAAAGCAGTTTTTCGTAACCTGTCCAGACATTCTCCGGCAGGGTCAGGTTCACCAGTTTAGAGGCATTCCTGGGCTTGCCATCCCAATATATAGGATCTTTCCTCGGAACATCCAGGTAGACAAAAGAATACTTTTCAGCGGAGAAACTTACTTTCATGCTCCCGCCGGAGAACTCCTTTTTCGCGCCTATTGTCTTAACGTTATCCACTTCCGTTACGTTGTCCAGTTTAAAAATACCGGTACTTTTACCGGAAACTAATGAAGCCGCCAGAAACAGACATAAGGTCAGGCTTATCTTTCTTATGCAAGCTATCCGACCACTTATTCTATTCATACATACCTCCAGAATTCTGACCGCCGGCCAATAGAATCTCCAATTATTGCTTCTTGATAATTTTTATGGCCAAACTCTTATCATAACTTCCAGCCACCTGGAGGATCAGGTCTTTACTGCCTTCCGGCACTTCGGCAAGATAGCCTGTACCGCGGGTCAATTTTGACCCATTCACCTCAATACTTTCAGGAGCGGCAGCATTCCATTCTTCAACCTTGAACGCAGGATCAAACCTCTTTTTCTTGCAATCCAGTGAAAACTCAACTCCGTCTGCGGCTGATTTAACCAAATAGCAGCCTTCTGCCTCGTTATAGCCGTCTTTGTTAAGATCGTCTTCGTCATCCAACACCGGACTGCCTTTTGTTACGGTAAGCGCTCCGGGATTTCTATAATCTGACGCGTAGGGTTTAGCGGCTTCTGTCCCATACATTGCGTTTGGCTTCATTTGAAAGAGATATGTAAGCGTGTTCGACCCCTTAAGGTCACAACCATTTAACGCGCTTTGCGAGAATGTCATGTTTAAATCACCTTTGTCTTTGCCCATCACCCACCTGCCCCAATAATAAACCCTCTCGGAACGATAGTGAAGAACCATAAGAATATTCGCCCGTGTTTCACGCACACTAATATTCCCCTGGTTTTTTTTCGGGCTTTTATCCGTAAAATATTTCGGATGGTTCTCTGTTCCGTAAAAAAGCCCAAAATAGCTCTGCGACTTAACATTTGAAAGGAATTCATCTCCACCCCACGAAAACCAAAATATCTCGTCGTCGACAGGATCTGCGAATTGCTCAGCCGGAATTAATGCAAGCGAAGCATTAAGAGACATTCCGAGAAGTTGTGACTTTGGCTCGCTCTCAAAAACTTCGCGGATATAGACCTTGCCGTTAGGATAGATCACATATTTCTTTGCAATTTTTACTTTCTCGTCAGTGCCTACCGTTCCTGTATTCTTTATTACAATCCTGACGGGTGAAGATTCCAGCACCTTAAGTCTTCCTGCTTCAACACCGGAACCAACTGCATCATAACTTGCGCAACAGAGATTAACTTTAGCGTCGGGATCATTTTCGAGGTCATAGATTTCGGCTATCTTCGCCCCCTTTGCACTGCGCTCTCCCGGATTAATTATTACCAGCGCGTTTTGCCGAAAAACTATCTTAAAAAAACCGGGTACAAAAACGGTTTGCATCCATTTTTCATCTTTCAGTTCAATCACCGCCATGTTACAAAAAACCAACGAAGCCACCAGAGACAAGCATAAAGTTAGGCTTATCCTTCTTATCCAAGTCATCCAATCATTTATTCTATTCATACATACCTCCAGAATTCTGACCGCCGGCCAATAGAATCTCCAATTATTGCTTCTTGATAATTTTTATGGCCAAACTCTTATCATAACTTCCAGCCACCTGGAGGATCAGGTCTTTACTGCCTTCCGGCACTTCGGCAAGATAGCCTGTACCGCGGGTCAATTTTGACCCGTTCACCTCAATACTTTCAGGAGCGGCAGCATTCCATTCTTCCACCTTGAACACCGGATCGAACCTCTTTTTCTTACAATCCAGCGAAAACTCGGCTCCGTCAACGGCCGATTTGATAAGATAACAGCCTTCGGCTTCGTTATAGCCGTCCTTGTTAATATCATCTTCATTATCAAGCACCGGGCTGCCTTTTAATACCGTAAGTTTCCCGGGATTTCTGTAATCTGACGCGTAGGGTTTCGCGGCTTCTGTTCCATACATCGCGTTTGGCTTCATTTGGAAGAGATATGTAAGCGTCTTTGAGTCCTTAAGGTCGTAGCCTTTGAACGGGGATTGTGAAAAGCCTATGTTCAAGTCGCCTATCTTCCTGCCCATTACCCAGCGACCCCAGTAGTAAACTCTTTCGGTGCGATAGTGCAGTGCTATTAGGAAATTTGATTTTGTTTCAAGTATCTCAATATCGCTTTGAGTCTTCTTCGGGCTTTTATCTGTAAAATATTTCGGATGCTTATCTGTACCGTAAAAAAGTTCAAAATAGCTTTGCGTGTTTAGCTTATAATCCGAAAGATATTTCTGCCCTCCCCACGACCACCAGAAGTTATCGTCATCAACAGGGTCGGCAAATTGTTCCGCGGGAATAAAAGCGTATACGGGGTTGAGCCACATTCCGGCAAGAACCATCTTTGGTTCGGACTCATAATACTCGCGGATATAAACCTTACCGGTCGGGTATATAACATATTTTTTTGTCGTGTTTACTTTTTCTTCAAAAGCAGTGCCCAGGGTTCCGGCGACTCTGATAATCACCCTGACAGGAGAACTTTCCAATATCTTCATTTTTCCGGCCTCAATAGAAGAACCGGCAACATCATAGTTCACCGAACAATAGTTGTTCTTGCCTTCCGGGTCAGTTTCAAGGTCATAGAGTTCATTTATCTTGGTTCCCCTCGCGCCATGCTCGCCGGGATTGGTTAGTATCCTGGAATTCTTTTTAAAGACCAGCTTAAATGACCCAGGAACGATGATAGTCTGAGTTGCAGGCTCGCTTTTGAGTTCCAGCGTCTTCAGGACTGTTCCCTCAGCCGCGAATACCTGCATAACAGGCCAGTTCAAGAACACTGTAATAAATACTGCGAAAAAAACTATTTTTGCCGTTTTACTCATTTTGTCCTCCGTATTTTTTTTGAGCCAGCGAAGCCGAAAGTTCGCTTATCGCCGGGAGTTTGAGTTTGCCCTCTATGAGCCCTACTAAAAGCTTGATTGCTTCAGCCCCTTCTTCAAAGAGCGGGTAGTGCCAGCCGATGATACGGTACGGGAAGCTGTCAAGTTCATCTTCGTATTCGAGGCTCATTATTTGAATGGTTTTCAGCAATTCAGGAGCGTCTTCCAACATGGCCTTAATGGCGCCAAAAGTCTTCGAGGACCTGTCTATGAATAAACCATCCATTTTTATTTTCCGCTTCAGCAGTATCTTCATTGCGTTGTAGCCGTCCATAGCCGTCAGGTTTGCCCTGGCCGTGTAATTTCTTTCATACTTAATTTTCTTCTCCGAAAGCGCTTTCACAAAACCGCGAAACCTTGCCCTAAACCACATACAAATATTCCTGTCATCCGAGTTTAGGTCGTCGCATTCGCCGATATAGGCGATGCGCCGGCTTCCTTTCCTTATAAGATAGTTTGCCGCCTCGTACGAGGCCCTCTCATCGTCAATGAATGCAAGATTATACCCTTTTAGCTTTACAGCAGAATCAACATAGACATAGGGCAGGCCATATTCATTAAGATCGCCAATAATCTTCGGGAAATACTCTTTATGCGATACCAGAAGCATGCCGTCAAGTTCGCGGTTTTTTAATTTTTCAAGATATCCTGCGCGCAAATCCTTTAGATTCTTACCGGCGATGAACTCTATCGTGCAACTGTTTCTCCCCGAAGCGTCGAGCAGCCCGAACAGGATAGGATCTTTTTCCTCGGGAGAAACGCCTATAACCCCAAGTCTGTAATTGCGGCCAATAGCCGCTTTTCTGAGAAGATATGTGCCTTTACTCGGCTTGCCGGCAATGATTTTTTCCTTTGCAAGCTCCGACATTGCCTTCTGGACGGTAACCAGGGAAGTATCAAATTGCCTGCTGTAATCCGCGTAGGTCTTGGATATCCTGTCGCCCGGTTTCAACCCGGAGAATTCTTTAAGCAGGAGTTCTTTGACCTGTATATGAAGAGGTTTGTTGCTCTTGCACATTGCGGCTTTGCTCATCAGGACCTCCGCTTGCTTGTACTACTTATACTACTTATTATGATTATTATAACCAAACCGGCTTTTCTGTCAATAGTTTTCTGCAGCAAAAAGGCGGGAACCGTTCTTACGGTCCCGCCTTTAATTCCCGTCACAAATGCCTTTTTTCGGATAGGTATTATTTTACCTTTTATACACCAGTTCCGGCGCCTTCATTAAACCGCAGGGGACCAGCTGGTAGCCGTCGACCCAGGCGCCTTTCTTGTGCTTGAATTCATGCGGTCCGGTCCAGGAAGGCCATTTCTCAAAATAGTGGAACGGCCCGTGCGAGTTCCGCCTGTGCCCCAGCACCTGAACACCAAGAGAGATATTCTTTTTGCCGGACGCAAAGCCGGTTATATCCATCTCGTTTGGCTCCCAGGCAATAAGCCCTGCTTCAGCGCCATCAACGCTTACCCGCACTGCCGTGCCTCTGTATGAGGGGACGCTGACAAATAACTTTTCCCCGGGCTTCAGCTTTACCTCCACGGTCTTGAGGTAAGTTACATGCCCGCTATAGAACGGAAACCCCTGCGGGACCCAGTCGCCGACATCAAGAGTTTCAGGCAATTCCGTAAGCGAAACTTCAGTGCCGGAAACAGCCGTGCCAAAGTTTCCGAGAAGATAAATTATCTCCAGTCCGGAATGCCTCTCGTCGTAGCCGCAGATAATCTCAATGTTGTTTTGCCCTAACTTCAGAAAAGCGGGGTCAATTTTGATAAGGCGCAGAGACCGGTCGCACCACCAGCCGGATTGAGCGTCGCAAGAGAGCGCCCGTCCGTTGATGCTTATCCGCATTGTTTCGGGTCTTTCAACCGCAAGATGCAATTCTCCCGAAGGAATCGTATCTGCTTGAAACTTGTATTTCAAACTTACATCAACACGCTTCCGCAAAGCTGTTTTTACCTGAGCCCACGGCTGCACCATTGCGCCTCCGCGCGGCTTAAGCCCGAGGAACTCCCTCACCTTAGTATCTACACCAAGAACTTCTTCCGGTTTTTGCCACTTTTCGTTACCTATCTTGAATGCCGGCCTGTCAAGAACAAGCGCGTTGCTTTCGGAAAGCGCTATATCCCATTCGTCCGTATTTAGCTTTTTCTTTCTGATTGTTTTTGCCGGAGTATTTGGTTGAGCCTGTATTTTATCTGCTCCTTTCTTTGGAATGAGGAACATCCTGCTTTGAAGCGGCGCGAATGAAGTTTTTATTTCCCACGCGCCGTCCTTCCAGAATGCTGACGCCGCTTTCATATTCCCGGTTTCGGCGTCGAATTCAACCGGAGGATTCCCTTTCCCCGAAGAAATCTTAAGCACGGCTTTTGGACAGGCAAAGGTTCTTTCCCTGACGAACTTCTGCCTGAAGTTTTCCGCTTCAAAACCTGTAGGATCCGGTATAAGGCGCATTTCCGGCTTTTCAACCAGCGGAGAATAGAGGGATCCCTTAACCGCCAGATCTTCTCCGGTATTGCAGGTAAACAGATATTTCGCTTCTGCATCTTCCCTGAGATAGGATAGAACCGAGGTCAAACCGTTCCCCTTTCCGTCGGAAAAATCGACTCTCCTGCCGCAGCCGGCAAGCGCCTTAACTACAGCCTGGGCCTCCGCGGAAACCCTGATACAGCGTTCCGAAAAGAGTTTTACCTCGGAAGAAACTTCCGCGTCAATATACCCGGCAGGTTCGCCGCAGAAAATCACCTTTCCGCCGGCATCCCTGAACTTCTTCAGCAGCTCAAGCGTGGTTCTCCTCATTGTAAGCATAGGCGGCACAAGAACCGACCTGTAAGCCGCTTTTGCCAGATAAATTTCCGGAATACCTTTATTTAACCCGGTTCTCCCGTGCCTGGACAGCAGTTCTTCTTCCCCATAATCAAAATCAAGCTGGTTGGCCAGGAGCGCCTGCGAAAGCTTGTTCCACATCCTGTCGTTAAGGAATATCTCCTCCGTGTCGCGCCAGCCTTCCTTTATGCGAAGCCAGACGCTCTCCACCGGATGAATGAACAGGATATCCCTTACTTCGGCGCCTCTGGTATTGAAAACGTTGACCCTGGCAAAATAATCCTCAACTTTCCTGTAATCCTCCCACCAGGGAGACTGGTAGAAAATGGCGGCAGGGTAGTCGCGCTTCGCTTCCCCGAGCATCGTGTACCAGGAAAGATGCTGGCAGCGCAGATTTATCCCGCAGGCAGCCTGCCAATCCCCGAGCGCCTTTTGTCCCGCAAAATTGAAATCCCAGCCGGTGCAGCCGTAAGTCTCCGTCAGTCTCCACTTTCTGGCAAATTGCCTTGCAACGGAGCTTACCTGCTTTGCCGTCTCAAACGCCCGCCAGTGCTCTGTAAGCAGATCCATCCCGGGAGCCTGCATGTGTTCATAGCAGCGCATCGCGCTCCCGACGACACGGGCCTGGTTTCTGAGCATATCCTCTCCCAGCACATGCCCGGTAAACTGCAATCCGTTTTTTTCGCACCACTCTCCTATCTGCTTCATAAAAGCGTCGCTGAAAAGGAAGGTTACGCAATCGTGGTAATGATAGCGCGCGCGGGTTACCGGACTGCCGTCTACATCATAGAAGAGCTCCACCAGGCGGGGCAGTATTTCATACCCATAACGTTCTTTAAATATCTTCGGGAGTTTCACAGTCCAGGGCAGGGCGGAAGCCCATTCATTGCCCTCACCGCCGCCCTCTATCTTGCCGTCGCCGTGGTTCGGCTCATCCGTGAAGATACCCGGCACCACGCCGCCAAAGTATTTTCCTGTCCTTTTGAAATACTCTTTGTGCGTGACATCGATGAATTTTTTGACTGCCTCATGGCTCAAGGTGTCAAGGTAGGTAAAACCGTTGTACCAGGAAGAGGACTTATTTATGCGGACAGTAAAATGCAATATTTTTTCCCGCGGGGCAAGTTTCCGCAGGGGACGGGAAAGCGGCCGCATTTCAACATCGCACGCTTCACTGCCGTTAATCTTGGCCGTAAAGACGGCAAGCGTATCCTTACCGACCTTTAGATCTTTGATATTATCCAGCACGGTCAACACTATCGCGCGCTGTCGGTATTTCGGGTTTTTTGTTACCAGCCCTCCTGCCGCCCCTGAAGGCCACCTATCCTCATCGTAGATCCAGGCCTTCATATCAAGTTTCTTCGCCTCATCAATACAGGCCTTGACGCAATCAAACCATTCATCAGACAGGTATTCGGTATCAAGCCCGACGCGCGAGTGCATAAAAAATCCGCCAAGCCCCATCTTTTTCATTAGCCTGATCTGATTTTGAAGTTCCGCCCTGTCCAGTTTTCCGTTCCAAGCCCAAAAAGGCGCGCCTCTGTATTCATTCCCCGGAGTCTTCAATTGCGCTGTCAGCCCGTCTTTCATTCTTCCTCCCAAAATTTAATTATAATGCGTTGGCCCTTTTGGAAAATCGGCCCGCGGGTCATATCCTGCCGGCCTGAAACTGTGGTCATTTGACGCTTTGAGTTCTAGTATTACATGTTGTTTATCCGCCAATTTCGGGTTAAGCACGAGAGTTACTCTGTGTTTTCCGGGGGCAAGAGTGAAAACATCCTTCCCGCCCGCCGAAATCTTGTCAACAAATTCCAGAGCCGGCCCGTTCTCTTTAGCGGTGAGCGTCCACCACATCGGACGATAAGGCGCCCTTAGTTTCCAATTGCCTGCTTTATTCCCGTCAATCTCGACGCCCACGGCAAAGTCTTTTACAAACGCCGGGCGGTATTTAGCCCAAAGCATAAGCGGCGCTTCATCTTTCACATCAAGAGTAAATGCTACTCTTTCCGGAGCCGCCGGGTCAATAGATTTTTCTCCTGATATAATCTGCACGGGTTGAGCCACAGTGGAGACTTTGAGCGTTGCGGCTTTTGAGGAATTGCCGCGGGAATCAACGGCAACAATCCTATAGGTGTACTCAGTTGCCGGCTTTAAACCCCAGTCCGTAAAAAAGCAGTCAGCCGTTGAGCCGATAATCGTGCCATTTCCGAGAGACAAAGGATCATCCGAACCGCCGCAATGAATGTCATAGCGCGCGATATTTTGCGCCTTGCTCGGACTCCAGCTCAGCTTGACTGATTGGGCCGTCGCTTCGGCTGCAAGTTCCGTCATGGGAGCCTGTGGGACTGTCAGCTCCTCATTGCCCGGGTTAAAAGCAGGGTCGCTGCTTACCGCTATCCTGTCGAGCGCCAATCCGTCTGTTGAACTTTGAAGCTCAACCGAAACGGCACCGTATTCTTTGACATCAACGAAAGCGGGAATTTTATACCAGGCAAACCTTTTCCCGGAAACCGCGGTTGTTGCCGGATTGCCGTTCATTAACGCCCAGTTCCCCGGAGAATCTTCCGCGCGGGCCAGGAGCCAGAGAGCGTATTTGCCGGGATTAAGCACGGGCTTAAAAACTATTCTTCCGTTTTCCGGCTCGGCACCTGACGCGTGATGTATGCGAAGATACCTGCTGCCTGACGCTTCACCGTTTAGGACTATCCTCGCGGGCGCTTTCCATTCAGCTTCTTCTGCCTCTTTGAAACAGGTAAGCGGAGCACTTGTTACACCTTTCAGCTGTACAGATATTTCGTCAGAAAAACTCCCTTCTATGCCGGAAGGTTCAACCGCCGCAACCACAAAAAAGTCGGTGCCTTGGCCTCCCGGAATCCAGGTAAACCTGTTTCCTTTCAGCGGTTCGCGGTTTAAAGGAACAAAACCTCTGCCGCTTTCCTTGCTCAAATATATGCGGTAGCCCGCGAGCTCGCGCATCCCTTCCGGGGCTTTCCAGGATAAGACCGCCTTCCCGCCTGAAAGTTCAGATTTGAAATTTGAGGGGGCCGCAGGCCTGCCGGTCACCGCGAAATAGATATCGCCGTTCCCGAACTGGTCGCTTACCCACGCAAATTTCGTGGCGTCAGGGGAAGAATATCCGTAAGTATTGGTATCCCAGTCATTTCTGGAGGTATTATGCTTACAGATACGCATTACCGCCGCCGGGTCGTTAAGCGGCACCATTACATGCTGGCCGCTAAGATCCCCGCCCATGCCGTCAGTTATCATCCATTTACCGTTAGCTGAAATATGCCCGTAGTCCGTTTCAAGAGGTTTTATGTAGTTGGCGAATATCTTTACTTCATCGGCCGTCTCTTCAGTCTGAGGATGCAGGCCGTTTGGAACCACTATCCGCAAATCGCCGTAAGTTCCTATATAGGAAAATGGGCCGCCTGCCGCGTGGCCGACTGAAGGACGGTTTGCAGCGATTGTAACGCCTGTAGAAAGGTTCATCAGGAAGCCCTGGTAAGTATAGCAGTTATACCAGCCAAGTTCGGTGTCGTTATTAAATAGCCCTGCACCCTTAAGCCTTGTAGGCAAGGTTATCTCTTTAACCCGATTTCCCGCGGGCAGCGAGGGGTCTATCAGGAATACCTGAGGAGATTCGCGAAGCCCAAAAAGCATTTTTGAAGAAACCGGAGAAGAGAAAAACTCCTGCACAACCCAGGTCTTTGGCTCGAAGCTCGCTATCTCCGATCTTTCACCCGTGCGGAAATTGAACCGTATAATGTCAATGCGCCTTGCCATTCTGTCATTTCTCTCCTTCGCGAGAGAGGTATTCTCGGCAATTATCATTGATTCCGGTTCAGTGGAAGAGAAACGCGCGGCCGCGTCGGTACATCCTCCTTTAACCCCTATAAAGGAGCGCGACTTAAAGTCAAAGATGTCAAAACCCGGAGCCCTTCGCCCGTACAAGCTGAAAGCCGAACCATCGCAGTTAAATGAGACCTTGAACTCATTCGCGTCGAGGTCCGTCATCTTCCAGACTTCGGCGTTCGTTGAAGAGTCGCGGTAGACCAGCCATTCGCTCCCCTCTTTTCCGGTCCTTGCGGGCCTTCCCGCGCGCTTGTTGAATTCTTCAAGCCCGTGATAGGGCACAGAGGCGAGTTTCTCTTCGCGGAAAGCCATCCCGGCGCCTATTAAGCCCTTCTTTTCTTCTTCGCTTAGCTCGCTGACAAGCCGCAGATATTGCAGCGTTATGCTTCCTGAGGTGTTCAGGAAACTTCCTTTCAGGCAAAGCTTCTGCTTTCCAGAAAGACCGAGTTCTTTGAGGTCCTGAGAGTGTATTCCCGTGGTGTAACAAACTTTTGTTTGTTTATCGTTTAGCCAGAGGGAAAAGATAACCGACTTTTCCGGGATGCGGACAACAAGATAGTGATAGAGGTCCAGGTCGACATCAACATCATATTGCACCGCGAAAGACGAAAACTCTGAGCCCGGGTTTGAAGGCCATTCCGGCCAGTCGGGGCGTTTCATATTCTGGTCCAAAGCCCCTACACAAGTGGTTATTTTAATCTTCCCGTCCGGCGCTTCGAAGGTTGGCGGAGTGCCTGACTTAGGATGTTCAATCGCCGTTTTCCAGAGTGAGCTATCTTTGAAGGATTCTTCCCAGCCTATTCGGGGTTGTGTAGTTTGCGCGGCAACCATCGGAGAAACAAATACGCAAACCATGACCAGGAATAAACCTCTCAAAATACTTTTCATAAAACCTCCAGGACAAGATTTCTATTATTAGCCATTGTAACCTATTGAATGTGGTTTATTTTACCTCTATTTTCCCTTTTTTTTCCCCGCCTTCTTTGGACTTGATAGTGTACGAATACACGCCTGCCGGGACAAGTTCTTTCTTTTCATTCCTGCCGTCCCATTCGGCGGTTGTATCATTTCCGCAGGAGATTTCAATTCCTTTCACTCCGGACGCCGAGACGATGCTGATGCTTGAATTTCTGGCAAGATTTTCAAATTTCAATTTTATTCCGAGAGACGGCCGGAACGGATTCGGGAAAATAACAACACCCTTGAGGGCTTCTTCCGCCGCCTGCTCCCCGCTCCTGGAGCTTCCGGTCCAGGGTTCAGGATTAATTGATCTCCACCTTACATAATCAAAACTCCAACGGTAGTTTTCGGTGAAATGTTTTCCGTCTCCCAAAGACGCCCCTTTTACGCCTCCTTCAAAGAGCTTGTCCGCCATGTCCGAGAACTTTTTGTCCCCGCCCCTGTGCCAGAGCCAGGCATATATCGGGGCCAGCAAGAGGTTGAGGTCAGGAGCCGCCTGCTTCTTCACGCTTTCATAATATAAAGCATTGGAAGCGGGTATGAACGCAACATTGTAAGTAAGCTCGGCAGTGTCTTTTATGCTCCTGAAGATCTCCTCCCTGCGCGAGGCGCTTGCAAACTTGCTTTCCGCGTATCTTATCAGGGCTTCCGCGGTCAGCGCCATCATAAAGGGCTGGTAACCGGTCTTTCCCCCGTCCAGCAAAAATGTAAAAGGCTGGCCGGGGTTCTTAAGCCAATCTTTCCATTGTTTCATATGCCTGAGCCCGACATCAATGAAGGGATCCTCTCCGAAACCCTGCTCGCCAAGTTCCCTTGCAACCTGCCAGCAGTTTATGTTGTACGCGGCTTCACGGCTAAGATTGAGGGTCATTTTCGGGAGTTTATCAAAAGTCCTCTGGTCTGAAAAGGGAGCGTTTTTCGCGAGAAGGGTTATTGCCTCCCTTGATTTCGCGTCTTTAGTCTTCTCGTAATCCATTTGCAGCCCGTGCGGAAAGAGCGCGAAGGCGACGACACGCCCTTTGACTTTGAAGACACCGTTATCCCTGTATGTAATGATGTTGTTTTTCGCCCCGGCAAGCCACTTATTATCGCCCGTATACGCCGCTATCTGATAATAAACCTTTGTGCCGTCGTAGAACCAGGCGCCCTGATACCAGCCGATTCCGCCACCTACTTCCGAGATATATTTATCCCCGTAGGTCAGCATTCTAGATTCCCAATTTGCTATTTCCGGAATAGTGCGGGAAACCTCGGCCTTGGTTAAAGGGACTGACAGGTCCGATAACTTTTTTTCTTCCGCCGGCCTTCTTTCCGGAGTACTTTGAATTTCCTGAGCTACGCCAATAACGGCAAAAAGAATAATGACCGCGGCAATCTGCATTGCCAAAACGGTTCTTGATTCAGCTGGCGCGCGCATTAATTCTCCTTTCACGCATTAATTATTCTTTATATCCAGGCAAAGCAGCTCCGCCGGCAGGCGGATGTAGAGTTTCCCGTTCGCAATAACCGGAAGGACATAATCGATCATGCTCGGCTCGTCAAAGTTCTTGCCCAGAGCATCGTGAATATTCTCTATTTTGCCAAGCTCTTTATAGCCGGCAGCCGTTGCTTCCACAAGCCTGAGAGTCCTGAAATTACGCACAAAGAGAAGGCCGTCAGCGGCCAGCATTGAAAGAGGCGCCGTCCAGGTCTCGCTCTTCCATTTGATTTTTCCGGTCCTTTCATCCAGGCAGACGAGCGAGCAGGTCCGTTTATCGAAAGAGTTCGGGTCAAAACTTTCGACATTGTAGCCGAAAACCGCTCCGTTGTGCCAGATAAAGGGGACACAATCGCTTTCGACTTTCAGCTCTTTGGCCTCCCATATCATTTTTGGCTCAGGCGAGGAAAGGTTACGGTCAAAATCATACATCTTTACGGTATCGCCGGTTACAGGAGTAAGAAGAAGCTTATTTCCGCTGATTATGACGGGAGCAGGGTTCATGCTTGTCTTGTTGCCGGCCGGCTGGCTTTTCCAGACTTTTTTTCCGTCAACAGGGTTTAACGCTATGAATCCCTTTCCAAAATACGCAAGCAGGCATTCCTGCCCGTTTATCTTGCAGACGCTGAGCGTCCCGGGATCAATTGCCTTTTTGTCGGACGGGTACTTGTCTTTATAGAGCCACAACTGTTTGCCGGTTTTTGCATCAATCCCGAGAATTGCCGGTTCTTTGTTCAAGAAGTAAACGGCGATTGCCACAGTATCTCCCGATACAACCGGAGACTGCGAATAGCCGTAGACATTCATTTTGATAAGCTCTGTCACGGAGCAAACTTCCTTGCCGGCGTCATACTGCCACAGTATCCTGCCCGTCTTCCTCTCAAGCCTGGTCAGATGGCCGTTGACTCCGAGGGTATATACCGCGTCGTCTTTTATAACCGGCGTGCCCCTGGGGTTGCCCTGCAGCCAGCCTCCGCCGTAACTTCCAATCTTGTATTCCGTCTCCCATTTTCTCTTGCCGGTCGAAGCGTTCAAACACAGGACCTTCTCGAAAGCCTCTCCGGCTCTTTGAGCAAAAGAAACATAGTTTGAGCTTGTCAGAACAAGATCATCTCCTGCGACAACCGGGCAGGACCAACCAAGCTTTATTGGAACTCTCCAGAGCTCTTTGGGGCCCTTCTCCGGCCACTTGCGGAGCAAACCCTTCTCCGGAGACACGCCATCCCTGTTTATACCCAAATAGTTTGGCGAATCGGAGCCGTTCAAAGAAGCCTCAGCGGAAATTTTCTCCTGTCCGGGAACCGAAGAACAAAAGAGCAGAACAAACAGGACCGGCAGTATTACCTTGTCTCTTTTCACCATTCCTCCATTTGCCAACTTCTAATTATTCTTAATATCCAGGCAAAGCAGCTCCGCCGGCAGGCGGATGTAGAGTTTCCCGTTCGCAATAACCGGAAGCACACAGTCTACCAGGCTCGGCCCGTCAAAATTTATCCCCTTACCCTCGTGCAGCTTCTCTATCTTCCCGAGTTCTTTGTAGCCGGCGGAAGTCGCTTCTACAAGCCTGAGCGTTTTAAAGGTCCTCACAAAAAGCAAACCGTCGGCGGCAATCATCGAAAACGGCTGGAGCCATTCAGGGCTATTCCACAGGGTATTGCCTGTTTTCTCATCAATACAAACTATAGAGCAGGTCCGGCCATTGAAATCATTAGGATTGTACCTGTTGTTGTTATAGCCGAAAATTGCTCCGTTATGCCGGATAAACGGAACGCAGTTACATTCAATATGCAGGTCCTTTTTCTGCCAGAGCACGTTCAACTGCGGCGCGCCGGCGGATTGGGACAGTTCCATATAATAAATCGGAGGGCTTGTAACCGGCACAAAGAGTATCTTACTGCCGTAGACCATCGGCGGCGCCGGATTTAATGACTGGCGGCAGTACAAGGCCTGGCTCTTTAAGACCTTCTTGCCGTCCGCGGGATTTATCGCCACAAAACCTTTGTTTAAATATGTAAAAAAACACTTCTGATTGTTTATCTCTATTATCGCCAGTGTTCCCGGATCCCCGGCGCCCTTGTCGGGCGGTTTGTTGTCTTTATAGGTCCAGGCAAGTTTGCCGGTTTTTACGTCTATTCCTTCTATTGCCGCCTCCCCGTTCTCCAGAAATACAGGTATGCTGACAATATCGCCTATAAGTATTGGAGATTGAGAATATCCCTTGTGGTCAAGCTTTCCGAGTTTTTGAACCGAAAGAATCTCTTTTCCAAAATCAAACTGCCAGATAATTTTGCCTGTCTTGCGATCCAGGCGCGTTAGGTGCCCCATCATTCCCATTGTATATACCGCGTCTTCGGTTATTGCGGGCGTGCCTCTGGGCCCGCCCTGCCACCAGCCGCAATAATAGCCGTCGGTTTTGTAAGCCGTTTCCCATTTTTTCTTTCCGGTTGCCGCGCTCAAGCACACAACTCTCTCTCCGCCGTCTTTTGGCCTGTCCTTGAACTCAACGAATTCCGCCATTATCAGCACCACATCATCTCCGGCGACTGAAGGGCAGGACCAACCCATCTTAATCGGAGCGCGCCACAAGGCCTTCGGTCCGCCTTCCGGCCAGCTATGAAGCAAACCTGTTTCGGGAGAAACACCGTTAAGGTTCACACCCAGATTCTGAGGCGAGTCAAACCCTGCGCCTAAAGCATTTCCGGAGTAACCGGCAGCCGGCGGCGTTTGCTGACCGTGAAGCGCGCAGAAGTAGAACGCAATGCTTAATGTAATCAATCCCAAGCTCTTTAAATGCACAACACCTCCTGCCTGCTTATCAAACCCTTCTTTCGCTGCTGCTCAACTTTGCCTGCATTTTGACTCTCATTTCCGAGACAATACCGGAATATTCTCCTGAACGCGAAAGATTCTTTCTTTCTTCCGGGTCTTTATTAAGATCGTAAAGCTCTTCTTCCTTGCCCGGCAGCCAAAAAATATACTTGTAGCGCTCCGTCCTTATGCATTTGCCGCGCCGCTTCCTGTCTCCTTCCATATACTCGCTAAGAATGAGTTCTTTGCCGAATGAGCGCCCCTCTACGGCAGGACGCAGGCTTTCCGCCGGCATCCCTGCCGGCTTTTCAATCCCGGCATAATCAAGTATAGTCGGGGCAATGTCCATTAGCTCGCATAAACCGGCTGTCTTTCGGCAGTTTGGCGTTTCTCCCGCCGGTTTAATCAGCAGGGGCACATTGATAACCGGCTCAAAAAAGCAGTTCTTATTAAAAAGCCCGTAATCCCCCATCAGCTCGCCGTGGTCTGTGGTAAAGATCACCAGCGTTTCGTCCCAAATACCCAACTCTTTGAGATTGTCAAATATGCGTCCGGAAAGATCGTCAATCATAGTGCAGAGCCCGAGATAATAGGCCTTCATTCTTTTAAGCAGTTCAGGCGATAATCCACCGGACGCTATCTTCTGCCTTTCCATATAGAAAGCCGGCCTGTCGGACATATCCAGCTTAAATGTCGCCGGAATCTCAATTTTCGCGGGATCATACATTGTGTCGTAGGGTTTCGGGGCGTCAAAAGGAGTGTGCGGGTTGCAGAAACCGCACCAGGCAAAGACGGGAGTCTTCGAGTCTTTATGCTTCCGGAAGTATTCAATGGTGTTTCCGGCAGTCCAGGTGTCTACATATTCCTCAAACTTAAGAACGCTGGTAACAGCCGACTTGTACTTCTTATATTCGTCAGACCTCCTCTGTTCATATATCAGTTCATAGGCGCCCGGCCTTCTCTTTTCAAGCCATTCGGCATATTCGCTTCCCAAAGGCCCAGGCCCGAGAGGTGAACCTTCCGCAACCTCCCATCTCGCGCCCTGGCCGCCGGTCAATTTCATCTCGTCAAAACCCCTGGGTGGCAGAGGGTATAGGTGCATCTTGCCAAAAGCCGCAGTCTTGATGCCTTTCTCCTGCAGGCGTTCCATAAAAGTCTTTTCCCGCGCGGGAAGCCCCGGAGTGCTGTCAACCACGTCTTCCATATACTCTACGCCGTGCTGGTGCGTGTATCTGCCGGTCGCGATGGAGGCGCGGCTCGGGATACAAACCGAATTATTGCAATACGCGCGTTCAAAAACGGTTCCTTCGGACGCAAGGCGGTCAAGATGAGGGCTTTTTGCTGTTTTGCTGCCGTAAACGCCCAAAGTATCTATCCTCTGTTGGTCGCTTGTGATCAGGAGTATGAACTTTGGAGTTTTTCCGGATGCCATCTATTGTCCGCTCCTTAGACGAATCATTCCTTTAAGCCTCTTAGCCGCGTAACCGAAGAATTTTTTGTAGGCTTCACAAAAATAATCCGGAGCATCGTACCTGCCGCCGGCGGTTTCCCTGTATTTAGGGCATCCGCCCTTACAGATTGAAAACCATTCACAGGACGCGCAGGCCGGGGAAACCAGGGATTTCAACCGCGAGAAACCCGCCAGCTGCCGTTCGTACAACTCGGAAAGAGTGTTTTCCATAATATTCCCGAGTTTCCATTCCTTTCTCACAAAGAAATCACAGGGATACACATCTCCGTTGTATTCCACCACGAGATAATCCCTGCAGGAATCCTTGAACCCGCAGTAACCGGGTTCCGCTCCAAAAAGCGCTTCAAGAACATTGTCGAAGAATCTTACGCCGAATTCCGGATTCCCGCCGTTATGCCACAAATCAAAGAAAGAGCAAAGAAACTTACCGTACTCTGACGGCTTAACTGAAAACAGCGCGGGTCTTCCTGCCGGGCCAAGCTCGAAGCAGGGAATAAACTGCACATATTCAAAACCTTTCTCACGGTAGAAATTGTAGAGGGCTTCCGCCCGTCCGGCATTGAAATCGTTAATAACCGTAAGAACATTAAAATCAATCCCTCGCGCTTTCAATTTTCCCGCGGCTTCCATCGCCGCGCCAAAGCTTCTGTTTCTATACCTGTTATGCATTGCTTCATTGCCGTCAATGCTCAGCCCTGCGAAAACATTGTATTCCTTGATAAGCCCTAAAATACCCTCATCCAACAGGGCGCCATTAGTCTGAATGCTGTTTGCGACCCGCCGGCCGGCTCCGCCAAGTTTTTTCTGTAGCGCGAACACTTTCCCGTAAAAATCAGCGCCGGCAAGAAGAGGTTCTCCGCCCTGCCAGGAAAACGCGGCCACCCCGCCGTCAGAATAATCAAAAGCCCGGCTTATCACTCTTTCAAGTACAGCTTCGTCCATACGGTGGCTGCCGCCCGGATAAAGTTTTTCGGTACCCTTATAGAAACAGTAGCCGCACTCAAGGTTGCAGTCATATGAAACCGGTTTTATTAGCAGTTCAGTATTCTTCATTTTTGCGCCTCAATTCCGACGCCAGCCGCTCTAAAGAAACCGTTTTGCGCCGTTCTCCCAGGTAATCTTTTTGAATGTTGCCTCGGTAAGCCCTAAATCCACAAGCTTTTTCCTCCAGGGAAGGTACCCCTCTTCCAGGTTCCATTTTCTGTCAGGCGGCCGGTTATCCGGCATTACCATATCCGGGCCAAAATAGAGCCTGTCGGAATATCTTTCAAACAACCACCTGAGCTCTTCATCAGTGCCAAGCTTTTCAAGCTGGCTCAAATCGGAGCAGACATTAGGAAACCTGTCGAGAAGCGCCGCGAATTTTTTCACGTCTTCGATATAGTTGGCGCTGTGGCACAGGATAAATGGTAGGTCAGGATTGGCGGCAAGAACCTTATCCCGTTTCTCATAGAGCAGCTCGCGGGAAGCTCCCGTTCTGCACGAGAAATTATGCGACGGGTCCGCGGTGTGAAGCGAGATTGTCCAGCCAAGTTCGCGCGCGGTGTCCCAAACCGGATTTAAACGTTTATCATCAAGGTAGACCGGTGTGCCGTCCGGAAAGAAATTAAACATACCGATATCTTTCCATACCTTCATACCCTTAACACCCAGCGCGGCATACCTCTTCATATCGGAACAGGCACGCTTGACGAATTCGTCCGGTTTCCAGCCGAATTCTTTCCATTCAGGCCAGAAGAACTGTATAAATCTCTTGCCGAGCCCTCTCCTGTTGCAATCAAGCAGAAACTCTTCATAATTTGAATGATAGCCTCCGTTAAAATCAACACTCCAAAGGTTGATTCCGGCTTTTACTCCGGCTTCCTCATACGCTTCAAGAAACTGGTCCAGGAACGCGTGCGGGAAATGCATGTGCGCGTCAAAGAGCGGAAAATCCATATACTTTTTGTCAGCTTCGTTCATAACACCTTCCTTTTCGGCCTCAGCCGGGTTCAGTTCCCTTCTTTCATAAGGGATTCTTTGCTTCTGGTAAACTGAAGTTTTACGCTCGCTTTCCTTTTCTCGATACAGGCAAGGCTGAGTTCAATATCTTCTTCGGCCTCATAGACGCTCATAGCACCGGCGCAGACCAGATCGCGCTCGCGTATCGTGCTCCAGACAAAATCAAACCCCGTGGGAGGCAGCAGTTTCCCGGCGGCAAGAGGTTTAATGACAATTACCGGTTTCTTTGCCTCGTTGATGACTTTGGCTATCCAATCCGTCTCAACCTGGCAAAGGAAACCCGCGGCGTTATAGATCTGGATATATGTCTCCACGTCCGCGTTTGAGCTGTCCGCGCAGATTACCGCATCAGGCGTATGCGTGCTCAGTCCCGGAATCAGGCCTGCTTTTCTCGCAATGCTCAGGAATTCCGTCAATTCAGGCGCAAGACGCTTATTCAAGCCGTCAAGCCTGACATCCGTCACGCACATATGGGGCAGGCAGAAGGTCGCTCTCTGTTTTACGCACTTCTCCACGGCTATTTTCCATTCTTCCACATTGCCTGCGCTCGGGGTGGCTATCCAGATAACTTTTCGGCCCGTGCGCTGTTCGGTAACATCAAGAGCTTGCCTCACGAAATCTCCCGGGCTTGAAAGGAAAGCGTCGCACCCGTGCTTTACAAATACTTCTATTACTCTGGCCATTTTAGCGGGAGTATCAAAGAGTTCCTTAATAAACTTATCGCGGGCCGAACTGATATGCGAGTAACCCAGCATGGCGTTCGAACCGCAAATCAAACGTGGAAGCGAAAGGCCGCCGACTGTAGTCCTTGGAAAACCCGACATAAACCCTCCCAATTGCAATCCGTCACATTCCGGTTCTCTTCTAACTTTTAACTCTCAACCAGACCGCCATGCTGCCCGCTTTCCTGTTATCCCAGGCAAAGTAGGGGATTGCCGTCAGAACGCGTGCTTCAAGCTTTGGCGCCTCGCCGGAGTAAAGTTGTTTTTGCCTCCCGGAATTTACCAGGAAACCCTTCGCCTTAAGAATATCAACGCCGCCGAGCAGCCCGGCTTTATGAATTACGCGGAATTTGTTATTCACCTGAAGCAGGAGGCTCTCAACCGGCGCCCGGTTGTCAACTTCTTCAAAACAGTAGACCAGCGGACCTTTCATCAGAGCGGCCCTGCCGACGTTTTGCCTGACCCTCGGGTCAGAATAGACTATTCTTGCCGGCATATCAAAGACTATTGAAAGCTTGTCTCCGGCCGACCACAAGCGTTCAATCCCGAGATACCCTCTCTTAGCAGTGCCCTTAATATTTTTCCCGTTAACCTTTACTGACAACTTGCCGCACCAGCCCGGATATCTTAATTTAACAGTGAAGCGCGCGGGTACTTCAGGGGAAACGGAGATCAGGACCCTGTTACCCCACGGATATCCGGTTTTCTGGCTAATGGAAACCGCGGTACCCCCAAGTTCCAGATTTGCCTCGCTTCCAAGGTATAGGTGAACCGCTACAGCAGAACCCTTCGTCGAATAAATATAGCCGCCAAGCGAAGCAAATAGCCTTGCAATATTCGGCGGGCAGCAGGAGCAGTCGTACCACTCTTTTCTGTGATGTTTCCCCGAAGAAGCCAGGGGATTGTCGTAGAAAAAGAGTCTTCCGTTACGCGAGACGCCGCTTAAGACTCCGTTATACAGAGCACGTTCGATACAGTCCGAGTATTTTGAATCAAGCTCCTTCCTGAGCATTCTGTGCGCGAAATTAACCAAGCCGATTGCGGCGCAAGTCTCCGCGTAAGCGGTCTCGTTTGGCAGGTCATAGGCCGTTGAAAACGCTTCTCCTTTCTTTACGGCGCCAATGCCGCCTGTTACATACATTTTTGTATTTATTATGTCATCGAAGAGCCGCCGGCAGGCGCCAAAAAGCGCTTTATCGCCCGTCTCTTCGGCAACATCCGCCATGCCGCTGTAAAGATACACTGCCCGGACCGCGTGTCCGCCGGCTTCCTTTTGTTCCCGCACGGGTTTGTGCGCCTGCATTTCCGGATACCCGTTCTTAGTCCACCACTCATAGGCAGCCGGATCTTCCCCGCGCTTGCTTGCTTCAACGTCAAAGTAATAAGGCTTTCTTCCTCTTTCATTCACAAAATAACTGCTTAACTCAAGAAATCTTCTTTCGCCTGAGGCCCTGTAAAGTTTCACGAGGGCAAGCTCTATTTCGGGATGGCCGCAGTAGCCGCGTTTCTTTCCCTTTTCCCTGCCAAAAACTGACGATATGTAGTCAGCATATCTCATCATGGCTTCAAGGAAATTGCGCTTTCCGGTCGCGTAAAAGTGCGCAACCGCTGCTTCCATCAGATGCCCCGCGGAATAGAGTTCGTGCTGCTCGCGGAGATCTTTGAAAACATAGGAAGGGTTCTTCACGGTAAAATAAGTGTTCAGGTAACCGTTCGGCCGCTGAGCAGAAACAACAAGTTTTACGACGCGGTCAACGGTCTTTGAGAGGTTTTTATCAGGCGTTGTGGCAAGAGAGTAACACGCGGCTTCTATCCATTTGGCAAAATCGGAATCAAAGTAAGGATGGTAGTTTTTATTGGATTTCTCAAGTCTAAAGGCCCTGATTCTTCCGGTCTTCCGGCACATTTCGTAAACGCCCGGGATAGTGTTTTGCCTGTTTACGCGGAGTTTTTGGGACCAGAAATGGTCATTTATTTTAACTTGTGAATGCGTTATGTGGTTGTAAAGTCTTTCCGCCACTCGCCTTCCTCTGTTCTCAAAACAACCGCTATTATAGCAATTATTCCGAAAAAAAGGGAAGGCTTCTATCTGTTTTTTGGTCCAAAAACGGCTCTTTAGACCTATTTCCTCGCATCCCGTATCCAGGAGAGAATTTTCGCGGTGTTTTGCTCAAGCGCGGCATAATCCTTCTTCTCCAGAACTTCCTTTGTGATTAGGTTAGAGCCCATCCCCACCGCGACCACGCCCGCCTTGAACCACTTTTCAATGGATTCTTTCGTGGCTTCCACCCCGCCTGTCGGCATTATAGAACTCCAGGGCATAGGTCCGAGCAGGTTCTTTACGAAACCGGGACCTCCGACTTCCGCTCCCGGGAAAATCTTGCAAATCTCAACGCCCGTTTCCTCGGCATTGGCTATCTCTGTCGCCGTTCCGCAGCCCGGAGAATAAGGTATTTTTTTTCGGTTGCACACCTTGGCTACTTCAATATTCAATACAGGCCCTACGATAAAATTGGCGCCGTTATTTATAAAAAGCGCGGCTGTATATGGATCTCCAACCGAACCTGCTCCCAGGATAAGTTCCGGCAGTTCTTTGGCGCAATATTTGACCAGCTCGCCAAATATCTGGTACGCGAACTCGCCCCTGTTGGTGAACTCAAGGACTTTTGCTCCGCCCGCTGAAACGGCCTTTGCCACATTCTTTGCGACTTCTATGTCCTTATTGAAGAAGACAGGAACCAGCCCGCTTTCCGTTATCGCATTCAATACTTCAATTCTCCTAAATTTTGCCATATTACCTCCCGGAAAATTATGCTTTTTTAGATGACACCGATGAGAAGATGCGATGACACCGATTAAGCAGATCTATCGGTGTCATCAACCAGCTCTTATCGGTGACATCATTTTTTTGTTTATCTAGAGACTCTGCCCGATGTCGAACCCTTCATTATACTCTCAACTTCCGCGACTGTCGCAATATTAAAATCGCCGACAATAGAATGTTTAAGGCAGGAGGCGGCAACGGCGAAATTCAGCGCCTTCTGCGGGTCGCTTCCGTAGGCCCTGAGGCCGTAAATTAGCCCGCCCATAAATGAATCTCCGCCGCCAACCCTGTCAACCATATGAGTTATCTGATAGACCGGCGCCACATAGATTTTATTGCCGTCGTACAGCAATCCGGACCAGCTGTTATGGCTTGCGCTTACGCTGCCGCGGAGGGTAACTATAATCTTTTGCAATTTTGGAAACTTCTTCTTCAATTCTTCAACGACAAATCTGTACTGTTCCGCTTCCACTTTCCCCGCGGAGACATCGGAGTCCGGCGCCTTAATGCCAAACACCTTTTCGGCGTCTTCCTCGTTGCCGAGCGCGATATCGCAATAATTCAGGAGTTCAGGCATAACCTCGCCTGCTTTCTTTCCCCATTTCCAGAGTTTTGCCCTGAAATTGAGGTCGCAGGATACTGTCAGCCCTTTCTCTTTGGCCTTCTTTACGCCCTCCAGGCAGGCCTCCGCGGCGCCCTTGCTTACAGCCGGAGTTATTCCCGTCCAGTGGAACCAATCAGCCCCGTCAAGCGCTTTGTCCCAGTCAATCATTCCCTTTTCAATTGAGGCAAACGAAGAGTTCGCGCGGTCATAGACAACCTTACTGCCTCTCTGCATCGCGCCGTTCTCAAGGAAATAGATGCCAAGCCGCTCTCCGCCCCGTAAGATATGCCCGGTGCCGATACCATAGCCGCGCATAAAGTGAAGGCAGGCGTCCCCAATGTCGTTATCAGGCAGCCTGGTCACGAAATCCACCGGGACCTTAAAGTTGGCGAGTGATGCCGCCACATTGGCCTCTCCCCCTCCGTAGACAACATCAAAAGAGGATGCCTGGCTAAACCTTAAATAGCCCGGAGGACATAAACGCAGCATCACTTCACCAAAAGTCACCACTTTTTTTGACATTTTCCCTCCGTACGTCTATCTGATTATTTTATCATTTTTATAGTCATTCCAGACGCTCTCAAACCAGAAAGTTTTGTCAGGCAGAGGCCGCGCTTTACGCCAGGCGCTTATAAACCTGCCGTTCCTGAAACAGGTCTCGAGCACTCTGTCAGAGTGCCGCTTTCCCGGTTTGGTGAATTTCCATTCCTTCCCAAGCGCCTTGTGCGGGAGAATACCTCCGCGATTCATCACAATATATGACCCCCTGCTTGTTCCGCCTGTGTTGACGTAATATTTTATTGCTTCAAGGTACGCGAGTTGAGTAAAAGACAATTCTACTGTTTTTAGCAGGTATAGCAGGTCTTCGTGCTTCCCGGCCTTGAGCAAGGATAACCGCTTGTATTCCGCACGGGCTTCTTTAAGGACTGTTTCAATATGCCCGGCAGGCCGTATCTGAGCCCCGTATTTTGACATCCTTTCCCTGATACTGTTCCTGAAAGCCGTCAAGGCCTCTCTGCTTACGCCCTCCGTTTTGTTTACTCTCGCCAGCAGCCGGCCCGTCTTTGCGCGGAGCACTTTCCCTGGTTTCACCGCAGACTCTTTATTATATCTTCTTGAAATATATTGCGCGCAGCGGAATCCGCCTACCTGCCCGGAGTTAAGCGCCGAGCCGCCGGGGCGGTAAACTCCGTGGGTGCCGTTAACTTCTCCTACCGCAAAAAGGTGTTTGATGTCCGTTTCCCACCAGATATTTCCGGAAAGCCCGCCGTTATTGTGCTGCGCGCAAACGGCAATCTCGAGAGGTTCCTTCGCGAGGTCGATATTATTCCCGCGGTAAAGTTCTATTGCCGCCGGATTCATCTTCTTCAGCCGTTCATACGGAGTTTTAAGCAGCGCGCCGGACTTCTTTAGATAAATATACGCCTCCGCGGAGAGTCCTTTCAGTTTGAATTTCCCTGAGGCCGCCCGAAAAGACGGGTTCCTTCTGAAATCCATAAACACGCGCCTTCCTTTTACTTTTGTTTCCCGGTAAACCAGCAAATCAATCAGGGATGAGCCGTGATTTCCGATTTTCCGCGGGTCAAAAGGCCATTGATATCCTTTCAAAAATATTGCGCTTGCCAGTTTTCCGATTGACGGGAAGAATTCGTTCAGGAACTCTTTCTCCTCTTTGCCGTAAGCATCCGTTGAAAAGTACCTCGGAATTGCCTGCTGGTAGGTTCCCGAAAGATTCCATCTGAATTTTATTGAAGCGAGTCCGTATTGCGACTCTGTCAGGTTCTTTGCCTTCGCTCCTAGCATAAGCGCAAGCCCGATGCTTCCCGTCTGGCTGCCTGGATAAACAGAGTCTTTGTAGATTCCCGCGGGCCCTCCGGTGGCAAGAACAATATTTTCGCATTCGAAACATCTGAAAGCCTTCACGGTGTCCTTCAGGCGCCTCTTATCAAGAGCCAGAAAACCTGTGACCTTCTTCCCGGCGCCCGTCCCCGCGCATATAAGTTCTATTACTTCCAGCCTGTCAATAATCCGTATCTTTAATTCCTTCGAGCGCTTCAGGAGGCACGCGTACATTTCCTGCGAAGTAAGCGGCCCGGCCGAAGTAGCCCGGCACTTATTGTCGTGGTCTGTCTTGTAGCCGGCATACTCGCCGTATTCATTGTGAGGAAATTTCACGCCGAGGGCAATCAGGTGGAAAAACTCCGAAAGCGAAAGTTCCGCTTCAACCAGGGCGAGATCTCCGTCCATCCCACCGCCGTTAAAGAGGTCTTTGGCCATTTCATACGGGGAATCGGGAATTTTCGAGAGGGCCAGTTTATAATAGGTTTGCTTGTCCGACCCGGTATTGGCCGAGGTCCCGCCGCCCAGTAAATCCGTAATAACGGCAATATCCCTGACTCCGTTCTCCGCGAGATGGATTGCGGCGTTCAATCCCGCCGCGCCGCTGCCGATAACGGCAGTATGCAGGCTTTCAAGGTTCTTCAGTTTACAATCTCCTTAAATGGAATCCGCCGTCAACATGCAGCACCTGCCCGGTTGAATACGGCAGAGAGCCCCCGGCTATCGCAAGGACTGTCCTGGCTATGTCTTCGGGGACGCCCCATCTTTTAATCGGAAAGACGCCGTCTTTGATCATTTTATCATACTTGGCCTTTACTCCGCTTGTCATATCCGTGGCAATTATGCCCGGCTGTATTTCAAATACGGGTATGCCGAATTCGGAAAGGCGGTCTGCGTAAAGTTTCGTCATCATGCTGATTCCCGCCTTTGAGACGCAATAATCCCCCCTGTTTGCCGAAGAGGCAAAACTGGAGACCGACGAAATATTTATTATCACCGGGTTATAATCCTTTTCTTTTTTCTTCTGCTCTATCATCCGGCCCGCGAAAAGCTGTGTCAAAAAATATGGCCCTTTCAAATTTACGGAAATCAGCTCGTCAAAACTCTCTTCGGTCGCCTCCAGAATATCTGCCCTTACCTTTGGCGCTATGCCCGCGTTATTTACGAGCACATCCAGCCGCGGCACAGCCGTGCTTATTTTGTTAAACAGTTCAAGCCTGTCTTCTTTCTTTGAGATGTCGGCGGAATACGCCAGGCATTCGCCGCCCGCTTTCTCTATCTCGGCCTTCGCGGAAGAAGCGTCCGTTTTGCCGGTAATTATTACCCTGTAGTTGTGCTTCGCGAGTTCAAGCGCGATTCCGAACCCGATGCCTCTTCTTCCGCCGGTTATCAATGCGCACTTTTTCTCCATTTCGCTTTCTCCGTTAAGCTGTTATTGTTTTTTCCCCGGTTTTGTCGACAAGACTATCTTCCGGAGCTCGTCATTAAAATATTTATAGTTGTCGTAGTTGACATCAGACAGCACGGCGTGGTCCAACCCCGGGATAAAACGCCCTTTCGCGATAAGCCTGCGCGCTTTTTCAAGTTCTAGGTCCATTTCTTTCCTGCCCCTGGTCAACGCGTTCTTGTTCAGGCCTCCGATGGCTCCGAGAGTCGGATACTTATCCAATACTCTTTCAAGGTCATTGCCCGCCTGCACCTCAAAAGGATACATCGCGTTTACACCGCTTTCTACCATCAGTCCCGCGAGCTCGTCTATTTTTCCGTCGCAATCAACGAGGATTATCTTGATGCCGTTCGCGTCCGCAAAAGCCCTCAGTTTTTCATAGTTAGGTTTCATGAATTCCCTGAAAGTGTCGGGCGATATCATGGGCCCGTTCTTATAGGCCATGTCCTCCCAGCATTCAATAAGATCAAACTGAACATCAACGGTCATCTTGCTCCAGACCTTTATAATCATATCGGTGTAGCCGTCCATAATAGAATGAACCAGGCCGGGCTCGTCATAAAAGGCATAAGAAAGGTTCTCGTCTCCCATCATCAGGCGCGCAAAACCGTAAACGCCTTTGTGAGTCAACTGCAGCGGATACTCCCGGTTCTTGTACTCCTTCACATAATCCTGCCAGTTCCCGGGGAATCTCGCCGGATCATCCGCTTGAAGATGAAGATTTCGAACCCGTTCCCAGTCTTTGGCGTTTTTTACCGGCCACTCTATAGTGCACTGCCCGTAATCTTCCCCTTTGACAATTATTTCTACGGTCCCGTCTCCGTGTTTTTGCGTGATTTTATTCTCAGTTTGCTCTAGTATTACCGTAGGAGGCACGCTGGATAGATACGAATTCACCGGAGTAATCTGCCAGCCGCGATAGACGCTGTCATATTTGAGGAGCTCTCGAATCCGGGCTTTCAAACCCGGATGCTCTTTCTCCCAGGCGGGCAGAGTATGGCTGCCTGTCCCGAAGACGGGTATGAACGGCACCCTGTCAACCTCCTGTCCCGTCAAAACACCCACAAAGCGCTCTCTTGAATTCATTTTCTCTCCTTTTTATACCGTTCCCGCTTTTATTATTTCTTCTGCCGCGTCCATTCCCTCGCGGATTGCCTGAACAACTGTTTTTCCCCCGTTTACTATATCCCCGCCGGCGTAAACTCTCTCTTTTGAAGTCCTGCAACTCCCCCCGGCAAGTACAATCCTGTTCCCTTTAACGCTCACGCCAGAAAGCCCTTCGAGGAGTTTTGCCGACAGTTTCTGGCCAAAAGCCTCAACACAGATACCCGCTTTAAAAAGATATTCTGAACCCGGGACTTCAACAGGCTTTCGCCTGCCTGAAGCGTCTTTCGCGCCCAGTTCTGTTCTCGCAAATCTTATACCCTCAAGGTTCCCGTTCTTGTCGGCGGCATAGCCGAGCGGCTGTGTAAGAAAAAGGAAGTTCACGCCTTCGGCCAGAGCGTGTTTTGTCTCTCCCTGCCAGGCCGGAAGTTCTTTGTAAGACCTCCTGTATGCGAGGAATACGTCTTCAACCCCCAGTTCTTTGAGGGCCAGCGCAGAATCCATCGCGGAGTTTCCCCCGCCCAAAACAACAGCCCTGGACGGCATTGATTTGCTGAAATTCCAGGAATTTTTCAGGAATTCAAGCGCGGAGTATACTCCTTTAGGTTTTATTCCGCTTTCCAGCCCGGTATCTTCTGAAAGCCCGGCGGAAATAAAAACGCTGTCAAACCCGGCCTTCAACAGGTCATCTACCGTTAACTTTGCGCCCAGCGCTTTACCGTAAGAAAGCTCAAAGAGGCCGGTTTCTTCCAGTTTGAACGCGGCAACTTCATTTTCAAGAGTGTTCTGAGGAAGGCGCTTTTTCGGAATCACAGACGAGGCAATCCCGCCGGGTTTCTCGCCGGCTTCATAGACGCTGACTTTGAACCCTTCTTTAATCAGCCTCACCGCGCAAGCTATTCCCGCCGGTCCGAACCCGATTACGGCAACCTTCTTCCCGTTCTTTTTGCCGGCAGTTATTTTCGTCAAACCCTGCTTCCTGGCTTCGGCCGACAGGTATTTTTGTATTTCACCTATCGGTATCTCTTTATGTTCCAGTATTCTTGAACTGCAGTTCTTCTCGCAAAGTTCTTCTTTCGGACACGCGTAAGAACAGGCCTCCGGCAATACATTCCGTGCGGACATTATCGCGTAACCGCCGGCAATATCCCCTTTCGCGCAGGCTAAGATAAACCCGGGAATATCCATCCCGGCCGGGCAGTTGCTTGCGCAGGGAGCCAAAGCGCAAGAGCGGCAGTTGTCCGCGAATCCTTTCAGGTAAGCGGGATCTTTCAGCCGCCCCTGGTAGTAAATACTGCCGTAAACTCCGCTGTCGTAAATCGCGCAGCCGGCTGTCGTTCCGTCCCTCATCATCTGGGTGCAGGACGAGCAGGTGATGCAGGCCTTCTTTGAAGTCAGCTCCCCTTTGGAGAGTATCTCGTTTGCAAATCCGGGATTCGCGAGGGCCAGCCTTCCGAGCCCCACAATGGAGCAGGCACCTTTTTTGAGCATGGCATAGCCGGAATTTGCCGCGAATTGCCTCAGCCAGGTGAAACCTGTAGATATCATATGAATGCCTGGATTCTTTCGCGCGACTTCTGCCGTCAATTCCATGTTCTTTGAAATAAATGTCAGAGGGTGTCCTTCGGGAAGTTTCATACCCGACACAGGGAAATCATACGGCCTTTCCACGTGAGGGTTGTAGTAAGGGTTGGCAACACAGATATTGAGCAAGTTTATGCCCTTCTTGCCGAGAGTGTCAATGAACTTAAGCGGCTCAGTTAAATCCGGGTTCATGCTGCCGTCGGTTGACATTCCAAAGCCGTACGGATAAGGGGTAAAGTCACAGATGCCAAGCCGGCTGGTAATAATCATTTTCGGCAGCCTCGCCCGAATCTTTGTCAAAATCTCAAGAAACAATCTCACCCTGTTTTCGTAAGCGCCGCCGTATTTACTGTCAGTCCTTGTATGAGCCCCGAGAATCTCGTACATCAGGTATCCGTGGCAGGCTTTAATATCTACCGCGTCAAAGCCCGCCCGTTCCGCAAGTTCGGCCGCCTGCACATACTTTTCCTGAAGGGCATCGAGTTCCTTGTCAGTAATAAGGGGATAATCTGCGGGAAGCTTTGAGGCCTTGTCAAGATAGGCAGAGCGCTGGAATATTACCGGCTTCGGGCCCCCAAAGGGCTTGCTGTATCTCCCTGAATGGGTGAGCTGAAGCACAAGGAACGGGTTTTGTTTCCTGCCATTGTAATCAACCGCGTGCTCGCGGGTGCAATCGGCCAGTTCCTTGAATTTGGCAAAGGAAGCCTCGTTTATTGAGATTTGCCTCGGGTTTGCCTTGCCTTCCGGAACCACGGCGCAGGCCTCCACCCAGATAAGCCCGGCTCCGCCGGCGGCAAATCTTTTGTATCTTCTAAGCGTCAAAGGGCCCGGCGCTCCGTTCGCTTCGCCGTCACAGCCTTCCATCGGATGAATGCAGAGCCTGTTTGGGACAACCTTTTCGTTTATTTTTAGCGGTTGCCTGAACAATTCCGCATCAGTTTTTTCGGCAAGCGGAAGCGAGAGTTTCAGCCGCTCAAGCTCATGCTTCAGTTCCTGAATGTTTCTGTAATTGAAAGCGCCGGTCTTTTCCTGCATTTGGCAACCCCCGCTTATTTGGTTTTCTTTTTCGCAAGCCTGTCTTTCTTTATGTGCAGAATCACAATTTCCGTGTTTTCTACTGCTTCATAGGTATGCTTCAGCAGCGCGTCAAACTGTATGGACTCCCCTGCTTTCAATTCATAGACCGCGTCCGGCAGATAAAAGATAACCTTGCCTTTCAGAACCCAGCAGGTCTCGTAGTCGTCTTTGTGCATCTTCGGGCTGGACACCTTGCCGCCGGCCTTCGCTGTCCCGAAAAGAATTCTCACGCCTTCATATCTAAGTTCCTTGAAATGGAAATCTTCGGAAATGTGTTCTGAAGAGGCCTTCTTCTTTGCCGTGACATATTCGGCAAGAGCAATCAAGTCTGACGGGTTTATTGAAAGCGCCCTGCTGATTTGATAAATGGTTTTAAGATCCGCGGCTGTCTGATTTCTTTCTAGCTTGGAGATAACAGCCGGAGAAATTCCGGACTTTTTAGAGAGGTCTTCAATTTTCATGCCTTCTTTTTTTCTGAGTTCCCTCAGAATTGAGAAGTTGAACATTTCTTTGAATTTTGTCACAAACCCCCACTTTCCCACTTTGCATATTTTGTGCATTATTATATCTACTAAGAACATACTATATTTGAGGTTTTACGTCAAGACTTTTCGGGATTTTGTCGCAGGGAGATTGTTGGCTATTACCTTACAAACTTTATGAACATTATGAACCTTATTAACTTTTATATTTATAATGCGAGGGACGGGAGTTGAACCCGCAGCCCCGTAAGGGGATTAGATCCTAAGTCTAACGCGTATGCCAGTTCCGCCACCCTCGCGCGTGGAATACGGCTATTATAACAATAACAAGCGATTTATCAAGACTAATGACGGCAGGAAGTATACGAAATCCCCAAACAGGGAATTAATCTGTCTATTTTGAAACGGCGAAGAATATGAATTCCTTTCCGGGCCGGTCCGGCGCGTCCCGCACATCAAGGATATTGAAGCCTGTCTTTATCAATGAAGCTTCTATGGCTTTTCTCCCGCGGAAGCGCAGAGTTGAATCCGAAGTTATCTTTTCGCCGTCTGATTCGAATATGTAGGTCCAGCGGAAGCTCACCAGTTCCTTTGCTTCGCCGGTTACTTCACACCAACTTTCCACACTCCCTATTTTCGGAATGTCTAAGCGGCGAAAGGTTTTCTCTTTAGTCCACTCGAGCCAGGCTTTTTTTGCCGGATCTCTTGCTAAAGGCGATTGCTGATTGATAATTACTGATTACTAATTAAGTCAAAACATAATAACAAAATAGATTATTTGAGTCCAGGCGGGTTTAATTCAGAATATTCCACCAATATTTCCGCCTTTGGCATTAACGGCGATTGCTAATTGCTGATTACTGATTGCTAATTAAGTCAAAACATTAATGCAAAACAAGTAAAAAGAGCGGTTTGGTGGGCCATTCGTGGCGCCGGCGGATAAGAGCGATTGCTGATTGATAATTACTGATTGCTGATTAAGGCAAAAGCATAAATGCGAAACAGATCACTAAAAGCAGTTTGGTGGGGCGTCGAACCCACTCATTAAAAGCGATTGCTAATTGCTGATTACTGATTGCTAATTAAGTCAAAACACTAAAGCAAAACATCTTATTGTAATTCTGATGGGTTTAATTCAGTATATTCCACCAATATTTTCGCCTTTGGCATTAACGGCGATTGCTAATTGCTGATTACTGATTGCTAATTAAGTCAAAACATTAATGCAAAACAAGTAAAAAGAGCGGTTTAGTGGGGCGTCGAACCCACTCGTTAAAGGCGATTGATAGTGGGCCATGAGGGGCGCCGGCTCCTGAGCCGCTTCGGCACTTCGTGCCTGCGCATACGCCGGCACTCCCATGCTATCATGCTTAGTGTTTTTGGTTGGTCGTCGAACCCACTCCCCCAGGAAGAGGTCGTGGGTTTAATTCATTATATTCCACCAATATTTCCGCCTGCGGCGTAAATATTGGTGGGCCATGAGGGATTCGAACCCACGACCTCCCGATTAAGAGTCGGCTGCTCTACCAGCTGAGCTAATGGCCCAATAAAAACGATTACTGATTGCTCATTGCTAATTACTAATTGCCAATTAAAACAAGCAAAACAAGAAGAAAATTATAATACAACCAACGGAAGAAATCAAGGACATTAAGCCCTTAATCAGCAATCAGCAATCAGTAATCAGCAATTGCTCTTAAATGGGCCCGAGAGGACTCGAACCTCCAGCCTACTGCTTAGAAGGCAGTTGCTCTATCCAGATGAGCTACGGGCCCGTCAAATACGGTATTATTCGTCGTTTAGAAATTCGCTGATCTCTTTTTCTTTTGTGCTTGCCAGCTGTCTGAGCTTTTTAAGCGCCCTCAGCTCGATTTGCCTCACCCTCTCCCGGCTTATCTTATATATTTTCCCGGTCTCCGCGAGGCTGTGTGCCAGTCCGTTCTTTAGCCCAAACCGCAGTTCAAGCACGCGGCTCTCCCTCTTATTCAGCATGCCAAGCAGTTTGTCAATTTTTTCCGTCTGCATCAAAGTCATATGCGCTTCTGACGGCGTAATTGAGTTGCGGTCTTCTATTAAATCTTCTATGCGCCTCTTGTCGTTCTCATCAGGGCTGTAAATATCCAGAGAGATAGGCATCTCTGAGATCTCGACTATCTTCCTCGCCTTCTCGACATTGAGCTTCAGTTTCCTGGCCACTTCTTCAATGGTCGGTTCTCTTCCTGATTTCTGGGCTGTTGTAGTCGTCAGTTTTATGTACTTGTTTAGAAGCTCAATTATATGGGCCGGAAGATGAATGGACCTTCCCTGGCTCGAGAGCGCCCTGATGATATACTGCTTTATCCACCAGGTTGCGTAGGTAGAAAACCTGAACCCCTTTGCAATCTTAAATTTCTCTACTGCCTTGATGAGTCCGAGATTGCCTTCTTCAATAAGATCCATTATGGAAACACTGAACCTCGTGTACCTCTTCGCGATGCTGACAACCAGCCTTAGGTTTGAATTTATTATGAGTTTCTTTGCCTGTCTGTCCTTCTTCATTTTGCGAAAGAGGCGCTTTTCGTCTTCTTGCGTGAGCAGCGGAAACTTGCCTATCTCGCTCAGATAAATTTTTAATATATCGCCGGCAAAAGGCCGGTTCTTGCTGAGCTGAATTTGAACGTTTTTCTTTCTCATTTTAATATTTTATTGAGAACCCCTTGACGGATAACGGCGCCGCCTTCCACTCAATATCAACCGACAGAACTCTGCCGCTCGGCGGGCCTTTTTTGAGCTCAGTGATAAGAGCTTCCACGGCAGGTTTCCTGCCGGAAACCATCACTTTAACGCTCCTTCCGTCTGCCATATTCATCACATTTCCGTTTAGACCGAGCGCCAGCGCTTCTTTTTGCGCGAAATACCTGTAACCGACGCCTTGCACATTGCCTGAAACAGTTATTTCTGCGGACACCTCAACGGTCATATCAAACCATTGAGGCTGAAGTTAAATACTTCAGTGTAGGATATCCCAAAAATTACGGATGTGTCTATGATATTGTTAAGATACGGGTTCTGGGATATACGCCTGAGCCCCTTGAGGTAGAGGTCGAAGGTCACATTTGGGGAAAGTTTAAGCCTGCCCCCTGCATTGAAGTCCAAGCCGTCATACTCAAACATCGCGTCAAGGACCGGGTGTACCGGACAAGAAAGTCCCGCAAAAAACCAGTTGAACCTGTTGTTTCCGGTGCCGGCAATCAGCTTCAGCCCCCCGAGTTCAGGGAACGTTCTGTCGACAGCGGCGTAAATATTATTACCCTCAAACCCGGCGCCAAGGTTAAAACCGGCCGTTTTCTCATCAAGCAGGCGCGCCTTGAAATTGTAGGCCAGTTTTTTGGCGATGACATCAAGGCTTGTCGTGCTGTCAAAATCCGTCTTTACGCCCAGCTCGAAGAACGAAAAGAACCCGTAAGAGTATTTGAGCTGATACCTGTGCAGAGAGAAAGTTTGTTCATTCGCTGAAAGAATGCCGCCGGACGGGATATTCATAAGTCCCGTGGGCCCGTTATATGACCCGCTGGCTCCGGATCCGGCGAAAAGCGCGCCGGCCGTCACAAACACAAGAATAAAAATCGGGGCGATCCGATTTGAACGGACGACCCCCTGGTCCCGAACCAGGTGCTCTAGCCACCTGAGCCACGCCCCGATGTGTTTGACGGTCATCTGCGAAGATTCTCAATGAACTTCAACCCGGCCACTGCCGGATGGTTTGTAAGATCAAAATGGAGCGGAGTAACGGAAATCCTGTTGTTCTTAATGGCCTCAAAATCCGTGCCGCTCTCTACTAGGGCAGAAGGCTCCTTGCCGCCGAGCCAGTAATATGTCCTGCCGCGCGGGTCAATCCTTTTTAGAAACATGTCGCGGTAAACCCGCTTGCCCTGCCTGCAAACTTTTATTCCTTTTATACGCGCCCTTTCGACATTCGGTATATTCACATTCAGGAAAGTATTCTTTGGAAGCCCTTCCGCCAGCACCTTAGAGCAAAGCGCCTTTAAGAAAACCGCGCCGCTCCTATATTTCGGGTCTATTCTTGAACCCATTGAAACCGCGATTGACGGTATTCCAAGGAGCGTTCCTTCCAGAGCCGCGCTCACTGTCCCGGAGTAAGTTATGTCGTCTCCAAGATTGGGCCCGTTATTTATGCCGGAAACCAAAAGATCCGGTCGGGCCTTTTTCATAAAACCATAATACCCGAACATTACGCAGTCTGTAGGAGTACCCTCAACCGAAGCTTCTCTTTTGTTAATAAAGTTCACTCTCAGCGGGTGATTAAACGTAATTGAGTGAGCCGCCGCGCTTCTTTCACCGGTTGGAGCTACAATATAAACATCCCCGACCGCAGAAAGCATCGAAGCCAGCGCCCTGATGCCGGGGGCGTTTATCCCATCATCGTTAGTGATAAGTATCCTTGGCGCCATAGTTCAATAAAATACCATATTTTCCAGAGGTTTTCAACAGCATAATGGCGGGAAGGACCGGAAGGCGTTTCCGTATATTGGTCGGGGCGATCCGACTTGAACGGACGACCACTCGCACCCCAAGCGAGTGCGCTAGCCACCTGCGCCACGCCCCGACAAACGAACCATTTAAAAGGGTAACTGCCTATTTTTGCTATTGTGCGGCGCGTTTGTGCCGCCGTCTAAAAGAGTTTGATTCTATCATAAAGACCGCGCTTCTTTCAACCGCAGAATTTTGCGGCCTCAAAGAACTAGGAGTCCATGGATTCTCTGAGACTTTGAATTTTTTTCTTCAATTTATTCACTGTCGCAACGAGCTCAGCTTCCTTGAAGTTAATTTCCAGCTGGGAAGGATGTTTCCCCGCCTCTTTAATCTCCTTCAGTCTGTTCTTCGCGCCGGCGATGGTGAACTTTTCGTCATACAGAAGCTTTTTTATGAGAAGCACCATCTCCACATCCTTCTTCCTGTACGACCTCTGCCCGCCAATGCTGCGGACCGGCTTCAGGAATTTGAACTGTTTTTCCCAATAGCGGAGGATATACGGTTTCACCTGAGTGATCACGCTCACCTCGCTGATGGTGAAAAACAATTTGTCCGGTATGACTACCTCGGACGGATTCTGCGCCTGATTATTTTCGCTCATCTGCGCTCACCCCTTTTTCGATGCGTTTCTTCAGCATCTCGCTGGACCTGAAGGCCGGGACCCTCTTGGCCGGGATGAGGACCTTCTCTCCTGTTTTAGGATTGCGCCCCACCCTTTCCTTTTTCTCCCTTATGACAAAAGTTCCAAACCCGCTGATCTGGACCTTCTCGCCGCTTTTTATAGAACCGACTATGCAGTCAATGAAGGTCTGAACCGTCTTTTTAGCGACCTTTCCGTTAACACCGAGCCCTATCACGTTCTTTACGAGTTCGAATTTTGTCACTGTCATTGCACTTCCTCCCGCTTGAGTTTGCGTCCCATCAAAGCTTTCACGGCGCCCGCCGGAGATGCGCCCCTAAAGAGTATCCTGTACATCTCCCGCGCTATAGGCATTTCAACGCCGAGTTTTTTGGCCAGCCTGTGGCAGGAATCAGCAGTCGTGACGCCCTCGGCGACCATTTCCATGGAAGCAAGTATCGCGGGAAGTTTCTCTCCTTTGCCGAGCCGCTCGCCTACGGACCGGTTTCTGCTGTGCCTGCTCATGCAGGTAACGATGAGATCTCCGGTTCCGGATAACCCGTTTAAGGTTTCAGGCCTGGCGCCAAGTTTTCTGCCGAGTCTTTTCATCTCTGCCAGCCCACGGGTCATCAGAGCGGCTGTCGTATTATCTCCCAAACCCATGCCGTCCAGCACTCCTTTTGCAAGGGCTATGACATTCTTTACCGCTCCGCCAAGTTCAACTCCGATAACATCATCCGAAGCATAAACGCGAAAATATGGCCCGGAAAATACTTCCTGCAAAATCTCAGCTGTCTTTATCTTCTTAGCGGCTATTACTACAGCTGTCGGCGTCTTTCGCCCGACCTCTTCCGCGTGGCTCGGCCCGGAAAGGACTGCTACCTCAAACTTTTTCCCGAACCGGCCCGAGATAAGCTGGGACATTCTCTTGAGCGTCGTCCTGTCTATTCCTTTAATCGCGCTTACAAATATTGCTCCCTTTTTCAGTGAACCTGTGTCCATGAGTTCCAGCACGCCGGGCAGGTGTTTTGAAGGCACGGCAAAGAGTATTATCGCCGCTCCTTTTACCGCCTCCGCAAGAGAGGAGGTTATCACTACCCCGCGCGGTATTTTTACGCCGGGCAGAAAAGTTTTGTTCTCCTTCTGCACGCGGAGTTTTACCGCGTATTCCGGAAAATGTTCGTAGAGAGAGACTTCATTGCCGTTTTCTGAGAGCAGCACGGCAAGGGCAGTACCCCAGCCTCCCGCTCCTATGACCCCTATTTTTTTCGCCATAACCTGTTCTCGTTACCCTCCATAAGCCTTTTTATATTGGCCCTGTGCGTGTAGAAAACAAGCAGGGCAATTATTGTGCCTATGATCTTTATCTCCGGGCGGACATCTGCGATCCGAATAACTGTCGTTCCTGCGAGCTTGATAGCCGGAACCGCCGAAGACATCCATAAAAATACGGACAGAGCCACGCCTGCCGTCATTGACCCCAGCGAAACATAACCGCTCACTCCGAGAACTGCGGCGAATACCGCGGCCGCGAGCACGGTTTGGAGAGGAGCCAGCGCGAGGAAGACTCCCAGGCTGGTAGCAACGCCCTTGCCTCCCTTGAAATCAAGAAATACCGTCCAGTTATGCCCCGCGACACAGGCCAGGCCTGCCAGCACGGGGGTGCCCAGCGTGCCCAGCGGAAAGAGCATATCCGGGATGAAAAATACCGGCAGGAAACCTTTCAACACATCAATGATAAGCACGGTGATGCCGGGAAGCGGGCCGAAGACCCGAAAGACATTGGTCGCGCCTGTATTTTTGCTTCCTTCCTGCCTGATATCCTTTTTGAAGAATATTTTACCGACGAGAAAGCCCGTGGGAATGGCCCCAAAGAAGTAAGAAACAAATATAAGGATGCTGAGCTTAAAGAGATTATCCAAGGCGTTTTATCCCCTTCCACGTGTAGTCTATCAGGGCAAAACCGGCAATGACTACAGTCGCGATAGTTGTACCGTGTATGCTGAGCCTCATAAACTCCGGCGCCGAATTGACAAAAGGCGTCAGCAGCAGCACTATTACAAGAATACTCTCAAAGAAATTCGCAAGTTTCCCGAAGATGCTCGGCTCAACTCTGGTATTTGAAGTCATAATGTAGACAAGCAGCCAGCCAAGGATAAGAATGGCGTCTTTGCTGAGTATTACGGTCACCACCCAGTAAGGCACCAGTTTGCTGGAGGCAAGCAGGAGCAGAGCGACATTCACCAGTATCTTATCGGCAAGCGGGTCAAGAATGGAGCCCAGAATAGTCCTGGATTTTTTCATCCTCGCAATAACTCCGTCAAGCACATCCGTAATAATCGCGGCGATAAAGATGACAGCCGCTATGCCCGTATGGTCGGTCACATAGGCAACCGCAAAGAGCGGGACACCGAGAATCCTCGCGAAAGTAAGTATGTTTGGAACTGTTATTGTCTTCATTCAGATACCACCCTGTTCTTGCCGTTTTTTTTGGCGATATATAGCCTCCGGTCCGCGCTGTCGATCAGTTCCCGGTTGTTCTTCGCGTCGGCGGGATAATTGGAAACTCCAACGCTTACCGTGATAGCGTTCTCCGGAGCATCAGTTTCGTTAACGAACCTGTAATCCTGTATGGCGACCCTGATCTTTTCCGCAATCTCCGCCGCGTTCTTCTTTGACGCGCCCGGAAGTATTACCGCGAATTCTTCTCCGCCATAGCGCGCGGAAACGCCGGAATCCCCGATTATCTTTCTAAGGATGCTTCCCGTGTCGCGCAGCACCTGGTCGCCGTATAAATGGCCGAAGGTATCGTTGTAATGCTTGAAATTATCAAGGTCAAGGTATATCAGGGAAATATCCGCTTTTGATTCGCCGGTCATCTCGAATTCTTTGCGGAGCGAATCCTGGAAATACCTGTGATTAAATAGTCCTGTGAGGCCGTCCGTCACCGAGAATTTCTCTATGGTTTCGTAAAATCTCGCGTTCTGTATGGCAATGGCAGACTGGTTAGCGAACAGGTCGAGCAGGGAGATATCCTCATCCGAGATGCTGGCCTTGGAATAACCGTCAGCGACAACAACCAGAACCCCCAGCACAGAGTCCCTCGCGATAAGAGGGATCGTAGCGAATTCATTGAGGTTGAGCAATTCCACGAGTTTTTGCTCGCACCGGTAGTCATTCCTGGCGTCCTTGACAATAAACGGTTTCTTCTCCATCGCGGTTTTGGGTATCAGGCCGGCTGACTCATCCATCTCAAATTCCTGAGAGCGCAGGATCTCGTTAAAAATACCGACCCCGGTCTCTCCCTTAAGGTATTCTTTCTCCCCCTTCTGGACAAGCAGGAAGATAAACGCTCTCTCGTAACGCAGCTCCATGGTAAGGCTTTTCAAAATCATGTCGAGGAGCTGATCAAGTTTCATAGTGCTGCGGAGCGCCTCGGTTATCTTGTTCATTGATTTTATCTCGTTATACATGCGCCTCAGGTACCTTATGTGCCAGAAATTCTCAATGTCCTTCTTCACGAAAAAATAAACAAAAAGTATAAAGACGGAGTACTTGACCCAGAGCCGGGATTCCTCGGTTAAGTCAATTACGATAATCGTGGCAAGCAAAATGATAAATATAAGGCTTGAAGTGCGCAGCAGCCAAGGAAGCAACCTCAGCTGTCCCTCTTTCAGGTACTTGTTTATGAAATCGTTAATCTGTTTTATCATTTTTTCCTTTCTTGTTCAGCACCCTGGTGAAAACATCCACTATCTGCGGATCAAACTGGGTCTCTTTGCAGCGGATAAGCTCCATATGCGCTTCTTCCCTGCTCATAGCCTTTCTGTATGGCCGGTCAGAGGTCATCGCTTCAAAAGCGTCTGCAACCGTTATAATCCTGGAGAGCAGCGGGATTTCTCCTTCCTTCAGCTTGCCCGGATAGCCGCTTCCGTCGAACTTTTCGTGGTGGTGAACAATTATGTCAGAGACGTCGCTGAACTCTTTTATATTCTCAAGTATTCTTGAAGCAATGTAGGGATGGTTCTTGATTTTTTCATATTCCTCGCGTGTCAATATATCGTCTTTCTTAAGAATCTTATCGTCAATCCCTATCTTGCCTATGTCGTGAAGTATGGCAGAGAACCTTAGCAACTCCACCTCGCTTTCAGACAGCTTCATTTCGCGCGCCACTTCTATGGCGTACTTTGTCACCTGTTCTGAATGGCCGCGCGTATAGTTGTCCTTGGCATCAAGGGCGTCCGCGAATGATTTCATCACGTTCAGGTACATCTCCTTGCCGCTGGAAAAAAGCCTGGCGTTCTCGATGGCGATGGCTGTCTGCGAGGCGTATATCAGTATTATTTTTTTATCGTTGTCGGTAAAGTTCCTTTTTGTCCTGAAAAACACCGTAAGCACGCCGGTTACCCTGTCCTTGGCCATAAGAGGAACGCAGAGCAGGGATTTTATGTTCTCCGCCTCGGCATTTGCCTTGTTCTCATATTCACTCCCGGACAGATCCGGTATTGCCGCTATCTGGCGGGAATTCACGACCTTGCCTTCCGTTGAATTCAGCGCGCTGATACTGCCATTCTCAAGATACCGTGAAGAGAGCCCGTAGGCCGCGTGCAGTTCCAGCATAGTCGCATCTTCATTAAGCAGCCTGAGCGCGCAGCCTTTCGCTTCCATCATCTCGCATATTGACCGCACGATGAGATTGAGCACTTCCTCGAGGTTGACAGTGGAAAGAATCATATTTCCGAGATAGGAAATTGCGGACAGATCGTTTACGATATTTGCCGAGGCCTCATAGGAAAGCGACCGCTCTATCACTATGGACGCCTTGTCGGCCAGGTTCGACATGGATTTAATTTCCTTCTCGTCAGGCCGCTCGCGGTAAAGAAGCAGGCTTCCGAAAGCCTTTTTGTCTATCTTCAACGGGAAACAGGTTTTCCTGCCGTTGCCGTAAGTAATCTTTGACTCCGCGGCGCACTCCCTCGCAAGCTCAAAATCAGCCGCGTCTTCATCCCGCGTAAACCTATAGTTGGTGCGGGCGCGTGCCTGTAATTCTCCGGTTTTCTGGTTAAGCAGGAAAAGCTTGCCGGCTGAAGACTTGGTAATCCCAGTGAACCTGTTTATTAGTATTTCCAGCGCATCGTCTGTTGCCAGAGCCATCAGCCCGACTTCAGTTATGGAGTTTACGCTGGCCAGCTCTTCTTTGTAAAGGTTGCCGTATTCAAGCAGACGCTTGCTCTCCAGTATAACAGATACCTGAGCGGCAAAACTTCCCAAATAGGCCTTCTCTTCCTTAATAAAATGCTTTGATTTTGCCATGTTCATAACAGCCAAAACGCCTATTACCTCACTTCCCTTTATAAGCGGTATAAAAAAACATTCACTGTAGGGCAGAAGGCCCGGCTGCATCAGAGAGTTTGTCTCATAGGTGCGCTTTCTCATCAAGGCTTCAAACGCGTCCGGCTGTTTATTGTACAGGAAGTCAGCTATCTCAAACCCGGTATTATCGTTTCCCGAGGATACTACCTGCACAAGCGAATCCTTTGAATTGTTGAAGGTTAGTATGCTAACTCCGGCGGCAGGAAAGGTTTTGACTATTTCATCAACTATTATCCTGAGCACATCATTCATGCTGGAGGAATAAAGGATAAGATCATTAATCTTGCTAAGCACCTTGAAACGCTCGTTGGCTGATTCTAAAAGGTACGCCAATTTCTTCCTGCTATCCCTTGATCCGCTGAAATAGACAATGAAAAGAATGAGCATCATGAAAATGACGAAGAAAAGAGATATGGTTATACTCTCAACACTAACCACGGCAATGATATTTTTAATATCTTCAAACATTCTATTCCTTATTCTCTATAGGCATAATGAATTGGCGATGAAATAATAACACGGTCCTAACTTTTTGTCAATAAGTCGTTATACACTAATGATATTTTTGCTGCAAGCAAGTCAAGATTCTTCTTGTTCAAAGCAGAAACAGGTACCGGGTTATCAAGACTTTTGGAAAGCCTGGCAAGTTTGATACTGTCAAGCAGGTCTATCTTGTTTAGTATTGTTATCCTCGGTTTATCCAGTATATTCAATGCTTTCAGCTCGTTGTAAACTGTCTGATTCTGGATCTCAAGATCGTTTTTTGACCCGTCAAGGACTATAAGCAGAACATCAGAATACTTGGTTTCTTCAAGTGTTGCGCGGAACGCTGCTATCAGGCTTGCCGGAAGGTTTCTTATAAAACCGACAGTGTCGGTCAGCAATATTTCCACTCCGCTCTCCAGCCTCAGCTTTCTTGTTGTCGTATCAAGCGTGGAAAAGAGCTTGTTTTCGGCAAGAACCCCTGCCTTGGTCAAAGAGTTCAGCAGAGTTGATTTTCCTGAATTGGTATAGCCGACAAGCGCGCCCGAAAGAAAACCTTTAGACTTTCTTCCTTCACGAATAATTGCCCTCTGGGTCCTCACCTGCTCCAGCTTGCCTTTAAGCATATCCATCCTGTTCCTGACAGCCCTTCTGTCTGTCTCCAACTTTGTTTCACCCGGTCCGACCGTGCCTATACCTCCCCCGGTCTGGGAAAAAGAAGCGCCTCTGCCGGATAATCTCGGATAAAGGTAAGACAGCTGGGCAAGCTCCACCTGTAATTTACCTTCATTTGTTCTCGCATGCCTGGCAAAGATATCAAGTATAAGCGTGCATCTGTCAACTATCTTTAACCCTGTAATGTCTTCCAGATTTCTCTGCTGGTTGGCCTTTAAGTTGTGATTGAATATTATGGTTCCTGCTTTAAGGCTTTTGGCAAGAGCCGCTATCTCTTCAACTTTTCCGCTGCCTATAAAAGTAACGGGGTTAGGCGTTTCTCTATTCTGGACACAGGTTCCGACCGTAAGTGCGCCGGCTGTAGACGCAAGCTCCTGAAGTTCTTCGTAGGCTTCCTGCGGCTCCGTATTCAAACCTGCCAAAATGACTCTTTCCATTTAAATCCCCCTATTGCCGCGAATATCATTGTAAATATTGAGGGCCGCGGCTTCCGGATTACGATTATCCACCCAAGTGTATCTTTTATCATTCCTAAACCAGGTAAACTGCCTTTTTACATAGTTCCTGGTAAGCAGCTTAATCTCTGTCACCGCAGACAACACATCACGTGTCCCTTCAACTACATCCCGCATCTGCTTGTACCCCAGAGATTTTAACGCGTCAACATTTTCAGCGCCGTACTTTTTGATTATCGCTTCTGTTTCATTCAACAGACCGTCTTTCATCATCCGGTCAACCCTTTCTTCCACCCTTCGGTAAAGCTCATCGCGGGGTATGGACATGGCATAAAACAGGTTTTTCTTTGCTGAAAGAGCGGGTCCGGTCTTCTGACGGAGAGCAGTAATAGTCGAACCTGTCCCCCGGTATACTTCAAGAGCCCGAATAATACGCGAAGCATCGTTATTGTGTATCCTTATAGCGGCTATCGGATCAATAGATGCCAGTTCCGCGTGCAGGGACGAATTCCCCCTGGAAGCAAGCTCGGCTTCCAGTTCCTGCCTTATTTCCTTTGGTATTTTTGGGCTTTCAAATATTCCATCAACAATGGCCTTTATATATAGCCCTGTACCGCCGGCCAGTATAGGCAAATGTCCTGATCCGGCAATCTCAAGTATCGCTTCGCTCGCGAGTCCCGCGTATACAAACGCGTTTATCCGTTTATCAGGCTTAAGCGTTCCCAGCAGCCTGTGCGGAGCCATTGCAAGGAGCTCCGGCGCCGGTTTTGAAGCTCCGATATCAAGCTCGGAATAAATCTGCACGGAATCAGCGGAAACAACCTCACCCCCGGAAAGCGCCGCCAGCCTTGCGGCTGTCTCGCTCTTTCCTGAAGCGGTTGGGCCGCCTAGGATGATTAGAAGGTCAGGTGCGGCTAAATCGTTTGTCGATTTCATCGAATTTTAGCCGGAAAATCCCGGGACGTCCATGAGGACAGTAAGGGGTATCAACCTCCCCAAAATCAAAAAGAAGCCGGTTGATCTCTTCAGAAGTGATGGCGTCGCCCCATCTGAACGCGGAATGACAGGCAACGCTCTTTATTATTTCGTCTTTCAGGTCCGCGGCCTGCTTTACCGAGGAAAACTCGGATATGTCGGTTGCCAGGTCTTCGATAAGTTTCTCCGGGTTTACGCGGCTTATGAGCAGCGGTACACCGCGTATCACGAGAGTGTTTTTGCCGAAGACCTCAAGGTCAAACCCCAGGGTTGTGAGCGCCTCAAGGTGCTTTTTAAGGAAATTAAATTTTACAGGCGTAAGTTCAAGGCTGACAGGCACGAGCATCGCCTGGGTTCCGTCTTTTCCGGCCCTCTTCCTGAATTTTTCGTAGAGAACTTTCTCGTGAGCGACATGCTGGTCAATTACACAGATGCCTTCGTCTTCTATTGCAACAATATATCTATTCTTGACCTGCCCCAGGGGCCTCATCTTAAGGCTTTGAGAGAATCCGGGCAATGGTTCCGCCCGGCGTTCAGGTTCAGCAACGGAGAAACCTGCCTGGCTTCCCGCCGTCATATCCAGCGGATCATAAGGTTCGCCGGAAACACTTTGACCGAGTCCCATATTCATCTCGGGAACGGGTTTATTTAGTACTAGCGTCTTCTTCACCGCCGCCGCCACAACATCGTGGACCAGGCTCCCGTTCACGAACTTTATTTCTCTCTTTGTCGGATGGACATTTACATCAACAAGTTCAGGATCTATATCAATAAAAAGGAAACAGACAGGGTTCCTTCCGGAAGGAATCAGCGCCCCAAACCCCGAGGCCACGGCATGGCTCACCGTGCGGTCGCTTACCACGCGCCCATTAACATAAATATACTGCCAGTTGCGCTGGTTCTTGTTGAAATCGGGTTTCCCTACATATCCGCTTATTTTAACGCCTGCCTGCGCAGAGTTTACGTCTACAAGCGCTTTGATAAGCTCTCCGCCAAAGGCTTGATAGAGCCTCTCTTTAAGGTCAGCGGTTTTTTTAAAATCAAGCACCTTGCGTCCGTCTTCCCGAAGCACGAAAGAGACCCCCGGATACGCAAGTGAAACCTTAAGCATGAAATCATAGATATGAGCATTTTCCGTATCGGCGCTCTTCAGGAACTTTAACCTGACCGGAACATTATAGAAAAGACCGCGCGCCTCTACTTTGGTTCCATCCCTGCCTGCAGTCTCGGAAATAGTCTTCCCGGATTTGTCAATTTCAAGAACGTATGCGTCCCCGCCCCTTCCGCTCGTTATTTTCAGTTTCGATACCGCCGCTATGGAAGAGAGCGCTTCTCCGCGGAAACCGAGGCTCTTTATGTTGTAAACATCGTCAACCCTCGAAATCTTGCTAGTGGTATATCTTTCCGTGCAGATTGCGAGATCGTTTCTGCTCATTCCCGACCCGGTGTCCCGGACAGAGATAAGTTTACGCCCGCCTGCCTCTATTTCAACTTCAACAGAATCAGCCCCCGCATCAAGCGAGTTCTCGACAAGTTCCTTCACAACGGAGACGGGCCGTTCTATGACTTCTCCCGCGAAGATTTTTTCGACGACTTCCTGGGAGAGCTGCTTTATCCTGTCGGTCATTTTACCGGAGCCGCCTTCTTGTGCCAGTCCGTTGCCTGTTCATAGGAGTAAGCCGCGCGGAGCATTACAGCTTCTTCAAAAGGCCTGCCAATCAGCTGGAGGCCCAGAGGAAGCCCTCCGGCAGAAAAACCGCAGGGAACAGAAACTCCGGGTACTCCCGCCAGGTTCACAGAGATAGTGAAGATATCAGAAAGGTACATTTGTATGGGATCCGAAACCTTCTCCCCTATTTTAAACGCGGGAGTCGGCGTTGTAGGCGTAAGGATTAAATCAAAGCGCTTGAAGACGTTATCAAAATCCCTCTTGATAAGCGTCCTCACCTTCTGCGCCTTGAGATAGTACGCGTCATAGTACCCGGCGCTCAAAACATAAGTGCCGAGCATTATTCTCCGCTTCACTTCCGAACCGAAGCCCTTAGCCCTGGTCTTATTGTACATATCGCGCAGGTTCTTCGCGTCTTTATCCCGGAATCCGTAATGGACGCCGTCATAACGGGCCAGGTTCGAACTTGCCTCTGCCGTCGCTATGATGTAATAGACCGCCAGGCAATAATCTGTGTGAGGCAGACTGACTTTCTCAATTTTTGCGCCGAGTTTTTCAAATACTTTCGACGCTTCAAGGACTGATTTTACTCCTTCGGCGGACGGGTCCTTCTCAAAATATTCAGACGGCAGGCCTATTCTCATTCCTTTGACACCGTCTTTGAGTCTCACTGTGTGATCCGCTGATTCCCTGTTTATGGAGGTTGAATCTTTTGGGTCATATCCCGAGATAGCGTTCATAAGGAGCGCGCAATCTTCCGCAGTCCTGGCGAATGGGCCAATCTGGTCAAGAGAAGAAGCAAAAGCCACAAGCCCGTACCTTGAAACCCTTCCGTAGGTAGGCTTAAGCCCTACAATACCGCAGCAGGCCGCCGGCTGGCGTATGGAACCGCCTGTATCGGATCCGAGCGACAACGGAGCCTGTCTTGAAGCGACAGCCGCAGCTGATCCGCCAGAAGAACCGCCCGGTATCCTGGAGCTGTCCCAGGGATTGGTTGTGGTATGGAAGGCGGAATTTTCGGTAGAGGAACCCATCGCAAACTCGTCCATATTGCACTTGCCGAGGAAGACCACGCCCTGCGCCTTGAGCCTTTCAATTACAGTCGCGTCGTACGGAGCGGTGAAATTCTCCAGGATTTTAGACGCGCACGTCGTCTTTGAACCCAAAAGACACATATTGTCCTTTATCGCCACGGGGACTCCGTAGAGCGGGCCGGACTTGCCTTTTGCCAGTTCCAAATCCCGCTGCTCCGCTTCTTTCAGGGCAGAAGCATTCACCGACAGAAAACTTTTCACCGTGCCGTCAGTATCTTCTATCCTTTTCAGGAACGCGGCTGTTGCCTCTTTCGAGCTTAGTTTTTTTGTCTTTATTGCCGCGGCAATTTCAGCGGCTGAAAGGCCTGTTATATCCATTTTTACTCCATTATTTTTGGTATTTTGAAGAAACCCATGTCTTTTTCCGGAGCGTTAGAGAGCGCTTGTTCCTGAGTGAAAGAGGGCTTCCCTTCGTCCTCCCTCATAACGTTGCTGACCGGCACTACAGAGTAAGTCGGTTCTACTCCGTCAGTGTTAAGCTCTCCCAGCTTCTCTACGAATTGCAGTATGTCGCCGAGCTGTTTTGTCAGCGTTTCTTTCTCGGCCTCTGAGAATTCCAGCTGGGCGAGTTTTGCCACATGTTCAACTTCTTTCTTTGTAATCATTTGCTTTTCCTCCGGCCCGGGATTTCCGGCGCCTTCTTTTCTTTCAGGAATTTGAGTATCTTAAGCAGAGCATCCCTCTTTCCAAACCCGCCGGATTTTGTTACTACCGGCGTGCCGCCGGACCGCGACAGAAGCAGCGGTATTCCCCCGGCAACCTCTCCCTCCAAACTGAAACCTCTCATTGAAAATTCCAGGGAAGCTCCTTCCGCGGTGGCCCCTCCGGTAAAGAAAAATGCGTCATTTGAAGGATTCGCGCCTAATTGTTTTGCTATTGAGGCCAGTCCCCGGCTTATAGACTCAGCCGCTTTAGCCGCTCCAATAGTTCTTATCAACGACTTGATGTATCTATCCGCGCTTTCTCCGCCGCGCAGTATTACTATGAAATCTCCCAGGATAGCCCCTTTTGTATTTGAGGAGATATTATTATTGTTTTTATTCCTTTTGAATTCGGCCAATGCATCTTCAGCATCAGCAAATACGCATTTAATGCTTTCACGCGACCTGAGATACTCCAGTTGTTCCATTGTAACCGGATTTTGGCTTCCGATAATGCCGGCAACCCGTCTTCCTTTCAGCTTTGCAGCCGCTTTTTTTCTGCCGCCTTTTCCTGCCAGTTCTTTTGAGAGCGCCGAAGCGCCGCAAATTATCCTGCAGTCTGCTATCGCGCCCGCAACAGTCCGCAGATCTCTGCCGCTGGCGCAGTCAAAAATCAGAATTCTGGCGCCGCCTTCAAGCAGCCTTTCTTTCTCGCAAAGAACTGCCGCGATTCCCTTGCGTATCACTTTAAGCGTTATTAACGCAGAACTCAGCTTTGTTCCTTCGCCTAGGACCTTCACTATTTTTGAACTTCTTAACGGATTCAACGGGTCTTTCGCGAAAACCGTTTCGGTTACCTTCTGCTCTCCCACATACTGCTCGCCGTTCTTTGTGGTCCTGCCGGCTTCGGGATAGGCCAGGCATACCGCGGCATAGTCTGTGACCCGGCGCTTAAGCACGGCATTTATAACGGCTCCCGGATGACCCCTGAGCGTGGAATCGAATTTCAGATATATTAGTTTCACGCCGGCGGAAAAGAGTCGTGACGCGATTTCTTCCGTTATTCTGCCTGCTTCTGACGGCCGCTTCTGCCTTGTTCCGGAATCAACTATCAATATGCCTTTGAATTTTTCCGCGGCGCAAAGATCTTTCTTGAAAGCGCCCTTCTGATAGATGAGCGTCTCCGCGGAAAGCCCTTTCTTCAAAAAATGCAGACCGTTCTCATTCGCTCCCGTCAGATCATCCGCTATGACGGCGAATCTGTTCATTCTATTACGTAGACCTTCAGGTAGCGCGGGCTGTAGACAGATGATTCCTTATATGTCTCAAAACAGAGGTCAATAGCACGGTCCTTGATACCGCTGCCCTCATCGGCAGCAATCGCGAAGCCGTATGTCGGGATGTAGAGTTTCGTGCCGAAGGGTATGACTCTTTTATCCACAGCCACCACACCGTAGCCCGCTTTCATCCCGCTCGCGGTGACGCCTTCCGCAAAAACGCCGCAATCTTCAGGACCCGGATAATAACCGGTCGCGTGCATCGTGAGGGACCGCACTACCCACATTTTTTTCCTGGGCATCACGGTTACCCGCTTCTGCGCGCCCGTGCCTACAACCACCAGATCGTCCTTTGGTTTTTGCTCCGAAGTTATATGATGCAGTTTACGCCAGACCTCTTTGTCGTTATGATAGAGCACTTTGTACTGTTTCTCGACATAGCCGGGCCTGCCGCATTCCAGAACCACAGTCTCGTCTTTGTTCAGTTTGTTGTCGTAGATATGCGTGATGCCGTATTTCTGCACGTTCCTGACTTTGACCAGCGATTCCCTTACCCTGATAATGTTAATATTCATACCGTCGGAAACTCTCGTATTCAGCGAGGGGGTTACAATATCCATTGACTCAAGCACTATTCCGGCGGATTTCAGCGCCTCGTAGACAGTCTGGTTCTTGACTTTTGCCTGAACGGTCTTGTTGTCGGCAATAATAACGCACTTACCGTCATAAGGCGTGAAATAGATGCTTCCGGTAAGCATCAGCACCGCAGCAGCGGCTATGCCCAGCACAAGTTTTTTCATATCACCCTACCTTTCCGTATTCCCTGACCCTGTATTTTACTCCTAATTCCTTTTCCGCAATCTCTTTGCAGCGTTCCACATCCACGCCCGGCACCGTAACAAAGGTCACCGCCACGTCCTTTATATGATTCTTCGCGTCAAGCACAAACTCTTTGAGGCCCTGATACGCTCCCTCTCCGTACTGCGAGCAGCACATTTTATCGTAACAGGCGCTATCCTGCGCGTTTAAGCTGACCGAAACCGCGTCAACTGACCCGGCAAGTTCAGCTGCAACTTCCCGCCTGTGCAGAAGGTTGGCCTGGCCGTTAGTGTCTATCCTTATCTTCCCGCCGTGCTTCTTGACCCAGGAACCTATCTCTTTCACTGCTGAGAGGCGGATCAGAGGCTCGCCGTATCCGCAGAACACAACTTCCCTGTATTTCTTCGGGTCTCCTATCGCGGCAATCACCTCGGCCGGAGTCGGTTCTTTCTTGAGGCGCAGGTTATGCCCCTTTACAAAATCCGTTCCGTTTCTTATGCAGAAAGTGCAGTGATTTGAGCACCTGTTCGTTATGTTCAGATAGAGCTGGTCGCGTATCTCATAAACTATCTTTCCCTGCGTCTTGATTCCGACGCCGAACAGATAACCCGCGTTTGAAGTTGAGGATGCTTCAATTTCGTTAAGCGGCCGGCCCAGCACCTCAGAGACTTTTTTCGCTATCTCAAGGATGTTTGCCGGCTCGTTCCTCTTCCCGCGGACTGACGCCGGAGCGAGATACGGGCAATCCGTCTCCAGCAGCAGCCTTGACATCGGAATGCCTTTGACCGCTTCCCTTAAGGCATCTGCTTTGGGAAATGTCACCGCACCGCCAACGGCTATGTAAAACCCGAGGCGCAGGGCCTCGTCGCGCATCTTGATGCTGCCGTTAAAGCAGTGAAGAACGCCCCCGCACTCCTGGGCGTTCTCGCTCCGGAGTATTTCTATGCTGTCATCCTCCGCGTCCCTGCTGTGTAGAATAATCGGAAGAGCCAGTTCTTTTGCCAGCCCCAGGCATCTTTTGAAGACTCTCTTCTGCGCGTCGGCCGGGGCAAGGTTTCTGAAATAATCCAGCCCCGTTTCGCCTATAGCCGTCACTTTTTCAAGGGACGCCAGCTTTCTCAGCTCAACAAAATCAGCCTCGGTTGCTTCCGCGGCGTGATGCGGGTGGATTCCAACCGCCGCGTAAACGCCGGGATATTTCCCGGAGAGTTCAGCCACCAGGGCATTGTCCTTAGGGTTTGACCCCGCGTTGACAATATAATCCACTCCCGCGGCGGCGGCGCGTTCAATTACCTCGTCCCTGTCGCCGTTATACTGTGAATCGTCAAGATGCGCGTGAGAATCGGTAAACATACCGGCTAATAACCAACAACTAAAAGCATAGACTTATTAGTCATTCCTCTAATTAGCATTAATCTTATCCTTTGGGAAGAGCACGGCGCCTTTTTTTATCGCGGTGCCCGGCTTAAGCCAGCCCCACGCCGAAAGCTCGTCAAACCCGAGCGCAAACATTCCCTTTCCGTCAATCCCGAGCTGTTCTATAATCTTCTCCGAGGTGGCTGGAATAAAAGGATAGACCAGCACTCCAGTTATTCTTATTGCTTCCGTAAGGACCGAAAAGACCGAGTTAATTTTGTCCGTTTTCCCTTCCTTCGCCAGCACCCAGGGAGCGGTCTTGTCAACATACTGGTTCAGGAGTTTAACAAGTTCCCAGATGGTGTTTAGAGCTGCGGAAAGATTGAAGGCTTCCATCTCAGACTTCACCTTTGAACATACTTCTTTCGCCTTTGAAATAACGGCCTTATCTTCGTCGTCAAGCGTTCCCGTGACCGGTACCATACCACCGCAGTATTTTTCGCACATAGTAAGGGTCCTGCTGACCAGGTTTCCAAGTTCATTAGCGAGATCCGAGTCCCTCCTCTTAAGCAGCGCTTCCGAGGAAAAATCCCCGTCCTGCCCAAAGGTGGTCTCTCTCATCAGAAAATACCTTGCCGCATCCACTCCGGCTATAGCAATGAGCTCGTCGATATTTATGACCTTGCCTCGTGACTTGCTTATCTTCTCTTTATCAAAAGTCCACCAACCGTGCGCGAATACTTTCCTCGGCGTTTCAATACCGGCCGACATAAGCATCGCGGGCCAGATGACCGAGTGGAACCAAAGGATATCTTTCCCCACCAGATGCACAGCGGGCCAGAACTTCTTATAATTCTCTCCGGGATAATCAACCCCCGTAAGATAATTCGCAAGAGCGTCAAACCAGACATAGGTAACATGTTTAGCGTCAAAGGGCAAAGGTATTCCCCAGCTGAAACTTGTTCGCGAGATGGAAAGGTCATGCACATCTTCTTTCAGCCTGTTCTTTATCTCGTTCATCCTGGTGTGAGGCATTATGAAATCCGGGACACGGTCATAAAGTTCCAGCAGTTTTTCTCTGTAAGCCGAAAGCCTGAAGAAATAGGTCTCTTCCGAGATAAGCTCCGCCTTGGTCTTATGAATCCTGCAGCAGCCTTCGTCAAGTTCCTTTTCCGTGTAATACGCCTCGCAGCCGGTGCAGTAGTTGCCTTCATACTTGCCCAGGTAAATGTCGCCGTTATCAAAAGACCTTTTCAGCATTTCCCGGACTACCGCATAATGTTCCGGCTCGGTTGTCCTGATGAAACGCGAATATCCTATATTCAGCTTCTGCCAGGCGTCTTTAAATTTTGGAATCAGCTCGTTGACAAAATCCATTGTCTTTTTTTTGTTCTTTTCGGCGGCCTGCTCTATCTTTCTCCCATGTTCATCAGTTCCGGTAAGGAAGAATACTTCTTCGCCGTTCAGCCTGTGCCAGCGCGCCAAAACATCGCACGCCACGGTCGTATAGGCATGCCCGATATGCGGGATGTCGTTCGGATAATATATTGGCGTCGTTATGTAAAAAGTTCCTTTCAAAGTCCCGGCTCCTTCTTTTCGGTATTTTGCGCCGCTTGCGGCGCCTGCGGCGAAGCAGGAGCAATTGACTGTCCTGCCTGCGGATTTGCCGCGCTTCCCTGCTGCGGCCTGTTCCTGTTGTTATCCGGCCGTCTGTTATTGCGGTTGCGGTCATTGTTGGCGCGATTTCTGTTGTCGTTGTTTGACCTGCCCTGGTTCTGTCCTCCGGGCCTGCCGTTTTGATTACCGCGGTTGTCTCTATTTCTGTTGTCTGGCCGTCCGCTCCCGCTCTGTCCCGGCCTGTTTTCCCTGGGGCGTGTGCTCTCCGGCCTCCGTTCAGCCGGAACCGCCGGAACAGGCACCTTATCTTCCCATACAGGAATTGAAACTTTACCGGATGGATCCGACCCTTCCGGCGCATCTGTTATAACCTGCGGGATAACTTCTTCCGCAGGCTTGGCTTCAACTGGTTTCGGGTTGCGATTTTGTTCTTTCATCTGCCGGTACATCTCGTGCTCGTACGACAAACAGCACATAAGCCTGCCGCACATGCCGGAGATCTTGGCCGGATTTAACGGGAGGTTCTGTTCTTTTGCCATTTTTATCGTGACCGGGATAAAATCCCGCAAGTGCGTCACGCAGCAAAGCTCCCTGCCGCAGCAGCCGTAGCCGCCGAGCATCTTTGCTTCATCCCTGACCCCTATCTGTCTCATATCTATTCTTGTCTTTAGAGCGTAGGCAAGATCTTTTACAAGGTCCCTGAAATCCACGCGCTTCTCGGCGGTGAAATAGAATATTATCTTCGACCTGTCGAAGGTGTAATCCGCCTCAACCAGCTTCATTTCAAGTTTCTTCTCGTTTATCTTCTGGAGGCAGATCTTGTAAGCCTCTTTTTCTTTCTCTACATTTTCTTTGAACTTCAGGCCGTCTTCCGGCGTGGCAATCCTGTTAATCTTGTAGAAGTTCACATGCTTATGATCGGTTACCGTCTTTGGCCCGCGCGCAACCTGCCCATACTCCGGCCCTTCGGAGGTATCCACTATTACATACTGCCCTTCTTCAGGAACAACCGCATGGCAAACACAGTTATAGGTTTTACACCTTTCGCGGAATCTAACCCCTGCAATCAGCCTTTCTATTCCCTCCTCGGAACGCGCGACAGCGGCAACAGGCGCGGGAGCAGGAGCAGTAACTGCTGAATTTTGAATATTATCCGCCGCAGAATGCGACGCTGCCGGCAGAACCGGAACGACCGGAACCGTAATAGAAACAGGCGCTGCGACTGCAGGTTTTGCTTCAGGCGCAGGCGACGGGGCCGGAGCTATTGGCGCTGCCGGCGCAGGCTGCGCGGGAGTAACCTGAGGTTGAGGCGGATGGAACGGCGCAGCATCCGGCCTTTGCCCCGGCATATTCCAGGCAGTATGATGCGAAGACTCTGTTCCGTCCCCGCCATGTTTGCTAATGTCTTCCATTTATTTTCCTCCGCGAAAAATAAGATTCCCTGCCGAAAGATCGTAGTTTATCGAGTTCTTCAGCAGTCCTTTTATCCTGTTTAATCCGCTCAGTATTCCGGCCGCGGCTTCCGCCGAATAGATACCGGATAATTCCTTTATCAGAGCGTTCTTGTCTATATTTACGATACTGCCCGCGCTGCCGGTATTTACCAGAAGCACGTCCCTGAAAATGCTTATAAACATATCGGTCAAATGATTCCTGACATACAGCGTCTTCTGTCCGTTTGTGGTCTTCTCTTCAGGAGCCGGACCTTCTGTGCCTTCTGCCGGATCTTCCGTCTCTTCGACTTCCTCTTCCTTAAATTTGCCGTATTTCTTGCCAAGGTCTTTCGTGATAAAGAAAACTCCGTTCCTGGCAAGATCTGCCGCGAACTTAAAAGCCTCTTCCCTCAGCCCGAAAAGATCGTCTTCCGCGAAATTCACCGCCTTGCCGGGGCAGCCCTCAGAACTGCGGGCAAGGAAATCAAGCTGAGGGCCTTCAAGGCCTTTGCGCTTCAGGACCGCAAGCGTATCCTCTGCAGAAAGCCCTCTGAAATCGATTCTCTGGCAGCGGGACCGTATGGTGTCGCTAATCGCGTGAATGTTAGACGCGATCAATATGAGCAGGGTACCGGCTACAGGCTCTTCTATCAACTTGAGCAGGGCATCCGAAGCCTGCATGTTCATTTTGTCAGCGTCGTTAATAAGGACCGTGCGGTATTCGCACTGCGCCGCTTTTAGACCTACAAGGTCTTTTGCCGCCCTGATCTGCTCTATTTTAATGACTGCTTTGACCGGTTCTATTACAGCCAGGTCTGGATGGTTTTTTGCTTCAAGCCCTTTGCAGGTCGGGCAAGCGCCACAAGAGTCCTGCCTGCGCTTAGAACAGTTAATGTATTTTATGAACTCTTTTGCGAAAACTCTTTTGCCGCAGCCGGCCGGGCCATAAAATATATATGCGTGAGCCAGCCTTCCGGACTTGAACGCTCTTATCAGTTTTTCCTTTGCCTTCGCGTGTCCAATAACATTACTAAGCATCTTTAACCTTCAGCAGTCTGTCGACAAGAGAGGAAACTCTGCCGAAAACCGCTTCCACTCCTGAATTTATTCTTACCAGCTTGACTCTTTTCGGTTCTTTTGCTGCTATAGCCCTAAACCCGCGGCGCACCCTGGCGTGAAAAGCCACAGGTTCCAGTTCCAGCCTGTCCTTGCTGTTCTTCGCCTTGTGAGCCCTCTTTAGCCCTTTTTTTATGTCTATATCAAGAAGGATAGTCAAATCAGGCTTCCTTCCGGAAGCCGCGAATTCATTGAACATTTTGATGGTTTTTCTGTCAAAACCTCTCGCATACCCCTGGTATGCCATAGTTGAATCTGAGAACCTGTCGCACAGGACGATATATCCCTTTTCCAGCGCCGGCTCAACCGTATCGTTTAAATGCTGGGAGCGGCTTGCCAGGTAAAGCAGCAATTCAGAGTTAGGGCAAAGTTCTTTATTATTCCTATCAAGCAGTATTTGCCTTATTTTATCGGCTACTCTGGAGCCGCCCGGCTCTCTGGTCATCACGACTTTATGGCCTTTTTTCCTTAAATAGGCGTCAAGAAGTGCTATCTGTGTTGACTTTCCGCTGCCTTCCGGCCCCTCGAAAGTTATGAAACACATAAACACCACCTCAAAAAAGCGCTGATAGGCCTACAAATATGTATGTTAACATACAAATAGGGGAAAGTCAAACTTAGAAAGGTAATCCCTGCAGGTGTACTGGTTTACAGGCGTAAAAGGACTGCATCGGCGCTATCTGCCTCAGGTTCTCTTTTTGTCTGTAATGATTTTATAGAGTTCCGGCCTTCTTTGCAATCCCATTTCCCGGCGTTTGAACTCATGCTTATGTGTCGCCAGATCGCAGGTCTTCTTTTCAAGACCGCAGCGTTCAAGCCAGACTTCAGAGGTGGCGAACCCGGGAGTGAACCCTGTATCGGCCAGTATCAAACCGGCCGGGGATACAATGGCGCCTCTACCGTGAACTCCCAAATCAGGATCAGCTTTGGCATAACCGGAAGCAACAAAATAGACGCCATTCATCATGGCTGTGGCCTTTATGTATGTATCATAGTAAAAACTGCTCGGAAGCAGGGCCTGCCACATAGTCGGCCAAAGTATCAACTCGGCGCCTTTAAGCGAAAGTGTGATTGCCGCTTCCGGAAAATTAAGATCATAGCAGGTAAGAAAACCTATCGTGCCAAAATCCGTCTTGAACACGGGAAGGCTGTCTCCCTGAGTAAAATAATTTTTTTCACCGCCGGGAAGATGCGTTTTTCTGTATTTACCTGAAACATTCCCTTTCCTGTCTATCAGCGCAACCGTATTGTAGAACTTTCCTTTATCTTTCTCAACCAGACACGCGGCAACATACATTGAGTGCTTTTTGGCATAACTCGAAACAATTTCCAGAGTTTTGCCGCCGGGGATTTTCTCGGCAAGTTCGTCCTGAACCAGCTCAGGCTCATCCGGACGGAACCACTGGCTGAGGCCTTTCGTGTTGAACGCTTCCGGCAAAAGCATTATATCCGAACCGGCCCGGCCTGCTTTTTCAAGATAATATTTCGCTTGGGCGAGATTCTCGTCGTAAGTCATAGGATGTTTCTCAGACAGATCGTCATGTATGCTGAACACGCAAGTGCTGACCTGAATCTTTCTGTCTTTCATCCTACCCTCCAATATTTCTTTCCTTGCGCTTTACGTTACAAACGTTACGAACGTTTTATTGACTTTGCCCTTATGAATTTTGCTTTACGTTTTGAACGTTACGAATGTTATGAACGTTATTCTGCTATGCCGGACGTAGTCCGGCATGAAATATATCTTACCTTACAGAACATGACGCACGAAGTGCGGCATATAAACGTTAAGAACGTTACAAACGCTTTTATATTTATGTCATCCTTCCCAACTTTTCCTTTGTTATATTGTTAAACGGTTTTTTCCCCGCGAGAACCAGTTCAACATCATCCACCACCTGCCCTCCTTCTCTCTTAGCCGCATCCTCTGTCATCCCCGGAGTGTGTGCAGTCGGGTAGCAGTTCTTAACCTTTCGGTACTCGCTGTCAACGGGAAGAGGCTCAGGTTCAAATACATCAAGCGCCGCCTGTATCTTTCCGGCTTTTAGCGCCAAGAGCATCGCATCGTGGTCAATCAGACCGCCACGCGCCGTATTGACTATCAGCACCCCGGGCTTCATCATTGCAAACTCTTTTGTCCCTATCATGTTTTTTGTCTCAGGGGTCATGCCGGCGTGCAGGCTGATTACATCAGAGTTTTTTACAATATCTTCTTTTGTCGTGAGCGTTATCCCCATAGCGTCTGCGGCTTCTTTCGGCAAATACGGATCATACGCTTTTAGGTTCTTTGTGAAAGGTTTAAGCAGTTTTACGACATTCCCGCCCACCGCTCCGACACCGATAAGCCCAACTGCCTTATCCTGAAGATCCTTGCCCATCGGAACGCCTTCAGACCACGTTCCTTCCCGGACATGGTCCATGCTCTCAAAAGCGCGGTGAAGCGCGGTAATCATTACGCCGACAACGTATTCCGCAACCGTGTAGCCGATGCCGCCCGCGCTGTTCGTTACCAAGATGTTTTTCTCATAACACGTTTCCGGGCTGACGAATCTCACTGCGCTTCCTATCACGCCAACAAGTTTAAGATTCTTTGCGCTATTTATCTGTTCGGGAGAGAGTTTGTATCCGCCCCTGCAGGTAATAATTACCGCTGCTTCGGCAATGAGTTCGGCTTCTTTTTTTGCGTCAGGATTTACTTTTCTGCTTTCAATTACCTCGCCAAGCGACTGCAGTTTCATTTCCGCCGCCGGGGTAATGTACTTTTTGTAATTGGCATCGCTTAGCGTAACCCATATCTTCGGTCTCATCTCTTTCTCCTTTTTATGCGTTCCAGACTTGTAAGCTTTCAGCATCCAACCATCTGATCTTCCGTCCTTGAAAATAGGGTCTGTCCCCTTTGTTTTTGCCGCGCCTATGCGCGTCAGCGCATCTTATTTATTAATTTCGCGCGGTATCTTTTCAATCTGATACCCCAGTCCGTATCCTTTTAACGAATCCGTGTAGGCATAGCCGTCACGAATCTCGCAAAGCCTTCCGTGAACCTTTGCTTCCGGCTCCGAGAAAGCAGGATAGAATTGCCTGGCGTTGACCTCGACCGAGGAATTCAGCGTGCTTATCCTGGCAGCAAACCCCACAGCGTGTACAAGGGAAAGCCCCGGGTTTGTAAGATCCTGAAGCGTATAAACAATATTTTTCTGAACTGCCTTGCATATCATGAGGAGTTCCATGGAGACGCACTTGCAGGTTTTAAGAGCGATACCGCTCCAGCCGAGCTCGTTTGCAAGATCAAAATCTTCAAGCGTCATAAGACTTTCGTCTATTATCACCGGCTTTATGGCCGAAAGCTTTCTCATATCAAACCTGTGCGCCCGAAGATCACGCTCAGTCGGCTGTTCTATATAGAGGATTTCTTCAAAAGCGCGGGCGTCAAGCTCCTTAAGTTTCCTGAGATATTCAATTATATAATCCGGGTTCTCGCACTGCTCGTTTGTATCAGCCGAGAAATAGAGTTTTGTGCCCGGCTTGCTGTTCTCGTGCGAGATGCCGGTTACCGCCAGTGTTCTGTCAAGGTCCCATTTCAGGTCAGTGCCTTTGAGTTTAATTTTAAGGTTAAACACATGATCTCTCTTTATCCATTCGTCAAGAGTGACGGGTATCCCGTCTTTGACATCAGCCGCGTCTATCTCGGCTTTTGTCAGTTTGTCGAGCCCGCCGACGAGGTGAAATACCGCGACTCTCGGCTTGTACTTCTTCTCCAAAACATCACTGATATATTTGCCCTTGAAAGCCGGACCAAGGTAGTTTGACAGATCATCCATGTGGTCTTTTCCGAACCCGTCATAGGTGCATATCCTGTTGGCGTTTCCGAAGGCGTCATGCACGGCCGCGTCCACACACGAGGCCGAGACCAGCCCGGCAAGGAACGGGTATTCCTGCGTCAAGCCGGGAATCTTTCCGGTTACTTCGCGGCAGATTTTCGGGAGATCCTTTTCTACTTCAAGAAATATGCGGACAGGATGCGCGTAGCCCTTATAAGAAGCGGCGGCGCGGCAAAAAGCCCTGACACATTCCACCATAGCTTTTTCCTTTATTTCATGGGCAATTTCCTTGGTCGGGAAGGCCCAAAAATCGGAAAGCGGTATGGCTCCCCAGCCAACCCCGACTTCACCCTTTCTGTTCTCGGCTTTTACCTTAACCTGCGCGTAGGTGACTTCACGGAGCACAACAGCCCCGAATTTGAGCGGCACGCGTGTTTTAACGGGCAGAAAGTAAGGGGTAACCTCCAGTATCTTGATATCTGAATCCATTATGCCTCCGCCCAAAGTTTTTTTACCTTCTCATTGTCGTTCTTTGCCAGGTCCTTAAGATCCCAGCCGCTCGCGTGCGATTCGATGGTTATGTAGCCGGCGTACTTGTTCTTCTTCAATTCTTTAAAATACTGCTTGTATTCCATATCACCGTCGCCGAGAGCCACAAACTCGGAGTATCTTCCTTCCACTTCAACGCAACCGGGCTTCTTTTCTTTGAGAACCTTCACATCCTTGACGTGAAAGTGCCAGATGTACTTGTAGAGACCCTTCATAACCTCAACATCATAGGGAACTCCCTGGCAGAGCCAGTTTGCCGGGTCAAAAGTAAGCCCGATATTATCCCTGTCAATCATCTTCAGCAATTTTAGAGTGGAATCCGCATTTTCAATTATGCCGCCAAAGTGAATTTCCATGAGGAGCTTCTTGTTGTGCTTCTTTGCTTCGTCGCAGCATTTCTGCAGCCAGTAAGCGGCTTTCGCGTAATGATATTCCTGCGCCTCTTTTACAGGTGTCGCCCCCGGGCCGACCCTAACGAACTTTGAACCGAGGATATCGGCTTTGTCCAGGTATTTTTGCATCTCCGCGAACTGGAGCTTGCAATCGGCGTCGGATTTATCCGAAAAACCGTCTACATAGCTCGCGACATCCACTATTTCAAGTTTCATGTCGTCTGCCAGTTTCTTAAGGGATTTCATATAGAAAGGATTTGCATCTGACCCTATATGAGTCCCTTTCCAGCCCTTCCCCATTATTTCCACGCCTGTGCAGCCAATTTCGCCTGCGAACTTGAATATTTCGTCAAGCGGATACTTGAAAAGTAAAACACTGTAAAGACAGGATTTCATACGCATTCTCCTTTTGGACTATTTACCCGCGGGCGGGACGCTTGCTTTTTCGTTAATCAAATAGATATTATTGATATAGATTTGGGCTTTTTTGTTTGCGCCGCTCAAGCTAAATGATACCACTTTATTCCACTCAAACTTCCGGCTCTTGTCGGTCGTGAGCAGGCCCGGCGGAAGCTTTATCTTGAAATCTTTGTTCTCCCCCTTTTTAAGGGAAAATGGGACGCTCGCCTGGGCTACAGCCGCCGCCTTGATTCCTGTCTTGTTTCTGTTGTTTTTTTGCGATTGGAGCATTGAGGTATTGTCTATCAGGTCAAGGCTCCCTTTCCAATCGTCGTTGCCTTCCACAAACACCGAGAACATCATTGTGTCATACGGGGTCCAATCCGAAGGAACGTTCGGCGGAATAGCAAGCCCGCCGGAACCGGTTATGCGGACCCTGAATTTTTCCCCTTCCGCGAGATGCTTGTCATTCACAACGGAAATTACGCCCAGCGTGAGGAACATTTCGTGGTTAATGTCAACCAGGGTTATTTTTACTCCCGGGATATCAGCCGAATAAACTTTTTTCTTTGCTCTCGGCCTTATCCTTGGCTTGCGTTCTTTGGTTACTTCCGCGGAATTATCCTTTGAAGCGTCCGAAATATCCTCCGCGTAAGCGATACCGGAGAAGAAAACCCCGACAAATAATACGGGAGCCACAAGAGCCGCGATCAAACCCGCTGTCTTCCTCATTGCCAGTCCTCCTTTGTAAAAAGGAAACTTACAGGTTCCCTCAAAGATTTCCGCTAAAATACCGCGATCTTTATAACTTTCTTATTGCCGTTTCCGTCGGTTATCAGGCAGATGTAGAGCCCCCTGGCAACGCGTTCTCCGTTCTCATTTTTCCCGTCCCAGACTGCCCGGCCGTCATTTCCCATGTTATTTGATGTGCCCGGCTGCAGCGTTCTGACACGCTCGCCTGAGATAGTAAAGATTTTTATTGTGGGATTCGCTGTGAGATAGATGAATTTTACGCTGTTGTTTACCGCGTTATTAAGATCGACAGGGTTCGGGAAGACCGCAGCGTTGCTGAGGTCTGAAGCCGAGTTGACCGCCATTACCACGCGGAAAACCGAGAAACCGCTCACATTGGCCGTAACCGTCTTTGCAACCATATCCACAAGTTGATTGCCGGGGATTACCTGCCACCTGCCGTTGATTATTTTAGCCAGCCTTATGTTCTGTTCAAACTCCGGGTCATTTATTCCAAGCGACGCGTAGCTGACCGTAACGCTGGCGTTCCCTCCGGATTGCATGTCGCCTATAGCCACGGAGGTCAAAATTTCAAACTCGGTGTCGTTCAGGTTGCCGGGCAGCTGCAAATCCGTGTAATTCGCCGCGTCAGCAGAAATCAGCGCCCCCTGTGAACCGGCAGACACGCGCTGAATAATCAAAGCCGCATCAACTGTGATAGTCGAACTGCCTATGTTAATAACCGGAGTGTTATGTGTTATGTTTCCAATAGCGGTGCCTGCCGTATTCGCGCTCAACAGCGCGTCCCAGTAAACTCCGGCAGTTGTAGGGCTCGTGCCTTGTGAATTAACGGCCTGCACGAAATACCTGCCGCAGGCAAGCAAGGGATCCCCTGGTATGTCCATCTGGAGGGAAGCATCCGACTGCACCCTCACATTCCCGCCGGTCAGCGTAACAGTAACGCCTGAAGTGCTTGTTAAAAGCACAGCCGAAATATCAGGCGTTGAGACAGAACCGCCATACAACCCAGACCCTGTTACATCCGCCAGCCAGCCAGTTCTGTAATCCCCGGAATTCGGGACATTAGTGATACTCGGCGTATCAGCGACCACCGAAGACAACGCGGGCGGGGTCGTTGTTACGGTAATTGATGTAGTGCTTCCATTCACGCTCGCATAAGGCCCTCCGGCAAGTTTCACAACAAGATTATACCGCGAAGCCTTCGAACCTGCCGGGAGCACGGCTTTCAAGCTTGTGTCTGAGAGCACCGTTATTCCCGTGAGATAATTAACGAAAACTCCGTTATCGATTCTAACGCTCTCCACCTGAGCCGCAGGATCCGCGAGAGTTGTTACACCTCCGAAAAAACCCGAGCCCTTTACCGTAAGCGTTGCCGCTGCCAAGTTTGCCGCTGTTGAGGGCGTTATTGTTATTATTGCCGGGGTAACCGGCGAGGAAAGGAATTTCATGGCCGAGGTCTCGTTTATTCCGCTCCCGATGGGAGCCAGAACATCATAGGTCCCGGCAGGAATTCCGGCGGGCAGTGAAGTGTAAAGAATGGTATCCCCGCTTGGCGTAGTGTTGTACGGGCTGCCAATGCTTAGCGTGGTACTCTTAAGAGAAATGTTTCCGGGAGAGCCGAGAGAAAAAGAAAAACCGGTTATGGTTACGGGGTAAACAGTCGAGGTGTTAACCCAGGTTGACGGCGAAATTGTATTTACTATAGGGATGGTCCCGGTAATAGCTATCCTGGTGCCGGCGCCTGCCGAGCTTGACCCGCCGTGCGTTGTCACCAAAACATCATAAGTACCGGGCGAGGTGTGCAAAGGCACTATCACAGCGCTTATGGCCGTATCGCTTGAAACAGAATATGACGAAAGACTGACATTCGGCGCGGGGGAAACTCCCTGCAGGGTGATGCCAATAACATCAGGGGTCGCGACACTGCCGCCGAAAAAACCTGCCCCGGTAACCGAGAGCGTCATCGCGCTGTCGTAAGACCCGCTTACAGGCGTTGCGGAAGTGACAGTCGGCGGGGTGGTGGTCACAGAAAACTTGGCGGTGCTGATGTAATTTGAGCCGGCGCCCGAAGAAACCCTCACGCTGTATTTCCCGGCAACGACCTGCGGAGGAACCGTGGATATAAGGTGCTGGTCGTCAACTAGAGAGAAGGCCGTTAAGCTTGTGCCCGCCAGGTCGTCAAGTTTACAGCCAGTCACCGTAAATCCGTAATTTGTCGCGCCTGTGAACCAGCGCCCCAGCATGGTTATCACCGTCGGGGTGGTATTGCTCCCGCTCGAAGGCGAAATGTTTTGTATGTCAACGCCGAAGGCGACCGTGAAAAGCGTGGTTGTGGTATTTGTTCCGCCGTTCGTGGTTGTATAAACGTTGTACGTTCCCGGGATGTAGCCTTTTGGAACTATCACATTATTTATTGTGGAATCGTTTGGCACCGTAAAACCAATTGTAATAACAGGCGTCTGGCTGCCTATTGATATACTCGTGACCTTGCCGGTTCCGGTCCCGGAGAAGAACCCGCTTCCGGAAATAGAGACCGTCCTATACCCTGAAGCATAACCGGCGGAAGGCGTCACAGAATTCACCGCCGGCTTGACCGAGTCTATGAATATTTTCTGGGTAGAGGTCAGGTTTGTCCCGCCGAGGGACTGGACCCTCACGCTATAAGTGCCCGGACTTACCCCCGACGGTATCACTCCTATCAGGCTAGTATCAGATGAAATTGTAACCACCGTCACGTTGGTAGCGTTTATGTCGTCAAGTTTTATGTTTGTAACGACGCTGGAGCCCGTGTTCCCGTAAAACCCGGTTCCGGTCACGGTGATTGAAATCGGACTTCCGTTTAAGGCGCTAAGCGGCGAAACTCCTGTTACAATCGGCGCCTGTATTATCTGGGCAAACATCAAATTAGCCGTCGCAGCAGCCGGTAAAGCATCAACGCCCCTTTGCCAGTAAATCGGCACCGCCGTGGGGCCGTTCCGTATCGTTACAGGGTATCTTTCATACTGTCCCGCGTTAATTATCGTGACCGCAGAACTCCAGGTAACCCCGGAATTTGTGGAAACTTTGTAGCAGATTGCCGAAGCTGTCACCTGAGCCGCCTGGCTGGAGACCGGCCCGTAATAGTTCTGCTGCCAGACAACATAAACATTAGAACCGCCGCCGGGCACTGTGACAGAAGGGAAATCCGGCTGGAAATTTGTGATAGATGAAGCAACGGTATCCGCATAAAGCAGCTGCGGCGTGCTCCAGGCCGTGGTTACCTGCGAAGAACCAAGGCTTGTGTACCAGACCCCGGCTGCGTGTCCGGAAGCGCCGTCTCCCTTGCTGAAATAGACCACGTGCAATCTGTGGGAAGAATCTTCATCGGCGCAGATGGAATTAAAATGATTGCTGTAAGCAGGTTCTTTAACCGGAGCAGCTGTTGTACCGGTGGTATAGCCGTCCTGCTTTGCCGGGGAATCAGCGCTCCCTGTAAAAACAATAGGAGGAATCCGGTAAAAATCGGAATTGAAAGCAATATTTGAATTCCCGCTTGAATCCTTGGCGGCATGGGTTGCTTTAGTGGTGGCTGCCCCCAAATAGTCGGTGTAGCCGCGCGTGCAGCTGTAAAAAGTCGTCGCAGTCAGGCCGCCGTAAGCAATACGCTCGCTATTTATATTGAATACGCCGCCCGTGGCAGGGAAACTGCTTGTGTCATCCACGGTAATGGTGGTGGAGTTTGTGTCCGTAATAGGGCTTGTAACATAGCAATACGATAAAATACT